>Ga0181518_10000183_pt1 | contig 71919 bp, 49 predicted proteins | sample PEATcosm2014_Bin_28_FD_119751 | JGI IMG/M metagenome (GOLD analysis project Ga0181518, IMG submission 119751) | Peatland microbial communities from MTU Mesocosm Facility, Houghton, MI, USA - PEATcosm2014_Bin01_60_metaG | ecosystem: Environmental > Terrestrial > Soil > Wetlands > Peat | place...
CTGCTGGATTGGGTCGGCAGCAACAGCACGGGCGCTTTCGGCTTTGGCACAAATACACAGGAACTCGGCGTACAGAGCTTCGCCATCGACCCGGAAAACTCCAACAATATCTACGCCGACGTCATCCCTCTTGCCCAGATAGACCGGTTGATACAGGCTTCCGCCGGGGTACGCGTAGAGATAGCGGACTTCGACGATCTGGTTCACCGCTGGAATCGGATGATTGGCAGGGATGGTGACGTTGCCAACGCCGACCCGCCGGGGACCATCCAGCAATTCCAGCTTCACGCTGCGCCGGCTGCCGTCGGCGCCGGCGACGATTGCCGAGGCCGTGGCCGTGAACTTCAGCTTTAATTGGTCCCCACCACTGGCAGGCCGGCCGGGAACGTACGCGGCGTCGCGGCGCTTGAAGACGATGCCTTCCTTGCCGCTCTTGCCGCAGCCGGTCAAGCATCGTGAGCTTTTGCGCCCTGGTGGTCGCGGTCTGGGCATAGCGGATGGAATCGGACGGTATGCTGTCCACCAGATCCACCAGATGAGCATAGCGGACCAGGTAGGGCTTTGCGGCCAATTCAAGCGTTGCCTCTTGAAGCAGATCGAAGGCGATGAACGTATCGCCGATCGCTTCGCCATCCAGCAAACATCGGCGGGCATCCAGGCTCTGCACCGCCTGAATGATTGGAACCGGCAGGTCGATCACTAACCCCTTGCGGTTGATCCCCGTGACTTTGTCATCTCCCTTGCGGACCAGGACCCGTTTGCCGTCGAACTTTTCCCGTGCCCACCAGGCATCATCCTTCATGAGCCGATCGACCTCCGATTCATCGATGGCGTTCAGAAGCTCTTGCACAGCCGCGGGCAGTCGGGACCACCCGGCGATAATTTCCATGAGCGCCGGCGGCAGCGATTGCAGGCCAGAGGGAAAAACCGCACCGGATTCTGCACCGCCTTGACTCGCATCTATTGGTGTTTCGGGGGTTTTTTGCGTTATGTTCGAATCCTGTATCGCCCATTGAAGCGAACTCGGTCATTTCCGCTCGATCTCCTTGGCGAACTCTTCGTAGAGGTCAACGTCTCCGCTCTTGGAGATCTGGACGTTCTCATAGGGAACTCCCATCCGACGATAGAACTCGTCGGCGACGTTATGGAAAACGCCAACGGTTGTGGCGATGATCCAGTAGCGCATCTTGCCGAACTTCAGCTTGATGACCTTCATCGCCAGGCGCGTGCAGGTGTAGTTCAAGATGCCGGCGTAGGCGGCATCACCGCCGGCGAGATTGGCTCGCTGGACAATTTGGCTGGCGAGTTCATCGATGAGCGGATCAAGAGAGACTCGGTCGGTGCGGGGAATGTAGGGCATAAGTGCATCTCCAAAAAAGAATGCGGTCACTTTCGAGTAGCCGGTTCGGAAAAGAGAATAATCAATGCTGAGAAGAAGAGCATATTAGGATTCTTTATAATTTCCAAACAAAGTTCAAATATCCACTTGGGCCCCGGCACTTAGACGGAGGCGACCGCCGTGCGGAGGAGAATTCTCGCCGGGAGAGATTTTGTTGTTGCTGAAAGGCTGTTATTTTAAGGAGATCGGATGGGAAAGATGCGATTTAGGCGTCAGCGGATTCTTGCGTCGGCGGCGGTGACAACGGTGGCTGCGGCGATGTGGCCGCTGGGTGCGATTGGGCAAACGACCCAGGACATCCGCATCGTCACGTATAACACGCAGGATGATGTGGGCACCGGTGGTGATAGTGGACCTACTCCTGCCCAAGCCCTGCCCAATGTTGCCACGACTCTCGAAGGCATCGGGCAGCAGAAATACGTCGGCGATAGCATTCTTCGGTTGCCGGACATCATCGCACTTCAAGAAACCACCAGCAATTCAGTGACGGTCGTTCCGCTGGCGAACGAATTGAACACTTATTATGGTTCAAATATTTTTTCGTCAAGCACATATCAAGCGACGAATTATAATGGAGACGATACCCACGGCAACGGCCCCAACGGGCTGGTCTACAACCAGAACACGCTGAATTTGATGGCTTCCGTGGGTGTCGGGACGCCCGGTGGTTCGGGCAACGGCGAGTACCGCCAAGTCGTACGATACGAATTCCAACCAATTTCCGATAAAGGCACGTCCAACGGGATTTTTTACGTTTACGATAGTCATTACAAGTCCGGCTCGGCGGGAAGTGGTTCGAGTTCCAACGGCTACTATCGCAACGAAGAGGCGCAGATCGTTCGCAACGACGAGGCGGCCAATCTGCCCGCCAACGCGGCGGTTCTCTACGTCGGCGACTACAACCTCGACGGCAGCACTGAGGCCATGTATCAGACGCTGACCGCCGTCAAATCCCCCAGCGGCGTCAGCCAGGGCCAGGCTTTTGATCCCCTCAATCCCACCGACAATTACAACGAAACCTGGGAGTACAACACGACGTACGTGGGGATCATGACCGAGTCGGACACGGCATTGGAGTATCGAGACGATCTGGAAACCATGACCGCCAACGTGTACACCGATGCCGCCGGTACTCTGAATTACATCAGCGGCTCGTACCACGCATTCGGCAACAACGGCACCACGCTGGAAGACCACAACATCGACAGTCCCAGCACCAATACATCGCTCAATGACATCGTGGGCAACGGTCCCTTGTCCCCCACAACGGTCTTTAGCGCGATGCAAGGTAACATCGGCAGCGATCACTTGCCGGTCGTCGCGGATTACAGCCTGGCGCTTCCCTCGCAAACCCTCACCTGGAACAATGCCGGCGTCACGCTGATTAACGACGGCATGACCTGGGATGTCAATCATTTTCTCAACTGGAACAATGGCAGCAATTCGACCACATATACCGATGGCAGCGCGGTTACGTTCAACGACGCCAACAACGGTCATTATGCGGTGACGTTGAACAGCACGGTCAGCCCGGGTTCGGTGATCGTCAACAATAGTGCAGGCGATTACACCATTAGCGGCACCGGCAGCATCGCCGGCGCCGCCTCGCTGACCAAAAGCGGCAGCCGGATGCTGACGCTTTCAACGGCCAACACCTACAGCGGCGGAACAACCGTCAACGCCGGGACACTGGTGGTGAACAATGCCAGCGGCTCGGCCACCGGGAGCGGAAGCGTCACGCTCAATGGCGGAATTCTCGCCAGCGGCACAACTGGCTCGATCAGCGGCAACGTCCTGGCCGGTGCCGCGTCACACACCATCGCCCCGGGTGGAGTCGGAACCGTCGGAAGCCTCATCATCGGCGGATTAATCTCCACCAACCTCACCACCCTCAACTTCGATCTCGGCACCGGAACGGGGACCGTCACCAATGGCGATCTGCTCACCCTGGGCTCGGGCACTGTCAGCATCGGCTCGGGAACTCTTATGACCTTCGGCGGCACAGCCGTCGCTGGCGATGATTACCGCCTCATCGGCGACACCAGCAGCGGAGCGGTGGTCGATGCCATCACGCTGTCGAACTTCACGCTGCCGACGGCTCCGTCCGGATTGACCTTCGCACTCAGCAACACGGTGGATACGGGCTATATTGATTTGGTCGTCACTCCCTCCGGTCCCGTCAGCCTCAGCTGGAACAACACCGGCGCCGGTTCGCCGAGCGACGGCGTGACATGGGATACCGCCAACAGCAACTGGAACAACGGCACGAGTGCGACGACCTACGCCGATGGCGCACTCGTCACTTTCAATGACACCAACAACAGCCACTATGCCGTTACGTTGGCCAGCACCGTCAGCCCTGGCTCGGTGACGGTAAATAACAGCCTGGGCAACTACACCATCACCGGCGCCGGCGGGAAAATCGCCGATGTAGGAGCGTTCACAAAATCCGGCAGCGGTACACTGACCCTCGGCACGGCGCTGAGCGTGGGCAGCATGAGCATCACCGCTGGAACGCTGAAGCTGGCCACCGGCGTCTCCGGCGGCTCCGGCCCCGCCATCACCAGCCCCATCGACCTCACGTCGCTTTCGATCACCGGCAATGGCGTGCTGGACGTGAACAACAATCACGTCATCATCACCTACGGCGCCAGCGATCCTTTCTCGACCATCGCCGGGTACATCAAGTCCGGCTACAACGGCGGCGGGTGGAATGGCCCGGGCATCATTTCCTCGGCGGCACTGACGCCCACCAATGGACTGCTCTATGGCTTGGGCTACGCCGACGGGGCCGACGGCCTGGTCTCAGGCCTGGCTTCCGGCCAAATCGAGGTGGCCTACACGCTGCTGGGCGACGCGAATCTGGACGGCCTGGTCAACGCCGCCGACTTCACGATCCTGGCGGCGAATTTCAACCAGCCGGTAACCGGCTGGGACCAGGGCGATTTCAATTATGACGGCCTGGTCAACGCCGCCGACTTCACCGACCTGGCGGCGAACTTCAACCAGAGCGACAGCGGCGCGGCCTCGTCCGGCGACGTCGCGGCGTTGGACGCCTTCGCGGCGGCCAACGGATTGCTCAGCGCGGTTCCGGAACCGGGGAGCGCCAGCCTATGCGTGCTTCTTGCCAGTGCGGGGTTGATGCGGAGAATGCGGCGAACGAATCCTCGACGAACGTCATCCGCCGGGTCGTTCTTGGCCGCAACCGCTATGGGAGCATCGCAATGATTCAACGTCTCTCCGTCGTCGCCGTGGCGATTTTTTCGTTCATTGGCCTGCGAGCGTCCCGTTGCGACGCATGGAACAGCACCAGCCATGAAGTGATCGCGCTCATCGCCTTCGACCAGATGTCGCCGCAAACCAAGTCGGCGATTTTCGCGGTGTTGAGGAATCATCCCCGTCTGAACGAAGACCTGCTTCACGACCAGGACAGATTCAAAGACGCGGACTTGGCGATGCTTGCACGGGCGGCGACGTGGCCGGACATGTTGCGATACCCCGCGCACCCGATGAACCGGACGGAGCATCATGGGCGGTGGCACTACGTCGACTACCCGTTCGATCTGGACGGCGTGCAGGGACCGGCGCCCGAGGGGCATTGGGATGGCCACGGCGATCCGGCCAATCTTCTACAGGCCATGGACAAGGCGTTGACTGAACTCAGGGACGCCGGGACGCCCGCGGACCGCAAGGCGATTGATTTATGTTGGGTGGAACATCTGGTAGGCGACATTCACCAGCCGTTACACGCGGTCAGCATGTTTTCGAAGGAGTTTCCGCAGGGAGACCAGGGCGGGAATCTGGTTTTCATCCGCAACGACGCCAATCAGGTGGTGGCATTGCACACGTACTGGGATTGCATTGAGGGCCTGTCTCTGGAACCGGAGGACATCCGGAAAATCGCCGACCGGATCGAACGAGATCACCCGGCGGCGGGTTTGAAGGATCAGGTGTCGGACGCATCGGTCGCCGATTGGGCGCAGGAAAGCTTCGCGCTGGCCAAGACCGTGACGTACATGGAGGGCGCGCTGCCACACGTCACGAAGGCCGAGGCTCAGACGGCGCCCGAATCGGTGCCGGCGCTGCCGGCGGGCTATGCGCAACGCGCACTGGCGACCGCCGATGCGCGGGTCGCGTTGGCCGGATATCGCCTGGCCGCGGTGTTGGATCGCGTTGCAAAAGGATTGGCAAGGCCGGCGCCGTGACGAGTCCGCATCCTGACGAATCATGAGATGTACTGTTTTTCACGGAAATAGTTGATCGCCTCGTCGGTTCGCCGAAAGACTTTGGTGGCGGTTTCGGTGATGAACGGCGACGGCATGGCGCTGCACGCCCAGATGACGTAAACCTCTTTGCCCCCCTCGAAGGCGTGGTGCAGTTCGCGCTCCACCCCGCTGGACAACCCAGGCTTTCCGCTCGGCAGTTCCGGAACCAGGCTCACGATCATGTCGCTCTGATCGATCGTCTTGAAGTCCCGGGCATAAATCTGCCCGAGGATGTCCCCGCTGATCTGCGCCACGTCGGCCGTCTGCAACGCGATCCTGCCCTCGGGTCCGTCCACTTCGATCACCTTCCGGCCTTCTTCCAACGCCTTCAGGGCCATCGTGTGCAACATGAACTCATCCACCTCGGCCGGATCGAAGCAGACGAAATGCTCCGCGATCGTGCTTTTGAAGCGATCGATCTCGGCGAGCGTGTCGGGCAAATCCATCACGTGACTCATCGGAAAGCTGAGGTACGCCCGCTTCTTGTTCGGCTCGAACAGCAGGCCGTACATCGTCTTGACGGTCATGGCCTTTCGCCCGCGGCAGACCATGAAAAAATGTCCGTAGCCGCGCATGATGTTGGCGATGATCTCGGTCGACAGCAACTCCTCTTCGCGCCAGACCATGATGTCCTTCAGCGTGTGTTCCAGATCGTGGTCGCGCAGCAAGCGCTGATGAATCGACTCGGCGTTGTCCAGGAGGGTGACGTAGAAATCGGGCGACAGGGCCTTGATCTGGTCGAAATCGAACGCGGAGAACAGCCCGTGGCGCCAGCGGAACGTCGCGTGAGAATTGACCACCACGTGCTCGTGCTGGTCGGCGATCCGCAGGATTTCCTTGAACACCGACCGGCGCAGCGCGTTGAGGCGTGTGATCGGCAGATTCAGAATCCTCCCGGCGGGGACGTCCGGGGCTTCGGCATACATCATCTTCCCGACGTGGCAGAAGGCGACGTCCTTGCCTTTGGCCAGGGCCTCAGCCTTCAGCGCCTCGAGGTACGGCCCCTTGTCCACACCAACTTGTCCGGTGATAAACGCTCTCACAAGCTCACAACATACCAGTTGATGGCCGATCTTCCAGCGCGGCGGCGGGCCATTCAAGGTTCGACCCCCACCCCAACCCTCCCCCTGAGTACAAGGGGAGGGGGAAATTCGACAAACGGGGCGGCCTTCAACGAAGGCCGCCCGTTTGCTTGCCGGTGGTCGAGAATTGGCGTCTCAACGATCATCGCGGCGGCGAGCGCGCCGCGCGAGCATCCCCACGCCGAATAACGCCAGAGCTCCCGACGCCGGCTCCGGCACACTGGATGTCGGTAAGGACAATCCGTTGGCGGCGGCGAAAGCGTCCAGCGCCGCGACGTCGCCGGCGGAGGCCGCGCCGCTGTCGGGCTGGTTGAAGTTCGCCGCCAGGTCGGTGAAGTCGGCGGCGTTGACTATGCCGTCGTAGTTGAAATCGCCCTGGTCCCAGCCGGTGACGGTTTGGTTGAAGTTCGCCGCCAGAATGGAGAAGTCGGCGGCGTTGACCAGGCCGTCCAGATTGGCGTCGCCCAGCAGCGTGTAGGCCACTTCGATTTGGCCGGAGACCAAGCCGGAGACCACTCCGTCTTTGCCGTCGGCATAGCCGACGCCGTAGGACAGGCCATTGGTCTTGATTTGTGCGGCCGTGGAAATGATGCCCGGGCCGTTCCACGCGCCGTTGTTGTAGCCGGACTTGATGTACCCGGCGATGGTCGAGAACGGATCGCTGGCACCATAGGTGATGATGACGTGATTGTTGTACACATCAAGCTGGCCACTGCCGGTGATCGAAACCGACGAGAGGTTGATGGTGCTGGTGACGGCGGGACCGGAGCCGCCGGAGACGCTGGAGGAGAGCTTGAGCAATCCACCGTTAATGCTCAAGCTGCCGATGGTCAACGTTCCGCCGCTGATGACGGCTGTTCCCGTGTCCACGAGGCTAACGAACGTCGCCTGCCCGCCGGTTTGCGTGTACATGCCAGACAGAGTGGTCGCGGGCGCGCTGAGCGTGCCGCCGTTGAGGCTGTAATTTCCCGCCTGGGGACCGGCGCCGTTGTTGACGGTCCCTCCCTGCACGATAAATGCGACGGGCGTGAGATCGTTATTGGAAGTGCCTTGAATGTCCTGCTCATTTTCAAGTCCGACGCTGATCGTCGCGCCGTAGGTTCCGGTAAGCATTTGGGCGGAGGGAGTGAAGTTGACGGTGGCGGAAACGGGGGATCCACCGCCAGCGATAACCGTGCCATTGGTGGTCGTTGTGGAGTTCAGCGTATCGGCGGCGAAATTGCTGAAGCTCCAGCCGCCGCCACCGGTCCACGTTTGGTTGGGGGTAATGGCGGAGACCCAAGCATCGGCGCGGAGGCCGTTGTTAAATGGTCCGGTCCCGTCCGTTGGAGTGAAGATGTTATCGTTGGAAGGGGCGTTGGTGAGAGTTACCGTGCCGCCGACACTAGCAACCCCGGTGTTGGGTGTGACCGAGGCGGCCTGGTATCCCTGCCATTGCATATAGACGTACATCGAATCGTCTTCGCCTTGTAAGTCCATACCCGTGATGGCCGTCGCACCCTGGGCCGCCCCATAGAATGTCGCATGTTCGGGCGCATTTGTGGAGGTGAACGTGCTCTCCGTTTGAGAGACATAATTACCGAAAGTGCCGGAAATCATTGGCGTGAGGGTGCCGTTTACGGTTCCCGTTTCGGTCGAGTCGAATGTCTTTGCGGCGATGCCGTTCGTATTGGCGCCTAAAATGGCGACCACCGGGTCGGTGGTACCGCTATTCCAAAACGAATCGGTAAAGCTGTAGGTGCTGGCAGTGGCATTGCCATTGAGCGTTTCAGTTGTCAGTGCGTCAGAACTATAGTCGCCAGCAACGGGATTCGCAGTGGTTATGTTAATCGGCATCGAATAAGTGGCCGAACCGTTGGCTTTGACGAGGACTTTGTTGAAGTTAGGGGTTGCCGCTCCGTTGCCCGCCGCCCCTTCGGCCGAATCGACGTAGCGCTGATTGACGGCAAGCGAATTATCGTTGGTATTGATATTCACCACGACGGGAGTGAGGTCGTTCTTGTAATTGGAAAGGTTAGAGAGCGAAACACTGCCAATAGCAGGGGTGCCGCCCTGGGAAATGGTGGTGTCGCTAGGGGTGAACCCGAGCGAGACATAGGAAGATCCGCCTGGCGCAATAGGTCCCGCGGGGGTCCCGTAAGCGCCATTATCAGTCACGCTGTAAGTCAATGTATCATTGGAATTGGTACTGCCGTTACTGACGACGGCCTCGGCGGGGACAGTCTGATATACCCCGCCGACCAGTTGAGTCGTCGTGTTCGTCGTGTAACCGGCAAGGACGTACCAGGTACCGTTGATCAGTTTTCCGACGTTGGCGTAAGCGGTCTTGCTGGTGTTAGTGGGGCTATAGGCGCCTCCGTAGAGCAGGGAGCCATTGGATTGCACCGTGGTGGTGCCGACGCTTTGGAAGGTCAGGCCCGGAGCAGTAGCTCCCGTACTGCCGGTGTAAAAGGACGCCTGATTCGAGTCTGTTTCGCTACTGGAAACAATAATATTGATGGGCGCCGCGTTATTCATCTGGCTCTGGACATAGCTTTCGAGCTGACTGTTCAGTTGGAGGGAAATCGGTAGCTCCTGTTGATCGGTAAGGTTTGTGGCGTTGTAGGTGTAGGTTCCAACTTCGACGATCTGACTTCCAGGCGTGCCGATTCCAGCCTGGCCAAAAGTGCCTGTGTCCGCGGGAATGGTGTCAAAGCCACCCACAATGGGCTGGCTTTGCGAGTTATTACCGGTTTTGTAGAAAAGCGTCGTGCCAGCGACGTTTGTGGCGGTGTCCGTGGACATGTAAAAAGTGAGCGTTACATCTTTCTTCGTATTGTAAGTAGCCGCGTAGTTATACATGTCGAGAGTCACGTTCGGACCGACGCTGTTTACGTTCGTGCCCTGGGGCAGGGTGGGAGTGAACTGCAACAGTCCCCAATCGGCATATTTGTACGTTGAACCATACAGGTAAAAATGGGAGGCTGGGGAATACGTGTCGTTACCAGTTTCATACTGGTATTCCGTAGAGGTAGTAAAAGTGACCGGCGTCTGCGCCAGCGCGAACGAGGCCGAGCTCAAACTCGCAGCGGCCGCAACTGCAATGGCCGCGACGCCGCGGCGTTTACCCGAATTTGAATACGTGTGCATTGAGTCCTCCTTCAAAAAAGACCATGGATATTGGAGCAAGTTCTCATTTCATTTGTGATTGGCAATGCGTTAGCTTTATGTCAGGATCCGCTTGCGAAATCCTGCGTTAAGGAACAACGTAAGGACTAGCGGCCGTGGGCGCACCATATTTTTTCTGAACGTCAACCGTGAAATCGTCATTTGTGGGCGAACTGTTTCCGGAGTTGGCAAGGATGGCGGTTCCAGGAGGATTCCAGAAGTTCGGATTGGCGCCTTCGAAATCGCCAAGGGTTTCGACGTGCCCGTCATAGAACCCGGCGTTGAATTTGTAGGAATCGGAGGCGCCGTACTTGGTTTGATTGCCGTGGCGGAATCCGTAGATGCGCGCATCGTTATTGGCGTCGGTGGTGCCGTTTCCGGGAGCTTCCGCGCGGTTTAGTGCGCGTGAGTAGTAGTACCACGCCCCGGGATCGGCGTAGGCCCCGCCGGTGGTTCCGCCGCTGTTAGCACTGGCGATGCCGCCGCTGGGCCCAGTGCTATCGCAGCTGAAGCTCATCACGTAGTTTGGAACATAAAAACCGTCGGAATACTTACCGCCGTCCGAGATGTAAATCTTCTGGGCGGTCAGACCGATCTTGGTAATTTTTGGCACATAAGTGCTTGGCAGGGTGAAATCTCCAAAGCCGTCGGGGGCATAGCGCACGGCGTAATTGTCTTCCTTGGCGCCCTTGGGGAGCGGCGCAAGGAGAAAATCCTGAGCGACAATGTAGGAGGGCATCACGTCAATGGTTACACTGAGCCCCACAGCGCCGAGCATGCTGATGGGGTTGTCAGTGTTGTACTCCGTCGCGAGAAACTGATTCTCCGGACAGGTGAACACGCCGTATTTCATAAGGAAATGATATCGTTGCACGCGGGAAGCGAGGTCGGCGTTTTGGTTGAAGGAGACGCCCATGACCGTGGCGATTGGAGATTGCCAATCCCAGGCACAGGTTATTGCGGGGCAGTAAGACTCACTGTACTGGCTGTTGAAAACCGGGTAGCTGCCGCGTGGGGTGGGGTTGAAAAGGAAGGCACCGCTGGTATTCGGACCACCGGGAATGTAGCCGTCATTTTGGGTCACATAACCGAACATTGCCTGGAGAATCTGGCGAAGATTGGAGGCACAGGCGATGGTATTTGCGGCCCTGCGGGCTTTGGTCAATGCGGGAAGAAGGATCGCCACCAACAACGCGATGATCCCAATGACCACCAATAGCTCAACGAGCGTGAATCCACTGAGCCGTCCGTGAGATCGTCGGTTAATAACTTTCATTCAAACTCCCTTCAATTGTTGCGATCCATGCTCTGCAGCAGCTCTGGGCCGACGCCAACCATGTGCCGTTGTTCCCATTCTTCGCGCGTGGGCGGCGGCCTCATTCCGGGCTTGGCAATGGGATTATTGCCTACTACCAGCCGTCCACACTCGGGGCAAAAGGTTGGTTCCGACTTCCCGATGTAAGTATTCAGAAGCACGGGCGTCGGATCGGATTTAGGCGTTCCGTCTTTCGTCCAGTAGCAAAGCTCCGCCGGATAGCCGGTCTTATGCCCGCTGGGCGCATCAATCGGAATCGATTCGCCGGCCTGCAGTTCGTGACGGAAACCCTGGCCCGTTGCCGCATCAACGAACATGCGCGTGCGCTCTTCCGTCACCACCGGAGAAAAAATGGAATTCTTCACGACGTAGACGGCCGCCCCAATCGCGATAAGAGCTAAGACGACGGCTCCCCACTTCCCGGCGCCCGATTCCAGCAAGCTATTTGGCCTTCCCATGGCAAGATCTCGACCGTTACCAGCGTAACATCAGGACTGAGCACGCTTGAATCTTCAAGTCGATTGATTTGGATTCAATTAGCATTGCGAACGCATCGTATAAAGGTGTCCATTCACGACTTGCGCCGATTTTCAATTCGTCAATGCGGAATCGGCAAAACACTACTAAACGCGTCGCTCGAACCTTATACATACAAGTCTTGCGCTGGCTTCCACTTTGTCAAATCGCAGCGTGGTTAACAAACAGCTTATAAACAATTCGCGCGATCTTCAGGAAGATTTTTGGGAGGCGGAAACCGGACCCATCCGGCCCAGGCTTGCCGTTTGGGTCGCGATATCTTGGTCGGGAAATGGACTTTGCGCTCGAACGCATCGCCGCCAATTATTCCGGATGTAAACAAGCGCGCGATTTCGGCTATCCGATCGACGTGCATGGACTTCTCGAAATGCGACCTGCACGGCATTCTTTGCGCAATATTAATGGTTTTATCCCTTGAACTTAATTACGACTATGCATTATAACCCGCAACGAGAAAGGCAAAGAGCACGCACCCAAAGGGATGGGTTTGATTGATCGCTCAATGTCTAACCCTCGTTCACATTTTGAAAGGAAGGCAGAAGATGATGAACAAGCTGAAAATTGCAGCTATTCTTGCGGGTTCCGCCGCGTTGGCGGCGCCCGCGTTTGGCAGCACGATTATGCAGGCACTTTCCGGTGGTGCGGGCTCCTACACGCTGAACGACGTGGAGGTCGTGGGCATTCTCGATAGCTTCACGACCAACAACACGGCGGTCCTGCAGGACTCCACCGGCTCGATTATCGACTATCACATTGCGGCTGCGACTTATGTCCCAGCCGTCGGCGACCTCATCAACCTCACGGCTACGAATGCCCCTTACCAAGACGGGGCCGAGTTGACGAGTACTTCCGGTGTCTCCGTGATTTCCTCCCTAAACCCAGTTCCTACGCCGCCGGTTCTGACGATCCCGCAGTTCCTTGCGGCCTCGAATACTTCTGGCACTGGAACGAACGGCGAATCGATCGTGACGTTGGACGATGTCTCCTTCGTCGGGGCCCCCGCCACGTTGTTGTCCAATACGAGCTATACGCTCACGGACGGTACGAATACGGCGACGTTCTATGGTTACAAGAGCTACAGTAACGTGCTGGCTGGTTTGGGTGCCGTGAACGCCCTTGGGGGCGGGAATGCCGGGACGCTGGACATCACCGGCTATGTCGACAATTTCTTCGGCAAGTCGGAATTGTATCCGCTGTCCGTCGTGGCTGTTCCTGAGCCGGTCAGCGCCGGTCTATTGACGTTCGGTTGCGTGGCGATGTTGATGCGCCGCCGTCGAACGGCCTAGAGCAACAGGCAGTTTAATCAGCTTGAATTTCCGCCGGAGCGCACCATGCACTCCGGCTTTTTTATGCGCGCCGGGCAACGCGAATGCGCCGGTCTCTAATTGTCGTCGTCATCATCATTGTCCCCGGCGGGATGAACTCCGCCGGGCAGCGTGCGGTGCATGATCGGCATCACCGAATCAGGGCCTTTGATCGTCTTCCAGACAATCTGGTCAAGCTCCAGCGCCGGGGCGGCGTCGGCATGAGTGAAATCCATTTTCTCTGATTCCAAAGCCATCTTCCGGCGCGGATCGCCGGCGCTCAGGTCCGACACTTTGGGATTGCGTTCGGCAATCATCACCGGCGAGGCGGCAATCGCATCGTAGGGGGCGGCGTTGGAGGGAGAGTCGTCCCAATCCATGATCGGATCGGCGACGGCGTCGTATTGCGACATCGGGCCGAGGCCCAGGATCAACTCGATCGTCTTCAGCATGCTGTCCGTATTGCAGAAATGGTGGTCCACGCTATTGGCCTTGATCCATGGGCTGATGATGAATCCGATGGTGCGGTGGGCATCCACGTGATCGGCCCCGCTCTGGGCGTCATCCTCGATGACGAAAACGGCCGAACTGCGCCAGATCGGGCTGCGGCTGATCGCCTGCACGATTTCTCCCAGGGCGTAATCGTTGTCGGCGACGTAGGAGCGCGGCGTGTGCTTGCCCGGCGTCGCGCCGGTCGTGTGGTCGTTGGGCAGACGAATCATCGTCAGCGCCGGGACGGCCGATCCATCCGGCGATCTCGCCAGCATCATCTGGAACTCGCGGTTCCATTCGGTGAATCGGCTGGGGACCTTGTACTGGCCGAAGGCCGACTTCTTGAACAACGCTTTGCTGTTGCCGGTCTTGGTGGCGTAAATGAACGGTGCATCGCTGTCGGGGAAATCGAGATCGAACCGTCGGTAGTCGATGTCGCTGATGCCGGCCAGATCGTGGCCGGGCGGTTGAAGACCGGCCGGGCCGGGATAATTATCCGGCCCCCCCGCCAGGCCCGTGACGCGATCGTTGAAACTCAGAAGAAATCCGTAATTCCGCAGTGAAATCCCCGCCTGGCGAGCGGTGTCCCAAAGATTTCGCCCGGTGCTGGCGACGTCCGGAATGGCCGGCGCACCGTTTTGCAGCGAGGGCATGGTCGTGAGCGGCTTGCCGTGTTCATCCCTGGCGGGGAACCCACCGGTGACGTATCCGTTGTTTTGGCCCTCGAAATCAAATTTGCGTCCGCGGTTGGAATAGTGGTAAGGGACGTTTCGCTCGACGTATGCATCGGCCATGCCCTGCGTGCTCCAGGTCCAGCCGTCGCCGCTCACCTCGCCGCAGGCGTACAAATTATCCAGCAGGACGAACCGCTCGGCCAGCGCGTGATGGTTGGGTGTGACGTCCCGGCCAAAAAGCGTGAGCGATTTGTCGCCGTTGCCCTGGGGCAGATCGCCAAGGACCTGATCGTAGGTGCGATTTTCCTTGATGACGTAGAAGACATGGGTAATTTTCCCCGCCGCCAGGCCGAGATTGGCCAGAGGATTTGAGTTGTTATGGGTCAGGACGTTAAGCCGGTTGTCATCGAGAACCTGTTGGGTTGATTTGGCCAGTTCATCTTCCTTGGGGATTCGGACGGTGCAGACGTTGCCGTGGATAACGTTCAGGATATACGCGCTTCCCCTCTTGGCGTCGTAGGGGTCTGGAAAATTGTTCGGATTGCGGACGGAGGTTCCCTTGGCGTTGGCGACGAGCAGATGATCCTGGTCGACGACCGCCAACGCGGTGGGATACCAACCCACCGGAACGTACCCGCGCAGTTGCATTGCCGCGGCATCGACCACGCCGACGGCGTTCATATCGCTCAGAGCAACAAAGAGCGTGTTCCCATCGCGCGAAAGCGCCATGGCGGTCGGCGTGACGCCGGGGATATCGCGAGCCATGTCGGGCCTTAGAAGGATCGTACCGACCACCTGGTTGGAAGCGGTATCGACGACCGAAATCGTGTCGCTGAGGGAATTGGCGACAAAGAGCCGGGTCTCATCGTGTGAAAGCAGCACGGCCACCGGGTGGGCGCCGGTGGAAATCCTTGCGATGGGGGTTGGATGCGCTGGATCGCTGGTGTCCAGAGCATAGACGGCGTCGTCGCGTTCGGCGGCAACATAAGCCCTGTCGCCGTCGGACAGGGCCGCGATACCGAACGGGAAATCGCTGGTTCCACCGTAGCTGTCGGTGAACGTACATCGACCGAGTTCCGACTTCTTGACGGGATCGTAAATGGCGACGCTTCCCGAAATTTTAGTGGGGTCATCAAATCCATTGCCGCCTGAAGCGTTGTTGGCGACATAGAGCAGCCCGCGTCCGTCCAACGCAATGCCGGCTGGGAAATCGGGCGTGCGGGTTTTGATGGAATCCTTAAGCGTCAGGGTTCCATCATCGCCGATGCCGAGGACTGCGATGCTGTCGTGAGCCCCCTGTGCGGCGTAGGCAATGTGGTCGGGTCCGACGGCCAGGCCATAATACAGGCCGTTCGATTCCGGCGAGCCGGGAACGGTCGGCGCGTCGGCGTTTTCGCCGGCCGGCGAGCTCGCGGCGGCGCGCTTCTTCCTCGGGGCGCGATAGTTGAAATCCAGATGCGAAACGCCCTGTCCGTCCGCCACGCGGATGGACCAGAGCGATTGGCGGTATCCCATATCGCTGGCCAGAACGTATTTGCCGTCAGGAGTAAGCGCCAGATTCATCGGCAGATGGCCGACGTCCCAACTCGTTTGCGTGGCGGGGGTGATGATCTTGCCCGTGTTCAGCGGTATCGGCGCGGACTCGCCAGTACAACTCGCCAACGCCAGTGACAAGAGCGGGATCAGCAGACCAGCGGTTTTTCGAGCGGTGAATTTCATGGCGGAATTATCATTCCTAATATGTGAGCCATGTAAAGATTTGGCGAGCTTGCCGATGCGAAATTTAGGTTATCCATACCTCGAAAACGGCAGCAATTATGCCGTGTCCGAAGTGGATCCATCGACGGATACTCTAACCGGCGGCCCGACGAAACAGGAGTTGGCCTGGACCGATCCGGGAATCCTGGGTGCTCCTGCTCAGTGTTTCAGATTGGCGTTGGCTGGTGGATCGGGAGGATTCACCCTGGTATTCCACGATGCGTCTATTTCGCCAGCCCGCGATCGGAGACTGGACAAGCGCCATTGGCGCCGTCGCCCAGAGGCTGAAAGCTGAGGCAAGCGGGGTGGCCAAGAGGGTGTTTCAGAACCCCCATCGCGCGTGAGAATCCCCACGGCGGCGCCGTGGGCGTTCGGGGAAGCCGCACGAGATTTGAAACGACTTCTAAACCATTTAGCTGCCCGACGGGGCCGTCGTTGAGAAACGCGGGCTTGCGGGGATCGTAACGCTCCCTATCGCATCCGGATGCGCCGGATCGAACGGCTTGAAGTCGTCCACGATGAACTTGGCCAAATCGAGCTTGTCGTCCAATATCCCCTGCACAACGCATTTGGCCAACTCATAGCTGCCGTACGCATTGTGATGGGTCTGGTCCACAAAGGCTTTGGACAATTCGTCGGGGCCGATCGCTTCGTACAGGGTCTTGCTCATCACATTCAGATCGATGAGCGGAACGTTTGCCGCCTTGGCCAGCCGGCGAACGGCATCTGGATACTCTTTCAGGGAATTGGTGACGTGGCCGGCAGAATCCATCATCTTGCGATTAACGGACGTGATCAGCACGGGAATTCCGCCTTTCGATCTGGCCCGGTCCACAAACGTTTTCAAAGCGGCGGTGTACGTCGTGAACGGTCCGACGCCGGGGCCTCGTTCCTTCATGTCGTTGTGGCCAAATTGGATGAACAGATAGTCGCCGGGCCTCATGGTGCTCAGGACTTTGTCGAGACGATGGGCGTGAATCGACCCGTCGGCGGTTTCGCCGGATTCGGCCTGGTTTGACACCGCCACGCCGGGTTTGAGAAATCGCGTCAGCATCTGGCCCCAACTGTTCCACGGCTCTTCGGGCTGGTCGCAGACGGTGGAATCGCCCAGAAGATAGACCGTCGGAACGTCCGCCTTGGAGATTTCCAGTTGGCCCAGGCATGGCCGCTTTCCGTTGAATTCGAGCGTGAGCTTTTCGTCCCAGGCCCAGGCCTCGGTGGTGGCTTCGCGCGGCTTCAGATGGACATTGCCGCCAGTGGAGATTTTTGCCCTGCGGACGTTCACCGTGATCGTGCGGGTGACGAGCCGGCCCGCATCGGTGTGGACGTTTTCCAGCATAAGCCGCCGCAGCTCGGCTTTCACCGTTGTCGTCGATTTCCCGGCCGGATCGCCGAGCGTGAGCGTGACGTTGTAATTGCCTTCGGGCAACGCAACGGAGAAATAGAACGGTTTGCCGCTGGTGACGAATCCGGCCGCGCCGCGATCCACGGCGGCGACGTTTGCGTCCGGCTCAAATCCATAACCGGGATCGGAGCCGTAAATGTCGTCCGGGGAAACGTGCAGATAACCAGGCGGGGGATCGCCGGGGGCAAAACTGAATTTGAAATCCGTCTTTTCCTGCGCCGGCAAGATCGGCGTGACCCAAAGGACTGCCAGGAGGACCAGCCACAATCCGCAACGCCGTCGAGAATGACTCCGCATCACGGCCTCGTCGTACCACTTCGCGAATTCGACGGTGGATTCACCGGGGCCTGGTCCGGCGCCAACTGCAATAACTCGATCGCGTTCAAACACCATTGCGATGTGCCGTTGGTTGAGGCGTTGCGGATTTCGTCAACCGGCTCGGCCACGATCGCGCCGCCGACCGGATGCGAATCGAACCGCGCCCGAGGCGCTCCCGGAAACGTCCTGAAGAATTGTTGCCAGGCCAGGGCCGCTTTTTTGGGGTCTTTATGGATATAGGCGGCGTATGCGGTCAGGCGGGCGTTGTCCGATCCTCGTCCATTGTCCCGCCCGCAATATTCCAACCAAGCGGCCGTCCATGCCGGATCGTCGATGATCGGGATGATCTCGGCGTTTAATTCCGGCCCCCCAAACAACGACAGGAGCGACGGCGTGCGCCGATCGTGCGTCAACTGGTGCAGCGTGTGAGTTGCCGGGTCATATCCGTAATTCTCGCCGGACGCGATTTTATTCGGCATGGAGGTGATGCTGTTCATGCCGGCCAGGATTCGATCCTTGTATTTCGCGTCGCCCGTGCGTTCCCAGGCGGCGTACCAATTGCTCACCAGCGCCAACCAATCCGGCCCGATGCGGAGATGGGTCGGATATTTGTGGTCGGCGGATATTCCCGGCAATTCGCGCACCGGGTCCGCGTTCAGAAGCGCCTGATCCGCGTCGATCTCTTCATCCATCAAATCCCCCATCCGCTCGTCGGTCGTCAGATAATAATAGAACCGCTTGAAAAGCGATTGGCTGATGCGAGCTTCCTTGGCGCCGTCGCCCCAGTGCCGAACGTTGTGGCGCGAGCCCAGGCCCTTCCACGGCCCGATGTGATAGACGTCCACCTCCTGGCTTTGCCGGGTCAGCGCCTCGGCCATCCGGTAAACGTCCGCCCTGCCGGTGCGCAAAAAGCTGTACCAGAGCCAGAGGTTCGGCGCCAATTCCGTGTCGTCCCAGGCGAACCCACCGACGTCGTATTTCCACTCGTGGCGCGGCGCGTCATAGCTGTGCATCACGTCGCCGAAATCCCAGAACCCATACCATCTCCGCTGTTCAATCTGGCCTTGATAAAACGCGATCGCCTTGTCGAGCTGGTCCTCGATCCAGCTTTTCGCCCCGGTCGAGCGGTCCGGCAGGCTCCATAAACCGAATACGCCGAGCCAATGGTAATATTCCGGAGTGCAAACCAGCATCGGCGGCTGCTGGTCCATCTGAACCTGCCGAAGCAGTTCGTCTTGGCTGGGCACATCGGGAAAGGGGCGGAGGGTCAACTCGCTGGTGCGCGCCACGCCGTAGGCGTTGCTGAATCCCGGCTGAACGTCCTCGTAGGAAGCTTCCAGTCCGTGAGCGACGACGTCGTAATGGCGCATATCCATGGCCGGCCCATCGGGCGACCAGAGCCACGCAGTGACCTGGGCCGCGTCGTGCCCCGCGCCTTCGATCTCCAATTCGGTCGGCCAGAGCTTCCAGAAATTCTTCAGATCGATCGACAATCCACCGGAAACGTCGCCCACGAACGCCTCGCCCAGCGACCGACGTCCGCCCAGCACGTTGATCCACGCGCTGGCGGGATTCGTGCGCTTCTGAATCTGAAACCCATCGGGCGTCAACTGCGTGAGCTTGTAGGCATCCCATACCGCCATCTGGCCGATGAGGCTGGCCATGTTTCCCGGTACCGCGGGGGGCGCAGACTCGCCGGACGGGCTGGTCACGGGGGCGGTGGGCAATTGATTGAGATTCGGAATCCGCTTGCCGGCGATCTGCCGGGCGTACATTTCCGGTCGCGGATTGCGCCGGCCCACGATCAGGCGGACCGGCTCGGCGAGAAAGCCCTGATCTCCGGCCAACCGCACGTGGCGATTCTGCAACTCCTCGCGCATGGGCACGTCGAACCGCACGCCGAGCCCGCGAATGAAATCCTTTTCCTGATCCCCGTCGAAGATGAACGTGTGCACCATTCGCACGGAATCGCTGCCGGCGTAGAAATAGAGCCGGACGACAAACGGCAGCCAGGTTCGATCGCCCTCGGCATATTTGTGGTTTCCCTCGATCTTCACCACGACGCGAACGGGGCCGGTTTGCTCCAGGACGGCCGAAGTAATCTCGCTGCCGAAATCCTGGACGCGAAGAACGTGATGGGTCTGCCAATCCGACCGATCTTCCACCTCTCCAACCAGCCTGCCGTTGCGGGCTACGGTTTTCTCGCCGAACGAAATCGATTGCACGAGATTCGTCCCGGTCCGTCCGATCCGCCAAACGGATTGGCCGTTGATGATCTCGATCGCGTCGTCGGTCTGGCTGAGCGAGATCGGAGATTGGAGCGCGGCCGGGATGCCGGCCGGGATCAGCTTGAGCGAATCGCCGGCGTTGCTGCCGATCGTCGCCGCGACGCCGGTCCATTTGATCGATCCATCCGGCCAATACGCCAGGGGCCAGGTCTCGATCGGCACGTCATTGCCATGGGCATCTTTCAGCGCAAACGTGGTGGCCTTCTGAACGGCCGCCCGCGGCCAGGGCACGCCCCAGCTCACGCCGCGCGCCGCCACCGGCGGCGTGCCGTCGAGCCAACGCACGTCCACGCCGTTGCCAACGTCGAAACTCACGGGCTTAACCGGCGCCGGGGCGACCGCAGTCGTGGGCGAAGGCCGCGCGGCATGACTCGCGCAGCCAACCATCACGGACAGCAATGCCCAGCCAATTGCCTTTCTCATGATTGCGATCCAATATGCAAAACTCCCCACAACAATGCCAGGATGGCGCACACGATCATCCAACAGCCGAAAAACCCCAAGGCATCGTTCCACGTCCATCGCGTGAATTGCCAATTCGATCCGCGAAGGATTTTCTTGCCGTCGAACCGGTGCGGCATTTTAGCGCTTAATTCCACCTCCTGCTTATCCAACTCCGGAGTCGGCGCGACCGGCGTGCGCATCTTGGCGAAAAACCGGTCCGCCCGTTCCAATTCATCCGGCTTGGTCAAGAGGCTGAAAACGATCAACATGACGAATGGAAAGGCACCGTCAAACGCCCAGCGTGAAGTGGTCATCGCCGGAGCGTTGAATTGCCGCACCGGAACGCCGAGTAAATACAGCGAATAATTCTCGACGCCGAACCTGCCGATTCCTTCGCGCGGTGAATTCGGGTCCTTGGGGTCGACTCGCGCCACGCTGTCGAAAAAGACGGCCATCGGTGCGACGACCTTCGGCTTGAGGATTGCCTGGCCGATTCTCTTGGCCTTTCCGGCGGCCAGGTCATCGGCGGTCGCGCCGGTCGTGGTCAGGGTCGTGGTTTGATTGGTTTCCAGCAAGAGCGCCGGCAAGCGCCGGAACCACGGCGCCTGCGGCATAACCCAGGGAACGATCCCCATCAGGACGATCCACGCGGTCAAACCCGCCATGATTGACTTGGACGTCAACCGCCGCCAGAAGATGATCAGGAAAACCGCCGCTCCGAAAAAGGTATTGAACGTCACGAACATGGTGTAGGCGGAGATGACGTCGGAGGAACAGGAGGCGAAGATCACCGCGATAACCAGGACGGCCGCGATCGCCCATTGGCCGGCACGGAAATAATGCTTTTCCGATTTTCCCTTCACGAGCGGCTGGTAAATGTTTCGCGTCGCCAGCCCCGCCACGGAGACGGCATAGACCCCCATCGACGGCATATTTCCCAGGAGCATTCCCGACAACATCAATCCCATGAGTCCGGGCGGCAACAATTCGCGCGAGAGCGATCCCCAGGCATAATCCGGGCCGGAAATCTTCAGGCTTCCGCTCAACACGGCCAGGGCGATCAGCCCGCACAGCATCCACGCGATCAGCACCAGGCGCTTGGTGAACCCGCCGGAGATCATCCCAAAGCGCGCCGTCATCTCATCCTTGGCCGAGCCGGCCGTGGACATGTTGTGGAGCAATCCGAAGATCTGCACCAGGCTGGCGAAGGTAATCGCCAGAATCGAATACCACGTTGTGGTTCCGACGGCGCTGAAGAGATATTCCGGCACGATCCGATGCAAGCCGGCGAATCCGCCGATCCGGTACAACCCCACGGGAATCAACATGATCGACATGGCCAGGATGAGCAGCCCCTGCACCGCATCGGTGATCGCCGCCGCGCGAAGGCCGCCCAGCACGATGTAAATTCCCACAACGGTCGAATAGCTGATGAAAAAATAAATGGGGTTCAAATATGAAACGAACGATTGCAGCTGCTTTCGTTTGCTCAAACTGTCAAGGTATTTGTATCGTTCGGTCTGCCCAATCTCCACCTTGCCGGTTTCGATTTGGGCTTTGAGGTCTTGAAATTCGTGATACATCGCGATCCGCCCGCGGTCGCGATCGGTGTATGCGGACGGTGGCTTGACGATCATCGCCTGTGCAACCTGGTAGGCGAAGAAATTTCCCATGCCCATGGTGAACAGCGCCATGAAGATGTTGAAAGCCGCATACGCGCTGGCCAGGGCCTTGCTGTTGAATCGATCGACGAAGAGATCGCCCATGGTGACCAGCCGCGCCCGCCTCCACCACGGCTGGGTGAACCAGAAGAACGGGGTGATGAACAAGGTCTGAAATCCGAGCCAGATTCCGCTGGCCCCGTCTTTGTAAACGGCGGTGGAGATGGTGACGGCGCCGGTGGCATCGGTGGAATTTCCAAAATTCAGGAAGAACTGGAGGAGCCGGCCCAGCTTCCGGCCGCCGAGATAAAAATCCGCCTCCTTCTTCACGCCGCGGGAAACGACGAACCCCACGGCCATGGTGCCCGCCAAGAACAGGGCGAGGATGGCCAAGTCCCAGACGTTCACTCCAAAAAGCATGATCGCGCCCGGACTTGATTCCCTCAATTTCCACATGACAATCGGCCGCTCATGGGATTTACCACATTGCGGGAATCAATTCAAATTTGGCTGAGTTTTTGGGTGGGATGTGTTGTTTGGTGCGCCGCCGCCGGGGCGGTCGCGCCCGTGCCTAGCGATGGTAAATCCCACCAATTTTCCGCGAGCAACGGACAGTTTTCGATCGACGGCCAGCCCATCGAAATCATCGCCGGCGAAATGCATCCGTCCCGCATTCCCTACCAGTTCTGGGAGGACCGGATCAAGAAGGCCCGGGCGATGGGTCTGAACACCGTCAGCGTTTACATTTTCTGGAACCAGCTCGAACCGGCCGAGGGCCAATTCAATTGGGACGGTAATGGTGACTGTCCCTAGTTTCCAGATCCGTTATCCCTCCTGTGCACGATCACGCGGCGAACTTTCGAATTTTTCTCAATCCCTTCACCGTGCGCTGGGCGTGCCACAGATCGTAATTCTGCTGCAAGTTACGCCAAAGCCGCGGAGTCGTATTGAAAGCGATGGAAAGACGCAACGCCATCTCCGGTGTGATCGTTCCCCGCTCGTCGACCAACTTGGATATCGTCTTCCGCGACACGCCGATGGCTTTGGCCAAAGCGACCGTCGAAAGGTTCAGCGGCTGGAGGTACAACCTCTTGAGAATTCCGCCGGGATGTGTGGGCCCTCGACGTTCCTTCATATCGGGGTCTTTCCTTTCGGTTCGTTCAGTGATGGGGCAGCAACAATGGGAGTGGCCAAAGATTCTTGCAAGCTCGGAAGAACCCCCACCCCAACCCTCCCCCTGGGTACAGGGGGAGGGGGAAAAGGTCGGGTTCCGCAAAATATCATGGCCGCACGCGCAAGAATTGTATCCGGCAGCGGCCATTGGCAAACACTCGCGATTCCTTATAATCCCCCGACTAACAACCAACCATTATGGAAACAAATCCATTTCTCGGCGTATTTTTTCACTGGTGCGGCGGTCTGGCATCGGGCAGTTTTTACGTGCCTTACAGGGGCGTAAAAAAATGGTCGTGGGAAACCTACTGGCTCGTCGGCGGAGTTTTCTCCTGGATCATCTGCCCGGCGATCTTCGCCTATTTCATGACCAACGACCTCCTTGGCGTGTTGAAGCAACAGTCCGTCAGCACCATCTGGTGGACGTATTTCTTCGGCGTGCTGTGGGGCTTCGGCGGGTTGACGTTCGGCCTGACGATGCGATACCTGGGAATGTCGCTCGGCATGGGCGTGGCGCTGGGTTATTGTGCGGCGTTTGGCACGCTCGTCCCGCCGGTTTTCAAATTTTTTATGCCGGCCTTGCCCGTCGGCGCCAGCATTGTCGAAATCGCCAAGTCCACTTCGGGCCAGGTCACGCTTGCGGGCGTGGGCGTCTGTCTGGTCGGCATCGCCATCGCGGCGCTGGCGGGTTTCACTAAGGAAAGAGAAATGCCCGAGGAACAAAAAAAGAAGGTCATTCAGGAATTTAATTTCGAGAAGGGAATATTGGTCGCCACTTTTTCCGGAATCATGAGCGCCTGCTTTGCGTTTGCGTTGCAGGCCGGCAAACACATCAACGAAGCATCGGTCGCCGCCGGAACCAAACAACTCTGGACTGGCCTGCCCGCGCTGGTCGTGCTGCTGTTGGGTGGTTTCACGACAAACTTTTTGTGGTGCGTGCTGTTGAATTTCAAGAACCGGACCGGCTATCAATATATGGCCTCGCACGTTCGTCCGGAACACGCGCACCACGGCGGCAGCGGCAGCGGCGAACGCGCTCCGGAGAACATGGTGGCCACCGCCACGGCCGCGGATTTGAAAATCCCCGTTTTCGGCAATTATCTGTTTTCCGCGATGGCGGGCACCTGCTGGTATTTCCAATTCTTCTTCTACACGATGGGCGCCACGCAGATGGGCAAATATGATTTTGCGTCCTGGACGCTGCACATGGCGAGCATCATCATCTTCAGCACGATGTGGGGCTGGATTCTGCACGAATGGAAAGGCTCGAGCAAGAAGGCCCATCTGCTCATCGCCGGCGGCATCGGGACGCTCATCCTTTCGACCATCGTTATCGGTTTTGGAACTTATTTGAAGAGCAAGACTTGAGTTGGAGAGCTTGGGCCGCCGTCATTGCATGAAAATCCATGGGAAAGCCGAGTTCTCAAGGCACTGTCCCAATTACCATCCCGCAATCCTGCCGAAAAAACCCGGCAGGCATGGACACTAATGGTAAATTGTTTTGGCCTTTTCGATCCAAATTGCCGCATTGCTTAATTGCCGGTATAATCTGGAATTGAACGCAACGTTTGGACTTTTGGGGCGTTAAGCTGGGTGAAGCAATGCGGCTTGTTGATCCGATTGGTAATTTACAGCGGAATTCCCATTTGGCGTATGGAAATCGCACGGCACTTTAGGTTATACTGCTGTTGGGACATCGGGTAACTCGTTGAACGGAAATGGAGTTGACGGTGATGGATGGCGTGAAATCCGTGGCATTAGTGGGGATGGGGGGCTACGGTCACATCTACGTGAACGCTCTGCTGGGGGCAGAACCGGCGTCGGGAATTCAATTCATCGCCGGGATCGATCCCGCGCCCGAAGGATGCCATCGGCTCGCCGAGGTTCGCCAGTTGGGGATTCCGCTATTTAAGTCATTGGAAGAATTCTGCGCCGCGGGCCGGGCCGATCTGGTGGTTCTTTCCAGCCCCCCGCAATTGCATTGCGAGCAGGCCTGTCTTGCTCTGGGCGCCGGTTCGCACGTTCTTTGCGAAAAGCCGCTCGGCGCTCATCCCGAGCAGGTGACGCAGATGATCGAAGCGCGCGACCGCGTCGGGCGGCAATTGGCGATCGGCTATCAATGGTCATTCTCCCCGTCGATCCAACATCTTAAGCGCGACATCGCCGCCGGGCATTTCGGGCGGCCCAAGCGGCTGCGCACCCGCGTGTATTGGCCGCGGGACGAAAAATATTACGGCCGAAGTCCCTGGGCCGGCCGCCAGCGCGACGCACAGGGCCGGCTTGTGCTCGACAGCCCCGCCAACAACGCCTGCGCCCACTACCTGCACAATATGTTTTACGTCCTCGGCGAGGCGCCGGACCGAAGCGACTGGCCGGCCACCGTTCAGGCGGAGCTTTACCGCGCCAACTCAATCGAGAATTACGACACCATCGCCCTGCGATGCATCACCGAGCAGGGGACCGAGGTGCTTTTCTTCACCTCGCATGCCACGCGATTTCAACGCGATCCGTTGTTGAGTTACGAGTTCGACGATGCGATCGTGCATTACGGCGGAAAGATCGGCGACCGCATTGTCGCCCAACGTTCCGATGGTTCGCTGATTGATTACGGGTCCCCCGCATCCGCCGATTCGCCGCAGAAGCTCTTCGACGTGCTGGAATGCATCCGGGAGGACCGCCCCGTGGTCTGCGGCCCGGAGGCTGCGGGCGCGCAAACCGCCTGCATTTGCGCGGCCCAGCTTTCCACACCCGACATTGTTGATTTCCCCGGCGATCTGGTGGTCGTGGAGGGAGACCCCGGAGAACGCCGAACGTCCGTCAAGGACCTCGACGTATCGCTCGACAAATGTTACGAGCAAGGCAGGCTGCCCAGCGAAATCGGGATTTCCTGGTCGGTGGCAGGCAAGAAGATAGCGATTGGCGGCCAGTCGCGAGCGGGGGGCACGGCCGCCGGCGAAAAGGGTTCTGTGGGGACCGGCGCCATACTTCAGCCGGTCAAGACCCCGCGCCGCATGGCCTTGAAGAGTTAATTAGCAAATACGGCGGAGGAAATCAGCGATGGCGCGTGTGATCTTCTGGATCGCACTGGCGACGGCTATTTCCGTTGGGGCCGGGGGATTGACCTCCGGAATTATTTACGACTACCTCAGGCTGGAACTTCAATAGCCGGCCGATATTATGGTCCGCGTAGGCGGCGGACATTTCCACACCAACGGAAGGAGCGAACAATCGTGCTCAGAAAACTTATATGGCTTGGCCTGGCGCTGGCGAGCATCACATTGGCGATCGGTTGCGGCAAGAGCAATTCAACCAGCTCGACCGCCAGCGCCGCGAAGAAATTGCGGCTTGCCTTCGTCACCAACAACGCGGCGGATTTCTGGACCATTTGCCGCGCCGGCTGCCAGAAGGCCGCCGAGGATAATCCCGACATCGACGTGGATTTCCAGATGCTGGGCGACGCCAGCGCCGCCGGCCAGAAGCGCGTGATCGACGATCTGCTCGCCCGCGGCGTTGACGGCATCGCGCTCAGCCCGGTCGATCCCGTCAACGAGGCGCCCATGCTCAGCGACGCCGCGCAGCACACCGTGATCTTCTGCGCCGACAGCGACGCCCCCAACAGCAACCGCATCTGCTACATCGGCACCAACAACGTCGATGCCGGAAAACAGGCCGGCGGGCTTATCAAGGAAGTCCTCCCCAACGGCGGTAAGATCATGCTCTTCGTCGGCAAGCTCGATGCGCAGAACGCCAAGGACCGGATCGCCGGCATTCGCCAGACGCTCGATGGTTCCAATGTCCAGATTATCGACATTCGCACCGACGACACCGACCCCATCCGCGCCAAGGCCAACGCACAGGACACGCTGGTCAAATATCCCGACGTGGCGGCCCTCATCGGGCTTTGGAGCTACAACGGCCCGGCCATCCTCGGCGCCGTCCGCGACGCCGGCAAGACCGGGCAGGTCAAGATCGTCTGCTTTGACGAGGACGACGAAACCCTCGCGGGCATCAAGAGCGGCGACATCTACGCCACGGTCGTTCAGCAGCCCTTCGAATTCGGCCGGCTTTCCATGACCAACCTCGCCAAGTATATCGGCGGCGACAAATCCTTCGTCCCCGACTCCAAGCAGATTTTTATCCCCACGCTGGCCATCAAGAAGGACAACGTGGACGATTTCCAGACCAAGCTGAACAAGCTCCGCGGCCGCTCTTAATATGAACCCCGTGCGGCGCTCATTTGTGATCCGGCTCGATTCGAAATTCATCGAAGAAAGATCTCACGCAGAGGCGCAAAGGCGCAAAGGGATGAAGAGAACAAAGGCTTTTGCTTTTCTTACTCCTCTGCGCCTTTGCGCCTCTGCGTGAGTTGGCTTTTGAACCGGTTGTAGGCCACACGAGTAAGTTAGACCTGTATGAACTCACCCCGCATCCTCCAACTGCAAGGAATCTGCAAGCGGTTCCCCGGCGTCGTCGCGCTGGAGAACGTCTCGCTCGACGTTGGCCGCGGCGAGGTCGTCGCCCTCATCGGAGAAAACGGAGCGGGAAAGAGCACGCTGATGAACATCATCGGCGGCATCCATCAGCCCGACGAAGGCGCGATTCTCATCGACTCCAAGCCAGTCTCCATCCGCTCAGTCGCCGACGCCGTCGCCATGGGCATCGGATTTGTCCACCAGGAACTGAACAACCTGGAAAACCTGGAGGTCGCGGCCAATATTTTCATCGGCCGCGAGCCGCTTTGGGGCGGACCCCTGAAGCTCATCGATCGCCGCAAAATCGTCCGGGACAGTCTCCCCCATCTCAAGCGTCTTGGCCTGGACGTCGATCCGCATGCCTTGCTCCGCAATCTGTCGATCGCCCAGCAGCAGCTTGTCGAGATCGCCAAGGCCCTGTCCCAGAACGCGCGCATCCTTGTGCTCGATGAGCCAACGAGCTCCCTCACTGCCACCGAGACCACGCGCCTCCTGGCAACGGTGCGCGACCTGCGGAGCCAGGGCGTCACGGTGATTTATATTTCGCATCGGCTCGGCGAGATTTCGCAGGTTGCCGACCGCGTCGTGGTGCTCCGCGACGGCCGCAACGCCGGCGAATTGCCCCGCGAGCAGATCACGCACGAGAACATGGTTCGGCTGATGATCGGCCGCGACCTCCGCAGTTTTTACGTTCCCGGCACCGGCCAGCGCCACGCGGCGAGATTCCGGGCCACAGACATCCACACGGCCGTCTGGCCCGGCTGCGCCGTCAGCTTCGACGCGGGCGGCGGCGAAATCCTCGGCTTCGCCGGACTCGTGGGCGCAGGGAGGTCCGAACTGGTTGAAACGATCTTCGGAGTCCGGCCCCTGCTCGACGGGGGGCTCATGCTCGACGGCTTGCCGCTGCACGTCCGCCATTCCCGCGATGCGATCGCCGCCGGGATTTTCCTCGTTCCCGAGGACCGCCGAAAAACCGGACTCATCACTTCCATGACCCTCCGCGAAAACATCACCCTGGCCGGGTTGTGGAACTACACGCATGCCGCGCTCATCAGCCGAGGGGCCGAATCCGCCGCGGCCCGCCGACAGGTGGACTCCCTGCGCATACGCACGCCCGGCGTCGAAACGCGCGTGATGAACCTCAGCGGCGGAAATCAGCAAAAGGTCGTCCTGGGTAAATGGCTGTCCCTGGAACCGAAGGTACTCATCGTGGATGAACCCACGCGCGGCATCGACGTGGGCGCCAAGGCGGAAATCTACCGGCTGCTCCGCGCGCTGGCCGACCGCGGCGTCGCCGTGATCGTCATCTCCAGCGACATGGAAGAGGTCCTGGGAATCAGCGACCGCATCGCCGTCATGCACGAAGGCGCCATCGCCGGGATTCTGGACCGCCCGGAATTCAGCGAACGGAAAGTGATGGACCTGGCGTTCGGAAAAACCGTCGCCGCTTGAAATATAGGGCGCGTCCCGATACATCGGGACGCTTTTAAAATGAAAAAAGAACTCGGAATCGGCGCACTGTTACTGATCGTCTGCGGCGTTGTCGCCTGGATGAACCCGCGCTTTCTTTCCCAGGACAATCTCAGAAACCAAGCCCATCAGATCGGCATGTTCGGCATCTACAGCATCGGGATGGGACTTATCATCATCACCGGCGGCATCGATCTTTCCGTCGGGTCTGTCTTCGCCCTCCAGGGCGTCCTGCTCTCCATCATGCTCGTGGGAAGACACTGGCCCTGGCCTGTTGCCACGTTTTGCGCCATCGCCGGAGTCGTCTTCCTCGGCGCGGTTCATGGGTTCCTTGTCGCCAAGGCCCGGCTTCAACCCTTCATAGTCACCCTTGCCGGGCTGCTCCTCTATCGCGGCCTGGCAAGATTCATCGCCAACGACGAAACCAAAGGCTTCGGCGATCGGAATTTCGGCTCGCTCCGCAGCATCGCCACCGGACACGTTTACGGGGTGCCCACGTCCTTCGTGTTCCTCATCGTCATCGCCACCGTCATGTACGTCGTCCTTCACCGCTCGGTCTATGGCCGATATCTCTTCGCCGTCGGGCGCAACAAGGAAGCCGCCCGATTTTCCGGCATCAATACGGGGTTGGTCATCGGCAGCGTTTACGCCGTCTCGATGCTCCTCGCTTCAATCTCCGGAATCACCATGGCGTTCGACGCCAACTCCATCGTGCCCAGTTCCCACGCCAACTTCTACGAGGTTTACGGCATCGCCGCCGCCGTCCTCGGCGGTTGCAGCCTCCTCGGCGGCGAGGGATCGATCCTCGGCATCGTCCTCGGCACCGCCCTGCTTCAGGTGTTGCAGAACCTGGTAAATCTGCTTGGAATCCGCAGCTCCCTGAATTTCGCGGTGATGGGCGCGGTCATTCTGCTGGGCGCTCTCATCGACGTGCTGCTGAGCCGGCGCGGCGCTCGCCAGCGGTTCGCATCGACAAGGCAAGCCACCGCCCCGCCGCCACCCCCGGCCGGTTGAATCATTACCCCCTCGCCCGGTACTCCGGGAGAGGGTTGGGGTGAGGGTCCGGCTTTTCCCTCTCATTGACCCACCATTAACGTGGTGATAAAACTCCACGAGGATTCGGCATGGAGGCATCATGAAATCCAAGGCGTGTTGGCTATTGGCCGCGTGCGCTCTGTGGCTGCTGATGCCACTGGCCGCGGCGCTGGGGCAAACAAACCAGAAAATCAATCTCTCGATCTTCTATACCGGTCATCCCGGTTCCGCCCGCGAAGCGGACTTCGTCCAATTCCTCCGCGCTCACTTCAATCAGGTCGCCACCGGCGATCTGGCCACGTTCGACGGCGCCCAATCCCCCACCTCCGACGAGGTGATCCTCGACTACGACGGCGACGGATTCAGCGCCCCGCGCCCCAACTTGCCCAACAGCTATTCCCGCCCCACGATCACCGTCGGCGTAGTCGGTGGGTTCATCGGCAACCAATTGGGGCTGAAAACCGGCTACATGTGAAACTGCATGAGCGACGCGGCTCAGGGTGAGCCGTCCCAGCACGAAGTATTCCGCACGCCGTTCAAAGTCCAGCCGGCCTTCGAGAAATGGCCCACTCCCGAGCTCTACCGCCGGTTCCCCAACGGCAAGGACCTGCCTGATCAATTGACGGTCTGGCGCGTTCAGAATTCGGGCAAGGACTTTGGTTCGGTGGTGTCGATGGGATACGGTTTTGACGATTCCCCGGACGCCGAAATCCTCACCGTGGGCTACGCCAGCGGCAAACCCCCCGGCTCGGCCGGCGTCAGCCGCCACGCCAATTTCCTTCAGTGGGGATTCTCCTCGCCCCCGTCGCAGATGACCGATGCCGGCCAAGCCTTCTTCCTCAACTGCATCGTCTACATCCACAAATTCGCCGGCAAGCAACCGTTGATTCACAGGCAGTCGAACGATCGAGTTTTTATAACATGCCTTATCTCGATGATCGACAGCGTCCAGGATTCAGTTTTCGGACAGACCCTCGTCGGCGCCGACTTGTTCAATCAATACAAGGGGCACTGCCAGGACTTGGCCGACCTGTACACCCGGCAAATTGAGTTGATCCACAGCAACGGGAAGGGCACCTACCTCATCGACAAGCAGTTGCAGGATTTGGGCATCGCCTCAAACCGCAAAATCCAAACCTTGGACCGACTGGTGGGCTTGCTGGGCCAAAGCCAGCAGCCGGCGGCTCTGGACGCGCTGCGCCTATACACCGGATTATCCCTGACCACGCCCCGGCAGTGGCGCGATTGGCTGGCCGCCAACCGCTCCCGGCTCTTCTTCAGCGATGTGGGCGGTTACAAGTTCTTCGTCGTGCCGGAGGGATATTTGGATCAGCCCAAGCAATGACGGCCGGCCGTTCGAAGCACCGCACGTACATGCGGTGCTACCGCGGCGTGGGCCTCAGATCAGCGGCAATAATCCTTCCGATTTGACCGCCCATTTCCCGTCAGCCGGAAACGCCCCGCTCCTGGCCATCATGGCGACCGCCGCCAGCAAGCCGCCGTTGGCGGGAAGATACGCGGGCAAATTCGGGCGCTGATACACGTGGCCATTGGGCAAATAGCGGTTCTTCACCGACTCGATCATCAGCGCCCGAACCGCCAGTTCCGGCTCGTTCAGCTTGGCCGCGGTCATCGCGGCCATGGGAAAATCCCAGCCCCAGCAACGGTCCCATTGCCAGACATCCATCACCTTCGTCAGCGACCGCCGCATTGTTTCTCTGTCCACTTCATCGCCCGGCTGCACGCCGTACGCGCCCAGCAGGGACGGATGCTCCCAATTCCATTTCGTGTACGTATCGGTCATTCCCTCCATCATCAGATATCGCCCGTCGTCCACCGGCAACGGCGCGAGATGATCCAGGACGTCCTGCCATTTCGCCACGGTCTCGATGCCCATACGCTTCCGCCACGTTTGCGCCGTGCTCAACCCGAATCGCCAGTAGGCCAACTCGAACGTCGGGTTATGCGTCGCCATCGTCTCGGTGTTCTCCGGCACGGGCTTCAGCGGCGGGCCCAGCACGTAACGCCCGTTTTCCATCGCCGCGAAACTCGACAGAAAATCCGCGGTCTGGAAAACGATGGGCGACCATTTCTCCAGCGTTTGTTTCGTCGGGCTGTTCCGATAGCAAAGCTCGGCGTAATAAATCGGATGCGGCTGCTGCCAAATCAACAGCGGCGCGATCGGCGACGGGGAATCAATTCCCAATGGCCCCACCATCTTCGGCCAGCGAACCCCGTCATATCCCTGTCGCTGCGCAATCGCCCTGGCAACCGGCACGATCCGGTGATAAAAATCCAGGCTCCTCTCGAGCAATTCGAACCGGCCCCACGCCGCGAAATGAACCCCGTGCCACCAGTGCATTTCCAGGTGCGATTTCCCGTACCAGGTATTGAACAAGAGGCCGGATTCCTGCGGCGGCATCGGGCCGGAACAGTTCAACGCCGTGTTGTATTGCGACAACACAATCCGCCGCTCCAGCTCGGCGGCCCGAGGGTCGCTGCTGCCCGACAAGTCGATCGCCGATCCGCGCGACCAGAACCTTTCCCAATAATCCGCCGCGGCCTTGAACGTTTCATCGACCGCTGAAAGCGCATCGCCCCGCGGCTGCGGAGAAAACCGGATCACCAAATCCAAGGTTCCGCCCTGCCCGCCCTGGATCGAAAACTCGTGCTTGGCCGATTGCCTCAGTTGCCCGTTGCTTTGCAGGCTCGCGGAATAACGGTCGGCATCCAACGTCCGGTCGATGTCCGTCCGGGCATCTCTGGTTTGACATCGGGTTTCGTGCTTGCCGGGGGAGTCCCAATCGGCCATGTCCATCCGGGGCGACGGGTATGGGAACGCCAGGCGAATGCCCACATTCGCGCCGATGACGCGCACCGCCAGCGCATCCTGCTCCGGATGACAGGCGGTCTGAACGCGCACCGTTTGCCCGGCAAAATCAAACCGGCTGTCGATCGCACCCGTCCACAGGTCCAGGGTCTGGCCGATGGCGCGAACGTCCCCAACGCCCGCTTCCGAGCCGTCCGGTTTTGTCAAAATCAATCCGATCCGGCCAAGGTGCATCCGATGCGGATTCTCCCGCAGCCAATCGAACAGCGCTTCCTGCCCGGTGCGATCCGTGGCATATCCGACTTTCCGGCCATGCGATTCGTATTCCCGGTAACGAAAATCCTCCGGTCGCAACCCCGCCGGCGCCGGCGTCGTGTGCCAGGCCCAATGCGCGCAGGAGCACAGCGGAAACTGCTTGCGGTAATCGTCGGTGAACGTCTGCAAACCCGTGACGTCGGCGGTGAACGCGAAATTGCCGTTGCCAACCGTCAGCGCGGAAAACGGATCCACTTGTCGAATGACCGGATTATGCCGCTGTACCAGAGCGCGCCGGTCGATGCTTGGACTGCCCGTCATGTCCGCCAGGGCCGTCGATTGCCCCAAGGCCCCCCATCGCAGCAGCTTCCCCCCCGCCAACATCCCCGCCATCAACATCGTTCTGCGGCTGATCTTCATGGCATCCCTATTTTATTGAGCTTCTCTGGAAAAGTTTTACCGCCAAGACGCGAAGGACGCGAAGTTGCGCGAAGGAGTATCAATTTGATTTTGATTTAGTCTGATTTCGCGCAACTTCGCTGCTTCGCTCCTTCGCGGTAAAGTTCATTTATTGTATCTCCAAGACCACGACGGATTTCGACGGCAAATGTAGCGTCAGCTTTTCATCGCCGACCTCGAATGTTGAAAAGTCTGCGGCCTTGACGGTCTTGGGCCGCTCGAAGGTGTTGTGCGCATTCATCGCATCGGCCGTCAACACCAGGCCCGTCACGGTCTTTATATTCACGCCAACACATTTCACCGATGCCTGCGCCGAACGATTCGGATCGAGATTGACGACCGACACGTGCAGCCGTTGCGCCGAATCGCGCGAGGCCGACACGCTCAGGCTCGGGATGTTTTCGTCACCCAGCTTATAGCCGGGCGCCGAAACGTCCACGGGAATCAGCGTCGCCCCTTGATGGACCTTGTACATCCGGAAGACCTCGTACGTCGGAGTGACGACCATCTTCTCCTTGTCGGTCAGAATCATCGCCTGGAGAACATTGATCATCTGCGCGACGTTGGCCATCACAACGCGGTCGCAGCGGCGGTTGAAGACGTTCAGGTTGATCCCCGCCGCAATCGCGTCGCGCAGAGTGATCTGCTGATAGAGAAACCCCGGCTCGGTCCCCGGCTCCACGTCGTACCACGTTCCCCATTCGTCCACGACCAGCCCGACACGTTTATCCGGATCGTATTTGTCCATGATTCGGGCGTGCTGGATGATCAGCTCGTCCATCCGCAGCGTTTGCCGAAGGATCGAATGCCATTGATCCTCGGCGAAATTCAGGGCCGATCCTTTGTGCACCCAGTCGCCGGTCGCCAGGGAATACCAGTGCATGGACAATCCATTCATGCGCCGGGCGGCCTTGTCCATCAAAATTTCCGTCCAGTTGTAATCCGGGCCGTTGGCGCCGCAGGCGATGGCCTGAACATGGTTCCCGGAATAATTTTTGACGAACGTGCGATACCGCCGGAATTGGTCCGCGTAAAACTCCGGCCGCATGTCGCCGCCGCAGCCCCAACTCTCGTTTCCCACCCCGAAATACGGCAGCTTCCACGGACTCTGGCGCCCGTTCCGCCGGCGAAGGCTCGCCAGCGTCGAAGGCGAATCGCTGGTGACGTATTCGACCCAGTCCATCATCTCGCGCGGCGTGCCGCTGCCGACGTTTCCGCAGAGATACGCCTCGGCCCCGATCTGCTCACAGAAATCCAAGAATTCGTGCGTGCCGAATTGATTGGTCTCGATCACCCCGCCCCAATGGGTGTTGATCCGCCTGGGCCGCTGGTCCCTCGGCCCGATGCCGTCCTGCCAGTGATATTCATCCGCAAAACACCCGCCCGGCCAGCGGACCACCGGTACATCCAGGTTCTTCAGCGCCGCCACGACGTCGTTGCGAATCCCCCGCGTATTGGGGATCGGCGAGTTCTCCCCGACCCAAATCCCTTCGTAAACGCAGCGGCCCAGATGCTCGGCAAACTGGCCGTAAACGTTGCGGTTGATTGTTCCCCGCGGCTCATCGGCACGAATGGTCAGTTCCGCTGCGATCGGCTCGGCGCTTTGTGCCATGGCCATCAAGGCTATAACCAAATCTGCCGGTTTCCAATACCCCTGGTCAGAACCCGATGCAAATTTGCGAAAAAAAGCGAACTGAAAAATGAGAGGCCGCCCCGGTTTCTGCCGCTATCCAGGCCGCGGCTCAATACCCCCAATTCGTCCGGCCGGTATAGGTCAAGCCGCCCGTTTCGCTGGGATAGTAAATGCAGCGGCCGGGAGTGAGCGGGGTTAAACCGTTTCCCACGGCGTATCCTGGCAGCGCCACCGCAGAATTCCTGCCGTCGTTCGGACTTCTGCCGTCTGCTTCCGTTTCCAAAATATCCAGCGCATCGTCAAACGCCTGCATGATGGACATGGTGACAGCCGGTGGGTTGCCGCTATCAATATAATTCGTCAGGTTGTTAGCGCCAGTGTTGAAGGTGGCTACAAGATATTTGTCGGTGACGGTCGCGACATGCCCGTCAGGAAGCAGAATGTTCCAATAAGAAGTTGTTCCTGGCCCGGGGTGGGAAATCGTGCTTGCGATGCCATACTTGGCATAGGGCGTGAAATAAATCTCCGTCAACATCGCCATCGTCTGCGGATAATCCGTGATTTTGCGGAACCACGTGGTCTCCAACCCCGTAAAATTGGAGTTGTTAAGGATAAGTTTTTGCTGATTGGCATAACCTTGATTTTGGCAGATTTGAGCGCTGCCGCCGCCGGCAGTGGTAAATGACCAATGTGGATTCATGTAGTACGACGAGCCGTTGCCGAACTGCCCTGATAATGACGTGGGGTCCTGCGCGGGGCACCAGCGTATGGGGGCGAACGAGAGGTTCTTGAGGTTTGCCGCGGCATGGGCGGGCGAAAGATCGTAACCGCCCAAGTAGCCTGTCATAATCAGTCGGCCAATATTTGCCCCGGGGTCGTTCTGGCCGTATAGGGGGTCCGTCAATGAGCCGCCATCACCATAGCCATCCTGCATGAGGAACACGTAGTCGAAAATTCCATCCTGCATGATGTTTTTCGCGCCATTGTTGCCGCCTCCTTGCCACGGCGCGTCCACGTACGCGTGTTCGGGAAGATAATTGCGGTTATCGGCGGCGTAGGCGATCATCGCCTGGCCGATCATTTGCATGTTGGAAGCGCACTGAACGAGTTTGGCCTGGGCCCTTGCCTTGCTCAGCGTGGGAAGAAGCAGCCCCGCGAGAATCGCGATGATCCCGATCACCACGAGAAGTTCAACAAGGGTAAATGCTCTGCCGCGATTGATGGGGTTCTCCCGGCGCATTGTCCACCGCCTCGAAATGACCGGGCGGAATCGAGATTTATTTCATATCGGCTCGATCAGCGCCGGCTCCACCAATTTCCTGATCCTTTCGACCACGTTGGTGTTTCCCAGCCGCCAGATGAGTTGCTCGACACCCCTGCGGCCGATGCTCTCGGCGCGGATGTCCAAGGTCGCCGGAGCCGGCCGCAGCCGGCTGAGATAGGGCATCTCATTGTTGCAGGAGATGAGATGCACCTCGCCGTCGTTGCCCAGCGTGATTCCCGCCTCCGCCAGGGCGGAATAAACCGTGGGGGCGTGCCGATCCTCGGCGACGAACAGGCCCTGCGGGCGAGGATTCATCTGCACAAACCGTTCAGCCAGCGAGCGTGCCGCCGAGCCGTCGAATTGCCAGAAATCCTGCGGCGATTCCAACGCGGCGCGCAGGACGTGCACGCGTACGCCGGCATCCTCAAGGTGTTGGCAAAACGCCAGTTCGCGAACCTGCAATCCCCAGGAGGGCGCCGAGGCGCTCAGATATGCGGCCGACTTGCATCCCTTTTCATGCAGATATTCCGCGGCGATTCGCCCGATGGAAGAATTGTCCGGCATGACCTGATCGCCCCACCGAGGCGGGAAACGATTGGCCATCAGCCAAACCGTGGGCAATCCGCGAAGCTGCGCTTCGACGGCCTTGCTCGGTTGCTCGCCGTGGAGCAGCAGTCCGCCCACGCGCCGTTCTGAAATTCGCGGCGGCAACTCTTCAAGATTCGAGACGAAGCTCACGAACAGGTCGAAATTATTTTCCCGCGCCCCGATCGACACCCCGCGAAGAAGATTGGCAAACGCCGGCGCCGTTTGCTCGCCGCTGGTGCCCAGCACCAGGAATCCAACGGTCTTGGCCTGCTCGCCCTGGCCGTTGGTTCCTTTGCGCGCCCGCCGGCGAGCCGGGGGGGTGAAGGAAATCTCCCGCATCGCCACTCGCACGGTTTCGGCGGTATCCGGAGCAACGCCATGCTGCTCGTTGAGAACGCGCGAAACGGTGGAAGCTGAAACTCCGGCGAGCGCGGCAACCCCGCTCAAAGACATAGCGGACTCCGAAACGACGGTGGTAAGTGTTGCAAAGACCCGGCACAATTACCACCGTATTTCTGCAATATACCCTCCAATGTGTAATAATTCCAGTGCAAAACGAACTGATGAGCTCGGAGGGAGTGCCCAATCTTTGAGGTGCCGAAGACCGGCCGGATGACCGGCCGGCTCACGCTCGAAATTGAGCCGGCCGGTCCTCCGGCCGATTCATATTGCCCGGATCTTTGAGCACACGGGCGGATCGGGCGGGAGGTTCACTATTTCTATGGAAGTGTCGCCTGGGCCGGAACTTCGAAGTCGATGACGACTGGCTCCACGGCGCAGATAAGCCGTTCCTGGAGGTGCAGATGGGCCATGCGCCACAGGAGTTGTTCCACGCCCCGCCAGCCAATGGATTCAACGCGGATGTCGATGGCGGCGGGCTTGGGTGAAAGGCCGACCCGGAACGGCGATTCGTTGTTGCAAGAGATGATCTGGGTATGCCCCGGCCCGATTTGAACGCCGGCCGCCTGTAGTGCCGGCTGAATCACAGCGACCTGCATGTCGTCGGCCACGAAAATCCCCGTTGGCCGCGGCGAAATTGCCATGAAACGATCGACCAGGTCGGCAACAACCTTCTCGCTATGGCGGTGCCAATAGTCGGGGAGTTCTCCCAAGGGATGTTCCACCGCCACGACCGGAACGGATTGGTCCGCCGCGGCGGCGGTAAAACTTTGGCAATACAGCCTGAACGGCCAGAACCCGGCGTCAAGATTCAAAAACGCCAGGCGGGTGTGGCCGTGGGACGTTAGATAGTCCGCGGCCAAGCGCCCGATTTCATAGCTGTCGGGCATGACCTGGTCGCCCCAATCCGGCCGGCGGCGGTTTCCCATGAGCCATACCGTGGGAATTTTCCTCAGACGCCGTTCAGTTTCTCCACTTGGCCGCACACCATGAAGCAGAAGTCCATCGATCCGTTGATCCAGAATCCAGGGGGAGATTTCGTTGGGATCGGGAACGAAATGGAACGCCACGTCGATTCCATTGTCCGCCCCGCCGAGGGAAACACCGCGAAGCAGCCCGGCGAATGCGGGGGTCGCCTGCTCGCCGGATGCGCCCAGCACGAGGAAGGCCGCACGTTTTTTCTCTGTTTTCAGCCGTCCCGCGGATTTGGGGCCGGGCCGCCGGTCCGACGGCGTATACCCCAGTTCCTGCATCGCCTTTCGGACGGACCGCTCCGTCTCCAGAGCTACTCGCGGATGATTGTTGATCACCCGTGACACCGTGGACGTTGAGACTCCCGCGAGCTTGGCAACCGTGCTGATTGACATAGGCGGCGATTATATCAACATTTTACGGGATTTTCATGAATTGCCACCTTATATTGTCGCCCGTGACCGAATCAGGACAACCAACCCCATTTTCTCCATGAACGCAAAACTCCATTTCATCGCGGCGATATTGCTTTGCCTTATCCAGATTACCCACGGCGCGGCGGCGGCGCAGCCGGCACAGCCGGCGCCCACGCTGGACGTCCGCGCCCTCGGCGCGACCGCCGATGGCAAGACCAAAGATACCGCCGCGTTCCAAAAGGCCCTCGATGCCTGCGCCGATACCGGCGGGGCCGTCATCGTTCCCGCGGGGAAATATCTGATCGGGAGCATTCAGTTGCGTTCCGGCGCCACGCTCATCCTCCAGAAGAACGCCGTCGTGACGGGCAGTCCCGATGCAACCGATTATCCGCTGGTTCCCGTGCGCTTCGAGGGCGCGATGGTCCAAGGGCATCGCGCCCTGGTCTGGGCGCAGGACGCGCACGATGTTTCGATCATCGGCCCAGGCACGCTGGCCGGCGATAACAAAATCGGCAACCTCCGCAACCCGCGCGGGCCGGTCATGGTTGAGTTGGTCAATTGCGAGAACGTGAACCTCGACGGCTTCACCGACCGATATCGCCGGCTCTGGTCCGTTCACCTCCTGTTTTGCCGCAACGTGGTGGCGCGCCATCTGACCATCCGCACCACCTATTCCAACGGCGACGGGATCGACGTCGACTCCTCCGCGCATGTCCTGATCGAGAACTGCGACATCGACACGGGGGACGATTGCATTTCGCTCAAATCCGGCCGGGGAATCAGCGCCGTCCGCCTCGCCCGGCCCACCGAAGACGTCGTGATCGCCAACTGCGCTTTGGCCAGTGATTTCGCCGGGGTGGGGATCGGGTCGGAAATGTCCGGCGGCATCCGCAACGTGCGCATCGAGAATTGCAATTTCACCGCCGGCGTCAACGCCGTGTACATCAAGGGCCGCATCGGCCGCGGCGGGTTCTTTGAAAACATCACCGGCAAAAACCTCAACGTCGCCACCCGTATCTTCCTCGGACTCAACCTGCGCGACGCGGGGATCATCGGGGTCGATCCCGTGAGCGGCGAAGAGGGCGTCCCCCGCGCTCGGAACATCGCGTTCAGCAACGTCAAGGTCAACGGCGGAACCCTGGTCGACGGCGCGCGCGTTCCGCCCGGAAAATTCATAGACGGCCTGTCGCTCTCCAACGTCACCGGCACTTGCCGCCGCGCCATCACGCTGGCCAACGCGGTCAACGTGAACCTGAGCAACATCGACGTGACCGGATACACGGGCGCGTTATTGACGACGCGGAACGTCACCGGCACGGGCCTGGACGGCGCCGTCGCGCTGCGGGTCCCGCTTCTGGAAGACGCCGATCAGTTGCAAATCGCCTTCTCCCAGCCGCCGGATGACACGCGCCCGATGGTTCGCTGGTGGTGGTTCGGCCCCGCGGTCACCAAGCCGCAGCTCCAGCACCAGATGGAGATGATGAAACAAGGGGGCTTCGGCGGCTTTGAAGTCCAGCCCACGTATCCGCTGACGCTGGACGAGAAGATTCCCGGCGCGGCCAATCTGAAATTTCTTTCCCCCGAATTTCTGGACGCCGTGAATTTCGTCGCGGCCAAGGCAAAGGAGATGGGACTGAGAATGGACCTGACGCTCGGCAGCGGCTGGCCGTATGGGGGCTCCATGATTTCGATCGACGATGCCGCCGGCCGATTGCGCTTCCAGCGCGTTCGCGTCGGCGCCGCCCAGTCATCGGTTGAGCCGCAGCAACTGCGGGATGGCGACGCGGTCATCGCCGCCTTCGCCGGCGATTCACTGCAGGCAATCCCCTTGAAGAACGGCGTTGCTCAGCTTCCCGCCACTCAGCCGTCTCCGACAGAAGTCACGTTCTTTGTCTCCAGTCACACGGGGATGAAGGTGAAGCGTCCGGCATTCGGCGCCGAGGGTTACGTGATCGACCATCAAACCGCGGCGGCCGTGCAGAAGTTTCTTGCATCCATCGCCGAGCCGGAGGTCGCCGCCTGCGGATCGAATCCGCCCTACGCCGTCTTCTGCGACAGCCTGGAAAGCGGCGCTGAGGACTGGACCGGGCATTTTCTGGACGAATTTCAGAAGCGGCGCGGCTACGACCTGCGTCCGTTGCTGCCGGCGCTGGTCAGCGACGTCGGAAGCAAGACCCTGGAGATTCGGCACGATTGGGGGAAGACGCTCACCGAACTTTTCAACGACAATTTCGTCAAGCAATTGCGCAGCTTCGCCGAGAAGCACGGCACGCGATTCCGCATTCAGGCCTACGGCATGCCGTCGGCGGCGCTTTACAGCTACGCCAGTTGCAACCTTCCCGAAGGCGAGGGATACCAGTGGCACGACTATCGCGCCACCCGATACGCAACGTCCGCTTGCCATCTGCTTGGAGTTCCGGTCTGCTCTTCGGAGACGTTCACGTGGATTCATTCGCCGGTTTTTCGCGCCACGCCGCTGGACGTCAAGGCCGAGGCCGACCTTCATTTCCTCCAGGGCGTGAATCAGATCATCTGCCACGGCTGGCCGTACACGCCCGCTGGGGTGGCGTTTCCCGGCTGGAGCTTTTACGCCGCGGGGGTTTTTGACGATCAGAACCCGTGGTACATCGTCATGCCCGATGTCACGCGCTATTTGCAGCGAGTCAGCTTCATGCTGCGCCAGGGATCGCCCGCCAACGACGTCGCGCTGTATCTGCCCAACGACGACGCCTGGGCGAAATTCACGCCCGGAAAAGTCGCGCTCACCGACCTCGTCGGCGAATGCATCGGGCACCAAATCGTCGGTGAAATCCTCGACTCGGGATACAATCTCGATTTCTTTGATGACGGGATGCTGGATGCCCGCGGCCGGGCCGACAACGGCTCGCTGTTGTTCGGCCAAGGCGGCAGAGGCGAAAGCACCCGAGGCCAAAGCACGCGCGGCGAGGGCGGAGGCCCGGGAGGAATTCGATACCACGTGGTCGTCCTCGCCGGCGTCGAGCGCATGCCGCTTTCCACATTGAAGAAGCTGGACGATTTCGCCGCACGTGGCGGAGTGTTGATCGCCACCCGCCGTCTGCCGGGCCTCGTCCCCGGATACACGGCCACGGATGCCGACCAAAAAGCCCTCCAGACGATCGTCCGCCATCTTTTCCAGGATCCGGACGCACCCGGCATTTTCATTGCGGATGAAAGCCGGTTTGCCGAAACCGTGGAATCGCTCAAGAAATTCAGGCCCGACGTGCAATTCTCGCCGGCGGCGCCGCAGATCGGATTCGTTCGCCGTAACACCGACGGCGGCGCAGTCTATTTCCTCGCCAACACCAGCAATCAGCCCAAACGCGTAACCGCCGGCTTCCGCACCGAAAGCATCTTCGCCCAGCAGTTGGACCCCGTTACCGGAAAAATCACGCCGATGGAAATCGTCGGCCACCCGGAAGGCTACACCTCGGTGCAGCTTGCTCTGGCGCCCTACGGCTCGACGATTTTGCTGTTCAGCAACCGCCTCTACTCCTCGCCGGCCGCGACGCGGCCCGCCCCGCCGGCAGTCGATCTCAACTCCGGTTGGTCGGTTGCCTTCGGTCCCGACGCCAAGCCCGCGCCTCTTTCCGCCTTACGTTCCTGGACGGATGACGTTGCCACCCGATCGTTTTCCGGCGTGGCAAGCTATGCCAATCATTTCACGCTCTCGGCCGATCTGCTGGCGGCGGGTCGGATCGCGATGGATTTTGGCGATGGCGCGCCCTCGAAAGTGGCTGAGAAGCGCCTCCAGGGATATCACGCGGAGTTGGACGCCCCCGTCCGCGATGCGGCCGTTGTCTATATCAATGGCAAGCGAGCCGGCGCCGTCTGGTGCGCTCCTTATCGTCTGGACGTAACGGAGCTGCTGAAGGCCGGCGACAACGACGTGCGCATTGACGTCGCCAACACCGCCGTGAATTATTTGGCCGCTCACGGATTTCCCAATTACGACTACCAGGGCGTCAGCGGGCAGTACGGCTCACGCTTTAGCCCTGCCGCAGCGGCGCAGTTCCAGCCAATTCCATCCGGCCTGCTCGGATCGATCAAGCTGATTGGTGGTGGATCAATCTGACCGCGGAGAAGCCCTCGGATAGCCATCCGGGGGCTTTCGGGAGTGAAATTGACCGGCTGCGGTTTCCTCGGCGGCGATGGCATTACTACCGGTATATCCGAACCGGCGAATTATCACGATTTTCCGCAGTTATGGCCGGTTAGCCTTGAGAATTGTTACAAGAGTTCATCTCTCAGTTACACAAGTCTCTTTTCCTTTGGCAAATCGCGTGGATGTGTCATGGTGTAGAATGGAGTCGTCGGGAGGACTATGTACCAGCCTTCCCACGAGGAGGCGTTTCTCATCTTCTAATCCTATTTGGCTGCTACGCGGTGACGTTGACCAGCACCGTCAGCTCCGGCTCGGTGACCGTCAACAACAGCCTGCGCAACTAAACCATCAGCGGCGCCGGCGGCAAGATCGTCGATGCCGGGGCATTCACAAAATCCGGCACCGGCACGATGACAATCGGCGCGGCGCTGAGCGTTGCCGGCTGGGACCTGGGCGATTTCAACTACGACGGAATAGTCAACGCCGCCGACTTCACCGTCCTGGCGCGGCGACGGCGGCGGCGGTCGTAGAGGTAATTTCCGAGCCTATTGCGGATCGCGGAAGTCCACGCTGTCGGCGTGGGCTTTCTTTTGCGCCGGATCGGCTGTAGCCCCATCCTTGCAGTCAGCGTCGAAATCCTTGCCCAATTGCGATTTATTCCCATAATCAATCTTTTGTAACCGCCATGATTGAAAACGCCCAGCCGGACGATCCAATCGCCCACCGCATTGGCGGTGTCGCCATCGAGCGGCCGCGTAGCGACCCGCCTTCGGGCGTTCCGCTGGCGCTGCGAACGGTCCAGCACGTCAAAGTCTCCCGCGGACGCTTCGGGCAAACCTGGTCCCGACGCATCGTCATGATCAAATGGGTCCTGTCTGGAATGGGAGCCATGAGAATCGGCCCTCAGCAATTGAATTTCGGACCCGGCATGGTGGCGATTTATCTTCCAACCATCCCCCACCGATTCTGGGCCTTGAAGCCGGTCAACGAATTCTGCTGGTTCACGCTCGACGGCCCTCTGGCCGAGGAGTTCATTTTGCAGCTCGGCCTCAACGCCGGCGTATTCCATTGTCAGCCCCCGGCGCTGGAAAAGATTTATGAGTTGATGGATTGTCTCAAAGACCACACCATCCAGGGCCGCCGGCATGCAAGCCTTTTGGCGATCGACATGCTTTACGAGATCGCCAATTCCATCCGCACGCCGCGCGTTGCGCCCCTCGTGCAGCGTGCCCGCCATCTCATCGAGCAGGGTTTCGCCGATCCCGAACTTTCTGCCGAACGACTCGCGGCCGACCTGAACTATCATCGCGGTTCCCTCAGCCGGCTCTTTCACAAGCAGACCGGCGTCACCATCATGGAGTATCTGACGCACGTCCGTCTGCAGGAAGCCAAGAGCCTTTTGCGGTACACTCAGGACAAGGTCGCCGCCGTCGCGGAAAAATGTGGATTCCGCGAGGCGACGTATTTCAGCCGATGGATTCGCAAACACACCGGAAAAACCGCCCGCGAAATGCGGCATTCCGAATGAATCGCTCCTTCCGACAAACGTTCGGCGCTTTGGTGAATCCCTCGCGATGACAACCGACTCGCCATGACAATCGAGCAGACAATCGACGCCGCCGCGCAGCTCCATCGCGCCGGACGATTGGAAGAGGCCGAGCGGCAATATCGCCAAGTCCTGGCAATCCAACCAGACAATGCCGACGCCCTGCACCTGCTGGGCGTCCTCTGCTCGCAGCAGGGCCGGGAAGACATCGCCGCCGACCTCATCCTGCGTGCCATCGCCCGCGATCCCGGCCAGCCAATGTACCACGGCAACCTGGGCCTCGCCCTCAGCCGCCTCGGTCGCCTCGACGAAGCGATTGGATGTTTCGAGAAGGCCCTGGCCCTCGGCAGCCGCGATCCCAATGTCCTCAACAACTATGCCGATGCGTTGCGCAAAGCCGGAAAGCCCGACCGCGCCCTGCCGATCTTCCGGCAGGCGATTGCGATAGGTCCCCAACTCCCCGAGCCCCACAACAACTTGGGCATCGCCCTTGTGGACCTGGGGCGGATTGACGAGGCCGTCGCATGCTATCACGAGGCGATTCGGCTCAATCCCCGATTTGCCGAGGCCCGCAACAATCTTGGCAACGCACTGCTGAAAGAGCGGCGTTTCGATGAAGCGATCCGGGAATTTGAACAGGCCCTGGCCGTCCGGCCGGATTATCCCGAGGCGATGATGAACCTCGGCGCCGCTCTGAAAGCCAGGAATCAGGACGATCGCGCCATCGAGCTCTTTCGCCGCGCGCTGAGGCTGCGGCCCGATTTCTTCGAAGCGCTGCTCAACTATGGACAAGCGCTGTGCGACAGCCGTCATTTCGACGAAGCGATCGCCGCCTTCCGCAAGGCGATCGCTCTCCGCCCCGAGGACCCGGCCGCGCATTTTCATCTTTCCGGCGTCCTGCTGCTCACCGGCAATTTTTCCGATGGATGGCGCGAGTACGAATGGCGGCTGCTCAAGCCGGACTTCGGCATTGCCAAGACCAAATTCGCGCAGCCGCGATGGACCGGCCAGGATTTGGCCCGGAAACGCATCTTCCTCCATGCCGAGCAGGGCGCCGGAGACATCATTCAGTTCAGCCGCCTCGCCGCTCTTCTGGCGCAGCACGGGGCGCAAACGATCCTGGCCTGCCCGCCGACATTGCTTCGCTTGATGCGCAGTCTCGAGGGCGTATCGCATTTAATCACCAACACCCAATTGGCACCCGATTTTGATTATCACTGCTATCTGCTGAGCTTGCCGTTGCTGCTCGGCCTGAACCTCCAAGCCATCCCGGCCAACGTGCCCTACCTCCACCCCCAGGCCGGATCGGCCGAGCGTTGGCGAACGCGCCTGATGCCGCTGGGAAATCGAAAAAAGATCGGCCTGGTCTGGGCCGGCAATCCCAATCACAGCAACGACCACAACCGCTCGATTCCGCCGTCCGCATTTGCGCCGCTGGGTGAAATCTCCGGTGTCAGTTTCATCAGCCTTCAGAAGAACGATGCAGCCAATCCGCTTCCGCCGCCGGGGTTTGAGCTGATCGATCACACGGCCGAGATTTTCGATTACGCCGACACCGCCGCCCTGATCGCTAACCTGGACCTGGTGATCGCCGCCGACACCTCGGTTGCCCATCTCGCCGGCGCGTTGGCCAAGCCGGTATGGACCCTTCTCCCGTTCCATCCGGATTTGCGATGGATGCTGGACCGAAGCGATTCGCCTTGGTATCCGACGATGCGTCTGTTCCGCCAGCCCCGCCCCGGCGATTGGCAAACCCCGATCCGCCAAATCGCCGACGCCCTAGGCGACTTGGTCAAAACCCCATGACTAGATTTGAGTTTTTCGCTAAGAGAAGCTTGAATACGCGGTTGCTTGAACAGGGTGTCGCGCTTATTTGTGGCGGGCGTTGGCAGATTGCCATCCTTTTCTTCCAACAGGCAATTGGCAATCGGCAATTGGCCATCTCGACTTCTCCTGATTTTCGCGTTGCTGCAAACGATCACGGCGACCGCTCAAGCGGGATCGGGTGTGGAAAACTTGCGATGCGAATTCCTCCGCGACCCCGTGGCAATCGGCGTCGCCCGGCCCCGTCTCAGTTGGACGATCGCCTCCGACATGCGCGGAGAATCCCAGTCCGCCTATCAAATCCAGGTGAGCCGCGAGGGGCGCACGGTCTGGGACAGCGGCCGGGTCGAGTCGGATCGGTCGGACGACGTCGAGTATGCCGGCGAGCCGCTGGCGTCCGGAGCGGCCTACCAATGGAAGGTGCGCGTTTGGGACCAGCAGGGCACGCCCAGCGATTGGAGCGATTCCTCCACCTGGGGAATGGGATTCTTGAAGCCTGAAGATTGGAAGGCCAAGTGGATCATTCCGCCTGCCAAAGACAAGGCGCTCGACGAGCCGTATCTGCGCCGCCTCTTCACGCTCGATGACGTGCCGCAATCGGCGATCGCCCGCGTCAACGTCATGGGCTGGTTCGAGTTGTACGCGAACGGCGTGAAGGTCGGCCAGGACGTGATCAGTCCCGCGGTGACCGATTATTCCAAGCGCTCGCTCTATCTGACCTACGACCTGAAACCGTACCTGCTCAAAGGCCCAAACTGCATCGGGCTGTGGATGAGCCGCGGATGGTATTGGCTGGGCCGGCGAGGCGTGGATTACGACCAGCCGATCGCGCGCGTGCAGTTGGACATGACCGTGGACGGCAAGCCGCGGATGATCGGGACCGACGCGAACTGGCGGTGCAAAACGAGCGGTCGCAGCATCCTTGGTAAATGGAGTTGGGATAATTTTGGCGGCGAGCAGGTCGACGCCCGTTTGGACGAACCGGCGTGGAGTTCGCCCCAGTTCCCGGCATCCGATTGGGCCGCGGTCAGCGAAGTCCCCCCACCGCCCGTTCCCGCCGAGGTCCAGCGAACCGCCGCCGACCGCGTCATCAAAACCGTTCCCGCCGTCTCCTGCACCGATCTCGGTGGCGGGTTTTATGCGCTTGACTTCGGCGTCAACCTCACGGGATGGCTGAGCCTGCGGCTGCCTCGCCTGCGAGCCGGGCAGGTTGTGACCATCCACTATTCGGACACATCCGTCAGCCGCAAGGATTTCCAGACGCACAACCAGCAGGACCGATTCATTTCCGCCGGGACCGACGGCGAGATTTTCGCCGACAAGTTCAACTATCATGGGTTTCGCTACGCTACCATCGAAGGGCTGCCATCCGCCCCGCAGGCCCGTGACGCGCAGGCGCTGGCAATCGGCGCGGATTGGGAGCCGGGCGGGAGTTTCCAGTGCTCCAACCCGCTCATCAACCGCATGCACGACGTCGATCTGTGGACGTTGCGGAGCCTGAGCCAAGGCGGCTATCTCTCGGACTGCCCGCATCGCGAACGTCTGGGGTATGGGGGCGACGGCCAAGTTTCCATCGAAAGCTGCGTATCGAACTTCTGGATGCCGGCGTTCTACGAAAAATGGACGACGGATTGGCGCGACGTCCAAGACCCGTTGACGGGATACATTCCGCACATGGCTCCGCAAGGGGAAGGCGGCGGCGGCCCGCCGTGGGGCGCGGGGCTGCAGGCGCTCACCTGGCGTCTGAATCTTTACTATGACGATCGCAGGGCGCTGCAAGAGAACTACCAAGCCTGTCGCCGGTACGTGGAATGGATCGAATCCCACGCCCAAGACGGCATCGTGCGCGCCTACGGCGGCCAGTGGGATTTCATCGGTGATTGGGTGCCTCCGGGCCCGGTCAACGGCGACCAATGGAACTTCCCGTCGCGCACGGCGGCGGAATGCTTCAACAACTGTTATCTCGTCTATCTCGTGGATCAGCTCGCGCAGATGGCCGACGCGATTGGACTTCCCGACCAAGCCAAGGTTTATCGAGACCAGGCCGAGGCGATGCGGCCGCGCATCCAGGCGGCTTTTTACGATTCCGGCAAACAATTCTACGCCGTCGACCAGCAGGCGTATCAATTGATGCCTCTATTGACCCGCGTAACGCCCCAGAATCTGCGCGGTGAGGTGACCAAAAATCTCCAGGACGAAATCCTCGTCAAAAACAAGGGGCATCTCGACACGGGCATGCTCGGAACCTATTTTCTGATCCAATATCTTCAGGAAACCGGGCGCGACGATCTGCTCTGGACGGTAGTCGCACAGACCACCTATCCCGGCTGGGGATATATGCTCGATCGGGGCGCAACAACCTGGTGGGAACAATGGAACGGCGGCCCATCACGCATCCACGCCTGCTTCAATTCTCTCGATGGATGGTTCTATCAAGGCCTGGCCGGTATCCGGCCCGATCCCACGGCCCCGGGCTTCAAGAAGATCATCATCAAACCCGCCATCGTCGGCGACCTGACATGGGTCAAGGCCGATTACGATTCCCTGCATGGCCGGATCGTCAGCCAGTGGGAATACAAAGATGCCCGTCTCTCGATGCACGTTGTTATCCCCGCCAACACAACGGCGACGATTTACGTCCCCACCCGCGACGCGGCAACGGTGCTGGAAGGCGGCGCGCCGGCAACTCGGTCGGTGGGATTAGTTTTTCTGCGCATGGAGAACGGCGCCGCCGTTTTCCACGCAGGCTCGGGCGTCTACGATTTCACCAGTTCACTGGATCACTCTTCTACCGCGAGGTAATCGCGGCGCCAATCGCAGATCCCGGCCACGAAAAGAAACCTTGGAAGCCGGGCTTGGGGGCCGCGGCATAGGTGATTCGTCCTACGCCCCAAATCGGTTGCCATCCGATTGACATCTCCTCCGACTTGGCGGGAAAATGGCAATACTTCGAAAGCGAGGTTGCTATGCCCGCTCAATTCCCGTTTTGGTCAGGGTCTACTTTTCATTCCGTGCACGGCGCGCTGAACGTTGCGCTGCACCTCTATAACAATCCCGAACGCCGGCACGCGGCGGAAAAGTTGGCCAGGGTTTTCCTGACCATCAGCCGCGAGCCCGGCGCGGGCGGCGTTCCCCTGGCGCAGCGGTTGGCCGAGCGCCTCAACGCCCATGGCCCCGGCGACTGGTCGGCCTGGGATCAGGAGTTGGTCGAGAAAGTCTCGACGGAATATCATCTGAAGAAGGGCGCCGTCGAGACGGTCGACGAGCGGCCGCACAACTGGTTGAACGACCTGGTGGCGAGCTTCTCGCAGCACGTGACGCCGTCGGACGTGAGCGTATTCAAGAAAGTGGCCGGCACGATCCGTGCGTTGGCGACGGCGGGACACGCGATCCTCGTCGGGCGCGGCGGGCGGTTCATCACCGACGGCCTGGCGGGCGGCGTTCACCTCCGCCTGGTTGCGCCCCTGGAATACCGCATCAAAACGACGGCCGAATCGTTTAACCTTTCGCTCCCGGCGGCGACCAAACGCCTGGCGGAAATCGACCGGAGCCGCACGGTATTTTTTCGCCAGTTCTGGCCGGGGAAATCTCTCGATCCGGAGAATTTCACGATGACGCTGAATTCGGCCCAACTGTCTTTGGACGAAATGGTCGCGTGCATTCTGCCGCTCATTCACCTTCGCGATCCCGGGGCGTCAGAATCCGCCGAAGAATCCGGGTTGTCCGGGCAGGATTGATAGCAGTTTGACTTTGCCATTTTCACGGCAATATAAAGCCACGGCCACATAGACACTTTTTGTTTTCGGCTTCATGCCTGGAAGGAGTGCGCATGCGATACCGGCTGTTGGGCGATAGCGGGCTTCGGGTGGCGGAGATCTGTCTGGGGACGATGACCTTCGGTGAAGACTGGGGTTGGGGCGCGGCCAAGGAGGAGGCGCGCAAAATGTACGAGGCCTACCGCGAGGCGGGCGGGAATTTCATCGATACCGCCAACCTCTACACCCTGGGGACCAGCGAGAAATTCGTCGGCGAATTCATGCGCGGCCACCGCGGCGAAGTCGTGCTGGCCACGAAATACACCAACGCGCAGCCCGGCAATGACCCCAATGCCGCGGGAAACCATCGCAAGAGCATGTTCCAGGCGATCGAGGGGAGCCTGAAGCGGCTGGGGACCGATTACATCGACCTCTATTGGCTGCATATTTGGGACCAGATTACGCCGGTCGAGGAAGTGATGCGGGGGTTTGAGGACCTCATTCGTTCGGGCAAGGTGCTTTATGCGGGCGTGTCGGATGCGCCGGCGTGGTGGATCGCCCGGGCCAACACGCTGGCTGAATTCCGCGGCTGGGGGAAGTTCGTCGGACTCCAGATCGAATACAGCCTGATCGAGCGCACGGTCGAGCGCGAGTTGCTGCCGATGGCCAAGGCGATGGGCCTGGGGATAACCGCGTGGTCGCCGCTGGCCGGCGGCGTGCTTTCAGGCAAATATCAAGGCGGCGCTCAGGTCAAGGATGCGCGCTTCAACTCGGAAATGATGAAGCCCATGATGGCCGGCGGAGAGCGTGCGGAAACAATCGTCGCCGCCGTCAAACAAGTGGCCCAGCAGACCGGTCGAAGCGCGCCGCAGGTTGCGCTGGCGTGGCTCCTGCATCGGGATCAGCCGATCATTCCCATCATCGGCACCCGCAAGATCGCCCAGCTTCACGACAACCTGGCCGCGCTGGACTTGAAGCTTGATCCCGCCCAGCTTCGATTGCTCGACGAGGTCAGCGCGGTTCCGCTGGGTTTTCCGCACGAATTTTACCGGGAGGAGCTTATTCGCGGGATAGTCTACGGCGGCTTGCGCGATAGGATCATCGCGTGAGAAGGTCCGGATCCATCGGTTATCCTCAAATGCGTTACCGCGAAGGAGCGAAGAAGCGAAGTTTCGCGAAGTCAAATTGATAGTTCTTCGCGCAACTTCGCTGCTTCGCTCCTTCGCGGTAATACTTTTTGGTTGCGGCTATGCCGCGCTGGGCGCCTTGGCCGTAATCTGTATCTGAGTAAGCCGAATGGCGATTGAAAATCGAAAACCACCCTCTCCGCTTCGTCCCAACCTCCGCTCGGAATTTCTGCTCGCTTCCGATTTGACGTTTCTCAACCACGGCTCATTCGGAGCCACGCCCCGCATCGTTTTCGACGAGCACACCCGCTGGCGCGAGCGAATCGAGGCCGATCCCATCGAACTGCTGGCCCGCCGGGGATCGAAACTGATTGAGACCGCCAAGCATGCGATCGGCAACTGGCTCGGAATGAACCCCCGGGATTTCGGACTCGTCACCAACGCCACCGAAGGCATCAACTGCGTTCTTCGTTCGCTGCGTTTTTCGCCGGGCGACGAGCTGCTGACGACTTCTCATGTTTACAACGCCGTTCGCCAGGCGATGAAATACGTCGCCGATCGAACCGGCGCCGCTTATCGCGAAGTCGACGTCCCGGCGCCCATCGAATCGCCCCGCGTCATCGAGCAGGCGATTCTGGATGCTCTGACGCCGCGCACCAGACTGCTGGTGATCGATCACGTCACTTCGCCCACCGCATTGGTGTTCCCGATCGAAAAAATCCTGGCGGGCTGCGCCGACCGCGGCGTCGACGTGCTCGTGGACGGCGCCCATGCCCCCGGCATGCTCGACCTCAACGTGACCGCGCTCGCCCCGGCCTATTACGCCGGCAATCTCCACAAATGGGCCTGCGCGCCCAAGGGCTGCGCGTTCTTGTGGTGCCGGCCCGACCGGCAATCGGAGATCCATCCCCTGGTCATCAGCCATCAATTCCGCCAGGGCATGAGCAAGGAATTCGACTGGCAGGGAACGCGCGATTTCGCCGCCTGGCTCTCCGTTCCATGCGCCATCGAATACATGGCCGGGATCGGCTGGGAGAAAATAATCTCGCACAATCACGCCATGGCCGTCTGGATGAATCAGCTTCTTTGCAGCCGATGGAATGTCCCATCGATCAGCCCCATCGACGGTTCGATGCTCGGCTCAATGGCAACGGTGGCGCTCCCACCGCCGTTGGACCGGCTCTCAGATGAGCAAATCCAGGCCTTGCAACGCCGGCTCCACGACCGCCATCGCATCGAAGTCCCGATCTTGCGCTGGGCCGGCCGAACGTGCATCCGCCCATGCTGTCAGATCTACAACCTCGCCGAAGATTTTCATCGCCTGGCGGACGCCATTGCTTCCATCGCGGGCGATGACCGCGCCGATGGGTTGGTCTCCAAGCCTCCCGGCCTGAACGCCTGACGTTCCGTCGGCCGCATCTTGGCGACGACGATCGTTCCGTTTGCACGGCTGCTCCCCCCGCTAAGCACTTGAAATTCCCCGACGGCGAGAAGTCGATCGCGATCCTTCGGCGGTAAGCGGCCCCACACGCTGGATGAAAGTATCATCCAGCGCGGCCACTGCTCGACCGGATGGGTCTGGAGATAGTCGGTCGGATACACTTCGTCTTGCCCATCCAGATAAAACGTGATCGACGGCTCGGAATAGCCGATCAGCGCCACCGGTTGTGTGCGATCCAATCCGGCCTCTCGCATCGCGCCGACCGCCAGACGCAACGCGTTCAGCGGCGCATACGCCGGCAGCACCAGCGCCATGAAGACCGCCGCGACGCACAGGGATCCAATCCCCATGACCACGAACGCGGCCCGGTCACGCCGGGTGAACATAAACCACATCGTAAGTCCCACCACGGTCAATACCACCGCCGAGAGAAACGTCATCCCCGCATAGGGAAGGCCCCGAAACCGGCCCACAAGCGTCCATGGGAGGAAGCCCGCACACGCCACGACAATTCCCCATGTCGTGACTCCCCATTTCCAGCCCCGAGGCCGCATGACGCGGACATTGCGAACCGCCCGCGAGATCACGTCCGCCGACAGCACCGCCAGCGCCGGCATCAGCGGAAGCAGATAGTGCATCAGCTTCTGCTGCACCCCCTCGATCACCAACAACGGGCCGATCAGCGCCGCCAAACAGAACCGCAACACCGGCAGCCGCCGATGCCTCCAGCCAGACAACACCGCGGTCGGCAACAATATGCTCCAAGGCGCGAAGCCAGGCCAGATCAGTATCAAATATATCCCATGCATCGACCCGCGGCCGTCGAGCGGTTTCACGAAAATCGGCGCCAGCATGCTGGCCCCCAGCGTGCTGGCCAAAAAACCGGGCGACCGCGCGTGAACCATCATCGCCCAGGGCAACACCACGGCCACAACGATCGCCGCGCCAAGCCACGGCCGCGTCGACCACCACCAGCCCGTCGCCCGCCGCCACGCCGCCATTGAGAAAAAATCCCGTCCCACGTCGATCAACGCCAGCGCCGCCGCCGTTCCGGCAAACATTCCAATTGCCACCGGACCCTTGGTCATCAACGCCAGGCCCAATGCGGTCCAGAGAACCGCCGCGATCCAGAAATTTCGCTTCCCCACGTACAGCGCTGCCATGCTGATCTCGCCGATCACTATCCACAGCAGCAACTCGGCATCCGTCAGCGCCAGCTTCGACATCACCATAAACAACAAGCTGCTGCTCAACACGAACGTTGCCCACAACGCGCGCTTCTCACCAGCCGTTCTCCTCACGGCCCACCAGACCAGACCGAGCGTCAGCAGCCCGGAAATCGTCGATGGCAGCCGCGCTGCGAACGGCGTCGCGCCGAATACGCCCATGGACGCCGCCTGACACCAGAACGCCAGCACCGGCTTGCCCGCAAAGACTTCGCCACGGAATCGCGGCACGACCCAATCGCCGCTTCTCAGCATGGTCCGGGAGATTTGCGTGTACCACCCCTCATCCCGGTCGATGAGCGGAATCCGGTTGCTCCCCACCAGCCCCACCAGAACAAACCCCAAAAGCAAAAGCCCAGCCAGAATCCGTCGCGCGGATAAGAAAGAATTGCTCATCATTGATCCAGCCATCAGGACCTAGCCGTGCTCTGCCCCGCGCGCCGGCCCACGTCCACCACCGCCCTATTCTGCGGCCAATCCATTAAAGATCAATGAAATTTGCGGCGAACTCCCCATCTTATCCGCGGAATCCGCGGTTCCCTCTCGCATGTCTTGGCCTGCATGCCGGCGTGCGGAAACCGGCGTCCGCGCGGTACAAGACAGGCATGGCGGAGATGACCAACCGTCCGGTCCTCATCTATGACGGCCAGTGTACCTTCTGTTGCCGGTGGATCGAGCGATGGAAATCCATCACCGCGGCCGCCCTCGATTTCGAGCCTTATCAGCAGGCCGCGCGCCGTTTTCCCCAAATCGATCCCGACGCGTTTGGAAAGGCGGTCCATCTGGTTGAGCCGGATGGCCGCATTTCGCGGGGCGCCCAAGCCGTCTTGCGCGCACTGGCGTTGGCCGGCCGACACCGATGGCTGCACTTCTTCTACGAAAAAGTCCCCGGCTTCGCCGGCGTCGCGGAAACCGCTTACGCCGCAGTCGCCGCCCACCGCGCCGCCGCCGACCGCCTCGATCTCCTGTTGATCGGTCCCGGAACGCAGCCGGCCAGCTATCGCCTCACCCGCCAAATTTTCCTGCGCCTGCTCGGAATCGTCTATTTGATCGCATTTGTCTCGCTCTGGGTTCAGATCGACGGCCTGATCGGAAGCCGCGGAATCCTGCCAATTCAAACTTTGCTGCACGAACTTCAAAGCGCGATCGGCAACGAACGATACTGGGAATTCCCCACGCTTTGCTGGTTCAACGCCGGCGACGGATTTCTACATTTTCTTTGCGCCGGCGGCGTCGCCGCCTCGCTGCTGCTCGTCGCCGGCGTTGCGCAATTGCCCGCACTGGCGATTCTCTTCACCTTCTATCTGTCGCTGACCGTCGCGGGACAGAACTTCCTGTCCTTCCAATGGGACGCGCTGCTTCTCGAAGCCGGCTTCCTGGCCATCTTCTTGGCCCCGGTGCGCCCCTGGCCTCGGCGAACTCGGGCCGTCCACGAACCTTCGCGCGCCATCCTCTGGCTTGTCCGATGGCTCCTCTTTCGGGTCATGTTCATGTCCGGAGTCGTGAAGCTCGCCAGCGGCGATCCAACCTGGCGAAACCTCACCGCCCTGCGATTTCATTACCTCACCCAGCCCCTTCCCACCTGGACAAGCTGGTATTTCCACCAGTTGCCCGCATCGTTTCAGACATTCTCCTGCGGCGTCGTCTTCTTTGCCGAGCTTGTCATTCCCTTGTTCATTTTCGCCCCGCGCCGGGTCCGGCTTATCGCCTTCTGGGCAATCATCGCCTTCCAACTGCTCATCGCAGGCACCGGCAACTACGGCTTCTTCAACATCCTGACCATCGTCCTCTGCTGCACTTTGCCGGATGACGCGTTTTGGCGATGGCTCCTGCGACGACCCCCCGTTGCCCCGCCGGTTTCTCCTCCGCGATGGCGCGCATTTCTGACCGTTCCGCTGGCGATTGTGCTGCTGGCCGCCACCGTCCCGATATGCGTGGATGCGTTCGGAGTCCCCATCTCTTGGCCATCCCCGATCCTCGATCTGGAGAATTCCCTCAGCCCGTTTCGGATGGCCAACGGCTACGGACTCTTCGCCGTAATGACAACACGCCGTCCCGAAATCATCATCGAAGGCAGCGACGACGGACAGACGTGGAAACCATATACGTTCAAATGGAAAGCCGGCGACCTCGCCCGCCGCCCCGAATTCACCACGCCGTACATGCCGCGGTTGGACTGGCAGATGTGGTTCGCCGCCCTCGGCGATACGTCGAACAATCCCTGGATCGAGCTGTTTCTCGGCCGTCTTCTCGAGGGATCGCCGCCGGTATTGCGCCTGCTGGAAAACAATCCCTTCCCCGATCATCCCCCGCGTGACGTGCGCGCCGTTCTATACGACTATCAGTTCACGGATTTTCCCACCCGCCGTGTAACAGGGGCTTGGTGGCGCCGCACGCCAATCGGCGTCTATTGCGAATTGTCACGTGACCTCCCCGTCGATTTGCCGTGAATCTTTTGTGCGTGGCCACTTCTACGATGAGGATCGCCCGCGCGAAGCCAGCCAATTCACCAGGTCGTCATAGCTATTCAGCACTCGCCCGATGCCCGCGTCCCTTAAAGTCTTCCCAGCCGAATCTGCTTCAAAGTCGCTGCTGTTAGCCGTGAAGAAAGTTTTCGCTTCGTGCCTCTTGGCGGCATGGTCGGTGATGACGTGGAGAATGAGGTTATCCGTCGGTTGGCGGCAAACCGGATTCTCCGCGCTCCAACGAATGATTTTGGCGGACGCTGGCAACCCTCTCGCTACGAACGGCAACATGTGCATCGCGGAGGATAGCCGACCCCTGAATTCGTTCGTGAGGTTGGTGCTCTCAAGACGCGCGGCCTCCAACTGGCTGATTAGCCGGAGCGCCCCTGGCGAGTGGATTCCCTCCCGCAATTGCATCCTCTCATCGTGCAGTGCGGTCGCAAACCGGTTCCTCCGGGTCTGAAGCGACTCGAAAGCCGCTATCGCTTCCATATAGCACACTTCCGGAATGGCCAGAAGCACCGACGTCGGTCGCTTAACCAACAGATCTTCGGCCAGCGGATACCGCCCGGTCGCCACGCCCATCAAGTAGTTGGTCTCAAGATAGAGCCACTCCACCGCCAAGTCGCACCTCGCTATGGGTGTCTCCGCCGTCGATCCGGGCGACGAGCTTTGCGACGCTCATCTCCTTTAGGCCGGGTGGCTCCTCCGTCTTCCACCGAAATGCAAGATCGCGAAGCCACGCCTCCATCAATGCAACCAAATACGGCTCGAAAATGCGCTTCGAATTGAATTCCGGATCGTACTCCTTGAGGATTTCCGCCGTCCCAAGACGCGCCAATTCCGCGGAAAGACTTCGTCCATTCCATCGAAACAACCGGATGAACTCGTCGTCCACCAGCATGCCGAATGGCGCCGACGGCTTGACCGCCGCCAATTCCCTCCGCAGTTGTCGCTTCGCTTCCGGTCCCGCCTTGCCCTGCTTCACCTCCGCGATCAAAACAGGCTGGCCATGACGATCGGTTGCAACGATGTCCGCAATCAGACTCGAATTAGCCGCCTCGCGCAACGACGCCTTAATCATGGTTCGGCTCCCAATCCAACTATTATATCATATGGGGTTGCCTCGAACACCACCTCCGCCACATCTGTCGGTACGCGTTTTCGATGTCCGCGGCGAATTGCTTGGCGTCCATCAAGGGTGAGCGCTTCATCTGCTGGCGGATCGTCGAACGGAAGTCGCCCAATCGAGCCTTGTCATCGGCCAACGCCTTGGCTACGCGAACGTATTCGTCCCTGGATTGGGCGATCAAATTCGTCAGGCCAACGTTGCTGAGAATGCTGACGCCTCCGCGGCCGATGGCCGTGCGCCCGGCCAGAGTCACCACCGGCACCCCCATCCAAAGAGCATCGCACGTCGTGATGCCTCCGACGTATGGGAATGGATCCAGGGCGATATCGATCTGCCGATATCGGGCCAGATGTTCCGGAAACGGCGCCCATCCCGTAAAAATGAGACGGCCGGACTCGATGCCGCCTTCGGCAAATATTTTGCGCACGCGGTCACGATGGCTGCCGTCAAGCGCGTGCAGGATGAGCCGCGCATCGGGGACCGCCGAAAGGACCTCGCTCCAGGTCTTCAGCACCGCCGGCGTCACTTTGCAGAAGTTATTCAGGCATCCGAACGTGACGAAACCCGCGCCGGCCGCGGGAAGCGGGGTTTGGTCGAAGTCGGCGGTCGGCGGCTGATAGCACCAATACGTCCGTGGCAGCCGGAAGGATTGCTCGGTGTAATGCCCCTCCGGCTCGCCCGGCGGGTGGTAGGCTTCGCCTCCACCATCGAAATGGGGATCGGTGATGCGATAGTCGATTGTGTCCAGCCCCGTCGTGCCGGGATAGGCAAGGTACGTCACTTGAATCGGAGCGGGTTTGCGGGCAAACACCAGCAGGCGATTGCCGCGGGTATGCGCCGACAAATCCACCAGAACGTCGATCGCATCCGAACGGATCCGGGTTGCAACCTCCTCGTCGGAAAGATCGGCGATGTCGCGCCAGACATTACAGAATTGTTTGAACCGGTCGGTCAAATCGTCGGCGCGCCTGTAATTGAAATAGCAGTGGATTTCAAAATTCGCCCGGTCGTGACGTTCAAACAACGGCATGAGCAAGTAGCCGACGGGATGGCGGCGCAAGTCAGCCGAAACGTAACCGATGCGCAGCCGCCGCTGCGGCGAACGGTCGTTGCCATGATCCTTAATTTTGCCGGCCAGCGGCCGGGCGAATTGCTCGGCCCAGACGCGATGTTCGGCCTTAGTCGCCGCCGGGTCCTCTTCCGATCGGTACAGCAGGGCCAGAATCAGATTGCTGTGGGCTTTGACATGGTTGGGATCAATTTGGATCGCATGGCGATAGGAGCCGATTCCCTCATCGTGAAGACCCGTGTCCACCTGCACAATGCCCAGGCCGTGGTAGGGTTCAGCGAAGTCGCTCTTAAGTTGTATGGCACGCCGATATGCGGCGATGGCTTCGTCGGGCAAACCGGTGTCACGCAGGGCATGGCCTAAACTGCTGTAGGCCTCGGCATATTTGGGATTGAGCCGGATGGATTGCTGATGGGCTGCGATGGATTCGGCAATCTGACCGTTATCGCGGAGAGCGTTGCCCAAATTGCTGCATGCTTCGGCACTGTCCGGCTTGAACCGGAGGGCTTGGCGGTAGGCAGAGATGGCGTCGTCGAACAGTCCCTTGCGGCGCAGGACGTTGCCGAGATTGTTGTGGGCGTCGGAGTTGTTCGGTTTTAGTTTGAGCGACTGGCGATAACTGGCGATGGCGTCGTCGAACTGTCCCTTGCCATAGAGCGCGTTGCCCAGATTGCTGTAGGCTTCGGCATAATTTGGCCGCAGCCGCAGGGCCTGGCGATACGCGGCGATGGCGTCGTCGAGCAGTTCCTTCTTGCGCAGGGCGTTGCCGAGATTGTTGTGCGCGTCGGCGTAGTCGCCCTTGAGGCGCAGGGCCGCGCGGTATTCGGCTATGGCTTCGTCGAACAGACCCTCATTGCTCAGGGCAACGCCGAGGTTGTTGTGTGCCTCGGCAAAATCGCCTTTGAGGCGGATCGCCTGGCGGTAACAGGCGATCGCCTCATCGAACTGGTTCTTATCGAACAGGACATTTCCCAGGTTGTTGTGAGCTTCGGGGTAATCGGGCCTGAGCCGCAGGGCCTGGCGATACGCGGCGACGGCTTCGTCAAGCAGTCCTTTGCTTCCAAGGCCGTTGCCAAGGTTGTTGTAATAGTGAGGAATCGCGGGGTTGATCGCGATGGCTCGGCGGATCAGCTCGATCCCCTCGTCCAAATGACCGGCCTGGAGTCCGAGCGTGCCGAGCAGATGCAGCGCCTCGGCGTGATTCGGCTGGTGGCTCAGCACCTGCCGGCAGATTTGCTCGGCCTGAGCGAGTTGGCCGGCTTGATGGTACTGCACGGCGAGTTGCATTGCCTGATCGATCGTGACTTGCATCATGCGCGATTCTCTCGTTTAACGAATGTATCCAAGGCTTGCGCGACCCGTTCGATTACCTCCGCCCAATCTCCCAAACTTCTTTGCCGGAACAGCCGCATCGTCGGATACCACGGGCTGTCCTCCCGATCCAGCAGCCAGCGCCAATCCGGCGCGTAGGGCAGCAGCACCCACACCGCCTTGCCGATTGCGCCGGCAACGTGCGCCACGGCGGTATCCGCGGAGATCACCAGGTCGAGATTCGCGATCAGGGCGGCGGTGTCGCCAAAGTCGTACAGGTCTGCCGTGTGGTCGATAAGGTTCACACCCCGCGGCAAAGCCGAAGCCTGCCTGTGCGGAGGCGAAGCCTTCCGTGCCGCTTCCCCTTTTTGTAAACTGACAAAAGTGACCCCGCTGATCTTCGCCAGAGGGCTTAGCAGCGACGCCGGCAGCGAGCGATTGCGGTCATTGATATGATGCGCGCTGCCCGCCCACGCGATCCCGACTTTCAGCCGATCCGGCCCCCCCAACCGCGCGGCCCATTGACGGGACAATGTTTCGTCGGCATGCAGATACGGAATCGCGGCCGGAATCGTTTCCAGTCCCGTATTAAACGCCAGGGGAAGACTCATCAGGGGACAATGCACGTCAAAATCCGGCAATAGTTCGCCGACGCTCACAACTTGCTCGATTCCCACAACGCCCCGCAAGAGGCCGCATAAACCCGGCTGACATTCCAGCACGACCTTCCCGCCGCGCGTCGCGACCATGGGTGCATACCGCACGAACTGGATTGTATCTCCCACTCCCTGCTCGGCGTGCAGGAGAATTTTTCGGCCATTCAAATCCCGGCCATCCCATCTTGGCTGAAGGAACTTGCGACCCTGCGAGGGAAAGTCCTTCCGTTTCCATCGCCATTCGTATTCGGACCAGCCCTGGGCAAAATCGCCCTTCAGCAGCAGAACGTGGGCCAGGTTTTCGTGAGCGCCGACATATTCGGGATTCATCCGGAAAGCGTCGTGGTAGGCGGCGATGGCTTCGTCAAGCAATCCTTTACGGCGAAGCGCGGTGCCCAGGCTATTGCGGGCTTCGACCAGGTCGGGTTTGAGTTGCAGCGCCCGGTGGTAGGCATTGATGCACTCGTCAAGCTGTCCCAAGTCGTATAGGGCATTGCCCAGGTTACGGTGCGCCTCGGCAAAGGCGGGCGTCAAACGCAGCGCCTGGCGATATGCGGCGACGGCTTCATCGAGCAGGCCCTTATTCCGCAGCGCGTTGCCCAGGTTGTTGTGGGCCTTGGCGTAGGCGGGTTCGATCCGGATCGCCTGGCGATAAGCGGCAATGGCATCATCCAGCAAGCCGTTGGCGCGCAGGGAAATCCCCAGATTGTTGTGGGCCTCGGCGTAGGCAGGCTTGATCCGGATGGCCAGGCGGAAGGCGGCGATGGCTTCGTCAAACAGCCCCTTATCATTCAATGCATTGCCCAGGCTGTTCTGAAACTCCGCGATGCCGGGATTGGTCGCGACGGCCCGGCGGAGCAATTCGATGGCCATGTCCAACCGGCCGGTCTGAAGCGCAATCATGCCAAGCAGGTGCAGCGCATCAGGATGATTGGGGTTAACGCTCAGAACCTGGCGGTAAAATCGCTCCGCCTCGGCGAGCCGGCCGGCTTGATGGTGGCCCACCGCCTGTTCCAACGCTTCAGCCGGGTTCATGGCCATCATGGCGACTCCCGCTCATTGTAGCCAATGAGGACAATGCCTGGGCCATCTGTTCGACGGGTGTTTGCCAACCTGTTTGCGTCGGCTGGCGAAACAGTCGCATCGTCGGATACCAAGGCGTATCCGTCCGATCGAGCAACCACCGGAAATCAGGCTGAAATGGAATCAGCACCCACACCGGCTTGGCCAGCGCGCCGGCGAGGTGGGCGACGGATGTGTCGACACTAATCACCAGGTCGAGATTCTGTACCAATGCCGCGGTGTCGGCGAAATCGTTCAGCTCGGCCGAGACGTCGGCCCAATCCATGCCCTGCGGCGGAGGTTCACGCGATTCATCCCCTTTTTGCAGGCTGAAGAATTTGACGCCGGGAACTTCGGCCAGCGGCGCGAAAACGTCGACCGATCGCGTACGGTTGTCCCAACCAGTGTGCTTCGCTCCCGACCACATCAGGCCGACGCGTAGCTTCGTCTCGCCGGCCAGGCGCGCGGCCCAGTGCGATACTCGATCCGGCGGCGCCGACAGATACGGAACCTTATCGGGCACATTTTCCGGCGTCACCCCGAACACGTGCGGCAGGCTCTGGAGCGGAATCTGCCAGTCGAACGCCGGCAGCGGTTGGCCGCGAGGAATCACCCGGTTTAGTCCGCTCATTCCCTCAAATAGCGGCACCAGCCCGGGTTGACATTCGAGGATCAATTTCGCTCCGCGTTGCGCCACCTGGGGCACAAACCGGATGAAAGTCAACGCATCCCCGTGCCCGCCCTCTGCGTGCAGAAGGATTGTTTTGCCCGACGGATCTGAACCATCCCATTGCGGCTGCCGAAAGCCCCGATCGAGGTGAAACATTGGCGCTTTCAGCCGTGCATCAAATTGCGCCCATCCCTCCTTCCAATGGCCCAACAGCAAAAGGATGCGGGAATAGCTCCAACGGAGGGTTGCATTGCCAGGTTCCAAGGCGACGGCTTTGCGGAGGCTTTCCATCGCCTCCTGCCATTTTCCCCGCTGCTGCAAAATGCCGCCCAGGTTGCGGTGCGCCTCCGCGAAGTTGGGGTCGATTCGGAGGGCCAGGCGGTATTCCGCATCCGCGTCGTCGAGTAGGCGCTTATCGCGTAGCGCGTTGCCCAGGTTGTTGTGGGCCTTGGCATAGTTCGGCTCGATGATAAGGGCCTGGCGATATGCGGCGGCCGCTTCGTCGAACAGCCCTTTGGCGCGAAGGGATATGCCCAGATTGTTGTATGCCTCGGCATAATCAGCTTTGAGTTGGATAGCTTGGCGGTATTCGGCGATAGATTCGTCGATCAATCCCGTATCGCTCAACGCATTGCCAAGGCTGTTGTGGTAGTGCGGCATCGCGGGATTGACCGCGATGGCCCGCCGAATCGGCTCGATTGCCAAGTCGGATCGGTTGCCCTGAATGAGAATCATGCCGAGTAGATGCAGCGCATCGGGATGGTTCGGCTCGCGCGCCAGCACCTCCCGGTAGATTCTCTCGGCGTCGGCCAGCCGGCCCGCTTCGTGGTCCTGAACGGCGCGTTTCATCGCCTGATCGATCGTGACTTGCGTCATCCGCCGGATATTCCTATTGCGTCGGCTTGCGCCCCGGACTGGCGTGCCTGCTCTTCGCCGGCGTCGGCCGCACCCCGTATCGCGTCCCCTCCCCCGTCTCTATCGCCCCACCCCGGGATAGCCGCCCAATTCTCTTCCTGCCGTTTTCCGTCGCCTGCTTCAGCTTCCGGTCATTCGGCCGCCACCATCGGTGCCTCTGCCCTTCCTTCACGATCGCCACCGCATCCTCCGGCCGATCCACAATCCGGAAAATGTTCGTATCCTCCGGATCGATGAAATGCGGCGTCAACCTGCTCCGCATCCACTCCACCAGCCCCGTCCAGTAATCCGTCCCGAACAAAATCAGCGGGAACGGCTCGATCTTCAGCGTCTGGATCAGCGTCAGCGTCTCGAAACATTCATCCAGCGTCCCAAACCCGCCGGGGAAACAGATGAACGCCGACGCGTATTTTACGAACATCACCTTCCGTGCATAGAAATAATGGAAATTCAAGTCCACGCTGAGATAGGGATTGCTCTCCTGTTCGTGCGGCAGCGAAATGTTCAGCCCCACGCTCAACCCCCCCGCTTCCTGCGCCCCTTTGTTCGCCGCCTCCATGATCCCCGGCCCTCCCCCCGTGATCACCGCGAATTTCGCCTTCGCCAGTAGCCGGCCCGTCTCTTCTGCCGCCTTGTAATACACGTGCCCCGGCTTCGTCCGCGCGCTGCCGAAGATCGAAACCGCCTTCCCCACCTTGGCCATCGTTTCGAATCCCTCGACGAACTCCGCCATGATGCGGAAAATCCGCCAGCCGTCTTTGTCGTCAACGTCCATTGGCATCAGATTTCCAACTCCTTCTTCTTCTGCTCCCACTCCGCGTTCTCACGCTTGTTGTCCGATCTCAGCGGCCCGCCCGACTTGATCGCCTCCACTTCCAGCCGCGACAAATGCACCGAACCAAGCTGATAATCCAAAAACGCCTCGGCCGCGATCGGCACGATCGGCTGAATCAACGCGAACATCGCCGTCGCGTAATCCCGAATCTCCTGCTGCGCGTGCGCATCCATCCGCAACGACAGAAAATGCATCACGTTGTGCAAATCGCATTTCCAATACCATTCCGTGTAAACGTTCAACGGCAGCGCAATCCGCGCCAACTCCCGCGAAACGCCCTTCTCCAACAGCTTCTCGTATTCCGAATAAATCGACTCGGCCCGTTCCAGATATTCACAAAATTCCTTCGCCGTCATCTCGTCGAGCGGCTCCTCGCCACCCTGCCGGTTGGACTCGCTTTGCTTCCGCACGTTCTGCGGCGTCGGCTTGTAAAAACGGTCCTTCACCACCGAATACCTCGCCGAGTATTCGTTCACGTTCGCCGTCCGATGCCTGATCCATTGCCGCGCCACGAAGATCGGCATCACGTGATGGAACTTGAACTCCACCATCTCGAACGGCGTCGTATGCCGATGCCGGGCCAGATACCGGATCAATCCCCGATCTTCGCTCACCTGCTTGGTTCCCTGCCCGTAGGAAACCCGCGCCGCCTGCACGATTGCGAAATCCGCCGTCTTCCCCGCCGGAACCATGCGCGGCATCACGTCGCACAACGCCACCAATCCATGGTCGTGCACCTTCACTTCCCACCGCGCCGATCCCCCCATCACGTCCATCATTTCCCCCTCCGGCGCCCGCTTTTCGATCTTGATCTTGGATAAGTCCACGTTCATATCCCGCATCCTACGTCAACCCTAGCGCCATCCAAAGCCCAGGGAGCTTGCTCCCTGCGGAATCCAAACCCTCTCAAAACCGCATGCTCCCCGCCGCCTCCATCAGCACGTATATCGCATACACCGCGATCAGCGTAAATCCCTCCGTCCGTCCCAGCCTCCATCGCCCCAGCGACGCAGGAATCAGCACGAACGACACCAGCACCAGCACCACGTTGTCCACCCTCCACGTCACCCACGAAAACGGCAACGGAGTCGATCCCCCAAGCCCAGTGCTCGCCAGATGATGTATCGACCCGATCAAATCTTTCGGGTTGATCATCTGCGCCGGATACCAGATCAGCGTCACCACCGGCAACAACACGCAGAGATTCAAAAGCACGACGGCGACTGCCGCCGTGATCGCCGCCCAGCCCCGATCGCTCTGCGCCAGCGCCGCCCCTCCGGTCAACATCGGCAAAACCAGGATCGGCCCCAGCACCGCCACGATCATGGCCACATCCGGGATCGCCGGGAAATCCCGGCTCATGCGCTGGGCCCCGTTTACGCCCGCGATCCCCCCGATCAGAGACAGCAACACGCAAAGCCCCACATTGGCCCAGCCAAGCCAGTCGAATTCGCGCCGATTCTCCGCCTTCCCCTTCAATTCCGCCACCGCCAGCGATCCCCCCGCGCTGAGTTCTCTCCAGGCGAACCCCAACGCTCCCCCTTCAATCAACAGCACCAGCGCATGTCTCCAGTTCAATTCCCCCGTGAACCCGGCCAGCATCGTGAGCAACGCCGCCGGCAGCGCGAACGGCCACACCCGCCGCTGCGCCGCCGGCGAATCCGAATCCGGACTCACGATGCAGATCGAGCCCACCACCAGCGACAAACATCCGACGCTGGTCGCGAAGATAATCGAAATAGCCAAATCCCCCCGATGGATTGCCACCGCAACCATCGCCGCCGCCGCAATCGGAATCCAATGCCCGACCGCCCGTCGTCCCGGCCACGCCTCCTTCCCCGCCAGCGCCTCGACTCCCGCGCGCGACGCCACGTAAAGCAGCACCGCCCCCACCAGCAGCATTATCCGCCCCGATCCGACCAGCTCTGCCAAATCCGCCATCTTCCGCGCAAGTGTCCGGCACGCCCAGTCAAATGTAAAGCGTCCGCGATCCGCTTCCAACGCGGCGGCGGGGCTGGAAACGTACAAGAAAATCGTAGACCGCATACGAGATCGGCTTACAGACAAATCGGCGATGTGCCTGATGGTTGCCTAGGGGCGGAGAGATAGAGTCAACTCAGGACGCCCGGTCATGCAGCGGCGTTGAAAATTCGGGGCAATATTACTGGGTTCGCTGCGCCCAATTCCCCAGGTCAACGGCAATCGGAGGCAATATGCGTCGCGCGCAATTGGTTGGAATTGTTTTTATCTCTTTATCGTGCCTCCTGGCCATTGGGAGGCGGACGTTGGGACAGACAACCCAACCCGCGGCAAACGCCGCAACGGCTGAACCGTCTTCTCCGGGAACGGTAATTTACTTTTCTTCCCTGGACCAGAATCAGGACTACCATCTTCACGGGACGCTTTACTCGCCTGAAAACAGTTCAACTCCATGCCCGGCAGTTGTAGTGGTTCACGGCACTTCGGGCATCAACTCGGTTGGGAGGTTTTATCGGGAACCGATCTTGAAGGCGGGGATTGCGTTTTTTGAGGTGGACTTTAAGACCGGGATTTTCACCTCCCCGTCGAACCGGCCGCCCGCGGATACTTTCGTGCCCATGGGTTTTGCGGCGCTAAAGGAATTGCGAAAAATACCTGCCATTGATCCCAACCGAATTGGAATCATGGGGTTTTCAATGGGCGGGCACTTGACCGTGAATACGGCTTTTGAAAAAAACCGCAAATTATGGATGGGCGACGAGAAGGGATTCGCAACCCATGCGGCGTTTTATCCCGTGTGCAGGACCTTCACCACGCAAAGCGATTGCCGGATGACCGGCGCTCCGATGATTATCTTTTACGGGACTGAAGACTGTTACGGCGAGGGTAAGTACGTTCCGGCGTTTAAGAGCTTGCTTGCCAAAAAATACAATTTTGACGTGACTACCGTGGAATATCCCGGCGCCCAACATGGATTCAATCGAAATGAGCCTGCCCTTCATTACTATGACCCCGCCGCAATCCATGGAAAAGGCTACATGCTTTGGGACGCGAATGCCGCAAATGATTCACTAACCCGAGTTTTGGCCTTTCTGAGCAAAACCTTGGCTGCCAAGTAGATTGACGATAAGGGGACATTCAAGATTTTCCTTGGGACATGGACGGGAACGCAGCTAGTTTTTATTTAGCTGCGTCCCGGTTCCCGTTCGTCCCTGTTCCCGTTGCGCCGGCTCGTGGGCGGCGGCGGCTTGCTCGGTGTGGTGGTCATGCTGTTCCTTCAGCGGGACCAGGATTTCCACCAGCTTGCTCAATACGCGGATCTGCGACATCGTCGCCTCGACGCGGACGATCCGGTCCGCCGGGTAGTAATTCAATACCGGCCGCGTGTCGCGCTCATAAACGTCCAGACGCCGGCGAATCACCTGGTCGCTGGCATCGTCGAAACGATTTTCCTTCAGCGCCCGGCGGCGCAGGCGTTCCACCATTTTGCCCAGGTCCGCGCAGACCAGGTGAATGACCTTCACGACCTCGATGGTTTCATCCAGAAGCCGGGCCTGTTCCAGGTTCCGCGGGATTCCGTCCAGGACGAGGATTTCGCTGTTGGGATGGAACTGGTTTATCATCTCCATCCCCTTGATGTACTGCTTCCAGAGCCGGATGGTGATTTCATCGGGCACAAGCTTTCCCTTGCCCGCGTACTCCCAAAACACGCGGCCCATTTCGCTTTGGAGATCGAGAGATCGGAAGATATCGCCCGTGGCGCTGTGGTAGAAGCCGGGGATGGTTCCGATGATTTTCCCCTGCGTGCCTTTGCCGCTGCCGGGGGCGCCGAATAACAGAATGGATTCGTAACGCATAAGGGATTTATTTGCGGGCCGGGTTCGATTCTCTTACTCCGACGCCTCGATGCCAAGGTCTTTGACTTTCTTGTTCAGGGTGTTGCGATTGATGCCGAGGAAATCGGCGGCCTTGGTTTTCACGCCGCCGCATTTGGCCAGGGCGCGGTCGATCAAGGCGTGCTCGATCTGATCGATCACCAACTGGTAAATCTCCCCCTCGCGGAGTTCGTAATCGGCGATGGCCTGATCGGCCAGCCGCCGCGTCAGGGTTTCGATGGATTCGCTGGATGGCGTGGTTCGTCGCTGGGCGGCGAACATGCGAACGCTCAGCGGCAGCAGCTCTTCGTGAAAGTCCTCGTCGCTGCTGAGCACGACCGCCCGCTCGATGGCGTTTTCCAATTCGCGCACGTTGCCGGGCCAGGGGTATCGCATCAAAACGTTGAGCATCTCACGGCTGATTCGGCGCAGCTTCCGTTCGTTCTGGGCGTTGTATTTGTCGAGGAAAAAGTCGATCAGATGGGGAATGTCCTCGCGCCGGTTCCGCAGCGGCGGAAGATAGACCGGCACCACGTTCAGCCGATAGAACAAATCCTCCCGGAATTGCCCCTTGGCGACCTCCTCCTGAAGATCGACGTTGGTCGCGGCGATCACGCGCACGTCCACCTTGATGGTCTGCGTATCGCCCACGCGCTCGAATTCACGCTCCTGCAAGACGCGCAGCAGTTTCACCTGCAACTCCGGCTCCAGCGTGCCGATCTCGTCGAGGAAAATCGTTCCGTTGCCGGCGGCTTCAAACCGGCCCTGCTTGTCGCGGATGGCGCCGGTGAACGACCCTTTGACGTGGCCGAACAATTCGCTCTCCAGCAGCGTCCCCGTGAGCGCCCCGCAGTTGACCCGGACGAAGCTTCGCTCGCGCCGCGGCGAGTTGTAGTGGATCGCCTTGGCGATCATCTCCTTTCCCGTCCCCGTTTCGCCAAGGAGCAAAACCGTGGCGCGGCTGTTGGCGACCTGACCCACGGTGGCAAAGACCTCGTGCATGGCCGGCGAGTCGCCGATGATGTTCTCGAATCGGAATCGATCCCGCACCTGGGCGCGCAGCTGGGCGTTTTCCGCCAGCAGTTCTTCCTTTTGACGAAGCACCATGCGATTGATCTGGATCGCCTGGGCGAGGAACGCGGCGACAATTTCCAGGAAGGCTTGGTCCGACCGGAGCGAATCATCGGAGACGAACGGCTTGTCCACAGACAGCGCCCCGGCGGTCCGGTTTTCGATTTTGATCGGCACGCAAAGGAAGCTGACGGCCCTGTCGGCGGTCTGCGGGGTGAGCCGACCCGTGCGGTTCAGGAAATCCGGCTCCGCGCGGACGTCGGGAATGATTCTGGCGCGGCCCGTGGCGACGACGTTTCCCGTAATCCCTTCGCCCAATGCATATTTCCCGCGCTCAATCTCTTCGGCTGTTAAACCCACTGCCGCCTCGGTGCGCAGACGACCCGTGGATTCATCCAACAACACCAAAGACCCGCGGCGCATATCTAATTTCTCTGAAATGATTTGCATCATCTTCTGAAACGATTCACGCAGTTCCAGAGTAGAGGAAAGAATGCGCCCAATATCGGTCAGGATGGCTATCTCCTGGTCAGCACTTCCGAGTGGTGCTTGCGAATTAGGCGTTGGTCCAAAGTTCATGATTACAATCTACGCACTATGCGACAAGAGTCAAACCATGTGGCCGATAAATTTGAACAAGAAGCAATAAAGCAACGAGAATCTAGTGTATGGCTGGTTAAGCCGATACCGACCTTGACGTTCGTGCGGATTGCGCCGTTTCACGGGTCCGGGTATGTCGCCAGTGTGGTTGATGGTTGCGCTGTTGGGAGCCGCGGCGATCCTGGGCTGGGTCATCTACCTCACCAGGCCATTGCGGGCGCAAAAGGCGGCCCGGGCGGCCCTGGCAGACCGAACGGCGACGGTGGATCGCCTGCTCGATTTCTCGCAGACAATTCAGGGGGCGGGAAAACCCGATCAGATCTTCGCAACTCTCAGCTATTTCTTACGAACTGAACTGGAGCTGTCCGGATTGGCGATCCTCACCGCCGAGGCCGAGGCAACCCCGGCCGTCCAACTCCGCGTGGCCTGGCCCGAGGACTTCGTCAGCCTCTACCCCCTTTCGGAGTTGGATACCGCCACCTGCCCGTGCCTGAGACAGAACCTTCCGCGGGCCTTCAGGCCCGAGGGTTCGCCCGTGCGGTGCGCGATCGATTCGTGTCTGAAGCTTCCGGCGACTTACCCGGCGTATTGCATCCCGTTCACCATCGGACGCAAGATGCAGGCCGTCGCTCACATGCTGCTGCCTCCCGGGACCACGTGGTCGGAAAATCGCCGGCAACTGGCGCAAACCTACGTCAACAGCGCCCATTCCGTCCTGACCACCCTGCATCTGCTGGCGGAGGCCGAAAAGCAATCCATGACTGACGCCCTGACCGGGTTGTATAACCGCCGATCGATGGAGCAGCTTTTGCAACGCGAAGTCGCGCTGTGTGACCGGCACAATCACGCGCTTTCCCTGGTCATGATCGATCTGGACCATTTCAAGGACATCAACGACACTCACGGACACGCCGCCGGCGATCACATGCTGCGGTCCTTTGCCGATTGCGTTCGGATCACGCTGAGAAAAACGGACCTTGCGTTCCGGTATGGCGGAGACGAGTTCGTGATTGTGTTGCCGCAGACCCCGCTGTTCCAGGCCCAGCAGGTCGTGCAGAAACTTCGGCAGGCTTTCTTGTCGGTGGATTTCTCCCAGGCGATCACCCATCTGGACGCTCACCCGACATTGAGCATCGGCGTGGCCGAGCGGAGCAAGGAGGGGAATATCCTGACGTTGGCCGCGCTTCTGGCGGCGGCGGACCAGGCGTTGTACTCGGCGAAGAACAGCACGCGCAATTGCATCCGCGTATTCGAGCCCCCGCAGGCGGCGTAAGCGGCGATCAATTCATACTCAACGTGAAAATCCCGCCGGGCGGCTGGAGATCGGCGATGTGGCCGGTGATTTGGCCGTTGTGGGTCCGGACGTGTTTGACAGTGCATCCGTCAATTGCGTTGCGACGTCCTTCTTGCTCTTGGGATCGGCCAGATATTTCAGTTGATCCGCCTTGCCGGCCTCCAGAAGCCGCAGGACCAGCATCGGATGTTCCGTCACGTCCTGCATTGTCCAGCCTCGGGCGTCCACGTAAGTGTCGTTCACGCCGAGCCGGTTTTTCGGGACAACCAGCAGCTTCGATTGCTGCGGATTGTCCGGATCGGGTGTGCGCACAACGTGCAGGCACAGCCCGGCGACTATCCAACCGCTCAAAATCAGCAACAGGCTTACAAAACGGACGATCGATTTCACGCTTCTGGCTCCTGACCGACCTCGCCGCAATGCGGGCCGATGCGAAAGTAATCGGTCAAAGAGTATATCCGTCTTTCGAGCCCGGCGGACATTTATGGGCGCCGTTTGGCGGTAATTCTTCCGTTTATTCCGTCTTCACGAATTGAAAGGGCTGGTGGGATTTTCCGCCCCGGCGTCATCGTCCTGGGGGGCAGTGGGCTCGCCCGGATTGCCGGGATCCTCCAATTCATCGTCGTCGGCTGCGGAAAGAAAAACGGACTGGGAATCCAGTGGATCGGAATCGTCAGCGGCTTGAGTGTCGGACTCGGGGTTGACGTCGAGGCCGCTGGGTTCGGCCGTGCCGGCGGATTCTTCGGCAGTCCCGGCCACGGGAGCGCTCTCCGGAGGCTCCGGCGCGTCGGGCTCGGGGTTGACGTCGAGTCCGCTGGGTTCGGCCGTGCCGGCGGATTCTTCGGCAGTCCCGGGCTCGGGAGCGCTCTGTGGGGGCTCCGGCGCGTC
>Ga0181518_10000185_pt1 | contig 71526 bp, 62 predicted proteins | sample PEATcosm2014_Bin_28_FD_119751 | JGI IMG/M metagenome (GOLD analysis project Ga0181518, IMG submission 119751) | Peatland microbial communities from MTU Mesocosm Facility, Houghton, MI, USA - PEATcosm2014_Bin01_60_metaG | ecosystem: Environmental > Terrestrial > Soil > Wetlands > Peat | place...
GTAAATAGGTCCGGCCAGGTCGTAGATAATGTAGACGCCGGAGCTCCTCGGAACTGCGTCAACGTTTGTCTTGTCAAACGGCAGTCGATGTGATGAATCTAGCCTAAACACTGCGGTCCTCCTTTCGCTTGCAACGTGATCCCATTGACTTCCAACCGCCATCGGCAGGCATTACCCACGCCACTCCCCAATTCCACCCCAAACACCTTCCAAATATCGGCCATGCGTTGAGCGAGCGGCGACCTGCTGACCAACCCGGAGCATTTCCGGCTTCCCCCCAAACTTGTTCAGAGCTTCGCCGACTCGCTTTATACGCGCTTCATAGTACGGCTGGATATGCTTGGCGACTGCGTAGTGCGATTTATGGACGGAATCCAGGTCGTCGCAAACATCGATGAGGTATGAGGCGGCATTCGAACGTACGGATGCCAATGCAACGCGTTGTAACTGACCTGCGCGGGCGTCACCACAGGTCTGAAGCATATCGGCCGCCGCCAGAGCCACAGCAAGGTCTGAGTCCGATGCAGCATTGTGAAGAGCATTGCTAGTTCCCTGTCCGCCTGCGAGCGAAAGGATCGCCTCGTAGCGAACATTTCCCTCACGATCACGCAGCAACTTGAGTAGAACATCGACGAAGTTGTTACCCTGTGCGCGTAGCGCAGTGGCAAGTATGCAGCGGACCAGTGCCGTGCTGGAACTGGCCGCCTGGTTGAAGAGAGCGCGGCACTCTGGGTCGCCGATCTGGGCGAGGGCCGTCGCTGCGAATTTACAGGGAGCCGCGTCATAGCCGACATCGGGACGCAGAAGTATCTTGCCGAGTTCCGGTACCATATTCCTGTTTTTAAGTTCTCCTGCCGCTTGGGCAGAGCACGCGCGCACTAGATCCTTTTCGGCCTTCAGACCGTCTAGGAGCCTCGAAGGGCTTGCCGCGCCAATTAACGCGAATGCTTTCGAAAACTCTCCCATGCGACCACTAGCGCCCTCCTTGACGAGTGCCTCACACAAAGGCACCCAAGCGGATTCGCCCTCGCGAGCAGCTTCCTCGTATTTCCTGCCTGAAATAGCCAAGGCGATCCGGGCGATTGGGGTCTCTGGCTTCCATCCAAGCTTCTCAAGAGCAGTCTGAGCACGGGACTTTTTGTTGCTGCCGGTGGTCTCATTGGTGAGGACGTCCACAAGCAGCGGCATGGCCCGTCGGTCACCAAGTTCTCCAAGAGCGTCCATCACGGAGTCGCCGAAGTGTCCCTCCGCTTCCTTGGCCACGGACAGAAGAGGGTCGAGCGAAGGTGATCCAAGCTTGACCAACGCAGATTTCGTGGCTTTTACAGCGCTTTGAACCCAACCTGGTTCCTTCCATCTCATGGCGTCGATGAGCGCAGGAATGGCGCGCTCGTCGCCAAGTGTCCCCAGGGAATCCGCGATACTTACACGAACCGTTATCTCAAGTTCCTTTTGCAGGGCTGTGATGAGGTGATTAACAACTTCTGACTCTTTAAAATAGGCTAGCGCGGCAGCAGCTTCGTACCTGATCGCTTTATCTTTGTCCCTCAAAGCCTCGATCAATAGGTCGGCCACACGTTGCTGCGGGGGCTGAATGTGACTTAACGCCCTTACGGCCCAGGTCTTAGCATCTGAGTTTTGGCCTCCATGAAATACTGCGGTTATCAACTCAAAAGCATCTGCTCCGAGTGCCGCTGTTTCGTCCAAGTTTCGCGTACCGACTGCGTACTTTGTACGTTCTTCACCGGAGGATGGTCTCCAACCAAGTTTCTGGAGAGCCATAGCTGCTCTGTGGACAACCTCGCAGTCGGAATCCGCGACGAGCAGAGAAACCAGCGGTTGTGTGGCTTCATGCGCGCTAAATTCGCCGAGAGCCCAAGCCGCCTGTACCCGAGTTCGCGAGTCGCTGCTGGTAAGCGCGGCCAGGAAGGGCGGAACGGCCGCTTGATGTCCGATCTTCAGAATAGCGTCCAGGGCAAAGCGTCCACTGCCACTGAGAATCGACCGAACGAGAGGCTGGACAGCTCTTTGATCACGAAGTTCACCGAGCGCCTCCTCGATGTCGTAGCCACCCTTTACCTTGGGGTCCTCCAAGGCGTCTAAAAGGATGTCCACAGCGGTAGGTCCTCCCTTTGATTGAAGTTCCTTGACCGCTTTGCTTCGCTGAACGACGTCGCGAAGTTGCGCAGCTAACTTTCTATTGTGGGGCCAGAGTCTCCAGAACATTCGCACCATCTTTTTGTTTCGAAAGAATCCGTTCTGAACAGTTGGGCAGTGCCCCGGAACATTTTGGGGGATAAACGCTGCTTTTTTGCGCATCGACTGGCTCATACCACCCGCCATCTCTCTCTCTCTTGCGCGCTGTTGTGGCAAATCCAGCAAGTTGCCGGATGCAGCCTAAACTAAACACCTCACTCCTCCTCTCGGCTGGAGTCAGCGGAGGCGTTCCGTCCGACATCGGGGAGATCCACTGCTGTCTGACTGTGCTCATACAAGATTACGGTGATGTTGTCTTCGCCGCCCGCCGCATTTGCTCTGTCAACCAACACGGACGCCAGTTGACGCATCGAGCCGTCAGAGCCAACAACCGCCGCGATCTCGTCATCCCCCAGGGCTTCCCACAAACCATCTGAACAAAGCATCACGCGATCCCCAGGCTTGAGGGTTACGCTGATCAAATCCGGCTCGACACCAGATTGCTTTGCAAGACCAATACCGCGCGTGACCTTACCTCTTTCGGGATGGGATCGGGCCTGCTCTGGCGTCAGCAAGCCCGTCATCACCAGCTTCTCCCACACCCAGGAGTGATCGTTCGTAAGCCGTTTGAACTCGCATTCCGACAAGTGGTAGCAGCGAACGTCGCCGACATGACAGATGTGGAGGGCGTCGCCGTCCACCACTCCTGCAATTGCAGTGCAGCCCATGCCCTTGCAGCCATCGTTCTTAAGAACATGAGCGGAGACGCGGTCTTGGGCGGTGGCAAACGCGGCCACTAGACGATCTCTAAGACACAGCCCAGTGACAGCTCCAGTATCCGGGCCGGCCGCATGCATCGACTCAGAAATCGCCTGGATCGTCAGGGCGCTGGCCACCTCTCCTGCCGCCTGGCCTCCCATGCCATCCGACACGATCCACAATCTGCCCTCGGCCGAGAGGAAATATCGATCCTCGTTGTTGCTCCGGCACTTTCCAACATCGGTGACCGCGCAGAGCTGAAGCGTAGGAGCTGAGAGCCTACGTCGGGGCGACTCCTCGGAAACGGGTTCCCACTCGTCCGGGTGCGCAGTAATCGCATCGCGCCGCATCTGCAACCTACTCCGCACTGATTCGACCAGCATCTTCATCACTGTCCCCCTTGACACTTCTACCTCTTTGCTCACAAAGCTTCACTCAACGCCTGTTGAAATTCCGCAGCAGATGCGTGTCGGCGGGCAGCGTCGCGCTGACATGCTTGATCCACGACAGTCGCAAGGCGAGCTGGCACATCCGGGGCGCGCCGTCCAATTGGAATTCTGTCTGCGTGCAGCACACGTTGGAGCTGCTCCGTCGGCTTGTCATCGCCCGGAAGATCGATAGGCAGGCTTCCACATAACAGGGTGTAGAGAGTGGCGCCAATCGAGTAGATATCGGCCCGAGCATCAACTCCACGCATGTTCACCACTTGCTCAGGCGCGACATATCCGATCGTGCCGGATGCCTCATTCGGTTTTGTGATCGGTACACCATGCAAAATCTTCACGAGGCCGAAGTCCGCGATTTTGGGCACGTATTGCAGCGAATTCGGATCGTCCCCAGTCATTCTCAAGAGGATGTTCTGCGGTTTGATGTCACGGTGAATTAATGGCTTGCGACCCGATGCAAGGTCGCCGCTATGAACGAACCTCAGCCCATCGAGGACCGCAACCAAAAGGTCCCTTGCGAGCCGAGGAGGAAGTCGGAAATTCCATTTGGAGGCAAGCTCCCCCAGGTTTCCCCCCGGTGCATATTCGGTTACAAGGAACGGGAATCCCTCGACGTCAGTACCCCAATCAACGAAACGGATCACGTTGGTATGACGCAATTCCTTCAACGCCAACATCTCAGCATCGAATCTCCGTACGCGTTCGACGCTTTTCAGGTCCGTCAAGCGCTTCAGAGCGAGCATCCGCGCAGTGGTGCGATCATAGACCCGAAAAACCATCCCCGCGCCGCCCTGGCCCAACAACGAGCACAGTTCGTATTTACCGATTGACTTGCCGGCCAGATCAGCGCTCTTGGTCACATGGTCTTGACAGGTGTACACAGCAGCATCGGCCAATTCCAATGCTCTGCCGTCGCTGTTGGCGACGGAGGAAACATCGACCCCACAGGCAATGCACCGAAACAATCGACCAGTGCGGGTGACAAGGCTAACCCGCATGCTCGTTTCCCCAAGCTGCACAACATCCCCATCGGTGAGCACACAGCAGTGCTGCCGAACGCCATTGACTAACGGCGTGTTCTTCGGCGGCGGGATCTCCGCGAGTTCCCATCCCGGCGCGGTACGGCGAAGGTAGGCATGCTTCCGCCTGACGAGTTGGTCGCGTGCGGACAACTTAATGTGCGCATCTTCTCCTCTTCCCACGACCACAGGAGAGTCCGGCCCGGCTATGACAATGCGTCCCTTCTCGTCCCCGTTCAGGATAGTCAGCAGAATGTTTTGGCTCACGGACATTGTCATTCCACGCGATCATCCGATCAGAGCTTCTCAACGGTCTGTAACCTTCTCAGCCGCTTGTTTTCCAGGTTTTTCACGTAGGTATCCACCTGTCCGGATGGAAGACTGAGCGCGTTGGTTTCGCACTCTCCACATATTTTGTAGCTGTGCCAGATCCGCATCTGTCCCGAAGAGACTCCCTTGTCGCACCCGAGGCACATTTCGTTCAATTCCGAAGATCCAGACGCCGCGGGCGCAGGTTCTTCGCCAGACAATACGCCCAAAGCACCAACTTCGTAGCCCGGCGGAGGAACCGTCGCAACCCTGGGTTTCGCGACAACGGGCGTCTGGGGGGCCGGTTGAGGGGTCGGAAGGACTGCGCGCCGAGGCGGCTGTTGATCTTCTGGATCGGGGGCGGGCTCGGTGACCACGGAGGCACTGCCCGCCGCGACCCCAACTACTGCCCCGAAGAGAAACTCGTGGCGATCAAAGCGGAGGACGTCCTCATTCTTGAGCCGTTCGACCTGGCCAGGCTTTAGTTTGACGCCATTAACGAATGTCCCTTGGACACTGCCGTCATCCTTGATATAGAAGTCGCCGTTACGAAAGCGAATCTCCGCGTGGGTGCGGCTGACATGCTTCCCTGGAACGACGAGGTCATTCCTTCGGAGGCCCTTATGCCGGACCCTCCCGACCCTGAACGTGCGCTTGTCGACCGCGTAGATCTTGGCTCTTTCGCTACAATCCTGGAGTGTCGCAGGCACCGGCGGCGCCGTCGACCGGGCCCACCACAGCCACAACCCACAGGCAATAGCCAAGGCCGCCAAGCCAACCGCCAGCCATTTGACTGGGATGGAACTGCCACGATCAGTGTAGCCACTGGCCGGCATCGGCCGACCGGGCGACGGAATAGGCTGCACTGGAGCCGCTTGTTCTGCACGCAGTTGCCGGATGCGGTCAGTGACGCTCCCAAACACTGCAGCCATCTCCGAGGCGGAGAGAATTCGGAAATGGGCACCGCCCGTCTGTTGAGATACCGACTGGATGAGCTCGAAGTCCGCCCCCTCCGTGAATGCGATACCAAAGATCATCACCGATTCCCGTTTCGCCTCGGAAATCAAATCGGAGCGAAGCCAGTCGCCACGGGAGCGATTCCGTGCCGGGTCGCCAAGGTCCACGAAACCGTCAGTGAAAAGCACGAGGACACGCCGCGAGGCCGGTCGCCCATGCTGTCGCAGTTCGTAGAGCGATCGCTCGACCGCCCCGGGGATGTCCGTCCACTGGCCACGATAGTCTACTCGTTCAAGCGCATGCTGAGTCTTTTCGGTGAACCCTGCCTCGGAGACCGGCGAGAGGTCCAGTGCGAGTCTGGAGATCGTGTCGAAGACTACGATTCCAAGTCGTGTGTCTTGCGGAAGCCGGGCCGCAAACGTCAAGACCGCGGGTCGCATCAGATTCTCGGGATCGTTCTTCTTCATGCTGCCCGAATTGTCGAGGGCCAGGACAACGTCGAACGGCAGATCCGACCGCGCCTGAGCGCTGGCGCAGGTTGGGACTAGCAACGAGGCGACTGCGAAGAAGAGGGCGGCCCAAAATGCGGGGAAATGGACGCACACGCCAAAGCAGGCACGCTCCTCCCACACGGCGCACGTCAGAGGCGTCTCTTCGGTGGTCCCGACTTCGCCACGCGAACTATTCCTGGAGCGCGTTGGCCAGTACGAATTCGCACTCAACTTGGGCCTCCTTCTGCGACTCGCAGTCGCGGCTTACCTCAGCGACGAGGAGCGAACGAAACTCTTCTCGCGCGGCCAACAGAATCTTGTTGGCGGCATTTTCTGACGCCAAATTGAGGTCACGCGCCAATTCGGAATAGGTCGGAACCGGGGTGCCATCCATCCGGGGCTTGATTTCGTGGAGGAAGAAGAGCTGATATTTCTTCTCCTGGCCGGCCCCGAGACAGCCGCTCTCAAAGGTAGACAGCAGACGCTTGAACACGGAACGCCGGAGAACACGCGCAAAAGCCTCCTCTGGAGTCTCGTTGGTCCGAGGTTCCAACGCGGGACCGTGGTCATCTGTGAGCGATTGCAGCGAAACAAATCCACCGCGGGGAGATCCTTTTGCGGTGTGGGCCGCGCGATCCACATTCAGCATGTAGTTCTTGAACGACCGCGCCAGGAAATTGCGGAATCTGCCCCTCGCCTGGTCTGCCCGTTGCAGTACATCGCCTTCCAGGCACTTCAAGAAGAACCCGTTCACGAGGTCCTCACAGTCCTCCGGAACCAGCGTGCCATGGGACTGGCGGCGAGCAAAGGCGAAGAGCGGCGCCCCGTAAATCGAAATGACTTCGCCCAGGGCCGCCCGCCGCCCTTTCTCATCACCTGCCTTGAGCGCGTCAAGGATGTTCCATTGTGTCGTCGGAAACCGCATGGATTCACCTACCCCCGCCCTTCCGCCATCCGGCGCAAACGGGCTCCAGAATCTACTACCCCGATTCGACGGCAATCCTGCCGCAGAATCCGAACTTTCTGTATAAACCAATCGTTCACAAGAGGCTCTCTCCATGCGGTCAGGTCTCGGAGAAGTCCACCGCGAGCCTCGCCTGGCCAATATGGACCTCATCGCCTGAGCGCAGCCAGGCACCACCTGTCGAACCACGGGGAACGTCGATGATTTGGCCGTCCCGATAGATCTGGGTCCCGAACCTGCTGGCATCGTCGTACAGACGGTACCAACCGGTGTCGAAATCAAAGCTGATGTGGGCATGCTCGCGCGAGACAGTCGAATTCGGGCCACGGTCCATATCGAGAAAAACCACGTGATTCCGGCGAATCATCCGGCTGGCCTCGCCGTGCACCTCGGCGCTTCTCCCGATATTGACAGTCCGCTCTGCAAACCGATACGTGGGTCGCTCCGCTTCGCCCCTCAGGACCTGGACGGACAAAGGTGATTGCGGGGGCAGTTCAGAGTCGTACGAGATCTCGTATGGTTGGCCGGCCAGATTCGGATCACTCGAGACGATGGCCGTGGCATCCACGCGGAGCGTGCCAGGAGGCTCGCACCCCGCCTCCTCCAACCGCCGGCGAACCTCATTCGAAAGTTGCCTCTTCTGTGCCAGTATTGGCGCCAGGAGTGGAACTTGCCCAGGGTCAGCCAGCACGAACTTCAGCGCGATTCTCTTATATGGGAAGATCTTGCGGCCACGGATTGATTGGACCCTCGCCTGGATGTCCTCCAACGCGCGGGCATAACTTTCAAGGAAGTCGGCACACGTCCCCGGCCCCAGCGAGCTTTGAACCAGCCGTTGCAGCCCACCTTCGATGATCTTGTCCCACTTCTCGAAAATGTTCATGCCGCTGTCTTTCTGGACGCGTCACCTCTCCTGTTAAGGGATTTCCCTTGGCAACGCCTGCCGCCCCAACCGAAATGTATTATAATCCACGGCTTAAGTATACTGTCAGGGTATTGTGGGTGCGGCGTGATTTCACGGGACGGCACTCCGCGCGGCAGCATAAGGCTACCGAATCAGAGTGCCGGGAATCTTGGTGTAGTACCTCGTAGCCATCGTGGTGATCCGATGGCGCTGCTGGCGGCGGCCTCGCCGCGCGGTGAATGTACAAGCAAAGGAGGACGCAACACATGAGCTGGTTGAAGAAGGTGTTCGGGAGTGGTACGTCGCCCGGCGGTGGTGATGGTGGCGTGGTCGACCTCCGATCGAACGAGAAGCGCCGGATGGCCCGCGATGCGGCCAGGGGACTCGCGCGAGCGATGAGACTGCAGCGCGTAGCCTTTGCCGATTGGCGCGCGAGTCCCGGAAATTGGGGATTACAAGTACAACGAAATGACGCGAATCGGCGAACAGTTGGACGCGAGGGGGGGCATGCCCTGATGCAACAGGTCTGTTATCGGGTAAAGGCTCTCGGCGGGTCGTATACGTACGTCAGCACGGCTTGGAACGGTGTCGGCGAGTGGAGGGACTGACCTCGAAGCGGTCCTCCATCGAATCGAGAGCGGATTATGGCGGAATACTTTCCCGAACGAGCGGATGCAGAGCAGTTTATGATCGAGTGGTTCGCAAAGGACGGCAAACCACCGGTGCATTTCGCAAAAATCTTCAATAACGGCTCCGAGAAATGGATTGTGAACTACGACTCAAGGCAGAGTCCGCGCGCGTCGCCATTCATCAAGGTCTTGGAGGACCACTCGAGCGAGATCGCAAGAATTGTGCGCACGCCGTGGCCGGAGCGTCAGCGCCAGCTGGAACAGCAGCGCATCAATGAGGAACAACGGAAGAGGGTTGCGGCCATTCGGCAGCAACGAGCCGAACAGCGGCTTTGTGTGCAGTGTGGTGGGAACCTGGGACTCATCGACAGAGTACTGCGGCGTCCTAGCCACGCGGGCTGCAAGCATTTTCGCGAATAGGCGGAAATATCTCACCAAGGGAATTCCGGCGAGCCGAAACGGGGCCACCACCAGAGGCCCTTAACCGGCGGGCCGCGGGGGCAAGGCGAAATTGGAGCCAGGAATGGCTGGCAGGACGGGTCGGCAAAAGCTAAATCTGCTATTGTGCCGCGTCACGAAAGGAAAATGAAATCATGGACAACGCTACTGCACGTGCCGCCCTGACGCATGTCTCAAAGGCGGTCGATTCGCAACGGCGAGAATACATCATGAGCTGCTTACTTCGAATTAAGGAGAGCGAGGACCCGCTCGAGAGGATGTGTGCGGCGGGGCATGACGACGAAACCGAGCTGATGCAATTCCTAATCGACAAGTGCCGGGGTGATGTCAACTACAAGGATGAAAAGGGACGAACTCAGTTGCACTCAGCGGCTCGGTCTGGATATCCAGAGACGGTGAAGCTGTTCCTGAAATACGCCCGAGATGTCAATGCGCGCGACAATGACGGGATGACGCCACTGATGTGTTGCGCCGAGGCGGGGCGGGAGTTCATCAGTTTCGAAAAAGATGGTCGAACGATGTATGGCCCGTACGGAAAGCCCGATGGGCACATCGAAACTATTCGTGTCTTAATGCGAGCGGGCGCGGACATGAACGCACGGAATAATAAGGGGGCCACTGCGGCGGCAATCGCGGCAGAGAAGAAGTTCTCGGATATTGTCGCGGCGCTTAGTGGCGGTGGGTCCGGGGCGTCGTCAAAAGCTCCGGCAGCCGAGGAGCCGAAGAAGGCCCCGGAACCCTCTGCGGCGCCCCCGCCAGCCGCCTCAGATCCGTCCAAATCCGTGTCACCTGTACGCGCGCCGTCGCGATCCGAAAACAAGAGACCCGGTGGGTTCTTTCGGAGATTGTTCGGGAAGTGACGCCCGACGGGGAGTGCCCCGGAATCCCTAGAAGTGGTCCGGCGCAATGCGGGGACGTCTTGCTGGGCCGGGCCAGCCCGCCGCTATGTTCGCGCGGGCGGATGGTTTGGGCTCTAGAGTGAGGTGGTCGCCATATGGCGCGTTTTTCAGAGTGGATCTCCATGTTGCTCGGTCGAGCTGACCGTACGCTGCCGAAGACTGCTTCCCAGGCGTCAGAGGCCTCGGCGGTGGGGCACACGCCTGCCTGCGTGCCCTCGATTGTCTCGCACTGGAATATAGGGGATGTGATTCTTGGGACATACGAAGTCCGCGCAATACACGAGGGCGGCGGGATGGGTATCGTCTACCGTGTCTACCACCGAATCTGGGGCGAGGACCTAGCTCTGAAGAGACCGCGCCAAGGCGCATTTCAAACAGATGCCCAAAAGAGGACGTTCGAGCGCGAGTGTAAGACCTGGATCGACCTGGGCCTTCATCCTAACGTGGTTCCTTGCCACTATGTACGCACTATCGATGAAGTTCCTTGCATCTGTGCCGAGTACGTGCATGGAGGGACCTTATCTGAATCTATCGCGTCGCGTCGCCTGTATGATGGCGGGCCTGATCTGGCGCTTGAACGCATTCTCGATGTTGGCATTCAGATGGCGCGTGGCCTGCAATTTGCGCACGATCATGAAATTGTGCACCAGGATGTAAAGCCGGCCAACGTCTTATTGGCGCCAAACGGCGACGCCAGAATCACCGACTTTGGAATTGCCCGCGCCCGAGCGGTTGCTGGCGAATACACTCCTGTGCCAGATAGCCGTCGGAGTCTTCTCGTCAGTTCCGGCGGTTTGACCCCGGCCTACTGCTCACCGGAGCAGGCCTCCCGCCAACCGCTTTCGATCAAGACGGACATCTGGTCCTGGGCTGTTTCCGTGATGGAAATGTTCGCTGGTGGCGTCTCCTGGCTGAAGGGCCAGGCAGCTAAGGAGGCTCTCAACGACCTGGTGAGTCGGGGACCATCCGACCGCCGTATACCCTCACTGCCCCGTAGTGTCGCCGAATTGCTTCGGAGTTGTTTCAATCCCGCGCCTGAGAGCCGTCCAGCAAACATGTTGCAAATTGCCGAAGCTTTGACCGCCGAATTCGAGCAGCTTACGGGTCGCAGGTATCCCCGCGAGGCTCCTTCGAAGTTGTCGCCGCTCCCCGATATCAAGAACAACATAGCTCTTTCGCAACTCGATCTCGGAGACGAGGGAGAAGCTTTTGAACGATGGCGCGAAGCGTTGGTCATAAATGCGTGTCACCCGGAGTCTATTTACAACAGCAACATCATCAAGTGGCGCAAAGGTCAGTTGCTTGATGAAGACGTGGCACACGCTTTGCACTTGGTGACCAACCGGCTTCCGGATAACTGGCTAAGTCACTATACGGTTGCGCTTTTCGAGAAGGAAAGGGGAAACGATGTGGGGGCCCGCGCGGCCCTTGAGGCCGCCGCAAGGTGTGCCCCCGAAGAGGCCGCTATACAGCAGTCGGTTGAGGATCTGAATCGCGCGCGGCCGGGATGGGGGCGCTTGATTGGAACGTTCACGGGTCATACGGGCGAGATCACCGCCTTTTGCATTGCTGCCGACGGTCGTTATTTGCTTTCGGGAAGTCGCGATGGAACAACACGATTTTGGGAGGTGGCCAGCGGCGCCTGCTTGCATGTGCTGGCCGGGCATACGGATCCGGTCGTCGCACTGGCGCTAAGTGAAAGTAATGAAATCGCGATCACGGGGAGCGGCGGCGACTGGAACTGGCGTACTGATGACAACAGCGTTCGCATATGGGATCTCAGCGACGGGCAGTGCATTCACGTCCTGAATGGACACACTGAGCCGATAAAAACAATTGCAATTAATCGCGATACAACAATAGTACTGACTGGCAGCGGCGACCATACGCTTCGACTGTGGGACGTACGCACGGGCCAGCTATTGCATACCCTGGCGGGCCATACGAGCGGAGTCGTGGGGGCGCGCCTGAGTCGTGACGGGAGTGTGGCCGTCTCAAACAGTGACGATGAGACCATTCGCGTGTGGGATACAAACACCGGACGGTGCCTAAAGGTCTTTGACAAGTCGAGTGAGTCCCCCCTTTACGTTTCCGCTGATGGCGAGCGCTTGTTGCCAGCAGACGGCCATGTCGCGTTGACGGCTTCGGACGCTGATGCCGATCGTGCGCTTGCGCCGTTGCCGTCGGGGTGGACGAGCGCTCAACTACTCGGAGAAGGAGGGCGGTTCGCGTTCTCAGAAAGTTTCGACAGAGTGCGCATTTGGGACCTCGTTCCCCGCCGACGCTGTTTGTCGACTTTTCCGACTGGCACGGTCTTGTCAACTAGAGAAGTTCGAGGGCACGTCCTGGCCGCGGCCGTCAGCGACAGCCGTGACGCAATACTGTTGTGGCAGCTCCCCGATCCGTCCTGCGCACACCAGAGTCCGCTGCTACTTTCGCGGGTCCGCCGATCCAGCGATATTCTCGCTGTCGAAAGGGCTTTTAGAGCTTCGATTGCAGCCTCGGAACAGGAAGAGGTTCTTGGAAACTACCTCGGCGCTGCCGAAGCATTGGAAAGGGCCCGATCACTGCCGGGCTTTGAGCGCAGCGCAATTGTCAGGACAGGGCGAGCGCGCCTAGGCCTCAAGGGCCGACGAACCGGGCTACGTAGCAGCTACCCAGTGGCCGTGCTCACCGGCATCTCGGACGCCACAAGAGCCATTCAGTTTGCCCGTGACTGCTCCTTCGCGGTGTCGTCTGGATGGGATGGTCTTATCCGCGTCTGGGACATCAAAAACGGTGCCTGTCTACGAACATGTGGCAACACACAGGGCCAGCGCGACATTCTAGAATGGTTCGAAGCTCTGGCGCTCTCACTTGATAAGAAAACCTGCTTGGCCGCAAAATTCTGTGGCCCAATTGAAGTGTGGGACCTAACAAGTGGCGGCAGAATCTTGTGCCTTGAGGGCCACACCTCCAGGGTGTCCAGTGTTACCTTAAGCGCCGATTGCCGGTTTGCTGTGTCCGGCAGCGAGGACAAATCGGTACGCATCTGGGATGTCAACACAGGAACATGCCTTCGAACTGAGACATTCGGCGCTCCTGTTACGGGGGTGTGCCTGAGCGAGGACGACCAATTCCTTCTAGTAAGCAGCGGGGGTGTTCGCTTGCTGGAACTGAATACCGGAAAACAGTGGCAGATATTTGGAGGGTGGAGCGGCCTATTAACCAAGGACGCACAACTCGTGCTGTCGGTTGAACCTGTTGGTACGGGTGTATGGGACGTCAGGACCGCAAATAAGCTAAGAACTCTTGGCAATCTGCCGAATCGCGAGCAATCGGCGCAATTGGACGCGATGTGCGTCACCGCGGATTCACGATTCGTTGCAATCGCTCGAAGTGAAGCTCAGAAGGTGCAGATCTGGGATCTTCTAAGCGGCCACCAAATTGCCGAGATCGAAGGCAGCAGTCCGGTTTCGTTTAGCCCGGATAGCCGCTTCATCCTTTGTGGTGCTCCGGGGCGTGATCGCGATCTCAAAGTGTGGGAATTAGACTGGGATTGGGCATTTTCCGATCCCGCGGATTGGGACGACGGTGCCAGGCCCTTCTTAGAGTTCTTCTTGACGCGCCACACGCCGTATGTGCGGGGTCAGCCCAACCAAGACGGCTTTCATAGGGCAGGAGTGCCAACTTGGACCGAGGAGGACTTTGCGGGTTTAGTCCGAGATCTCGAGCTACGGGGTTATGGGTGGCTCCGTCCGGAGGGGATTAGGCGAAGACTTGAGCAATTGCGGAAGGATCCCTTGGTCGATGGGCAGCCAGGCAGGAGTGGTGGGACTTTCTGGCGAGACCTGCTCGGCGATGCGCCGGCGGGTCAATCGGGGTTACAGAAGGCAACCAAACACGACACGGGGTCGACTACGCAGCGTCGGCGTGAGCCGTGTGATGCGATCTTCTTGTTCGATTCAAACGCGATTTCGGAAGAAGTCTCCGCCGGATATGGCTCCTACGCCCAAAGTGAGATTCTAAAGGCTCTTGGTGCCGCGCGTGGGCCTGATGGCGGGTGGGCAGCGGCTCTCATTTGGGGGTGTGACGGCGATCTCTTTGAACCGCAGATCCTGGCCTCATGGCTCGACCATGGGACGTACAATATCGACGCTAGCTTGGTGCAAGATTCGATTCTATGCACACTGCGAAGTGGACAACGCTTAAATACCATTCTTTATGTCGTGGGTCTCGAACCTCTCGAACGCAGACATGTAGCTGAGATACACCGACGTCTGCAAGATCCGCAAACCGCCGGTTATCTAGGAGTGTTTCTCCTCCGCCCTGAACTGCTATCGCGCATAGCCGAGGAACTCGGTGTTCCGGCTAAAATGGTTATCCGGGACTCAGAGTGCACCGGCTGGCTCGCCTCTCAGGAGTCGATGCGCCAAGCAGGTCTTTACGCGGGCAAGCTCAAATTCCCCGGTTCATGACGAGGGCACGGCATAAACCGCCCCCCGGGATCGGGGCCGCCCCCATGGGCAACAGCCAGGACCCGAGATCTTGCACTTAAACGGTAACCAGCCTCAGCCCGATGCGCGGCTCCACCAGAATCTGAGCCGAACGAGAATCTCGATTTGGCCACGGCATTTCGCCACGAGAGCCAGCGCCTGTGAGACGGCGACCCTTTCGGGCGTGTTCGGTCGCTGACCGCCGAGTTGTCGCACTTTAACTGCGGCATTGTCCACGGCGCGAGCCAGTTTTAGAACCTCGGTGCAAGCGTTCCTATAGTCCGCAGGTTGGCCAGGATCCACTTTCGAACGCCGGTCAGAAGCATTGGAAAGGGCATCGCGCGCGTCGACGAGAGCTTTCCGGGCACTTGTCAGTTCGGCCTCACGTTCTGCGACCGCCATCTCCTTTTCGAGACTTCGCCGAAGGTGAATCTCAATCCCCTCCCGACTTTTTGTCGCGAGCGCCAGCGCCTTAGCCACGCTCTCCTGGTCGGCCGCCACGCGCAACTTATCGCCAAGCCGACGCAGGGTCGCGGCCGCCATTTCCACAGCCCGAGCGCGCCCCAGAACTTCAGCACAAGCCTTCCGATACTCGCCGGCCGCGCCGGGGTCGATGTTCAACTGGTTAAGAGTGACATGGCAAAGTTCGAGGCTGGTGTCCGCCACGGTTTTCCGAGCCGTGGTCAGTTCCACCGCCAATTCCGCCAGAGCCATCGCCTCGTCGAGTTGGCGCCTGTCCTCGTTGACCCTCTGCGCGTCGTCTCCCATAATTCCTCCTGTAACCATCACACTCACGAAGCCTTGGTCACCGTTGCCTCCGCTGCGGCCAATGCCGAACATACCCCCCAGCCCATCACCCAGCGAGGCTGTGAAGCCTGAGGGTATAACCGTCTTTGACGCCGACGCTCCTCAGTGTCCGATTATCCCGGACCTGTGAGGTGAGCAACTCGGCTCCGGTGGTAGCGTTTTGAAGGACAAGGCTCGTGCTGTACGAGGCGAAGATGTCTAGCGTGTCCTGAACGATCGAGTTCAGAAGATGCGGCCCCGGCAAATCGAGTGGCAATCTCACGTCGAGTTCTTTAAAACCCACCGCCGAACCCCCGATATAGCCAACTGCCTGAAGTTTAATACTCACCATATCAGCCATGTTCCATTTCCTCCCTTCAATATTCGACAAACAACCTCTTGACGCGCCACCCCGGGCGGGCACCGCCGCCCAAGTCACCCCGCACTACCGCGACACGACTACCTTGCGCTCTGCGGCCGCTTCAGCCGCTGCCCCTATCGTTGCACCGGTATAGACGGTCGCATTGGCAACGCCGGCTGCTTGTGCCTTGCCAACGATATAGGGTTGAAGGTGCTCCATGCAGCGCGAGCAGATGTTCCAGTCGGACGTGTCTTGCGCCACGAGCGTTTGCCTCCATTCAGCGAATACGGCCCCAGCGCTGGCGCCCGTCAGGTTCGGCGCAATGCCAAGAGCGAAAGGGTTAAAACCTTTGCCGAACACCGCTTGGCGCACGTTTTCAGAACTGATTACCCGGCCCATGCCAGGTGCGCCACAGATATCACAAACCGCCACACTCCCTCCTCTGCCTCGGGCGCAACTGATATGCACCTGTGCGCAGGCAACCGACAGTTTATCCGCACAACCACGCGACGCACTCCCCAGCGAGGCGCGACAACCGGGATCATCCCATCATCGAGACGAGCGCCCGGCGGCGTCATTCTCCACGAACACCAGAGATAACGATATGCGCATGGCAACGCACGCAAACGAACTTCGTCGTCCAACTCGCGAAGTCGAAGATGTACGGCGACTGCATCTTGATCAGCCGGATAACTTCGGCGCGGTTGTATGCCGTGCCGCAGCTTGAACACACCGGGTTTTCCCGACCGGCCCCGAACGCCGACCCACGCAACCCCGAATCAACCGACTGCCCGGCAGAGCCACCGAAAAACTTCGTGAAGATTCCCATCACCACCTCCAAGCGTGAGCGTCCGCGACGCCAACCCAACCGAAGTAGTGCAAGCGCCACCTCCGGCTGCACGCAAATCGCGGACGAAATCTACTACACCATCTTTCCGCCGAAACTGCCTCCAAGGTGCTCCTATCCAGCCAGTTCACTCGCATACTCGGCTAGTTCTTTATCGCCAACAACTTGCCTAGCCGAAATGTATTATAATCCGGCACTTAGGCTAGGTGTTGACATCCTGCGGCCCGCGCGACCTTCAGGATGAGGCGCTTGCAGACCAGCTTCGGGAGCCCTGACATCGGTTGTGAGCAGAGCGCGAGCGGTTCTGGTGCAGAAGGTAGCGCCGTGGCCAACGCGAGGTCCTTGCGGAAATAGCAGATGAGGTGCAGATTACGTGTAGTAGGAGTCAGGCGCCAGGGGGCGCAGCCCGCGGCGCGGGGCGGTGGCCTTCGGCTTTGCGCCTCGTTAGAAAGGAGAACATGATGAGCGTAGACGTACGTTGTTCCAAGTGCAATTGTGATTTCCACTTGGGGGTTGATGCGGCGGTCGTATCCGACGATGGTGTTGGCGAAGACTTCGCAGTCGTTATCGGCTCGTATACAGGGGGCGGTGCGGACTCTCCGGACTTGGTTGCGCCGCTTGCACCAGGGCGATCGCCCACGCAGGACACGTTGAAGGAGGTGGCGAGACTACAGAGGGTACGAGCTGCGGGCATGCCACGCTACTGGCAGTGTCACGTGTGCAAGACGGTGTATCCGTATCCGTGGGCGCGGTGATGGGGGAACGGGCCATTTATCGCGCCCCAGAGCGGCAACTTCGGTTGCGGCTGGGTTAACGCGAGGGCCGATTTCTGTGCGCCGTATATGCTGGGCGATTGCGTTAAAGAAGGGGGCGTATCGATGGGTTGGCTACGTAGGATTTTGAGCGGCGGTCGCGCCACAAGCCCTCTCTGCCCGGAGAATCGGGCGATCTTGAAGGACTTTCGGCAAAACAGCCAGGAGTGCATCTCCATTCTTCGTGGGTGTCGGACGCGGGAGCAGGTGATACGCGGGTTGTCGAGAATTGCGAGTGCTGGCTACGATGTTTCGCCCGTGGCTGACAATGCTTCGCGCCAGCTCGCGAGCTCACCGGAATTGGATGCTTTCCGTATCCGCGATGATTTTATCCGCCAAATGGAGGTGTTTCTCTCCTCGGCGCGTAAACTGTGAATCTTGCCGCCTGTCCCTTTCGCAAATCCGATTCGCGGGTGTGGGAGAGCGGTGATGTTGGCAGCAGTCCTTTTTGGAGGAAGGAGTGGACGTGACAAAGCGATGTCCGGAGTGCGGGGGCGCCGGGAAGAACCGCCGCACGTTGACCCGGAAGACATTGGTGCAGCGCGTGTTGAGGCGGAAGTTCGTCGAGGAACGATGTGCCGGGTGTGCCGGGTCCGGCGTTGTTCAGATGTCGGCGGAAGAGCTTGAGGCTGATCGCCGTCGGCGCGAGCGGGAGGAGCGACTTCGGCGTGCACCAAGAGCGCGCAACGAGATGGACCGTTGGCCTGAAATCGTCGCGGACAGTGAACAAAACCCAAACCTGCATAAGCGCGCAACCTATGTGATCACCGAGACCTCTTTGGGAAACCCCATAAGTCTACAGGTCTCAACCGAGCAGTTTTGCGTTTACTGTGCCCACTTTGGCGATCCCGAGTTCCGTGACCCCGCTTTCCCGAAGAGTGGCGGCTATTGTGGTCGGCGGAACGGTGCCATGGGGTTCGACCAGTCCTGCAAAGACTGGGCTCCAACATCGAAAGTCAAGTACTGGCTATCCAAAGGCTACCTGGCGAACAACCACAATGGTTACCCGAGAAACCCTTGGTATTCGCTGTTTGACGATGGTCCGGACGGTGCCGCCGGTGCACGCTGACAGGGGACCCTCGAAGGCACCTTTCCATGCCGGCTAAGCGAAACTGGTTCCAATACCTCTTCCGGCGCGAAAAGGCGATAGTGCGCCCTCCGCAGACACACGACAGCGCGACCTCGCCACGGGGCTCCGTCTCTGGCGGCGCAACACTGTCTAGGGCCGATCTTCGTGCCGATCCCGAGGCGTCTGTTCCGATCGAGTGGTTTGTAGGGGAAGTCGTCCTTGGAACCTACGAAGTCAAGGCGGTACATACCGGCGGTATGGGCAAGGTCTATCGCGTCCGGCATCGCCTCTGGGATTTGGATCTGGCTGTCAAGAGCCCCAACCCGTCGAGTTTCCTGGTGCCAAGCCTTCGCGATCAATTCGTAAATGAGTGCGAAACGTGGATTAAGCTGGGGTGTCACCCAAACATAGTCACGTGTTTCTATGTGCGCACTTTGGGTGGTGTACCGCGGGTTTTTGCGCAGTACTGTCCGGAGGGTAGCCTTGCCGATTGGATCAGCCAGCGAAAACTGTACGAGGGATCCTCGCAGGTCGCACTGAGCCGCATGCTCGACATCGCCATTCAAGCCGCATGGGGGCTTCAGCACGCTCATGATCACGGCTTGCTCCACCGCGACGTCAAGCCCTCCAACATAATGCTAGATGCCGGCGAGGTCGCAAAGATAACCGACTTTGGGATATCCGTTGCCAGTAGTGCCAGTGACGGCTTGCCGCCACTACTACGCGGATTCCTGGACGGTCCGAGTTGGCTCACTCCGTCATACTGCTCGCCCGAGCAACAAGCTGGTGCCGTCCTGACCGCATCGAGCGACATTTGGAGTTGGGCGTTGTCTGTTCTCGAAATGTTCACGGGCGAAGTCTCTTGGTCGGCAGGCTCGATGGGATGCGAGGCGCTTGAAGCTTATCGACGGGTGCAGCCGCCGATCGGAATTGTTCCAATGCCCTCGAATCTGGTGGAACTACTGGCGGCTTGCCTACGCCGGGCGCCAGCTGGGCGTCCCGAGAGCATGCACCAAATAGCTCTCCAATTGCAGCGAATCTATTCCGACACGTTCGGTCAACCCTATTTCCGGCAAGCCCCTATGGCCCTGAAGGAGGACGCGGCAACGCTCCACAACCGATCCCTCTCTCTGTTGGATCTCGGTCGGACTACTGACGCACTTGCCACCTGGGACATCGCGCTGAAGTTGGATCCTCTTCACCTTGAGAGTTCACTACACCGCGAACTGATCCGTTGGCGCCTTGGGTTACAAACAGACCAAGAGATTATCCCCCTACTCGAGAGAAGTGAATCGCTCAATTCCTCCAGTTGGCTTCCTCCCTATTTCATTACTGTCGCCGAGGCGGAGCGGGGAAGAAGAGAGCAGGCTCTCGCTGCGCTTGAGCGCGCCGATGCCCGGGGGCAGAGTGAAGCTGTTGTTCAGTACGCATCCGTTGTCCTCCGCTATGGGGACGCTCGCTGGTCGGGGTGTGCAGCGGTGCTCTCTGGCCACAACGGCCCGGTTGTCGACCTGTCGTTGAGCAAAGACGGCAGGACCGCTGTGTCCGGCTCCGACGATGGTGGGGTGCGCTTATGGGACTTGCAATCACGAAGCTGCGTTCGTATTTTCGATGGCCACGGCGCATCAGTAACTGCGGTTTGCCTTTTGCCGGATGGTCGCCAAGCACTGTCGGCAAGCTCAGATGGCACCGTGCGGTCTTGGGATTTGCGCAAGAGCAGTTGTCAGCGCGTATTTGAGGGCCATGACGGACCGGTCACGGCATTGGCGATCAGTGTTGACGGACGCCTGGCATTCACTGCATCGGACGACCACACGGTGCGAGCATGGGCCGTTGCAACCGGCCGGTGCAGTCAGATCTTTAGAGAAGATCCCCTGTTCTTGACCAGCGTTGCCGACGACTGTCGAATGGCGGCGATAAGCTGCGGTCTGAACGAGGCCGGTGCCGAGGTTCTGCTCACGGGAAGTCAGGATGGCAAGCTTCGTACCTGGTTGGTTCTGACCGGCCAATGTGTGCGCGTGCTTCAGTCTCCGCCTTCATTGACGCTGGAGAGAATCAACCCCATCCTATCGATTGGTCTAGCTGCCGACGGCCGCCTCTGCGCTACCGCCCACGAGGATTCAATCATTCGCATTTGGGACCTGAAGACCGGGCAGCAGCTCAGGTCCCTAAAAGGACACGTACGCTCGGTCCATTGCCTCAGGCTGTATAGCGACGCAACTAACTTGGTCTCGGGCGGCGCAGACTCCACCGTTCGCGTGTGGCGGCTTTCGACGGGGCAGTGTGTGAGAACCCTGGAGGGTCATCATGGTGCTGTACGTTCGGTAGCTGTTTCTGCCGACGACCGTCGGCTCGTATCCGGGGGAGAGGACGGAACGATCCGGATGTGGACTTTGCCAGACCCCGAGATTGGCGACCACCTTCCCCTGGTGCTCTCGAGGGTGCAGACCGACCTCGTCTCCCTTTCGCCGGTCGGCGCCTCAGAGGTTCACGCTGCGGACCCAGACGGGAGCGCCCTGGGACCGCTCCGCTGGCACCGCGTCGCCGACGAAGCCAAACATGTCCGCCAAGTGGTGATCACCTTGCCGAAGGGAGGCATGGTTCGGCCAGGAGTTCACGAACTGCCGGCCCACCGCGCCGAACTTGCTGCCCGAAACTGGGCTGGCATTACGCTCTTGGTGCCAGGCAGAGACCCAGGGCAACAGAGTCCGCTAATAGTATCTAAGGCGAACGGCGTCATTGATGAGCTCCGAGGGCGTGATGTTACCATCGCTTTCGCCTTCTATCGTCTGCGCGCCGGCGGTGTTCTCCAGATCTTTGTGAGCGTTGACAACGCCGACGTGAAAAGGAAGACCGGGTATTCGTTTATTACAGAGAATCCACATTGGTTAGAGTCCGACGCGACTCGTGAACTTGTCACAGCCCTCTTCAGTCGCGAGCACTTGGAGGTCTGTTTCGTGGCGGATGAACCGCCTTTTGGCTCATGTCGCGGCCAGTTTGGCGTCGCGGTCGAGATTTCCCGCGAATGCCGGGATGCGCTCCTCGAAGAATGGGCCAGTCTGATGACCTATCACGATGGAATTCCCGGAAGTAGACGCGACTGGACCTCGGCGCTGTCGCAGTTCGAAGACGAGAATCCAATTGAGACGACGCCGATACTGAAGACCCCGAATTAGACAAGGAGGCGAAGGTGAACTTACTAACGCGGCTGATCAAGAAGTTTCGGGCAGGGAGTGGCAAGGGTTCCGAAGCTGACAGCGAACTCGCTGAACGGGTCCGGTTCTTGGCAGAGTTCGGCTTCGAGCGACATCTGCTCCTTGCGTCCCAGGAAAAGCCTTACGAGGATGCGCTGGCGAACGTTGTGGCGCAAGGTCCCGCCGCGGTGCCTCTCCTGATTGCGCAGCTAGGGCGGAGCAGGTATGTCGCACTCGCGCTAGGGACGATCAGTACGAACGAAGCGCTACGCGCTCTTAGCGAGGAACTCCGCTCCAATGAGTGGCGCCGTGTGGAGGCAGCCGCGCAAGGTCTGGGCTTGTCGGACAACCCCAACGCGGTGACGCTCCTTGAGACTGCCCGGGGAACTGCGTCCGCGCAGACTATCGCAGAGGTCAGTTCGGCTATCACGAAGGCGCTGGCGCAGATAGAGCTGCGCCGCAAACCGACGAACTGGCTCGCGGTCGACGTGAACCGGCCATGGGAGCAGATCATGCTCGTGCAGGGAAAACTGAACGAGTTTCGGGAAGACGATGAGCTCAGGAAACAGGCCATCGAGTGGTGGAAACACTTCGTTAAGGCGATGCCGGAGATGAAGATTGTCATTCCCGGACGGGACTTTGCACCGGATGATGTGAAGGCGCGTGCCTGGTCTTGCTTAGCTGTCACCATCTACTACTTGCTGAATCCGGGCGACGGCTCATTCTCGAAAACGTGCGACGAGGCGAGATACTGTTGGGAGCAAGCGCTAAGACTAATGCCCGGCGACGGGTACTACGAATCAAGCATGAAGAGTGTATCCGGCACTTCGCGCAACCTGACGCGGTGATACAGCAGCGGCGCTCCGTCGCGGCGGCCCAAGCGATTCCACTCACCAAAGCAAAAACCACAAACGCAGGCGGCCTGCAATGGGTATCTGGCCATCGATCAACTTCCTAGTCTTGCTCCCCCTCAAAAAGTACGTGTCAAGGTCAGGCAATGCATCCGGCCGCAGCTGTTGTACTGACTGCCAAGCGTCATCTAGAGACTTGAGTGATTTCAATAAGAGTCGGCAAGTGTCTCTGTACGAAGCATGACATCCGAGTTTGCGAACGCGACAGTCGGCAGCGGCATCAGAGAACCCTTTAAGTGCGTGAGCCGCCGAGTTCTGAGCCTTCGCAAGTTCTAGATCTGCTTCGACACACATGATCGCGTCGCCAACCTTAGCACTGTCTACTGAAGACCAATTGTATCTGTTCACCGCACCGCAGACGCTGCACTTCCAATATCGATCTTCGTAGTATTTGTATTCGGAGCGCCTGGACAACCATTCGACGACTTGGCGCGAATCGGGACAAGGCGGCCCTCCAGATCTATATGATTCTACAATGTCGGGATCGGACTTATTCCCGGCCCGTCCTGAAGTCACTATGGCGTCAGCTCCAAGGCGATGGTCCCTCTGACAGCCGTCGCAGTGCACCTCGACGCCTCGGCCGCCAGCCGAAACTGCGTGCCCGTCCGGCGACATCTCCGGCCTTGAGGGTCCGTGTATACGTTGGCGGCTCTCTGTCGCCGCACTTTTCTCGCGGGCAATCCGAATTTCCTCGGCGACTCCTCGGATCACGTCGTTTCCAAACCGCTCTGCCTTGGCTATCAGCTCATCTGATAACGTGTCACCATGGCCCGAGGCGAAAAAGCGACAGTGACCGAGCAATAACAACTCAGACCGGGCCACCTGCTCGTCGCCCTCCAGGGAGAGCGCGGAGATGACAGCATTGATAAACGAAGCGCTTACACCAGAAGAAGCCTTCACAATCTCAATCAGTGCCTTAGCAGAGGCATCGCGAGTGGCTGCAGACGAGGATCGCAACCTACGAAGGTACCACCATACGATGAGGCCGCTCATCTCGGCACCACCCTTCGAACTGCGTCCGGGCGCATCACTGTTTTGTCGGTCGTCCGATTCTCCATAGTCGACGCCCTATTTCAAGATCCTGGTCACTTTCGTTATTCTTGGCCCACCGAAACGAGCTTAGCGCAAGCTCTACGCGCCAAGAGCCTCAAGCGCGCGCTGCGCCCGCTCACGGACGCCAGCGTCGCCATCGTTTAGCGCGGATCTGAGCGCAGGCACGGCGCGCCGATCCCCGATCTTTTGAAGAGCCATCACGGCGTGACGCCTGGCATAGGCGGACACTCGCTCCCGGTCATTGTCCCCCAAGGCGTCCAGGAGCGCCTCCACGGCCCCGATTGCCCGTACTTCCCCCAGCTGGAGAGCCAACTCGCTGATGTCGCCTTTCCTCTGTTTGAGGGCTGAAATCATGCCCTCTATTGCCTTAGGTGTTGCCAACGCTCCCAACGCCTTCGTCGCGTAGTAGACCGGATCGTGTTGGGGGTCATTCATTAGAACTTCTACCAGAGCATCGACCGCCGCGGGGTTCCGCAGCATGCGTAGAGACTCGGCAGAGCAGCCCCTGACTTTCGGCGAGCTGTCTTTGAGCCCCCTGACTAAGGCTGAAACTGCAGCGTCCCCAGTACAACGAGAAAGGTCGATAGCTGCCTTGAGGCGAACACCCTCGTCGGGGTTGTCAAACTGGCCGGCCAGCTCACGCACCCGCACGTCACCGGGTGTCGCCGACCGAGGTGCCCCTGCTGGCTTGCGGCCCGCTGCCGCCTGGCGTCGAGCTTTCTCTTCGGCTGCCTGTCGTTCTTTCGCCTCCTGTTCAGGAGAGCCTTTGATCACGCCGGTTCCACCACACTCGCGGCACGACTCGTCAACAGCGGCTGGCCGGAGCAGAAGGACCTGCCACCACGGCCGGCTAATCTCCCGCCGAACTCTCCGGGAGCCGTTACAGGTCGGACACATCTTTTGCACTCGTTTTCTCCTTTCAGTCAATTCACCGTTTCAGCCCGCCACCGTCGGCTAGCTTGTGTAGGTGCCGTGGCGCACGCGCCTGACGGTCTGAGCCATCGTCAAGCGCTCTCATCTTAGGTACCCATGGCGCAACAATTATGCCGCCGCCAAAATAGTCAGCGCCTTCTGCTCCACGTGGGTGTCGGTGATGACACCGCCCTCGGGCAATTCATCGTAGATTTCCAGCAGGAGAGACTCCACGCCCTTATAGACGGTGACGAGCACCTGATTCAGATCGATCGCGTGATTCTCGCGGACGCGCGATAAATATGCAAGAGAAAAGCAATATCGAACAACCGGAATCTCCGCGTAGTGCATGATCGCGGTGACCGCGGCTACGCCGACCGCAGCCGGATCGAATTGCGAAATGTTGTGACGGCCAAGGCACGAAGCAGCGGACATGATGAGGCTGTCGGAAACCAAGGTCTCCATAGACGATGCCTTGCCCACTCTGCCGTCCGAAACTACCACGTACCGGTCTGGGTCCATTGGAGAGCAAAGTTTGCCAGACACACCCGGCACAGAAGTGTTGTCGACGTAATGCTTTGCCACTGCGATCGCCCGCTCGTTCACGGTTGAAAAGGGGATCTTCCCGAAGTAGCCCGGTTCACCCGTTTTCTGAACCGTACGCACAAAGGCACACTGGTAAGGGAAGTCGGCGTCAAGTTGGCGAGCAAGTGCAGTGTCCCGAGACGCGGCGATGGCGCTCAGGAGTTCGGCCCAGCTCTTCGGCCTACCACCAACGCGTACGACCAGCTTCGCCCGGCACTTAAAGGAGATCTCAACCTCCGCGGCTGACAGCACTTCAGCCTGCCACTGAGGGAGTTTGCGGCCGATACCGAGGAACCCGCCGGCCCCAGGCGTCAACTGGACAAGCGTATCGACACGTTCCCGCTTTGCCAGTTGGCCTGTGACCAGTTTTCGCGCGACAGGCTCGTCGGGCGCGGAAACGGCGATAACCCGCCGACGACGGGCCTGAACCTCTTTTCGGGACACGACAGTCATGCCAACAGGGAGTTGGCGTTCCGCTGCCGCGTACGCGTCTTCATTGGTGTCACCCGAAGCCCGTGTGGCTCGAATCGCGCCGTCTGCAATCACACGCTCGGACAGGATGAATCGCCCCTGCGGAACTCTGGATAGTACTTCACGCCTTGCCTCGGAAAGCGAATCCGCCTCCGAGACAAGTTCGGTTTCGACAACTTCGTTTTCTTGCGGCATTAGACTCTCCTATTTGGCTCCTGCATCTCGCGATCCCCGTCTGGTACTAAACGAATTCCCGAACCGAACTGCCGTATTTGGCATTAGATCCTCAACGAAACAATTCGCACTCCATGGCTGCTGCCACCAGATCTGAGGCAATCGGAGCCGCTACCGCCCCTCCATACTGCCCGTTTTCAACAAACACGGCAAAGGCGATGCGTCGGCCGGGAGTTGCATCAGCGGGCGCGAACCCAGCAAACCAAGCGTGGGACTGCGCCCCCTTGACCTCCGCTGTGCCGGTCTTGCCCGCAATCGGTACCGGTGACATCATCGCTTTCACTGCCGTCCCGTCCGTAACCGCGAGCCTCATTGCGTTCCCCAAAACAGCGGCGGATTCGGGGGAGAGGAACTGAGGCTGTGGCGGCGACGGCTGCTGATTGCCGTTCACGAAGTGGACGTTCGGGATCTTTCCGCCATTGGCGATCATAGCCGCTACTCGCATGCTCTGAAGCGGGCTCACGCGGCATACGCCCCCGGTCCCGGCGGGCTCTGAACCAGCCGCTGCAGCCCGGCTTCGATGATCTTGTCCCACCTCTCGAACAGGCTCATGACGATTTGTACCGGGCCGGGACGCAAATCGCCCCAGTTCACTCGCGTACTCGGCTAGTTCTTTCTCGTCAACAATTTGCATAGCCGAAATGTATTATAATCCGGCACTTAAGGCTCGGTGTTGAGATCCTGGGGCCCGCGCGATTTCAGGATGGGGCGCTTTTCAGCAATTCGGGAGCGCTGGGCATCGGTTGTGAGATCAGAGCGCGAGCCGTTCTGGTGTGGTAGTTTGCAGGCGGCGTCGCGGTCGCGGCGAGCTGCAGAAAACAGCAGATGAGCGGCAGATTACGTGTAGTAGAAGTCGCGCGCCGCAAGAGCGCGTTTCGCGACGCGGCGATTGGGCGGTGCATCCGCCACCGCGCCGGAATCAGACAGGCGGCGAACGGGATGGGTCATGAGTACGAAGAGCGGGTTGATGGCCAGGATCAGATCAATGCCAGATTCGTCATGTTTCCTCGCGTGGTTAGCGTCGGCGGCGCCGCGCGTCTCGATAATAGCGGCGTCAAAGCAAGAGGCCTCGTGGGGCGTATATTAGCTTCCTGCACAAAATATTCGGCGACAGGCAGCCCCGGGCTACGGGCAAACCGGTTGCCAAAGGCAAGCTTAGTGCACAGATGGCTCTCCTGCGCGCGGAGGCTGATGAGAAGCTATCCCTTTTGCGTTACCTTGCCACCTGCGGTCAAATGGGCACCACGAAGCTGGATGCGTACCTCTCGATGTTCGAGAATTCTTGTATGGTGCACGGTGAGCAGATCGCCGCTTCCATCTGCGGCTCCAGGTCTTCGGTTTACGCAAAACCGTGAGGTCCTATGCGTTGGCTGAAAGGCTGGCTAGGCCGTGCGCGAGAGGAGACCGTTGTTCGTGACTCTCGCCCACAGTTCGTACCCAAGGCACCAGAAGCAACATTGGCATGGCGGCCGTGGAACCTTGGAGACGTGATTCAAAATCTCTACGAAGTCGCCGACGTTCATCAGTCGGGCGGGATGGGTTTAGTGTACCGGGTACGGCATCGGTATTGGGGCCAGGATCTCGCGCTAAAATGCCCCCGCCCGCAGTACTTCCAGACCGAGGCTCATAAGCAAAACTTCGTCCGCGAATGTGAAACATGGGTCAACCTCGGCCTGCATCCGAACGTTGTGACCTGCTATTACGTCAGGTTGATTGACGGGATTCCCGGAATCTTTGAGGAGTATGTTGACGGGGGCAGCCTCGCTGAGTGGATCGATACCGGTAGGCTGTACGAAATGCGGCAGAGTGAAGCCGTGGAACGAGTCCTCGACATCGCGATTCAGGCTGCTTGGGGCTTGCACTTCGCGCACCAGCACGGTGTCGTGCATCAGGATGTGAAGCCCGCGAACGTCCTCCTTACCAGCGACGGAATAGCCAAAATTACTGACTTTGGGGTTGCCAGGGCCCGTGCCGCACAGCCTGAAGCCACGACTGCGGCCCCGGGCGTCGACCTTATTGTAACCTCCGGCGGCCTGACGCCCGCGTATTGCTCGCCCGAGCAGGCGTCACGACGCCGAGTATCGCTCAAAACTGATATCTGGTCGTGGGCCGTTTCAGTACTGGAAATGCTCACTGGAGGCGTCTTCTGGGCTAGCGGCGTTTCTGCTCCTGATGTGCTGAGCGAGTTGTCTCGCGGTCGGGGACCGCGCAGCGCTCTGCCTTTGGAACGCCCGATCGAGCAAGTGCTACGGCCCTGCCTGTCCCCAGATCCGCAGCGACGGCCAGCCGACATGTTGCACACGGCTGCGGCGCTGGAGGACGCGTTCAAGACTCTCACGGGAAAGCACTACACTCGCCCTCGGCCGCCCATGATCGACCTGTTGGCCGGGAACCTGAACAATAGGGCTCTTTCTTTCCTGGATCTCGATCGCGAGCATGATGCGTTTGAAGCCTGGAAAGAGGCTCTTAAAATCGACCCGTATCACCCGGAGAGTACCTATAATTGCGGCCTCGCGCTGTGGCGTCGGGGGGTATTGACGGATCGAGGCGTCCTGGCGCGCCTAGAGCCGGTCTTGAAGTCTGACAGCGGCTGGTTGCCGCACTATTTAGTGGCTCAGATTCATCGGGAAAGAGGCGACACTGATGCCGCACAACAGGCCTTAAAGGTCGGATTGGGTCGGTTTCCTGAGCAACTGGAGCTACACCAATCACTAGAGGCGCATCGTGGCCCTGATCATTGGGGCAAGCGGCTCAACGTTTTCTCGGGACATGAAGCTGAGGTTACCGCAGGCGTGATCGGCCCGAAAGGCGACTTGGCGCTATCGGGCAGCAAGGATTTCACGGTGCGCCTTTGGGATCTGCATTCTGGCAAGTGCAACTTGACCCTAAAGGACCACACCGATCCAATTCACGCCGTTTGTTTCAGTGGCGACGGCCGGTATGGATTTTCGGCCGGCGGCGGAGACATTCATTGGCGAACCAATGATAACGCCATCCGGGTTTGGGATCTTAACACAGGTGAGTGTTTGCAACGACTCGTCGGCCATACCGAACGCGTCCGCTGCCTATCTGTGAGCAGCGACGGTCGTCAGATAATTTCAGCGGGTGATGACAAGACGGTGCGTCTTTGGGATCTTCGAACTGGAGATTGCATGCGTTCGCTTTCTGGTCAATCTGGGAATGTTGCAGCGGTCTCTTTCTGCCGCGATGGTCGGCATGCGCTCTCCGCCGGGGATCAATCTGTGAGGGTTTGGGACCTCGTGACGGGAACCCCAATCCAAATACTCACTGGGCACACACGCGATGTGGAGTCGCTATCTCTCAGCCCTGACGGTCAATACGCCTTAACCGCTAGCGCCGATGAGATAAGGCTATGGGAAGTTGCCACGGGAAGTTGTCTCCAGACTGCGATCGGCTCAGGGATGTCGTTCAGGGCGGCCTATCTTACGACAGTTTCTGGCTTAGTATTCGGCGCGACTTTTGACACTATTCAATTGTTAGATCTGGTGAATAAGCGATGTCTGTGGACGTTCCCAGCAGGGAAGACGTTCGCGATGAATTTAGATACTGCCGAGAAAAGGCATCGCGCTCTGTGCAGCAACGACAGTTCATTGGTTTTATGGGCACTTCCCGACCTGGCGGCCGGCGTCCAAGCTCCTCTGGCTTTTAGTAGAATCCGGTCTGCGGCTGAGAGTTTGTCCACGGCCGCTTTGTTTCGTGCGCGCCTTGAACGTGCGCGGCAAAGTTTACGCGACGGCCGCCGAGAAGACGCGAGAGAACAGCTTCTTCAGGCGAAAGCGATCTCAGGTTACGAGAGGGACGCCTCTCTGCACGAGGCGTGGAGCCAGCTCGGCAGAAAGGCGCGTCGGGTTGGCCTTAAGTCAATATATCCAGGTCACTACTTCAGGGGCCACCGTGATAGTGTCCATTGTCTCGACATCAGTCCCGACGCCCGGCTGGCGTTGTCGGGCAGCGCTGATAAGACTCTGCGCTTGTGGGACGTTGCTACCGGCCAATGCCTTCGCGTTCTTGAAGGCCATACCAATACGATATTGGCCATTTGCATGAGCCCAAGCGCACGCGCCGCGATCTCCAGCAGCATTGATGGAACAGTTAGGGTGTGGGATCTTGACGCCGGCCAATGCGCGCGTGTGATTGAAGGACATGAGGGATCTATCGACGCCCTCTGCCTTTCACGATGTGGGCGGTTCGGTCTTTCGGCGGACGATCAAACAATTCAGATTTGGCACCTCGAGTCTGGTCGGCGCCTGCGCCAATTGAAGGGCCATAGCAGCCCGGTTCGGGCACTATGGATCAGCCCGGACGGCCGTGTCCTGCTGAGTGGCAGCGGCGATCTCATCGGAGGTGACCGCGATTGTACGATCCGGTTGTGGGACCTTACCTCAGGTCAATGCCGGCGTGTGTTCTCCGGGCTTACCTCGGGGGTCACTTCTGTATCCATGACGCCCGATTGCAGCCGGGTAATCGCTGGTTCCTGGCACACTATCAAAGCTTGGGACATCGCTACTCGGTCATGTATTCGCGAGTGGCCAAGCCTCTCTTCCGGCTTAGATTTGAGCCCCGACGGACGGTTTCTGATCACACCGGGTTTTATCTGGGACTTGCAGGACCCCTCCCCTAGCCCGATTGTTTTCGAGAGCAGCGGACCTGTTCGCGTTGCACCTGATGGAAGATCCGCGATTACGGGCGAGCAAGCCGATCCTGCCCTCCGGTTATGGCGCTTTGAATGGGAGTGGACTTTTCCTGAGGAAACCGACTGGAATGATGGTGCAGAGCCGTATTTGTACTTCTTTTTGGTGCGCCACCTCGGGGGTCCTAGCCCACTTGAAGGTATACGGTCCCTGATCGGTGAGCCCGAATGGTCGGAAGATGATTTTATCGGTCTATTATCAGAACTTGAGTTGCGCGGCTTTGGGTGGTTGCGCCCCGATGGCGTTCGCCGCCGTCTGGAGCAGATGAAGAAAGACCGGGCATATTTGGAAGACGAGTAGAAGACTTAGTGGGAGGAGTCATGCCATTTTGGAAGAAACGAATAGGCAGTGAGGAGCCTTCGGAAACAATTGAGCCCAAACCGGAGCTCAATCTCGCGAGTTCACCAAGGGAGCGGTGCCTGGCGGTTTACGTTTTCGATTCAGATCAAGCATCTAAACGATCAGGCTTTTACGGGTCATACCTCGAGGGTGAATTCCTCAAGGCACTGTACCGCGCCCTGCCGACCGATCAGGGTTGGATGGCCGAGCCGATGTTCTCGGGCTTCCACGGCGACCTGTTCGAGCAAGGCGTCTACACAGTCAGGGAATGGCTTTCGGGCGATACGTCTTCGCCGCACTTCGACCCGCTAGCGAGAGAGAACTGGCTATCAAATACACCTTTGCACTTCATTCCGTACGCCATAGGTGTGGGTACCATCCAGAGCGTTCATGCGGTAGGAGCTCACGAAAAGATGAAAGAGCAGTCGGTCGGAGGTTATCTCGGACTTCTCACGCCAAACGCGATGTCGGTGGTCACCCTAGCCAGATCCCTCGGTTTGTCATGCGACTTGCGCATGCATGGCACGAGGTGCAGTGGGTGGTTAGCATCATCCGCCGCCCTGAGTGAAGCCGGGCTGCACAAGAGTGAGTCGACTTCGACGAGCTAGCATCGATGGAGCGAGCCGCTATGAGCTTTGGAGAGGATGATTGTGGAGAAGGCTAGTGATCTCGTAGGCTGGGTTTTCAGACGTCATCAGCGAACCGGGCGCAGGCGCTTTGCAGTCAGTCGACGCGACCATTCGTCCCGCGCGGACTCATTCCGAGGGTAATCTGGGCTGGAGCCGAGAATGTTGTTCCAGGCAGAAAGGCGTAATCAAACATGCTCAAACTGGTGATTAGCATCGTCGCGTCGGGTTTGGCCTGTGTTGCAACTGAAGTCTGCACTGCACGCCTAGCGCTGCGGCTTGGCAAAAAATACCGGCGATACGCGACACTCCGACGGTGCGAGTGGGCTGCCGCCACGATGAGTTGCTTGTATGGCGCTGTACTTGTAGCTACGTTTGCAATCGTTTTTGCGAGTGGCATAGGTGCAACGGGCCTCCGATGGCTGATCGCGCTTGCCGGGAGCTGCCTACTGTTGATTGCCATCGCGTCGTTTCGTCCTTCGGCGCGTCAACGCGACGGTGCAGAGCTTCAAGAACGGATCGAGGAATTTGCCGAAACGGGATCGACCGCCAATACAGACCGTAAGAAAAGGCTAAAACAAGCGATTAAGGTGTCTGTCGACCGAGTGCGCCGCCAGATCTACCCCATTGTACATGACGAATTTGGCCTTCCTAGCATGGTTACACCGCACGAATTATCTTTTGATGATGATACCGGCTGCTTAATGCTCCTCTTCCCCGATGAGCCTAGGGCCCGCAACAGGAGACAAGAAATTGAGGCTATTTTGAATTCGGGACTGAAGCGCGTCTCTGCCAAAGCCACTTTCCACGGCATACGGCCACTGAAGCTCGCCGCCAGAATGACTTCCTACGGCCTACGGCCGGGCACGATCAGATTGGTCGATAATGGATTGGCATTCTTGATTCAGATGCAGGCCGTATCCGCTGCCGCAACGCCCCCCAAGCAGCAGAACTCGTCAAAGAAGGAGGCTAGACTCGCGGTGAATGCGCCTCCGGTCACTCCCTCGACCGAGACATCGGCACAAGTCGTGAGAACAAAGGAAGAATACTTTGCTCTCGCTGCCGCGCCGTACGGACCATCCGACAGCGCATACTGGTCCAATGTAAACGCGGCATTGCCAATCCTGAGAGCGGGTGGCGCGGCTGCTGTTGAAGCAATCCTTGAGCAGATTAGTGCACATCGCCGCTGCGCCTTTAAGTTAGCAGAGGTGCTGGTGGAGATTGGTGACCCACGCGCGGTTCCAGTTCTGAAGAAGGCTCTCCTGGCCAAGGACTTCTCCGGTACCCCAGGCGTGGAATCGGCGGCAAGCAGGTTTGTGGCGAAGTTCGACCCGTCCATTGAGGAAGAACAGCGACTCGCGCGGGCGAAGGAAGACGCAGCCGATGACGCCCGGTTCATGAAACGCCTGACGGCGGCGTCGCCGGCGACAGGGATGCTGCGCGAGTACGCTTACGCATATATCTTCGAGCCTGCCGCTAGAGCCAGAAGTGCCTACGGTGCACTCCAGACCGCCATGCGGAGAGGGATTGCTTTCCCGCTCGATGTACCTTATCAAATCGGTTTGGTGCATGGGCCGGCCGCGGATTTCGTCGCTGTGGTTTTTCGCCTCCCAATAGCAGACGATGAAAGCGTAGCTTCGCATCGGCGGATTAAGACTTGGCTGGCGCAGAACGGAGCAGGCGATTTCGATGACTGGGAGGGTCTGTGGGCTCCGCCCGCGGGACAACTCTCGCGCGGGCTCAGAGCCAGTTTTTCCACGCAATACTCGTTACTTGACTTGATCGACACACTTTAACGTAACGCTAGGAGCCCGTGGATCTCTGCCGCTTGAGCATGTTCGTGAGCTAGTTGCACCTACCCATTTCTTCGTATATAGCCGATTAACGATGATACTTGGATCCGGCGTGAAATCGCGGTTTCAGGACTGAAGGGGCTTCAGCTGAGTGGCCTTGGCGAGTATCGTTTCCGCGAGGCTTTGTATCATCGGTGACGGCCTGAGCCTGAGCACCGGCCGATTTTGTGGGCGGACTAGTTCGCCGGGGATGAGAAACAGCTTATAGCGGAGCTTCTGCAGTGTGAGGTTTTGTCAGGATTCATCCAGACAGTTTCGCTGAAACGCAGTCACCAGATTGTACGCGAGGCGGACGATCTCCAGGTAGAGCGCGTTGGCGGCGAACGACGCGGTGGGAATCTTGCGCAGCGCAAAGTTTTCGCGCAGTTCGTGAATCCGCGGTTCCATCCCGGCACGTCCGTCGTAGAAATACCAGATCCCGGCCGGAGTCAACGGCAGGTTGGTGACCCAGGCACGATAGATGTAGCGGCCCATGGAAAACAGGGTGGTCTCGGCTTCCTCTTGTCGAATGAATCTTCGCGCTACCACGAAACGACGGGCCGGCGGCCAACCATGTGGACAGTGCTCGAACTCGGCCATCTCCCAGTCGCGGTTAACGGGTTCATACGAGATGCCTGGCAGCAGTCGCTTGAACGCTGGAGTCAAACGAGCGACCACCGCGTATTGTGCGGGTCGCGCTTCCAGGGCGACGAACACCGGATTGAAGCCGAAGCCGGCGTCGGCTCGGACGCGCAACTCGCGAATCTCGGGTGGAACGTTGGCGAAGCTGGTGTCCAGCACCTCAATGCTGCCATCCCAGGTTCCAGCATTTCCGGGGCGGAGTTCGGCATCCCAGAGGTAAGACGAATTCGCCTCGATACAGAGCAGCGGATCGTAGGATTTCTTGTCACGATAGCGGGGATTGTAACCGACGGCGGCGTCCTCCTGTTTCCCGAATACCGTAACCACGGTGCTGTCCAAATCGAAGATCAATCTGGAGCGCCGAGCGGGCAAATGGATGAAAGTTTGCAGCATTCGGTCGTTGACGCGGTGCATCTGCTGCCAGAAGGCGTTAGGTGCGTGGAGTAAGAAGCGGCGCAAAGTCTGCGGGTCGGGGAAGCTTGGCAAGCCGGTGAGGTATTGGAAGGTACCGTTGGAACGTAAGAATGACGCGGTCTCTAAGCGATCCAATCCCAGGACGATGGGGTACATCAGGGCCAATATCATCTGGGACAAGTGGTATCGGCTATTCCGCCTGCGGTAGGTCAGATGTGTAGCCAGGAAATTCCGGAACTGCAGCACTCGCAGAAATTCGTGGAAGAAGTAAACACCGCCGTAGTGCGTCAAACCCGCATGATCACAAGCGATTCTAATATTTCGAGGAGAATATCGCATTTCAGCAATTCCTAACCAGCGGTTAGAGATTGCTGAAAGTCTACGACAGGCATTCCGAGCCTGTCAACACGGTGTTCGGAGGCATCTGGGGTGGCCCGAATGCGCCGGATCCAAGTGATACGGCGCGGTCTGCCGCATTGCGGATAGAGCCGATTTCCCGACCGGCCCGGACAGCATTTCGATCATTTATGGCTTCAAAAACGATCCCGGTGCGATTCCTAGCTTCTGGCACAGCGACGACACATACAACATGAGGTCCAGCCTGCCTTCCAAGGTGTACGTGGGTGCGGGCTGATCCAGGGCCTTGTCTGTGACGATGACCGAACCCTTCGCATCTGAGTACACCCGCATTGACTCAACTTGAGTTCTTCTGCTCGGTTGCAATCGGAATCTCCCGTCTGGTTGCTTGAGCACTTGCGCCGTAGCGCCAGAGGCCTGAGCCAACCCAGCAGTGGCGCAGTCAATCGTCGTGAATCCTCGTTGACGGAACGTGCTCACAGCCGACGACGTCAGCGCGAAAACCACCCGAGCATCACCAATCATCCACGGTCCCTGTCTCGCCGAAGTTTGCTGCGGCACGGACGCCTGGCGAGTCGCCGCCGCCTCTCTTCGCTTCAACTCCTCCTGTCTACGAGCCCGCTCCGCTGCGACTTGGCGCTCCTGCTCCTCGCGTCGCGCTTGACGCTGGCGCTCGAACGCCTCTTCCTCCTCTGGCGTCCCGCGGACAACGCCGATTCCGCCACACGCCCCGCACAACTCATCAACAACGGACGGCCGCTGGAGTATCGTCTCCCACCACGCCCGCTTAAGCGCACGCCGAACCCGGCGAGCTCCGCCACAAGCTTCACATGTCCTCGGCATATCCTTGAACCGTCTCCTTGCGGGCGCCTAACCCAACCCGCCCACCACGCTACTACACCAGATCGCCAACCGACCTGACGATCTGGCCGAGCCAAGCCTCAAAATAGATTCGGCGAATCGGTTTTGAGCTCAGCCCTTGCGCTGCGCACCAGAGCACATTTTGTCCACCATCTCTGCGGCGCCCCAAACCCTAAGCATGCCGACCGGCGCCGCTTGTCGCCACCGTGAAAGCTGTACAGGCAACGATGAACTCCTCGCCGTCTCTCTTGTAATCGCCTCCGATTCATGAATTCATGTCGGAGGCAGGTTCCGTGTGCACGAAGGGCAGGCCTTGCCCAGCAACATTTCCGCGGGTCCGCGGAGGACGGTCGAACAGTAAGGGCAGGTGAGTTGGACCTCAGCCACATCGTAAACCCCTCCGTAAACGCGGTCACGCGGGACCGAGTGCCCACAGGCGCCACAGGTCACGGAGCCTATGACACTGTCGTACCGCGACAGTCCGGGCAAAGGGTCGTTCTTTTGGAGGATTCCCCTGCAACCGGGGCACCTCCAGAATCTGGATGGACCCGACACCCGAACGGCACTGGGCGGCCGAGGCGGCGGCGTAGACGCCCGGCGAGTCGCTGCCGCCTCCCGGCGTTTCAACTCCTCCTGCCTACGAGCCCGCTCCGCCGTTTCTTGGCGCTCCTGCTCCTCGCGTCGTGCCTGACGCTGGCGCTCGAATGCCTCTTCCTCCTCGGGCGTTCCCCGGACAACCCCGATTCCGCCACATGCACCGCACAGCTCGTCCACCACGGACGGCCGCTGAAGTATCGTCTCCCACCACTTCCGTTTAAGCGCCCGCTGGACCCGGCGAGCTCCGCCACAGGCCTCACATGTCCTCGGCATATCCTTGAACCTCCGTCTCTTTTCACGGGCGGCTTACCCGTCCACCACGAGTACTACACCAGATCGCCAACCGAGCTGACGGTCTGGCGAGCCATGCCTCAAAACAAATTTGGCGAATCGGTTTTGAACGCAGCTCTGCCATGCGCACCGACCAGCTCTGCCTGTCGCCACGTGAAAGCCGTACTGGCAGCGATAAGACCACTCGCCGTCTATCCCGCAATCGCCTCCGGTAATTCTTCATTTCCAAAGCTGCCACCATCGTTGAGTGTGGTCCGTGGTTGTACCGATCAACGCCTCGAAACTCGATATCGCCTGAACCATCGTCCGTCGCATCTCCCACCGAAGCTGCTCCCTTCCGCCTGGCCCCTCTCCCACGCCGGGCAGAGTGTACTGCATTTGTTCCCACATCGTGCGAAGCCACTGATCGTCGGGCCCTGTTCCGGCGATGTGTTTGGCCTCGAACAGCTTCTCGAGGGTGAGTTCGCCACAAGTGTCCAGATATTTGATAGCGCGTTTGTACGCAGCCACAGTTTTTGCCAACTGCAACCGCGCCTCCTTATTTTCTAAACCCATCTACTGCCTCCTATTTTCGTTGCTACGGTTTGTGCGTCTCACTCTGACCACCGAACCGCAAGAATCGCATCTGCACTCCAAGGTTCACCTCTCATCCCCTACTTTCGGCCGGAGTGGCACCTCGCGCACCCCGCCGCATCGGTGCGCGGCGGCGCGGAGCGGACGCGCCTCACCGGCGGCGAACCCCAGCCGAAACCCTAAAGCCCGTCTTTCTTCCCGTGTACTACTACACGAATTCACAAGCCGGCCTGCGCTTTTCAAAATCTCAACGTAGCAATCCGCACTCCGCGGCCGCTGCCACAAGATCTGGGGCAATCGGGGCCGCCACGGCTCCCCCATACTGCCCGTTTTCAACAAACACCGCAAAGGCGATGCGTCGGCCAGAGGTTGAATCCGCGGGCGCGAACCCGGCAAACCAGGCGTGTGATGCCTCGCCCCTTACCTCGGCAGTGCCCGTTTTTCCCGCGATCGGCATAGAAGAGTTGAGCGCCTTCAGTCCGGTCCCGTCCGTTACGACGAGCCGCATCGCTTGCGACAAAACAGCGGCAGATTGAGGGGTGAGCAACTGAGCCAACGGACGCGACTCGTTCTGATCGCCGTTCACGAAGTGGACGTTCGGGATCTTTCCGCCGTTGGCGATTGCCGCGGCTATTCGCGCGATTTGAAGCGGGGTCGCGAGAACCTCGCCCTGGCCATACCCAGCCTGGGGCAGGAAGCGCTGCAAGCGTTCGGGCGTGTCCGGACTACCAGTTCGGATTCCAAGTATCCTGGCAGCCTCAAACAACTGGGGCGCGCCAACTCTATCGACTGCCAGTTGTGCAAAGTAAGCATTGCAGGACTGTGCAAGCGCCACGGGCAGGGAAATCGAACCATGGGGTTCCTTGTCCGCGACGTCGTCGCGCACGGTCCATCCTCGGACGACCGCACCGACGCGGTGGTCCGGAAGTCTCCGGCACGCGTAGATTGCACCCACACTTTCCGGGTCCGCTCTGAGAGCGGCCGCGGCGGTGACGAGTTTGAAGACGGAACCTGGGGGATATAAACCGAACCGGGCGCGGTCGAGATACTCGCCTTCAGCAACCGGATCGGCTTGAGCCCCATTGTTCGTATTCAGGGGCGCTGGCGCATCAACGAGAGCCAGGACATCTCCACTGGCCGCATCGAGCACGACGACGGCGCCGCGTTCCTTCTTCACCGCGCGCAGGTGACGTTGCAGGATCTCCGTCACTCGAACGGTCAGGCGCGCGTCAATCGTGAGGCGGAGCGTGCGATCCTCTTCGCGAAGTCGGCGCACCGCCGGATGATCGGGGTCGTATCGGTGCCGCAAGAGAGGAAGGAGAACGCGATAGTTGTGGTAGCCGGGGGCTTTGGATGCGAGCTCATCTGCGGAATCGGAATGTGCTCCTGGTTGGCTGTTCTCCGAGAAACCCCGCAGATGGAGTTCCATGTCGCGTTCAAGGTACGCCGTATTTGTTGCAAGCCAGTTCGCCCGACTGCGTATGTCACCCAATAGATGGAAGGTCTGCCCGCCTAATGGATAGTGCCGTGAATCAGCACGAACACAGGCCTTATCGATGTCGATACCGAGGTCCTCGTATTGAGCGCGGTGCTGAACCAATTCTCCCCATTTGCTCGTGGCGAGAGGAATTCCATTCCGGTCCAGAATGCTGCCTCTTCCCAACTGCCGGGCCACCGCTAGCAGCCGCGGGTTGTACTGAAACCGCCGTACGCCATCCTGCTGACGGACCAGCGTGCCAGCGATCGCAACGTCATCACTCTTCCACACTTGAAGATAAGCTGCCCTTGCGACGACGGCGCAAAGCAATGTGAAGACAACTATTGAGACAGAACGAAGGGGTCTCCCAAACTGCCGCTCCGATTCACGCGAGCGAGGTTGTGCCGAAATGGCAAGCAGAATCCCGACGATGGCAAAGTTCGCCAACATCGCCGAGCGTCCATAACTCAAGAACGGCGACACGACACCGGACAGTGGCAGAAGGCCGAGAATACCGCCAGAAATCAACAGGATCTGGAGGACGGTCGCGAGCGTGCAGCCCAGAGCAAGGAAAAACGTGTAGTTGGTTGGCGCGGATTGGGCGATTCTCATCCCCCGCTGCAGCAAGACGAGCCAGGCCGCGAACACCGCAAAGAAGCCGACAAACCCGCCCTCCTCTGCGACTGCAGACAGGATGAGATCCGTGTGCGCTGCCGGAACGTTGGCCGTTTCTCCGAGCCCGGGGCCGGTCCCCAAAGATCCCCCGGAAGCGAACGCCCAAAGGGACCCTGCTAATTGATCGCCGCCCCTGACGGTGTTGTCCCATGGGGAAAGGAACATCTGTACTCTGTCGACGACAGTCTTGGGCGACCCCAGCCAATATCCCGCGCAGAAGCCCAGAAATAGCAACGTCAGGCCGACGAGCGGTAGCCCAAAGTGGCCCCTCGCCACGCCGTAGAGACCAAGGAAGAGACACGTGAGGAGAAGCGCCGGGCCCAGGTCCTTCTGGAGGAAGAAAAACAGCAACGCCAAGCCGACACAAGTCACCACAGGCAACAGGTGATCGAGTTTTGGAATTTCCAGGTAGCGGCTGAACCTAGAAAACGTTGGCCTCGTCTCGCGCAGCTCCCGCAGGAACTGCCACCGCTTGGCGAAATACCCAGCCAGAAACAGTATCAGACAGACTCGCATGGCTTCAACTGGCTGGAAGGGGCCGAGATTCACTTTCGCGTCGCTTGTGCCAGGTCCTGTCCCAAAGAGAAGAAGCAGGATCGAGAGTCCGAAGCTGGCAAGCAGCGGCAGAAACATCAACCTCGCCAACCAGCGTTGATAATCGACCAGGCTGGCGAGCAAGGCAATCGCGCATCCACCAATCACGCCCTGTGCAAAACTCATGAACAGCTCTGAGTCCCTCAAAGGGTCGCGGAGGCTCGTCATCAGCATCAAGCCGATTCCACACAGGAGGAAGACGGGCGGGAGAATCAACTGATCGCCGCGAAACTTGACGATGGACCACAGAAAGTGGACTCCCCAAAACGAAACAAAGAAGAGGGTTGCCCAGAGTGCAAAGGCCCGCCCGAACTGTTCCGGGTCCCGTACGACGAGCATGGGTTTGATCGCCCGAACCTGAGCGATGCTCAACAGCGGAATTCGTTTCTTAACGGTGGCACTTCGGCCATGACCAGGCGTGGCGGGTTCTTCCTGGCGGCGCTTCAGGATCTCCAAACCACTGGCTCCGGCGACCTCCGCTGAATCGACGCTCAGCCGCGAAAGGACGCCGACATTCGTCAACTTCGGTCTCTTCGCGCTTGTCAATTGCCCGTAGATCTGACGCGCCACAAACTGCCGTTCGGGAGCCGCCGGAAACACCTGTAGCAGAACGGCATCAAGTGGTTCGGGGGACTTAAGCGTATCGAGGTTCAGTATTTGGCTTCGCTCGGGTTGGTCCCCGAGTGTGGCAAGGCCATGGCTCTTCGCCATGAAGACAAGGAGTAGGCCCACAACCACGGGGACGGAGGCAAACGCAAGACAGATTCTTTCAAGCCGCCGGCTCGTGGGAGTTCCGACTCTGCGCCAGCCGCTCATGTCGTCTCCTCGCCCGCACGGACGTGATTTCGCACGCACCACTCGCAAGGGACTGAGCATCGGCGGATTGGAGAATAGCATTCAATCATCGACATGACGGGCCAGATATGCGAGGAATGCAACGCACCCCGCGAGAAGCAGCAACCAGAGAAGCCGCAACGAGAAGAGAGTGGATACGTTTACCCCATGGCTGTAAACTCCACGATTGAGGTTGCGTTTGCCAGCCCCAGTTTGGCCCTGGGCGGCAGCACGACCTCAGAGCCTTTCGGAACTTCCCGGCCATCGACGGTCGTACCAAACCGGCCGCAGTTCTCAAGCAAGAAGGTCCCGGTGAGCGAGTTATGACGAATCCGGACGTGAACCTCGGAAACCGACGGGTTCGAAAGCTCAATGTCAACTCTACAATCGGGCCCGCCCCTGCCAATCAGGAATTCGGGTCTCGTCATGCCCACCGTCCTTTCCCCTGCGTCAGTGGGATATCTGAACTCCGCGAGCACGGCCCCGCTGGCCATCGAACCGGCGGGACCTGCCTCGTCGTCGACGGCGAGGCGGACATCCTCGGTGCGTGTGATGGTGAACCGGGTCGCCGCTCCTTCCCGGATGCCGGGCCTTGGTGGCAGGAGCAGCTGCGATTGGACGCGGACGGCGCCGGGCGCCAACTCCTGGTCTGGATCCTGGAACACCTCAATACGCCATTCGTCACCCGCGCACTCGTACTTCGTTGGCTTGCCTGAAACAAGCCGATCGATTAGCTTGCGGTGATTCAGGTCCGCCAAGGCGTCAGCGAGCGCGACCCGAGCATCGGATACCAAGTGCGCGGTGATCGGCTTAAGACGCTGGAAATCGCCCTCGCACAGGAAGACTTGATAGAAACTCGGCACGAGAACGCGAGAATACATCTCCTCCGCACCCTCGCGCATGTTGCGGAGGATCTCAATGATAATCTCACGTGCCGTGACCTTCGATGCCTCGCCGATTCCCTTATCCTGTCGCATGGTTGTACTCGTCTGCTTTTATAGCCCAGCTGCTTTGCCGACAGCCGGCCACGCCACCCTCATGGAACTGGGCGCGAGCGCGCTGGTCTTTAGTGTCGAGAACCTTCCGGCATCCACGAAATTTGGTGACAGACCCTGACATCGGCCCATGCCCGACACCAGACTGCCGTTGCCGCTTACCGCAGTTGTCGCAAAGTGTCCTTAGCAAAGGAACCGCACTCCTCGGCCGGGAGGGCCGCCACTAATTGATCGATTACTGCGTCGCAAGTGCCGCTTCTCCTAAGCATATTGACGACAAGGAGAGTCGTGCCCAATACGATATCCATCGCGTCGACAAGCTCCGCTTTCGTCAGTTCGTGTTCTGCGATTGTCGCCAACTGATCGCCAGAAGCCAAGAGAATGTCACGACACTGTCGTAGCATCTCGCAGACGTGGGCACGAAGAAGGGCCTCTCGCGCACCGCCGAAGTCAGTGCTCAGGCGCAGATGAGACATGATGTCAGTGTGGATTGCGAGCAGTTGCTTTGCATCTGACTGCCGAATCTCTACCCCGTGACTCTGTTCGATTGCACGTAGACTGTTGTTGATCATGCGTGTCGTGAGCGCAATCGTGTACGCCTTGCGCGTTTCTTCCGAAGCTCCCACCCCAGAGGCGGCTCGGTGGGAGGTTGTCACCGTCGCTCGACGGGCACCGGCCTCAGCGCTCCTGCGCGCAAGTGCTTCTCGCTGTTGAGCTTTCTGTTCAGCGGCCGCGCGCTCCTGCTCCTCCCGGTTACGTCGGCGACGCAACTCCAGCTCGTGCTCCTCCGCTGGAGATCCCCTCACAACGCCGATCCCACTACACTCCGCACATAACTCGTCCACAATCGGCGGGCGCAACAGAAGCAGCTGCCACCACGCACGCTCAACACGGCGCTGAACCCGTCGCGAACCGTTGCAGGCTTTACAAGTCTCTGGCATAGTTCATCTCCCTTCGTCCCATGGCCCTATTCGTCTACTCTTATGGCTTCGTCGCCTCCCCGAAAACCAGTTGGCCCCTCACCCGCGGCAGCGGGCCTGATCGTTCTTGCCTTTATCGTGAGAAGTTCGCCATCTCCCGGCTTCAGTTCGAGCGCCCTTTCACATGCAGTTAGCACCTCACTGAACTGCCCCAGCCGTTCATGCGCCATAGCTCTACCCCTCCAAAGACCGAAGCGTTGCGGCGCAATTTCCAGCGCATCATTGAAGCACGCTAACGCCTGTTCCGGCTGGCGAAGGGCAAGGAGAGCGAACCCTTTCAGTTCCAGCAGGGCTGGATTCCGATCATCGTTGCCTAAGCCCTTCAAGATCCATTCCATTGCCTCCGCAATCTCTCCGCGCTCACATAGAACCTGCGCGAGGTTCTTGCACACCAGAGGGTCCCGCGGCGAAATATGTGCAGCTTTCTTGAAACAGTCAAGGGATGCATCGAGTTGTCGCAGTTCGAGGTGAGCCAACCCCTTATTGTTCCAGACGTCGCTATCCTTAGGGGAGAGCGAAACCGCTGTCTCCAGGCTTTCGATCGCCTCCCCGAAGCGCTTGAGGCTCACCAGTACCGCACCCTTGTTCTGCCACAAATCGCCATCGTTCGGATCGAGCCGTAACGCCCGCTCGTAGCATTCCAGCGCCTCCTCGTGTCTTTGGAGGGCGTGAAATGATACCGCTTTGTTGTTCCAGTAGTCGGCGCCGACGGGTACCGGGATACCAGGGGGGCGAACCTCGCGGTGATATCGTTTCCGCAGAAGCCCGCTCAACTCGTCCCGAACCTCTCCGAAACTGCTGGGGCGATCGGTGGGGTTGTGCTCGACGCAGGCAAGCACGACCCGCCACAGATTCTTGGGCACGCGAAAACGATCGACGGACAGACTGATGTACTCGTAGGCCAGCCATCCCCGCCGCAATCCTTGGTCCGGTTCGTCTTGGGAGTAGTATGCCGGCAGGTCGCGCGTCAACATCTCGTACAGCATCACACCGAACGCGTGGATGTCGGTTCGTGTATCGAGATTGGCTTCGGGGTCAAGCTGCTCCGGTGCCATATACGACCAGGTGCCCAGCGGCACGGTGAACTGAACGCGCGTGGCGGGATCGATTCCGATTAAGTCCAGCGCCGAGGTCCGCGACTCATCGAAGGTCCGCGCCAGCCCAAAGTCACCGATTTTCAGCTGTCCCGATGAGGTCAACAGGCAATTAGAAGACTTGATATCCCGATGGACGATTCCAAGGAGGTTGTGAGCGAAACCCATTCCGTCGCAGAACTGGATAGCCAGTTCGAGCACCCGTCGGATGGTCAGTGTCTGCGTGGCAAGCATGTCGGCGACATCGCCTCCCTCCACGAACTCCTGAACCACGCATGGGAATTCCTCAATGGTCTCGATCCATTCGGCGGACACAATGTTAGGGTGCGGGTCGAGTCGAATCCACGTCGATGCCTCGCGGATGAACCTGTTCCGGTCTGCCTCGCTCCAGAGGAACTTGGATTGAAAAGTCTTCAGTGCGTGAATTCGACCATCCTCGTGGTCCCGGACTTTGTACACCGCCCCGAAGCCGCCCAGCTTTCGATCTAGGACTGTCCACCGATTACCCGTGAGGCTGCTGTATAGGACGTGACCCTTTTCGAAGTTGCCACGGCACGGTGGAGGGGGCGGGAGTTCCGCCAGGAGCCGCTCCAGATCGGGCGTCGAACAGCCTCTCTCTTGCGCCACAAGGACTGAATGGCGGGCGGCCTCGATTTTGCCAGCGTCTCGAAGTGCCCGCGCTAGGCTCTCGTGCGCCTCGGCAGAGCGGGGCTGGATTGCGGCGGCCATCGCCAGCTTCTCGATCGCAGTCGCGGTGTCGCCGCCGGCCAAAGCCTCCAATCCGGAAGCCCGAAGCGAGGCATACCGCGCGCGCGCCGCCGCCCGATGATCAAGACCGGCCTCGGGGCGGAGCCGTGTCCGCCGGCCCCGACCCGCCCCCGAGAGAACGCCACGCCAAGAGTCAAGCACATTGGACCTCGCGTACTACCGAGCCGCCGCCCGGCACCCCTGAACGACGGACTCACCCGCAGAGAACTCGCTCGGAGTGACCGGGAACTTCTCACTCATGTGACTAAAGCTGATGCGGTCGGTGTAGATCCAGACGGCGGCCTGTCGCGCCGAGAGTGAAAGGTTCTGGCTCTGGCGCACAATGCACGCGAGCATCGGGTCGGGTCGCTCCAGCGAGAATGTGGTGTAAGACGACGGGTTATCCTTTTCGAACTCCGCGCAAAAGGCAGTCAGTATGACGGTGACGGGCGAGGTACCGCTCAGATTGATCTGCGACGTCGGCCGGATCATTCCGCCGCCGAGGTCAATGCCATGGACGCCGCTCACGACCATGCTCTGTGCGCCCGCACTGGCGCTCCGCAGCACAGATCCGGGTGGCACCGTCACCGTGATCGGCTCGCTGCCGGCACTCGGGGCCTTCTTGACCTTTAGCCTAATGGAATCGCCGCTGCTTGCGCCGGTCCCGTTGAACGTGTACTCGACCTTCCCGGCCGCCGCTGCGGACTGCAGCGTCACCGGGCCGCCGGACTTGGAGGCCGTTTGGGCCGAAACGTTGATCGCCATGAGCATGGCAACCGCGAAAGCAAATATCCTCTGTTTGAGGTGCATCGAAAAATCCTCCTGCTCTGTACTACACGATTGCGCCCTTGCCTCTTCCGCCAATTCCGACTTCTGGCTCTGGAACCTGCTGTAAGCGCTTCAGTATATTCGATTTCATGAGGGGGCGCTATGTGAGTATTTCGTTCGTGTCAAGCCTCGTTTAAAATGTCCCCTGTCTTAACTCATTAGAAATGTCCCTTTTGCTGGTTCTCTTGCAGTGGTTCTGGCGGCTCCCGAAGCGGAGCCCTGCGAGGCCGTAGGCCGAGCGCTTAGGGCGTAGCGCAGGGAGTCGCCAGAACCATTGCCGCGCCCCGGATCTGGTGCTTCGCCAGACTCTGCTCCGGCATCCCGTCGTACCGTTGTTTCCACGGATGGCTGGCCGCGGGTGGAGTCCCGCCATAGGGTATAGCCACCTTGCGCGGTTGGTCCGCCTCGGCCCGCCACGGCCGTTCTGCAATCTCCTTCCAGCTCAGCTTTTGTCCTCGATACCGTACCTCCAACCGCCCGTCCTCCCACTCACAGACCATCACCTTTCCCTTCGCCGGCGCCTGGTGATTTCCTTGCCGGTTCACTTGCAGGAACCGATTCTCGTACCGCACCACCCAGTCGTTGCCGATCACCCGCTCCGTCTCCAGCCGGAACACCTCATCCAGCGCCGCCTGGTTCGGCTTCTTGTGGTGATAGTCCTCCGGCGACGCTGCCGCATGCGCGAAGCGCCGGTTGTGGTCCGGCAAGTATTCGCTCTTCAAATACTCGTTGGCGCTCTCATAGCTCTGGATGTTCTGGCGCCGCAGTTTCTTCACCAGTCGGTCCTGGTGAGTCCCGTGGTTGCGCTCCACCCGCCCTTTGGCCTGCGGGGAATTGGCCGCGATTATTCGAATCCCCAGCCGCGCGCACATCCTTCCGAACTGCGTCAGGGCCGCCTCGCCGCGCAGCAGTTGCTGCTCGGTCGCCTCTTTGACATAGACCGTCTTCCAGTCCGTGTACAGAGCCACCGGCACTCCGTATTCCTCGATCCAACTCCGCAACACTCCCGCCGCCGTCCAGATCGTCTCCTCGGCTCCCATCGCCGCCAGTGTCGTGGTCGTGGCGTCATCCACCAAGTTCATCAGGCAGCCTTTCGGCCCCCGTTGCTCGAACCACTCGTGGAAGCTCCCGTCCATCTGTACCAGTTCGCCAAAGTGCTCTCTCGGCTCCCGCCGCTTCCGATGCGCTTTTCTTTTCCGCATCCGACTCCACAGTCCTTCGGCCAGCATCCAGCGCCGCAGCGTTTCCGGATGAACCTCCATCCCATCCTCACTTCCCAGATGCTCCGCTGCCAGCGTCGGCCCGAATCGTTCCCCTACCTCTCCCGAGTATTTCCGGCGTACCAAGCGCAGTGCCTTCAAACGAAATTTCTTCGGCTTTTTCCGGCCCGACTCCCGCCCCACGCTTCGATGCCGCAGCCCCGCCGCGCCCTCTTCCCGATATCGCCGCCAGAGCCGTTTCGTCTGCCGGTAACTCAGCCCGAGGATCGCCGCCGCGTTGACCAGGTTCAAGGCTCTCTTTTCAACCCGAGCCAACACTCCTGCCCGTCTCAGTTCTCTGCTGCTCATCGCTGTCCGCTCCAATCAGACCTCCTTCAGAGGTCTTCAGATTAGGGGACATTTCTAACGAGGGCAAAAGGGGACATTATCATAGTGGCGCGACTGTGAGTATTTCGTTCGGCGCGAGGGTGGACGCGGAGGATTCCAGGAGTGTCGCGGTCGGGTGGTGCCTAATTCGCGACCAGCCAGGTAACCGCGCGGCCGGACGACACTTGAAGACCGGAGCCAAATTCGAACTTCTCATACATGAAAACAGCCAAATCACTGGTCGCGGAATGCGCTTCTCGAGAGCAACCCTGAGAACACGCGGTTCTTGGTCCTCCTCCGCCACGTTTGCCAACACCCCTGATTCGGTCCGCTCACCCCAGCGAGCGCTTACGTTGCGTTGAGCAGACATCCGGAGATCTTGGCCGCATCCCTGAAGGCTTCTGGATGGCCTGAGGTTCGACGGGCTCCAGCAAAAGCAGCCTCCAGAACAACTGGCGGAGGCTGACCGCGTTGAATCAACGCTGGGCGAAAAATCCGGGTCCACTGGCGCAGGTCTGAGGTTGCCTGCGTGTAGTAACGGTTGAGTTGGTGTGGCAGTTCGGGTGGCGTCGTTAGTTGAGCGGCCTGCGGGGGCGCGCACTCCGGAGTTAGGTTCGGGTCGCTTTGCCCGTTCGGGTCCCTGGGCCATTGGAGGTGAATTGCAATGGAGAGCGTGCTGCCGGTCGTTGTCGGTGTCGATGCGGGGTCCCCCGCGCAAACGCGCCTGGCGATTTCGCTGGATTTGGCGAATGCGAGAGACTACCTTGCGCACGCGAAGCGCCCGGAGGCCGCCGAATTGGCGGGTCGGGCCGCAGCGCGGATCTTGGGGTTACTGGCGCGGGGAGTCGAGCCCGGAGACCCCCTTCTGTCGTACTACTACTTCGCCAGACTCATGAAGAAGTTCGAGGCGGTGCCGAACAATATGGGCGACGCTCCGGTCTTTCGGAGAAAGGCTGTTCAAGTGCTCGCATTCGACTCCACGAACACTCAGGTCCTCCTCCAGAGGAGGGGGGTGTTTAAGAGGCAGTTCGCCGGATGCGACAGCGTTTCGGCGAGCGAAAAGCGCAAGGACGGGGAGACCGCGACGGCCTGCGGGTCAAGGGCGGTAAGAAGGGAAATTGAATTCGACCCCGACGATCACAGATTCGAGGTGGTCGGGCAGGAGAACGCGTTTGAGACCCACCTGACATGCGTGAGTTTTTTGAGTCTCTCCGGGGAGGAGGAGGAAGCGCTCCGCCGAGTGGCGGCGAAGCCGGGTTTCGCGAACGGTATTGCGGTCCACTACTATCCGCAGGCACGTTCCCTGTTTGTCTACACGATTGATCCGAGCATCGGGAGGGAGAAGACAATAGCGGTCGCTGATGAAATCCGGGCGACCACCGGCATCCCGTACATCTTCGGGTTCTCAAATACCGATGACAACTCGCTGCTTGTATACCGCCTTTCATCGGAGGAGGAGAGCTTCGTCAAGGCGCTGATGGCACGAAAGGCGCAGGCGAAGAGGGCCGCGAGCGAGTGCGCAGCCGAGGGGTTGGACGAGCAAGGCCTACTGGACTTGGATGCCGACGACATGCATTTCGAGCCTTGGATCAAGGCACGCTGCGAGTCGCGGACCGATCCTGAACGTTTCGCGCTCCCCCTCACCGCACCCTACTTTCCCCACGATGAAGTCTGGTCCGCAATGGGCTTCACTGTGCCTGAGGTGCTCGATGTCTCGGAGCCGATGGCTTCCCTCGCGTGCTTGGCTGGCGGCAAGGCCGCGAATTCACACGTTCTCAGTTCGTTGGCCCGCGACTGGGGCGCGTTCCACGCTCCGCCCGCCGTGGTACTGACGACTGCGGTCTTCGAGTCGGTGGTGCTGACTGCCCCGGAAATTCGCGCTGAAATCGCCGCTTTAGACCGAGAGGTCAATTCCGAGGCCCTGGGCTTGCGCGCGGCGCGCGCTAGATCCGCGATACTCGCGCTCAGGCTGCCCGAGACACTAGTTAGCGCAGTTGCTGCGCAGTTTAGTCGACTCGGGTCCGATGTGGCCGTAAGGAGTTCGGCCACCTTCGAGGATACGGAGAAGTACTCGGCAGCGGGCCAGGCGGATACGACGCTGCACCAAATTACGCTGGCAGCGGTTCTCGACAGCATCAGGCAGGTATGGGCGAGCCTCTTCGCCGATGGCTTCATCCTATACCGGAACAAGGCAAACCAGCTCCACAGCCGGGCCCGGATGGCGGTGTTGATGCAGAGTTTCGTTCACTCTGAGGTTTCCGGAGTGGTCTTCTCGTTTGATCCGCAGTCTGAGAGGCCGGGGTACTTGATCAGCGCCCAGCCCGGCCTCGGGGAGGGCGTCGTTCAGGGTAATGGGAAGGCTGATCAGTGGCTCGTCGGGCTTCTTTGCGATTCGATATTGGAGCGGTGGATTCGTGTCAAACGGGAGCGTATTGTGCCGCAACCTGGCGGGGGGATAGGGCGTGAAAGAATCGAGATGACCAGCCCCTCCCTGAGTGACGACGCTGTGCTCCGTGTCGCGGATGTCGCCCGACGCGTGCACGAGAATCTTGTGGCGATGGGCCTGCTGGAGGAAATTGACATCGAATACGCTGTCGACGGGTTCGGCCGGATCCACGCCCTCCAGGCTCGGTCGAAACCTTCGCAGCGGGTGGTTCGCGCCAGCGGCGAACTGCTGATCTGGGTGACCGCAGTCGATTCTGCAGGCTTGCCGGCTGGGGTGCGTAAGATCCAATTAGACCAGGATTCCTTGATCGCCGTTGAGGGTGCTGCGACCGGCGTTTTGCAGATCGACGACAAGCGCGATGCGGCGGCCTGCCGCCCTGGGGCCATCTTGGTGGCCAACCAAACCAGCAACGACTACAACCTGGTTTTCGGCTCGCTGGCTGCCGTGATCACAACGGATGGCAACCTGACTTCCCACGCGGCGCAGCACGCGTATGAAAAGCGTATCCCATGCGTTGTAGGCTCGACGGGCGCCATGGAGCAATTGGCGCTACTCGACGGCAAGCTCGTTACATTCGACGCCGGGGCTAGAGCAGTCTACGAGGGCGCGGTGCCAACTGTCCTGGAGAAGCGCAGCCTGGGCCTGTGGCTGTTCGACAGAAACAGAATCTGCAGCTTCAGCGACGAAGGTAGTCGACACGAGAACCACAGGCCCTGGTGGGACAGCAAGAAGAAGCGGCCGGTCATCTTTATGGAGGATTTCGAAGGTCATTTCCGTCGCCGTTCCAACCGGTACTGCTACTTCCAACTGGACTATTTCTACAAGGCATGGGACTACGTCAACGATTTCCTGACGCACGCGTTCGGGGCTAGGACTCAACAGGTCCTCAAACCTCAACGGCGACTGATCAAGGCGCTCGATTGCCGTCACCAGCTAGTGCATGACGTGGCAGACGACGACCCGGGTAGCATCTACTATTACTTGAGGAGCGTCCAGGACTTTGGAATTACCGACCTGGAGTGGCTGTTCGAGAACCGGCTGGAGCGGTTCAGGAAGTTTGGTGAGTTTGTCCGCGGCCTCAAGCGCATCGACGAGTCGAATGCCGAAGCGCTCGTGGACAACATCCTGGACGTTTTCGTCGGGATGCATTTCGGCTTCTGGCTCGATGCGGTGGCGGAGGACTTTGCCGCCCACCAGTTCAAATACATCAGCGAGCGGGCCTCGTTTCACAACATCCTGCGAGACGAGGCCATTGCAGAAGAGGAGCGGACCTTCAAGGTCGATCCTCTCAATCCGGGCATCCCGGCGGGCAAGGTCCTGAACCTGTCCCGCGAGCGCGACAAGGAGATCTACGCGCTGACGGAGGAGATCCGCTCGAGCGCTGGCTTGCGTGGGGTCTTCGAGGCGGGTGACTCGGCACTGGTGCGTGCAGGGCTGCTAGATCGCTACCCTGAGATTCTGCGGGTGATCGACGGTTGGTCCATGAAGTACAAGTTGACCCTCGAGGACCTCGACGTATTGTCGGACACGGACGAGTATATTTGTGCCCTCCAGGTGCGGCTGCGCGAAGATAACTCGATGAGGGCGCAGGCGCTATGCGGTGTCTATCACGAGTACCTTGCCGTTCGCGGCGGCCGGGGCGGCGATCTATCTGCCATGGCGGGGGCTGACCGAAACCTCTACCTCCTGTGCCGAGCTTCGGCCCGGCAGACCGTCGCAACCGCGCGGGGGGTGCCACTTAGCGGCGTGTTGGAAGCGGAGATCGATGCCCATCTGCCGGGAGTAGTGGATAGACTCAAAGCGATCCATGAGTCCGAGAGGAAACTGCGGGCGGCCGCCAGGAGGGCACTCGAACGTTATCCGGGGCTGAAGGCCGCCGTGCGGGTGTCACGGTTACAGTTTCCGCTGCGGGAAGATGCCCACCACCTGATTGTTCCCCACCAGCGGCGCATCGCGCGCCTGATGCTTGAAGCCGCGGAGCAGTTCGTGCCTCGTGTTCTGAGGGATGCAAGAGACGTGTTCCAGATCAGCACAGATGAATTCATCGGGCTGTTCCACGAACCCAACCCGAACTTCATCGCAAAAACGCTTGACCGATGGCCAATGCTTCTCGATGCAGAATTGGAGCTGAAGCGGTGCTGGAGCGTTACCAAGCGGGACATTGAGGGTCTTACAAACGATGTGGACGGCCTCTGGAGGTGGATGTCGAGCTCGGATGTGGGCCTCATCAACAATGCCGGTGCTCTGCAGGACAAGTGCCGGGTGATGAGCGGCGCCAGCCAGATTCCACCGCTTCCTGAGCAATTCGAGCCCGCCCGGGCGCGGATCTTCACCGCCCTCAAGCAGCCCCTTTGCTACCTTGCTTCCGGCATCCGGGCCTTTGAGGCGTGCACGGGAGAAGCGGTCCGCCTGCTGGAAGAACAGCGTCGGGCGGCAACACTGCCGCGCCTGAAGGCCTACTACGCTGCTGAAGAGGCGCGGCTGTTAGAGCGGGTGCACGCGCTGAAACGGAAGGCGATCAGCGAAGGGCGGATGTAACAGGAGGAGTCATGGAACCTAATCCGATTCTGCTTGAATCGACCTGGCGCGGCAATGATGCGTGCAGGTTTCAGGTGCTCCCAAACCCGAAGGAGCCCGGGTGTTTCATTGCGCGAGCGGTTGTGGGACGCTCGTGCGCAACGGATCAGTTCTGCGTTGAGCGCTGCAGGCGCGCGATGGGTTGCACAGAGATCTCATCCTTGCAGGTGTTCATCGAGAATGAGGGTGCACCCGCTGCCAGGCTGACGGCGGGGGAGGCGCTGAGCCTTCTGCCGGGCGGGATCGGCGCCGCCTGCCGTGAGTCCGTGTTTGCGCCTCGGTTCGAATATTCCACCGTCCGACCTGGCGACACACCGGCGGATCCGGTGTATCCGGTTTGGGTGCGAGACATTGGGAGATCGACGCTTGTGGTCGACGGCAAGTACGCGGAAATCGTTCCGATGTCATTCGAGTTCATCCCGACCCTGAACTGCATCTACCGCTGCCACCAGTGTGCGTATCGCGAGCCTAAAGAGAAGTTGGGAATATGGACGCGTAATGACTTTTCACCCCAGTTTCACATGGACGAGGCGGCGGTGCGGACCCTGCTTGCCAGGTTGAAGGATGCCGGCGTCTTAGAGGTCCTGTTCACGGGCGGCGGCGAGCCGCTTCTCAACGATGCAACGCCAGCGGGCATGCGTTATGCGCACGACTTGGGACTGAAGGTGGGGCTTTATACCAATGGAGCGCTGATCGACGAGTACAATGCTAAAGCTATTATGGAGGCTCGCCCGGCGTATGTTCGGATCAGCTTGAACGCGGGCGAGCGGCGCCTCTACTACAAACACCACAATCCACTCCCCGAGCAACCAGATGTGGATTACTTTTCGAAGAGCCATGGTGCGCTAGCGCTGCTCTCCAGGGAAAAGACGCGGCTTCTTAGTGGGACCGTTCTCGCCGTATCTTACCTAGTGGGGCCCGACAACGCTGCCGATGTTCTAAACGGGGCGCAACTGGTGGCCGCGACCGCGCGGGCGTACCCGGGCTCGGTCGGTTACATGCGATTCACCCCCTCGGTTGACTACTTCGGCAGCCAACAGCATCCGCGGGAGGTCTTCGCGTCCGCAGTGAACCTGATCGAAACCGAGGTCGCTCCGCTTCTTGCCGGTGCCGGTGTTGAGGCCCGCGTCTACTCTCACCGCTTCGGTGGCCTGTACGAACCGCGTCCCTATGACAAGTGCCTCGCGGCGGGCTGGTACGGCGGGGTGGGCCCAGCCGGCGTTCTCTACTGGTGCTGCGAGAAGCTCTTCAATCCTTCTTTCGCGTTTGGCTCTTTGCTCTCGGATTCCTTCGGAGACCTGTGGGCAGGCGCGGCGCGCAGACGGGTTGCTGCTTTCGTGGGTGAGGCTGTCGGGGGCGGGACCGTGTCCCCCTGTCCGGTTGTCTGCAAACCGCACGAGCACAACAAAGTGTTTGCCAAGGTGGAAAAGTTCAGGGAGCGGGGGGAGATTGGAGTGGTGCGGGCCTGGCTGAAGCAGATCCATCGCGTCGTGTCCTCCAGCCAAGCGGCGGCAGCGCCGCGCCTGGACGGGTTCCAGTCGTAATCCGCGTTCGTGTCAGTCGCGTGGGTTTGGCCTGCCAGTGCGCGTGTTGCTTGGTCTGGTTGCGGGCCGCAACGTCCCTCATTAACTCAACGCGCTGGGGGGGGCACTCTTCCCAGGCCGCGCGTCGTGTGAATCGCAAAGGTATTGCAACTACTGACTGTTTGACCCGTTTGGGCGTTGACCGTTATCGCCGGTCTCACCTCGACCGTTTGACCCGAACCATCGGTTCCGATACAGGCCTGGATATCCCTCTGGCCTTCGAGGTCGCCTGGTAGTTCCTGTCGATGGCAGCTCTGCGAGCGGCCGCGCCCATTCTTCGGGACCAGGAGGTCGGTGGTTCGAATCCACTCGCCCCGACCAAATTCCTCTTTAAAATCAGCTATTTGGGAACGCGGTATTTCGGGCTGGAAGGCTCGAAAAGAGCCTTTGCCCTTTTCGTGCATTCTTCGATCAAGGCCGCCGGATGCCACGATGTCGTTGCTGCAAATCATCTTCGTAACTCTGCGGAACCCCAAGCCACTCTGATCCCCGAACCGCATGCCCCGCGAAGACGGGGGCCGATGCATTTCTCCGGTTTCAGGGGAGCGGGGCTTGAACCATTGTAGGAGCGGATTCGGGCCGCGCCCGGAGCCGTTTCCAGCCGGGCGCTCGACTCTGTGCCGGGGATCAACCGGGCAGCCGGGCGCACGGGCGCTCACCATATGTACGCCGGCTTGGAAATCCCGGAAAAGCTCTGGACCTCCGGGACTCCAGCGGCTGTGAATGCCGGGATCAGAACTTCCTGTACGCCACAGTGTGCCCGCCTGGATTGGCAAAAGCTACGGCATGATTGATGGCGATCGCAAACCCGCCCGACTCGCTGTCGCGCTCGAATTCGATAACGATCCTGCCGGATTCGCCGGGGCCGGGCGGAAGCAGCGTGCGCTCCTGCGCGGTGCTGTCGACAACGCCCTGGATGCGCCGCACGCCGCGGGCGCGTGTTTCGCTTCCATCGCTATTCAGGAGAGTGAACTCAAAACCGGCATTGGAGACGGTGCCCGATTCAGCGTTCCCAAGGTTGGCGATCCGAAACTTGAGCCGTGTTTCTCGGCGCAGTACCTCGCACCCCTCGAAGACGAATTTGATGCTGTCGATGATCGTGAAGCGGCCCGCCGTCGTGTAGGTCCCGATCTCCTGGAATTCGTGCCTGCGGGCCTTGCGCCGTTCCACAAATTCCTTCCGCGCCTGTTTCTGCGCCGCGCTTTCCCGCTGCCGCTCGGCTTCGGCCTGGAGTTTCTCGCAGCGATCGACCAACTCGGCGGTGGCCGGGATGAGCTTACGGCCACGATCGTCATAGCCTTCGCTGGCGCGCGTCTCGCAGGTGCCCTGGACGAACCAGACCTTGGTTCCGCCGTCGTGCGGATTGAAATAATGATTGGCGTCGCCGCTGGCGCCGTCCTTTTCGCCGATCCTTGCGATGTTGATCGCGCGCAATTTTTCGGCGGTGAGCGCCTTGCGGATCAACCCGGTTTTGGCATCGATGCCGCCTGGCGGCGCGTCCACGATGACCGCACCTTCGGGAGTTTCGATGTAGCTCTGCCGCGGATTGCCGGCAGAATCGAAGAGCATCCGCGCGTTGGTGAATTTCAGGGCGCCGGCGGCGGCGAGACAGATGCCGGCGAAGGCCAGAAGAGACCTGGTCCGGCCGGTGACCGGCGCTGCCAGCACGGGCCGCCAGCGCACCAGCCGGATCAGCGCGAAGACGGCGAGGGCCACCAGCCAGCCGACAGTACGGTCGGCGCCGGTGAGATCGCCATAATGATCCTGAACCCATCCGTGGATCCAGCCCAACATCACGGCCTGCCCAACCAACAGATAGCCGAGATACAGGATCGCCGCAGCCGCCAGGAATTTCAGAATGGTCCGCATGATGTCAGCGCCTCCGTTTTCAGCGCTTGGCGGAACGCCTCCAGGCGTTCACCAGGGCGATGATGGCCGCGGTGAACATCGTCGCAGCCAGGAAGGTGCGCGCCTCGCGGCTGTTCCGGCGCGGCCAGAAAACGGCGGCGATGGAACCGACCGTCACGCAGAAAAGAATCGTCAACAAAATATTCATGAACGGGGCCTCCTCAGCCCCCGGGTCCGAATGAGAAGAATCAGCAAGGGAATCAACTCCATCAGCACGCCGATCACGGCTGCGTGGAGCGCAGCCTCTAATTCAGGCGATCCCCGCAGCTCGCGCATGGCGCGAATGAAAAGCGGAGCGATGGCAATCGCCCCGAGCAGGCCTGCGAGAATCCACAGCATCACTTGTCTCCGGTCCCCGGCATCGAGAGAGCGCCGGGGGTGATTTCCGGATTGGAGGTGACCGCGGTCAGCGCGTCCGCACCGGCGTGATTGCCGTTGGCGTGCGGCGCAGGGGTATGACCTGCCGCGCCGTTGTCGCCGGCGCTTCGGCCTTGCGCTTGCCGCCGTTGGTGCTGGCGCAGATGGTATAGCTTCACCCAGTCCACCTCGGGAATATGCGCGAAGCGCGGGCGCTTCCACTCGCAGGGGTAATCGCGCCACGCCGGTTCGACTTCGTATGGATTGAAATCCGGGATGGAGCGGGCTTCGGCTTCGGGCGGGGTGTTCGGCTGCCCGTTGTTGCTCGTGCCCGGCTGTTGAGAGTGGTCCATAGCCACCCTCAACAATAGTGTAAAGTCTTTTGTTTATAAAGCATTACAGGGCCTTACGGCATTACAGCCCCTGACACCGGACCGGATGTTCGCCTGTAAGGGGCTGTAAGGGGTTGGAGCCTGTTGCTTGCACGGAAGAGATGAATCAGGTCGATACTAAAGCTTCGGCGCACGTCAATCCCGATATGGCGACCAATACCCGGCGCACCGGCAAAACCCTCTTCCTTATAGCCCCGCCGCAGCGAGGCCTTCTTGAAGGCTTTGCCAGCGGGTTAATCAGCCTTGCCAGTTTCGTCCAGCTTCATGAACCGGCGATCGATATCCGGCTGCTCGATTACAGCGAGACCGATCTGCCAGGGATCGACGCCGAGCTGCGCGCTGCCCTCGCGGGCGCCGGCGACAGCCTTATCGGAATCACCGCGACGACGGCGTCGTACCACAACGCCATCCTCCTCGCCCGCGCGTGCAAGCGGCTGTGGCCTGACATTCCCGTGGTGCTCGGCGGGCACCACGCGAGCGCACAGGATGATGTGATTCTGGGCCGCCATGCGGAAATCGATATTATTGTCCGCGGTGAAGGCGAGCGGGCGCTGTTAGCTCTCTTGCGGTCTTTTCCCGCCCTCTCCGCCGTACCGGGTATTTCCTATCGGTCTCCGTTCGGAATCCAGCGAAATCCTCCGGCTCCCCCGCTGGAAACGGAGACGCTGGACGAGATGTCGCCCGTGTTCCAGCCGGAAAGCCTGCATGCGCCGCCGGGCAAGTTCGATCATGCGACCTATGTATCCGCGCGCGGGTGCCCGCTGCGCTGCGCATTCTGCTGCGTGGGGAACAACCGCATCCGCGCCAAGAGCATTCCCGCCATCATCGCGGACCTCCGCTATTTGACCGCCGCGCAGGGATATCGCAGGCTCGCGATCGAAGACAATTTCTTCGCGCATTCCGCGCGCCGCACGATCGATCTCTGTGCCGCCCTGGAAAACCTGCAGGAGGAGCATGGCTTTTCGTGGGACTGTCAAACGCGCGTGGAATCGTTGCGCGACGGCGCGGTCGTCCGGGCCATGGAGCGCGCCGGTTGCGAAGCCGTGTACATCGGCGTGGAAGCGTTGACGCCCGAAGGGCTCGGTTACCTGGGCAAGACGGCGCAGCCGGGGAAGTATATCGAGATGCTGATGCGCGACGTGCTGCCCCGGCTGATGCGTTCCTCGATCCGCCCGTACATCAACCTGCAGTTCGGTTTACCGGGCGGTATTGAAGAAGATGCCGAATGGCTTCGGATTCTTGCCGGGATCGGCGGCCTCGCCGCCGCGGCCGGCAAGCAGGTCACCATTTTCCCGCAGCTGCATGTCGTCTATCCGGGAACGAGTCATTTCCGGATGTACCTGGAGCAGGGCCTGTTCGGGCCGCAGGGAGAGGCGATCTTCGAGCCGTTCACGGCCTGGGAAGCGGCACAGGAGCCGGTGCTGACCTGGCTGGGCACGCATTTCGCGCATGGCGTGGGCGGCATTCCGGTTGGCATCCTTTCTGCGGCAGCGCTGAAGGCCGGGCGCTTCGAGGTTGAGATCGGCGCCGTCAGCCGGATCGACGGCTCGCTGCGGAGAATCGGGACCTTGCCCGGAATCGTTGTATTCCGCTACGGTCAGTATCTGGTCAAGGCGGGACGCCCCATGACCGTGTTGGAGGCATAGCCGTACCTTGCCGCTACTCCTGAACGTCATTTTGCAGGGCCTGACCTATGGCGTGTCCGTCATGGGGATAAGCATTTCGCTGCGGGTCCTGCGTTATCCGGACCTGACGGCTGACGGAAGCTTCCTGCTCGGTGCGGTTGTCTTTGCCCGGTTATTGTTGCAGGGCGTTCCCTGGGGACTGGCGTTACTGGCCGCGATTGCGGCTGGCGGCGCCGCCGGGATGGTAACGGCGGTGCTGCATACCTGTCTGGGCGTGGGCCGGCTTTTGAGCGGGATTCTGACCACGATGGGATGTTATTCGCTCGCCTTTCGCGTGTTAGGCGGCCGGCCGAACGTAGGCACGGGAGATGCGCGGACGATGTTCTCGGTTCTGACGTTGTCATCGCCTGCAGGGGATCAGGTCATTGTGGTGCTCGCGGCGGTGGCCATCGCGTGCGCCTTGGTGTTGTGGGGCCTCGAAAGCGAAACCGGACTCATCCTCCGCGCCACCGGCGACAACCGGCCCCTTCTTGGCGACAACGGGCATCACCCCGCGCGCTATGAGGTGGCGGGCCTGTTTGTGGCGAACGGGCTCGTCGCTGCCTCGGGCGCCCTGGTCTGCGCCGAGCAGGGCTTTGCCGACCTGGGCATGGGCGTTGGCATCATCGTGACGCTCATCGCAGCGCTCGTCCTTGGCGAACAGGTCCTTCCGTTCCGTGCGCTCTGGGTTCGCCAGTGCGCGGCGCCCATCATGGGGGCCAGCCTTTACTACCTTCTTTATCTGGGCATCGTTCGCGCCAGCGTTCGCGGCTGGCTGCCGCTCCAGGTAAAGCCGACGGACCTGAAGATCATCGCGGCCGTAACGGTGGTGCTATCGATTGTGGTCAGGCGTTTTCGGCGCCGGCCGGAGGGGTCTTATGGCGACATACTTCCACTTTGAGAATATGGGCGCCGCAAGGAATTCCCGGAACCTGATCCGGCGTCTCGCTGTTTTCGTCCTGATCGCCGGACTCTTGGCCTGCGACCGCGGGCCCGCTCATACCGTCACGATTTTCACGCTGCAGCCCTATCCGATCCTGGATGACTCGATCAGGGGCATCCGGCAGGCGTTGCAGAAGCAAGGTTTCGATTCAGCTCGTCTCCGCATCACCGAGGTCAACGCCAACGGCCAGACGAACCTGCTTGATGGCTACGCGCGGGAAATCCTGCAAGCGCATCCCGATGTCGTCGTTCCGGTATCGACCCCCGTGGCGAAAGCGGTGCTCAAGGAGGCGCGCGCGCAGGCGGGTTCCGGCCCGCTGCAGCCGATCGTCTTCAGCACGGTCACCAACCCGAACGATGCTGACATGGACAAGCACCCGCCGAACGTGACGGGCGTTTCCGATCAGGTGAATTACGAGGCGAACATAGCCCTGATCCGTGAATTGTTCCCGAAAGCCACGCGCGTCGGGATCATCTACAATCCGAGCGAGGCAAATTCGCAGTATGGCGTCGACAAGATCCGCGAGATCGCAAAGCGCGAGAATCTCACGTTACGCGTGATCACGGTTGGGACCGCGACCGAAGTGCCGGACGCCGCGCGTGCCATTCTCCAGACCGTCGACGCCGTTTATGTCGGCTCCGACAACACCGTCACGTCGGCGATGCCCGGCCTCGTGGCGGTCTGCACAGCGGCGAAACTGCCCGTTGTGGCGAGCGATTCGGGCAGCGTGGAGAACGGCGCTGTTGCGGCAGTGTCCGTCGACTACGTGGCCCTCGGCGAGAGCGCTGGCGACATCGTGGCGCGGATTTTGAAGACGAAGGCTGCTCCGGGTAGTATTCAGAATGTACTGTTCTTCGGAAAGACCCTGTTGCTGAATGAGCGGACCGCCGAAAAGCTCGGCTTTACGTTTCCGCCGGCCGTGAAAGGCCGCGCCGCAAAGGTCCTAAGATAAGTTGCCTATGAATCCATGGCGTCTGGCGGTTAGCGAGGTCGTGAAAGAGTTCTCCGGCGAGAGAGGCGCGAAGACCCGGGCTCTCGACGGCGTTTCGGTCGAAATCGCGGCCGGCGACTGGATCGTGATCGTGGGTCCGAACGGGTCCGGCAAATCGACGCTGCTGAACCTGCTAGCGGGCCGTTTCCGTCCGGATCGCGGAACGGTGACGCTGGAGCGGGATGGCGGGAAGACAGACTGGTATGCGCTCCCGCTGGCGGAACGCGCCGGGTATTTCGCGTATATCCACCAAGATCCGCGGGCCGGGTCATTCGTCAATCTGACTGTGGCCGAGAATCTTCGCATGGCGTCGCTGTCCTCCTCCCGGCTGTGGCGCCGGGCTCTTACGCCCGCGTTCGAGGCAGAGGTCGCGGGAAGGCTGGGCTCGGCAGGATTGTCCGGCAAGCTTCATGCGCGGTTATCGGAGCTCAGCCAGGGCCAACGTCAAATGGTGGCCCTGCAGACCGCACTGCTGAGGCGGCCCCATCTGCTCCTGGCCGACGAACATACGGCGTCGCTTGACCAGTCCAATGCGAAGCAGTGCATGGAGATGACGACGCAGTTTTGGGAGCGCGGGTCGTCGGTGGTGATGATTACGCATGATCCCGTCACCGCACGCCAGTATGGCACTCGCCTGCTGGCGTTCCAGGCCGGCCGCATCGTCGCAGACATGGGTGCGCGCGACAAGAACGCGCTGACGCTGGAGCGCATGCTCGCGCTTTGCGGCATGGGCGTGCTGGAAGAATCGAGTCGCTCGAAGGCGTGACCGTATGGCGAGTGACAATCACGACCGACTGGCCGCGAAGGTCGTGGATGGCTTCCAGGCGGCTCACTTCCGCCTGCCTGATCCGGCGGCTCTCGCGAACACACTGATCGACTATCTCCACATTGCCTGCTGCGGGGCATACCGACTCCGGCTGCAGGATGCCGCCGTGCAGGAGGACAGGAACGCGTTATATACGGGCGTGGGTCTGGGCAGGCGCCGTCTCGTTCTGGAAGCGATCGAACCCGATCGGCGAGCGGCCATCGCCGAGGGGCAGAAGCAGGCCGCCGGCCGAATTTCGGCCATCATCGAATCGCTGCGGGAGGGCCACCGGGAGCTTTGGCGCCATGTGGAAGCGCAATTCATCGAAGCGCTCTGCACCGGCACGCCCGCTGAAGCCGCCGCGGCGCCGCTGCCGCCGGCCGGCGATTCGCAGCGGCTCTTGCTGGACCGGATCACCGAACGGATTCGGCAATCGCTCGGCGAGTACGAGCAAACGCGGTCTCCGCGGGACGTGTTCCTGTCAACCGACCCGCTGCGTATGCGTGTCGTGACGGTGCATCGGTTTTTCAAAGGTGAGGTGCCTTTTGGGCGCGTGGTTCTCGCGCAGTCGCAGGTCGATGCGTTTCACGGACGGAGCCCCACCGGCGACGGCGCGGCGGCGGATCTGCTCGTCGCTCCGCTATCGGATTTTCCGCCCGCGATACAGCGCTGTTTCGAATTGGGGTTCGCGCTCTATGGCAGCTGGCTCGGCGCGCCGGCACCGGACTTCGCCGGGGCGGTGAAAGGTGTCCTTGGACTGAAACCGGACGGTCCGCCGCCAAGAGCCTGCTTCATTCCATGCCACGTCGGCGGAGTGGCATGGACGGTATCGGCGATTGTCACTTCCCGCCTCGACCGGGGATTTGCGGAACTGTGCCTTGGGCTTTATCGCGAATGGATACCCAGGGTATTCGAGGCGCTTCGGACCAGGACGCAGGATGACTTCCTGAGCTGGATGCTTTACAGCTATCAGCGGGGCCTTGCGGGCCCTTCGCCCGATCGCTCGGAGATAAACGCAGAATGGGCTTGTATCAGACAACACTATCCTTTGCCGAGGTGGGATCTTGAGCAGGCCCGGCCCGGTCAAGACGACCGGCACGTTCTCCGGCTGCCCCGCATCAGGGGGCAGGAGTGGATCATCCGCCGCGACGGTGCCCGAAACGAGTACTACCGTCCTTCGGAGCGGCTGTGGCAACCCGCGTCGTGGGGAGCGGGCACGCTCTGGGGCGAGACCCTGCTGGACAGGATGAGCGAGATCACCGCGTATACCTCCCAATCGCACGATCTGCAGCGCCTTCGAGCGGCGCAGGAGGCCGTTGCGAGCTGGGCGCACGAAGTGAAGAGCTATACGACGCCGGTCATCAGCGATCTGCGGTCGGCATCGCGGAAGACGGAAGAATCGGCGCCCGCCGCGGAGCCGTTGCGCAGAGCCTTGCGGGCAGCCATGATCCTGAACGCATGTTCGTTTGCAGCCCAGAAGATCCTTGAAAACCGTGCGACACCCTCGGCGGAAACGCGGATATTTCTGTTGCCAGCAGGCAACTGTGAAAACATCGTCGAAGCGATGCTGCAATACCTGCTGCAATATTGGCGCTCCGCTTCTCCCCTCCCGCTGAAGCTCGCCTGGGACCCGGAACTCTCGGAGCGCGACGCTCTCGGTCTGCTGGCGTCCGCGCTTCGTCCTGGCGCCTCCCGGCCGGGCGCCTCTGTCGATGAGGCGCTGCTGACGCACCCTGCCGTCGTCGGAGTTGTTTCGCTGTTGCGGGAAGTCGTCTTCAATATACGCTGCCGCGAGCCGGTGACCGAACCGTTGGTCCGAATCTGCCGCCGGATGACGCGGGAGCCAAATCGGCTGAGGCTGACGCTTGAACAGCACCAGGAGGAGCGGTTCGCCTGGAGTTCGAATCCTGACGAGCCGAAAGGTCTGCGGCGGGCGAACCGGCTCTACGGGCCGGAAGGCGCGCAGCTGGGCCATATCGTTTCTTATCCGCCCGAGCAGGTGCGGACGAGCACGGGCGTGTCAATAAAGTATGTCGTCGAGGTGGCGTTTAACCTCGCGCCGTGAGGCACATTTAGGGGAGCCGTTTGCCATGGCAAGACGCCTTCGCGTGATTAACATTGACGATTTCAACCAGCTCGATCCGGAGCTATACGCGCCCTTCGTGGAGGTGCTGCCGATCAGGTCCGAGCTGAGGGCGCAGGAGCTCCTGGCGCGGATGAGCGGCGCGAACCGCGATCCAATCGATATTTTCCTCATCGATATCGACATGAGCGATAACTGGCAGCACCATCCCAAAGGCCTTAACTGGGGTCCGGACCAGGACGGCGTCGCCACGTCGCTGCGGCCGTATGGGCCGCTGCTGGCGGTGCCTTTCCTGGCCAGCTCTGCCCACGTGATCTTCGTTCCTTATTCCAACTGGTGGGCATCGCCCGCCATCTGCGAAAACGGCTTCGTCCTCCTCAGTTGCGCGTTCATTTTCTCGCGCGCCTACGGCCGCGCCTGGACGCTGGAGGAAACGCGCGACCATATTCGCGCGCGCATCACCGCGCCGTCATTGGGAGTGCCTTCCGCCGGGTCCGTGCGGGCCGGCGCCACAGAAGTGAATGGTAAAGCAAAGCCTGATGAGGGCCCGGACGCAGAGGAGGAAAGCCTGTTACAGGAGCCCGAGAAGGCGCTGCGGAAAGGCCTGGTCTTGTTGCGGCAGGAACTGCGGAAGGCGCCGGGAGTCCAGTTCGTCAACGTCGAGGCGACTTGCCGAAAACTCGCAGCACTTGATGAGGCGGCGCAACACCACATCGTACCTCTCACGGACCCCGATACTCGGACGCCAATCACCATCGAATGGGTGAGCGCACAGCGGTGGGAGCAAGTCGAAATCAGTTCCTTGTATGCCGATGTCCTCGACTTCCGGACAGAGACGGATCAAGTGACGGTCCGGAGAATCGCCGAATTGCTGCAGGCTGAGTTCGTGCCGCAATCTATAGAGAATGCGGGCACGCTCTACGATCTGTCAAAAGATGCCCTGAATCGATGCCTCCCCCAGTCCGACGCGCCGCAGCGCCTCGACAAGGTTCTGAAGGCATTAAAAAAAGAGGTTCATAGCCGCCTGCAGCCTGATGAGTGGCAGTTGATCAAGCGGCTGGCGGTGTTGTTCGCATGGGTGAGAGCCTGGCGGGAAGAGGAGGCGCCGGAGAAGCGCATAACCCGGGTCCGGCAGTACCTAGGCTTTGGCCGTGGCCAAGATAATGCAACGAACATCTACAAGCGGCTCATTCGCGGCGGCGATACGCCGACCGTGACGAAAGGGCGTTGGAACCAGCCCTTCAAGAAACAGCACAGCCACGGAAAAGTGGCGGAAGATTTCAACCTGGATGTCGATCAGCCCGAGGCCCTAACGACGCTGGAATCGCGCTTCTGTCTGCGGTTCGCAGACGAGGAACTGCGTTGGCTGGAAGACTCTCCGGCGCCGGGGCAGAAGTATCCCAGGTGGATGACGGAGCCGGACGTGACTCCGCACGCTTTGGCGTAGGGCGACCATCGGGGCCACGGGCCGAAGCCTCGCGTGAGCACCATTGCATTCGGCGCTTCGAAAGGGCGCAAGCACCGTTCCTGATCATTCTGGGTCTCCTATGCGACAAACGCGACGGCAGTAGCCGGCTATCAATCATGTTACTTGAGGTCGGTGCCATTGGCGCCAATCCGGCCGCCGGTGTCGCTATCGCTGGGGTGCTCCCTGCCGGGTACTCGCCTCACCGAGGGCGAGGGTCCCTTAGGCTTCTTGTTTTCAAACTTGGGGAGCACCCGGTCTAGAACCTTGACCTCCTGCGCAACGTACTGGGACTAACTAAGGTGAGCATAACGCATTGTTGTCTTTAGACGACTTGTGGCCGAGAATTCCTTGACCGCCATGAGGGCTGGCTCCGCCCAAGAGTTTTTGAGATTCTTTGAGATCACCGATGGGCTTTCCAGCTTGGGGCCGCTCAAAGTGACAACAGACGTATTGAACTTCCCGCCGGGAGCCGTTGCGCAGTCCCGAGGGTACCGGCGGAAATTCGGAGTATTAGCGCATGATTTTCACGAAGGTCCATCGTGAGGATAAACCATCTAGCTGGGCTGCGGTGGAAGACAGCAGGGCACTGGCTTACCAAGGCATGATGCGCAGCGAGTCGAGCGGTCGCGCAGCCAAGCATATATCGGCTGCTGCTTTCGGCTTGGGTGGCGCGTTATGCGAGTTCGAACGCCTCGAAATCGAGTAAACCTCCGTCGATCTCCACGTGTACACACCCGTTGTGATGCTCCACGATTATGCCGTCGGGGCGAACCAAGCGAATCCGCCCTTCGGTTACCGCCTTTCGCACTGCCTTCTCGATCTCGTTGAGACTCGGACCAGAGAGATCGTAGGCAAGGCCTCGTTCGTAAACGCTTCTGCCTGGCTCGGCGACTTTGTAGCCCCTGGCGCGGATGTAATCGAGCGCCCCAGCCCAGGTCGACCGGTCACCCAGAATAGGGTTTTGCGCGACGGTATAGCCCTTTTGCCGGGCTGTCCGTATGATGAATGCCAGTTGCTGATACGGCGAGCGATGTACCGACGTCAGCCTTGTCCCCGCCGGCAGGTATAGTTTCAGCACCTGCCAGATCATTCGATTCCCCGCGTCCATCCAAGGCATATTCAGCCTCCCGTGTTTTTCCATGTAACGCACTCGGAGGATGTCGAGAGCTTACTCCGCGTGCTCATAGAGCACGGCCGTGATATTGTCATCCGCGCCCGCCGCATAGCCCGGTCGACCAGAACGGTTGCAAGCTGGCGCATAGACCCTTGCGATGCTACAACAGCAGCGATTCCAGTCCAGGACCGGGACTGCGTCCTCATGCCATCCGCTTCCCGCATACAAGACTTGAACCGCAAAGAACGGATGGACGTACCAAGTCCGCAGTGCATCGCTTGGCTCTACAACGAATCACTGACGACTTATCTGTATAAGCACGCGGCCGTCCTTGCCCCGACTCGCCATAGTGGGAAATCTCCTTCCGAATGTTCTACACGACTCTTACGGCTCACCTGCCATAACAAACGCCAGATTTCCAGGCGAAAGCGCGAACGTGGACGGGAGCGCATAAGGGCGAGCGGGCCGCAACCCGGCAGGAGTGGCGGGCGTTTCCAAACGACGCTATCTACCAACCGATGGCGTTCCTCATGCGCTGCCATTTGATTTACTCGTTTCGTTCGATGCCCACATTGCACTCGCAGAAGGCCCGCTCGCGCGACGCCGCCAGGGGCACAATTGGGCGGCGGCCAGAACCAACTACTCCGAATCCTCGCGGGATTCTGAGCAGCAAACTCGTATGCCCAGATCTTACATCTCGGCACAGCAAGCGGGCGGCCGCGCTGCGGTTGTACTAGAAGAAAGGCGGCAGTTCGCGCCTGGATTCCGTGTAGGAGCAGGTGCGGGCAAAGGCGGCTGTGGCCGACCCGATAGCTCGCGGAAAACCACATCGTCAGGAATGGGAGGTTGTTATGCAGGCGAGATCTATTTTCAAATGTGCGGTCCTAACCGTGCTTCTTGTGGTTCTGGCCGCCGGGGTTGCTACGGCACAAAACACGCCGACGATCAGCTTCGTGAATTACTCGGGCGAGTCTGCGACGGTCAAGCTCATTGGCCCCACCGGCGGCTACATCGAGGTACCAAACGGCGCGTCAAGGACCGTCGGCGTCCGAGGCGGCGCGTACACCATCGTCACGCGGTACGGGGAACCTGGCAACTACTCATATCAGCGTGGCGACCAGTTCTTCGTTTCGGAGACCGCTTACAGCGTGGACCGAATTTCAATCACGCTTCACAAGGTTCCCAACGGCAACTACCACACAAAGAGTGCACAGGCGACTGATTTCTAGGAGTCGCGACCAACTGCTTCTGCGGCCGTGCCCGATTTTCGGCGGCTGGTCGTGCCGTCTCGGGGTGGGCGCGGTCGCGCAGGCCGTTGGGCGCGGTGGCGGCGGGCTGTTGGCGGACTCGGCGCCATCCGTGTGCCGGGCTTTCGCCCGCTAGGGGTGCCGGGCGGGCGCGCCGCGTGGTATCGTGGCCGACGACGGTGCCCTCGCCGCCATTGAGGACGAGCGGTGCTTGATCCGAGAGGAGAAGATAACATCCCCAGGATGTGTCGAGCCTGCAACGGCCGCCGAAGGGCTCGGCGGCGCATGGGCCGGTCATTGTGGCTGGTTCTGCTGCTCAGGCCGAACCTAGTGAAAGAGCTTTGTCCGACCTGTGTCGGGGCTCGCCTGATCAAAGGTGTCCGGCGACGCCAGGCCGCCGAGGCCTCGTGAGGCATATTCATATATGAGCTTCCTGCGAAAAATATTCGCCAACAAACGGGCTCCGAGCAAACCGGTTGCGAAGAGCCTGCCTAGTCCGCAGCTCGCGCTCCTGCAAGCCAAAGGGGACGAGAAGCTCTCGTTGCTGCGCTACCTTGCTACCTGCGGTCAAATGGACGCAACGAAACTGGAGGCGTACCTCTCGATATTCGAGAGTTTTGGAAACGAGCTCGGGCCAGAAAAGAAGGCGTACATTCTAAAATCGGCCCCAATGATGGCCCCCAAGCTCGAAGGCGGGCGTGTGCTCAACGGCTATGAAAGGCTGCGCTGGAGCTTCTTTCAAACCCACATGGAAGAGGTCAACAAAGTCGTCCAGATGGTGAACGCGCTTCCTGTGGAGCCCGCCGCCGCGGAAATCCTTGCACGAGTCGTTCAAGAACGAGACAGGCTGCAGCGCCAAGTTGAACAAGCGCCCGCCCCAGACCCGCCACATGCCCAGGTCAGGCCCGCTCCTCCGTCTGCAACACCGAGCGCGCCCGAGCCCGCGCGGGCAAATGCACCGGCGACGCAAACCAACGGCCCCACGCGGGCTACGGGGCCATCGGTCACGGGCGGCGCCGGCGAAAATGACGCTGCGGCCCATCTCAAGTTCGGCCAAGCGCACAGGAATAAAGGCGATCTCAGGGCAGCGATTGGCGAGTATCGAAAGGCTGTCCAGCTGCAGCCAGACTACGCGGAAGCCCACAGCAAACTTGGCGCCGCCCTCTGCGATGCAGGCGATCACGATGGCGGCGCTCTGGAATGCCGCGAGGCGATTCGTTTGAAGCCGGACGATTTCGCTGCTACATATCATCTCGGGAATGCCCTCTACCATAAGGGTGACCTCTCCGGCGCGATGGCGCAGTACCGTGCGGCTATTCGCCTTAAGCCCGATCTTCTGGAAGCTCGGAATAACCTAGCGAATACGCTATACCGCACTGGTGATCTGAATGCGGCCATTGCAGAATTCCGGGAGTTGCTCAAAGTCGCTCCGAGCTTTGCGGACGCCCATAACAATCTGGGCAGTGCCCTTTTTGACAACGGTGATGTAGAAGCCGCGGTACGTGAGTACAAGGAAGCGATGCGCTTGAAACCGGGGTCGAACATCGCCAACATCGCTAGAGAAAATTTGGAAAGGGCAGCGCTAAAGTGCGAGGTCGAACAGTTGAGGGCAATCGGACGGCTCGTCACCGACATTCGCACGAACCATAGGGTGAAGAGCCAATACGTGTCGCTTGGTAAGACGAGTCCGCTCATGGAACTTGAGGGCGTTTCCCAGTTGATGGACAGTTGTGCGAACGCCTTGGAGCGCGGAAGGGATGAAGAAGGGAATCCGACTAAACGGTCGGACGTGGCAGGCTTCTTACAAAAACTGAGCTACCTCACCGCCGACGGACAGCCGAAGTGGCTCTCATATGTCCAGGTCGCGCTGATGCCGGACGGCGGCAAACTTCTAAAGGAGGCCCTGGACGGCCTATCCGCCGCTGTGAAAAGCTTGCAGATGCCCTTGGATAAAGCATCGGAGGTCGAGTTAAACCTTGACCAGAGGTTTGGAGCGGTGCCAGCCGCGAGGCCAAAGCCGGAGGTTACATTCGATGAACCCGCGCCGCGAACAGGTTCCGATCCTACAGAGACAGAATTCGTCCGGAAATGCCTTGAGCCGCAGTATCGCGAAGAGAAAGAGGATCGGATGTGGGATAGTCCCGGTGCCAAGGAGATCAACGCGCTCCTGAACTCAAACAAATACGAGGAGTGCGCCCGAGCCGCCGAGGCCAAGGCGGCAGAAAACAGCGATCTGGACCTTTACTATGACTGGGGCGGGTCAGCCTGCCTTCAGATGAACGACTACGACCGCGCGCGAAGGATATTCCTGCAGGGGCTTGCCAAAGGTAAAAGGAAGAGTCTGAACTGCAGCATGATGGGCCAGGTCGAGTGGAAGGCGAGGAATGCCAAGGAAGCGGTCTACTGGTGGGCTCAGGCCGTTCATTGCCGCGAGTCGATCAAGGACTATGCGGACGAGAGTCCCTATCTCTATTTGTATTATGTCGCTGAAGCTCTGGGGCTCCCGGACGTTGCAGCGGCTCTGATTGAACGGGTGGATCGCATCCGATATAGCATCCGCCTGAACGCCGCGCCGGCCGCAGACCTGCGCGATTTGGTCCGGCAACAGGCAACTCCCGCTATGCGGGATGTTCTCGCCGGCTTGCGTGGACGATACCTGAAACCCAGCCCTCCGCCGACGGATTTGTCAAAAGCGGAAGCCGGGCTCGATCGCGCCCTCCGCCAGATCGAGAACGAATTGAAGAATCGTCCCAATCCCGCATTCTCGATGGTCAGCTTGGGCCTGGAGGCAACCAAGTACGGCAAAAAGATCCAGTGGCGTTTCAAAACCGGCGGCTACGATGCGCCGGGCACTATGGACGGTTGGGCCGCCGCTAACTTCCTCAATGAGAGACTGAAGCCGACCGGAGTCACCGTTTCGAGATCGGACATGGTTGATTCGGCGAGGGGCAATCAGTTCTTCGAGTACGACTTTCGGAGTGCGCGGACGCAACCGGCGGAAGACGCGCGAGAGGTAGGGCGTTTCATTGAGCACGCGGATAGTGCGGTTGTCGCGGACTTTATTTCGGACGGGAAGCGCGCTGTCTCCTTTGGAGGGGAAGAATCGGTAAAGGTTTGGGACCTTAAAACTCTTTCCGAATTAGGCGTGATATCGCACCGTCATCTTAAGGGCGTGCTCGGTGTCAGGCCAGGCGCCAACCAGGTGCTGCTTGTCTACCAGGAGCTATTCGCCAAGCCGAGCGTCGTGCGTCAGTGGGACTTGGACAGCGGAACCTTGTCGGATGTTTGTCAATTGAACACTCAGACCATCGGCGGTTTGCGCAACGCGGTCTTTTCAGCGGATTGCCGATTGATGATGGTCGTGGGCGATAAGAAAGTTGCACTATGGAACCTCAGCGGACCAACGCTAGTGTCCCAGTTCGACATTACGAAACACATCAATGCGCTCGCGCTCTCGGCGAACGAGCAGAGTGTCCTTTGTGCCGAAAGCGACAATTCAATTCACCTCATGAACGCAGCTTCCGGGGAAACAACCGTTACGCTCGTAGGCCACGAGGGCGAGATCAACGAAGTCAGGTTCACGCCTTCCGGCGATCTGGCGCTGTCCTGTAGCAAGGATTACACTGTGCGCGTTTGGGACCTCCACAGCGGAAAAGAGGTCCGGTGTCTACGCGGACATGCATCTGGCATCCGGTGTCTCGATGTTTCGGCCGATGGCAAGTACGCTGCGAGCGGAGGTTCAGGATATCCCGGAGACGAGAAAGACCGCACGATTAGAATTTGGGAGATTAGCACAGGAAGTGAAGTAGCCAGATACGTTGGACACACCAAAGTAATCAGGAGCGTTCGGTTCAATTTAATCGGTGATCTATTGGTGTCTGCGTCAGCAGATAAGACAGTTCGTCTATGGAGCCTCCGGTAGCCAACCTTGTGAAGTGAGGAGGTGCGAATTATGATACCTGGTATTCCTACGCTCGGCATCCGATTTGATATAGAGAAGGTCGAAGGCGGTTCCTACGGGTTTGAAGCATGGAAAGTCTTCTGGAGCGCAATTGATCCGCGAGAGATTCCTAGTTCCAACCTTTTCGAAGGAGACACCAACGCGACACTGGGAGGACGAGAAAACGTATTTTGTATCGCGATACAACGCGCCGAGACCAAAGATCTTGCGAGAATCAAGGCGGTGCTCAGTCAAGACCAGAAGTTTATTGAGGTAGCAGCCTCCCCGATGTTTACGGAAGGTAATGCGTGCGCGTTGGAGCCCCTGCCTGATGCTGGCCGGATTGATGCGACAGGAACCCTTGTCGGTGATGCCTATGAGTCCCGCGCTGCGTTGAACACAGTGAGCAAGGAACGCGCGGCCTCGGCTCCGAAATCCAGTCTACTGGACCAAGGCCTCAACCGTGTGCGGCGCTAAGGGCGTGTCCCCTTCGCCGTCGCGATCGTCTGAGGAGCAAGGGCGGTTTGGCAAGAGGCGCGGCCAGGCGTTTGTCGTGGGTTTGAGGGTACGCGGTACTTGGGGCCCGGTTTTCAGGCGCCTGGTTCGAGCGGAGTTTGGTGTAGTGGTGAAACGAGGGATCGGATCTCATGCGGATCATCGAGGCGGAACGGCCAATCCGTAGCCGGTGTCTACGCGGGCTCAAATCTTGCGGTTCGATCTTTGGTTCGGGCCAGGTTTTGATTTTCGGGGCTTCGGTAAGACGGAACTGTCATGGCGAGCCGAAGACGGCCGTCAGGAAGACTCAGGAGTCGGCGCGGCCCTGATGGCTGGACGGAACATGCCTCCGAAACTACATGGACTGGCTCGGAAGTGGCGATCGCTAGTTGGTGACCGGCAGCTTGATAGAATTCGCGCCATAGAGCGGCGCCTGATTGCAATCGATCACGACCTACGCTCCACGATGGGATACTCGCACACGACGCCCATTTCCGAGGCCCTTAGGATTGTCTCGTCGGCCGTGGCTGCTCTCGGCACGGAAGAGGAGCAGCATGGGCGGACGACTCGGTCTGAAGTCGGCAATGCTCTTATTGTGAGCGCTACGTGAACCCCATCTTGTGAGCGGCCGCGCCTTGGCTCACAGTTGAGGTATGCAAGAGCGTAGGCCCGAGATGCGGGCGAAGTGGAGGCAGTTGATATCGGAGCAGGGCGGGA
>Ga0181518_10000186_pt1 | contig 71412 bp, 61 predicted proteins | sample PEATcosm2014_Bin_28_FD_119751 | JGI IMG/M metagenome (GOLD analysis project Ga0181518, IMG submission 119751) | Peatland microbial communities from MTU Mesocosm Facility, Houghton, MI, USA - PEATcosm2014_Bin01_60_metaG | ecosystem: Environmental > Terrestrial > Soil > Wetlands > Peat | place...
CCCTCCCGTTGGTCGGGAGCGAACAGTACAGGTTATCGAGGTGCTTAATAAGCGCTCGGGTTACATTTTCATTTGGCCCAACCGAGATCGGTTTGGGTTACATCCTTAAATGGCTTGACAGGCAGCCAGCTTCTGACTGCCGATCGCGCCATTGCCCATTGCAGCTTTGATCTTCTCCGCCAGTTGCGCGGCCGTATACGGCTTCTGTACAAAGCCGGCCAGACGCATCCCCTCAAACCGGCCTAACACTTCGTTCTCGTCGTAGCCGCTCGAGAGCACGATACGCGTGCCGGGCCAGCCGCGGTGGATCTCCTGTATGGCGTCACGCGCGCTCATCCCGGGCATGGAAAGATCCAGGAGGACCAAGCCGATCTGCCGTTGAGTCCGGCGCAAAAGCTCGATGGCCCCCACAGCGTCTTCCGCCACCAGGACCGTATAGCCATATTTGCGAAGCACCGCTTGCGCCAGCTTGCGGACAGAGCCCTCGTCGTCGACTACCAGCACCGACCCCTCGCCTTGGAGATTTGTCTCCGCGCCGCTTGGGTGCACTTCCCTTCGAGATTCGGCCACAGCCGGCAATAGCACGTGAAACGTGGCGCCGTTGCCGGGAGAACTGGTTACTCGCAAGGCCCCTTTGTGGCTGCGAACGATTCCCAACGTGGCTGAAAGTCCCAGTCCCCGGCCCACAAACTTGGTTGTGAAAAATGGCTCGAAGATTTTCGCCTTTGTGGCTTCGTCCATGCCGATTCCGGTGTCGTGCACTTCCAGAACGACATAGTCTCCCGGAGCGATCTCCTGTCCGGCGAGTTGCATGCGGGCGGCCTCCGCGTCCAGGCTGCGCAGGCCGGTCCGCACCAATACAATTCCGCGTTGATCGCCTGGGATGGCCTCGGCGGCGTTGATTACCAGGTTCATAATCAACTGCTGCATTTGTCCGGCGTCGGCCTCAATGCCGGGCAAGTCGGGTTTGAGGTCGAGGCGCAGGTCGACATTCTTCAAGATCGACGAGTGCAGCAGGCGTTCCGTCTCCCGAATGAGTGTGGAGAGTTCCAGCCGCTCGATGACAAAGCGCCCCTTGCCGGCGTAAGCCAGCATTTGCCGGGTAAGATGCGCTGCCTTTTCGCCGGCGAGAAAAACTTCCTGCAACTGATTGCGCGCGTGATGTTCGGCGGGCAGCGAGTCCGCGGCCAGGCTGGCATTTCCGATGATGCCCACCAGCAGGTTGTTGAAGTCGTGCGCGATGCCGCCGGCGAGGATTCCGAGGCTCTCGAGTCTCTGTGTGTGGCGTAGTTTCTCTTCGTTGCGCTTCTGATCCGTGATGTCCATGCCAATGCCCACGAGACGCGTGGGCAGGCCGGCGGCGTCGGGATAGACGCTGCCTCTGCCGAGCATCCAGCGGATCTCGCCGCTGGCGTGTAGATATCGAAACTCCATCTCGCACTGGCTGCGCTGTGCGACGGCATGCGCGACGGCCTTCCGCACCTTCTCGCGGTCTTCCGGAAGCACAAAGTTCAGGAAGGCACCTTCCGTTCCGGCAAAAGATCCGGGAGTCAGGCCAAAGATCTGTTCGAGTTCGGCGGACCAGGCGATTTTCGCCTCCGGCAGGTCTACGGTCCAGGTCCCGATACGGGCCGCTTCAGGCGCCAGTCTGAGGCGCTCTTCGCTTTCGCGCAGAAGCCGCTCCGCCTGTTTACGGTCCGTGATGTCATGGCTGAAAAGAGAAAGACCGCGCTCTTGAGGATAGGCGCAGGTTTCGTGCCAGCAGTTCAATCGGGGAATGAAAACTTCGATCCGCACGGGGACTTGCTGGTCGGAGGCACGTTGGAGCTCCTGCCTGGCCGGGCTTTCCGCCAGTTCAGGCCAAGCGTCCCAGAGGCGTTTGCCCAATAACCCTGTAAGCGGCAGGCGGGTTAGCGCTGCAAGTTGCTCGTTCGCGTGCACGAATTGCCAATCCGCATCCAGTGCGCCAAAGCCGTCCGAAATCGAATTGAGGATGGTTCTTTCCCGGTCGCGGGCCTCCTTGGCTTCGCCGTGGGCCTTATCCGCGTCGCGCAGGGCCAGGCGCATCTGTTCGCCGAGCCAGCTAATGTATAAGCCATCCAGCAGGAAGAGAAACAGGTAGGGGGAGTCCGGAAAAGCCAGCACCCGGCCGCCTAAGAAGACAAAGACAATGACGAAAGTGCTGGAGATCGTTGTGAAGAGGCCGGGCGCAAAGCCCCCGTATGCGGCGGCTGCCATAATCGGGAGGATGTACATGATGTACGGGGCCGTATTCCCGAATACAGGCAGAGCCAGGAATTTCAGCATGGTCGCGGCTACGATGGCCGCCAGCGCAAAGATATAGATCTGGGAGCCTCTGGCACTCCAGGTAAACGCGTGTGGTGAGTCTCTCCGCATAACCAATACCCATACTAGTTAGTTCCCGCCATTAACTCTCGTGCAAAATGGTTAATATTGGATGGTTATCCATAGGCCATGATCCGCGGCCACGCTGTCGCCTATGGGCCAACAGTACGCTGTCAAAGGTTATGGATTTTGAAGGGCATCTCAGGACGCAAGGCACCTAGATTAGGAACTTGTTAAAAATGTCTGGCAGGCGAAACCGCCTGCCCCACCTGGCCTGCAAGTTTCTGATCTGCCGTTGGTGGCGCAGGCGGTTCCGCCTGCGTTTGCAGACAACAAGCTCCTAGCTCTTACGTGCGATGCTATATCGATGCACGCGCGACCAGCGAAGCTTGAGGACGCCGCCGCCATCGCGCGCATCTACAACCAGGGCATCGGAGACCGCACCGCCACTTTCGAAACGCGGCCGCGTACCGCGAGCGATGTCCGGGAATGGTTCGACGGCGTGCATCCGCTTGTGGTTGTCGAGGACCAGGATTCGGTAGTGGCCTTCGCGGCGACCTTCGCGTACCGGCCGCGTGCGTGCTACGCCGGAATCGCCGAGGCGTCCGTCTACGTGGACCGCGCGTTCCGCAAGCGGGGCGCAGGCAGCCTGGCGCTCGAAGGGCTGATAGGCGCCGCCGAGTCCGCCGGCTTTTGGAAGCTGGTCTCGCGCATCTTCCCGGAGAACACGGCCAGCCGGCGGTTGGTCGCATCGCTCGGCTTTCGCGAAGTGGGGACCTATGAAAAGCACGGCCGGCTGGACGGCGCGTGGCGCGACGTCGTTATCGTGGAGCGCTTGATTCCGGCCAACTTCAGATGTTGAAAGTAGCCGCGGGGCCCCGCGCTTCGAGTTCTTTGGCCTTATCCACTTCGTTAATTACGTCGGCGAGCGTAGTGCTGTCGAGGATGTGCGCCATGGCGTCGCGCACCCGGCGCATGACGAGGCGAGTGCCGCAGGTCAGCTCGTCCCGGCACTCGTCACAGCGGCGATAATTGGTCTCGCGCGCGCAGGGCAATGGCGCTAGCGGTCCTTCGATCATCCGCACGACCGAGCCTACGGTGATATCCTGCGGGGGCCGGCTCAGCTCATATCCGCCGGCCCGGCCCTTCTTGCTGCTCACCACACCCCGGTTCCGCAGTTCCAGCAGAATGGCCTGCAGGAACTTCAGCGGGATGGATTCCTCGGTCGCCACGTTGTGGACCAGGATAGGTCCCTCGCCGTAATGCCGGCTCAACGAGTAAAGCGCTTCCAGCGCGTACTTGGTCTTTTTGGAAATGGTCCGCAATTACAATCCCCGAAAATACTAGCATAACCTCCAGGGAGCGGTTATGTATAGCCTGATACGCTGGTGAATCCTGGTGCCACAGCCTCGTCTCACGAACTGGCTTCTGCTGATGGCCGCAGCCTTCCTGTTTTCGACGGGAGGCGCGGCCATCAAAGCGATTTCGATGACGTCCTGGCAGATCGCCAGCTTCCGTTCGGGGATCGCCGCTCTCGCGCTGGCCCTGCTCGTCCCGGATGGGCGGCGGCACTGGCGCTGGGCCCTTGTACCAGTGGGCGCGGCGTATGCCGCCACGCTGGTCTTTTTCACTCTGGCGACGAAGCTGACGTTCTCGGCGAACGCCATCTTCCTGCAGTCCACCGCGCCGCTGTACCTGCTGCTGATCGGCCCGCTCGTACTCAAGGAGCCGCTCCGCCGTTCCGATCTGCTGTTTCTGCTGGCCGTGGCTTCGGGCATGCTGCTGTGCTTCAGCTCCACGCAAGCAGCCGTGGCGAGTGCCCCCGACCCGCGTGCGGGCAACCTGCTGGGCGCGGCTTCCGGGTTCACCTGGGCGCTGACCGTTTCGGGCTTGCGCTGGCTCGGCCGCGGCGTAGGCCGGAGCCAGGGCGCCGGGAATGCCGCCACGGCTACCGTAGTCATCGGGAATATGCTGGCGTGCCTGGCGACCCTCCCCAAGGCACTTCCGGCGCCGCACGCCGGCTGGATGAACGCGGCGGTCCTGCTTTATCTCGGCATATTCCAGATCGGCCTGGCATACCTGTTTGTGACCCGCGCGATCCGGCATGTCCCAGCGTTCGAGGCCACCACGGTCCTGCTGCTGGAGCCGGCGTTGAATCCGGTGTGGGTATGGCTGATCCAGGGCGAGCGGCCCGGCAGGGGCTCCCTCGCCGGCGGAGTGCTGATTCTGTCGGCAACCTTGGTTAACGCGTGGTGGCAGAACCGGGCGATGCGCAGACTACCGAAGCGCCTGCGCGATGGCTGATTCCGCCACTGGCGCCAGTAACTCGTAGCCCTTCGCATTCGGATGCAAGCCATCGTTCGAATAGCCTTCGCGTAACATGCCTTTGTCGTCCACTAGCGCTGCGTAATAATCCGCAAACACCGCGTGTACCTTGGCGGCGTATTCGCGCAGCCACGCATTCAGCTTCAGGATGTCCGCCGGCGGTCGCTGGTCGGTTTGCTTGCGTGCAGTGTAATCGCTGACAGGAGTCAGAGAGCAGAGGATCACTTTGATGCCGTGCGCCTGGGCCAGTTCCGTAATCGCCTGGAAGTTTTCCTCGATCATAGCCAGGGTCACCGGACCTGTGTTGCGCGCGATATCGTTCGTGCCGGCCAGTATGATAAGCGCGGCAGGCTTGAGATTGAGCACGTCCGGAAAAAGGCGCACGAGCATTTGCGGCGTAGTCTGCCCGCTAATGCCGCGGTTCACATACGGCTTGCCCGGAAAAAACTGCGTGAGCTGCCAGCCATCCGTAATGGAATCGCCTAGAAATACGACGCGGCGAGGGTCGGCAGGCTGCGCTTTCAGACGCTCGTCGTCCGCGTGATAGCGGCCGAGCTGGTTCCAGTCCTGAAGCTGGTCGGCGAGATTCCGCGCGGAAAATTGCAGGCAGCAGTTTGCCTTGGGCGGATTGTATTCCTCGACCAACTGGCTCCGCGCGGCGGCGGGCAGCAGAAGCACGGCGAATAGTAGGGACGAAGCGTTTCGAGGCATGGGTTCTCGGGATATTGTCGCATGCCGGGGAGTAGACTAATAATTCAAGGAGACAGGTGGTATGGTGGCTTCCGCATCCGGCCCATGGCCCTGGTACGTAGCGGGTCCGGCGATCGGATTGTTCGTACCCGCGCTCTTGATCGTGGGCAACAGGCTATTTGGCGTTTCCAGCAACCTGCGGCATCTTTGTTCCGCCGTGCTTCCCAGCAAGCTTGATTATTTTCGTTACGACTGGAAACGAGCCGGCCTTTGGAACCTCCTTTTCGCGGCCGGCATTCTGGTGGGCGGCTTCCTCGCTGCACACTGGGGAACATCTCACGACGTCGCGATTTCGGAACAGACCAGACTCGCCCTGACTAGATTGGGCATTCACGATTTCTCCGGGCTTGCGCCGCGCGAGGTCTTCACGTGGCCCGCGTTGCTCACGCTCAAGGGATTTGTCTCGGTCGTCCTGGGTGGTTTCCTGGTCGGGTTCGGCGCGGCTTATGCCGGTGGTTGCACGTCCGGTCATGCGATCTCCGGGCTGGCGGACCTGCAGCTATCGTCGCTGATTGCCGTGGTGGGCTTCTTCGCCGGCGGCCTCCTTGCAACGCATTTTATTCTTCCGCTGATTTTGTGAGGATCCATGTCCACCGAGTTAGCCAAAGATCAAAAAGCCGTCGGCCAAGCCCAAAGCCCGACCGGGATCGCCTTGCTGGCCTACCTTCTGCTCGGTATCTGTTTCGGAATTACGCTGACGAAGTCTGAAGTGCTTTCCTGGTTCCGCATCCAGGAGATGTTCCGGTTCCAGTCTCCTCGCATGTACGAGATCATCGCGTCGGCCGTCGTGGTTGCCGCCGCCTCGGTCGCGCTCATCAAGCGGCTCGGGTTGAAGACCGTCTCGGGCGAGCCCATCGCGATTCCGCCCAAGAACCTGGGCCTTGGCATCCGGTACGCGGTTGGCGGCACGATCTTCGGACTGGGCTGGGCGCTCACGGGAGCTTGTCCAGGACCGCTGTTCGCGCTCGTAGGCAATGGCGTCACCGTGATGATCGTCGCCATCGGCAGCGCGCTGGCTGGAACCTGGCTTTACGGATTGCTGAGGCCAAGACTCCCGCATTGATCAGGCAAAGTCCTGCTTGGGCTTTCGCAGCCATGCATATCCCGCCACGCCAATGGTTACCAGCATCGCGGCGCTTCCGAAATAGAGGTTGCGAATACCGGCACGTTGCGCCACCGGTCCGGCGACAAACATGGCCAGCACTTGCGAGATCGCCAGCACCGACATGAGACTGCTCATCACGCGTCCGAGCAATTCATGCGGCGTCTCCCGCTGCAGCAGAGTCTGAGAGGGCACCATGATGAAGGCGGCGCCGAAGCCTAATCCGAGCATGCCGATGGCGGTGGTGCCAACTCTGCCAAACAAAGCCGTCACCAGGACGGCGACGCCCATTCCGCCAAGACCGTAGATCACCAGGAACTGCTGCGGAATCTTCGCGGCGAACCGATGCAGGGATTGCGTGCCCGTAATCATGCCGATCCCGATCAGCGAATTGAGGACACCGTAAAGGGCGACCTTCGAAAGCAGCACGTCTCGCACGTAGACCGAGAGCAGCGCGCCGAAGCAGCGCACCGCGAACATGCCGGCGGTCATCGCCAGGATCACGAACGAAATCGCCGTATGAGTGAAGATGAACCGGAATCCCTGGCGCATCGAAGAGAGCACGGAGCTGGCGGCGGTTGCGGTGGGCGATGGCGCGCGGTGAATCGCCACGGTCATCACCATGGCCGCGGAGAAGAAGAAGCTGAAGCTGTCGAAAAGGAAGCATGCGTTTGTGCCGAACCACTGGACAAGCAGGCCGGCGACCGATGGACTGACGATCTGTGAGCCTTGCACGGCTTGCGACATCAGCCCGTTGACGGCCAGCAATCCGGCGGCGGGAGTCAGCGCGCGCACCGCCACGGATTGCGCGGGCACGAAGAAGCTGGATACCGTGCTGAGCGCGAAGAAGATTGCGTATATCACGTGGAGGTCGCGCACGGACAGCAGTGCCAGGACCAGGACGCCGCGCACCAGGTCGCTCGCGATCATGGTCCATTTCACGTTCCACTTGTCGACATAGACGCCGGCCAGTGGACTCACCACTGCTAGCGGCAGCAGGTAGGCAACCAGGATCATGCTGACCTGAGTCGCCGTACCATGAAGCTGAAATGTTACAAGACTGAAGACCGCAAAAATCGCTAGAAAGTCACCAAAGATGCTGACAAGCTGGGCGAGCCAGAGCCGCCGGACGGAACGTATTTTCAATACGTCGCGAAAGGTCAGTTGTGGCGCAGCTATCATAGCAGTGCGGCACGGGTCTTTTTGGGAAGCTTCTCGAAGACCATATCGTAGGAACGGCGCACGAGGCGCTTGATCTCGGGCGCGGTCAGGGCGTCCTCCGTCTCCAGCGCCACCCAGTAATAACGCGCGGAGTACGGGGCAGGGATGATGCCCGGGCGTTCGCACAACTCGGCGAACTCATCAGGGGAACATTTGAACGACAGCCAAACCTTGGCCGGCTCCAGGACCACTACGGCGAACATTTTGCCGCCGATCTTGAAGACCAGGTCGGCGCCCCACAGCACCGACTCGGTGGCGTGGGGGAGGGACATGCAGTGGCGGCGCACCCATTCGATGTTCATTTGACGTTGGCTTGATTATTATGACACGCGTCGCGGCGGGTGAATCGCGACACTCCCAAATATATCGTTTTTGGTATAGTAAGCTCTCGGGGCGGCCGAGGTCCTGGATCGCCCGCCGATCGAACAGAACAATCGATTGGGTGAGCCACATATCAGAAGCCGCCTCTGGGAAATGCGATTGAAGGGTCGCGGCGGTATTGCGCGGGCGTTGTAAGTGACTGCCGCCGCCCAGCGGGGTCGTGATTGTGAGGGTCTTCGTAAAGAAGACGGAGAAAACGCCGCGGCGCGAGATAGATCTTGCCTTGACCCGGGCGGGATCGGTTCGATGATGGAGTGATAACAATGGCGCGCATACTTGACATGCACAAGAAATGGATGAAAGACCCTGCGTACCGGAAGGCATACGATGCGCTTGAGGAAGAGTTTGCATTGGCCGGGGCGGTCATCGATGCACGAAACCGTGCGGGCCTTACCCAGCAGCAGCTAGCCCGCAGGATGGGGACCACTCAGCCTGTTGTCGCCCGTCTAGAAAGCGGGAGAGGGCGTCCGTCGATGCGGACCCTCGAACGGTTGGCTCGGGCAACCGGGTCACGCTTGCTTATCGGCTTTGCGCCGGTGGGTGTTCGAAGAAGCCGAGCGCGCGTCTCCATTTAGTTTCCAGAACCGAGGGGTTGCCGCAACTTACTCCCCCTCCTCGCTGCCCACCTTCAGCACCGCTAAAAACGCCTCCTGCGGAATCTCCACCCGCCCGACGCGCTTCATCCGCTTCTTGCCTTCCTTCTGCTTCTCCAACAGCTTGCGCTTCCGGCTGATGTCGCCGCCGTAGCACTTAGCCAGCACATTCTTGCGCATGGCCGGGATGGTCTCGCGGGAAATGATCTTATTTCCGATGGCCGCCTGCAGCGCCACTTCGAACATCTGTCGCGGGATCAGCTTGCGCATGCGCTCGATCAGTATCTTGCCGCGCTCGTACGCGAAATCCTTGTGAATGATCATGGAGAGTGCATCCACCGGATCGCCGGCCACCAGCACGTCCAGCTTTACCAGCGGCGAGACGCGATAGCCCGCCAAGTGGTAGTCGAGCGAAGCATAACCGCGCGACGACGATTTCAGCCGGTCGTAAAAATCCAGCACGATCTCGTTCAGCGGCAGCTCGTACTCCAGCAGCACGCGCCCGCTGCCGATGTGTTCGAATTTCTTCTGCACGCCGCGCTTTTCCTCCAGAAGACTGAGGATGCCGCCCAGGTATTCCTCCCGCGTGATCACAGTCGCGAGAATGATCGGCTCTTCCACCTGCTTGATTCCGGCGGGATCGGGGAACTTAGTCGGGTTATCCACCTCAATGACTTCGCCGGCCGAGGTCGTCACGCGATAGCGCACGCTGGGGGCGGTGGTGATCAGGTCGATATTGAATTCGCGCTCCAGCCGCTCCTGCACGATCTCCAGATGCAGCAGGCCCAGGAAGCCGCAACGAAACCCAAAGCCGAGCGCCACGGAATTCTCGGGCTCGAAATTGAAGGCGCTGTCGTTGAGCCGCAGCTTTTCAAGCGCATCGCGCAGCAGGCCGTGCTCGTGCGACTCTACCGGATAAAGCCCGGCGAACACCATAGGCTTGATCTCTTCGAAACCAGGCAGCGGCTCGGCGGCCGGATCGTCATGATCCATGATGGTGTCGCCGATCTTGGCATCGGAAACGGTCTTGATATTGGCGAACAAGAATCCGACTTCGCCAGCGGAAAGCTCGTCGCAGGGGGTCGCTTTGGGCGCCTGGTAGCCCAGCCCTTCCACTTCAAAAACCTGCGAGCTGGACGAACTGGACCAGAGCCGTATGCGCTGTCCCTTGCGCAAGACGCCATCCACCACGCGCGTCAGAATGATCACGCCGCGATACGCATCGAACCAGGAATCGAAAATCAGTGCGCGCAGCGGTGATTCGGGCAGCCCTTTCGGCGGTGGCACCAGGTGCACGATGGCTTCCAGCACTTCGTGCACGCCCGTGCCCTGCTTGGCGCTCACCAGCAGCGCGCCCGAGGCGTCGAGGCCGATCACCGATTCGATCTGCTCGCGGATACGTTCCGGCTCAGCGGCGGGCAGGTCGATCTTATTGATGACCGGGATGATCTCCAGGTTATGGTGCAGCGCCAGGTAAGTATTCGCGAGCGTCTGCGCCTCGACGCCCTGCGACGCGTCCACCACCAGCAGGGCGCCTTCGCAGGCTTGCAGGCTGCGCGAGACCTCGTAGGAAAAATCCACATGACCCGGCGTGTCGATCAGGTTCAACTGATACGTGTTGCCATCGCTCGCCGGATAATTCAACCGCACGGCATGGGCTTTGATGGTAATGCCGCGTTCGCGCTCCAGGTCCATGGTGTCCAGAACCTGCTCCATCATTTCGCGCTGCGAAAGCGCGCCAGTGGCTTCGAGCAGCCTGTCAGCCAGCGTGGATTTCCCATGATCGATGTGCGCGATGATAGAGAAATTGCGTATGAATTCGCGGTCCATGCGGTATGATGATGCCGTGGGGGCAAGGGTGGCTTGCCTCTAGCGATTATCCCATATGTCCTACAGCAACATCCGGTTTGAAGTGGGTGACGCAGGCATCGCGCTGCTCACCGTGAGCCGGCCCGAGAAACTGAATGCGCTGAATGCGGAGACGGTGCTCGAGCTGCAGGATGCGGTCACCAGCGCCGCGCGCGATGCGGAAGTGCGCGCGCTGATCGTCACCGGCGCGGGCGAGAAGGCGTTCGTGGCCGGCGCCGATATCAATCAGCTCGCGGTGCTGACACCCATCGAGGCGCAGGCTTACGCGGAGCGCGGGCAGCGCGTCTTTCGCCAGATCGAGATGCTGCCGAAGCCCACGCTGGCCGCCATCAACGGGTACGCGCTGGGAGGCGGCCTGGAATTGGCGATGGCCTGCGCGGTGCGCGTGGCTTCGGAAAACGCCCGCATGGGACAGCCGGAAGTGAAGCTGGGCATTCTGCCGGGTTATGGCGGCACGCAGCGGCTGCCGCGACTGGTGGGCCGCGGGCGCGCTTTGGAGATGCTGCTCTCGGGCGAGCCGGTGACCGCGGCCGAGGCGCATCGCATCGGGTTGGTGAATCACGTGGTGCCGCAGGCCGAACTGCTGGAGTTCAGCCGGCATTGGCTGCGCAAAGTGCTGGCGAACGCGCCGCTGGCGTTGGGGCTCACCATGCAGGCGGTGGATGTAGGTCTGGAAGCCGGTCTCGAGCAGGGACTGCGATTTGAAGCCGCGGCGTTCGGCCTGACCACCGCCACGGAGGACAAACGCGAAGGCACGCGTGCGTTTCTGGAGAAGCGCCCGCCCGCTTTCGCGGGAAAGTGAAACATGCCGAAAGTGATCGAAGGTCAACTGACAGCGGCGGGTTTGAAGTTCGCCATCGTGGTGAGCCGTTTTAACAGCTTCATCACGGAACGCTTGCTCGGCGGTGCGATGGACGCGCTGGCGCGCACGGGCGGCGAGCTTGATAATATCGAGGTGGTCAAAGTTCCCGGCTCGTGGGAAATGCCGGTAGCCGTGCGGGAACTGGCGCGGCAGCACCGGCACGATGCCATCGTATGCCTGGCGGCCATAATCCGCGGAGAGACGCCGCATTTCGATTACCTGGCCGCCGAAGTAGTCAAGGGAATAGGCCATGTGGCGGCGGAGAGCGGCGTGCCGGTGGCGTTCGGCGTGCTCACCTGCAACACTCTGGAACAGGCCATCGATCGCGCGGGCGCCAAGAGCGGCAACAAAGGATTCGACGCCGCTATGTCTGCCATCGAAATGGCCAGCCTGATGCGCCAGTTGCGCCAAGCCGCGAGCTAATGCCTTCCCGCCGCCGATCGCGCCAGAGGGCTTTGCAGATTCTCTTCCTGTGGGATGTGCGCAGGCAGCCCGTGGAAGAAGCGACGGCCGCGTATTTCGACACGCTTTATTCCGAGGAGAGCCGCACCAAGCCGTTGCGCGACGATTTTCTGGATCAACTTGTCACCGGCGCCGTCGAGCACGTCGAGGAGTTGGACCGCCATATCACGCAACATGCCGAGCACTGGCGCATCGAGCGCATGCCCACCGTGGACCGCAACATCCTGCGCCTGGCGGTATACGAGATGATGCACTCGGATACGCCCGCTCCCGTGGTAATCGACGAGGCGCTGGAGCTGGCGCGGCGCTATTCCAACGAGGAATCCGTGCAGTTCGTCAATGGAGTGCTGGACGCAGTGCACAGAGACTTGGACAAGGTGCAGAAGACGCTGGGCAGCCCCGGGAGCACATAGTTTGGCAAGCCGCGTGGCGCACGCTTCAGCGTGCTGCGGCAACCTTCAGCACGCCGAATTCCGACCGTGGGCTGCGCACAGCAGCACGCTGATGAGTGCTCCACGGCTACAGCGCGGTCTGCGTCGTACTGGTGTCGTCTTCATCGTCGGGCGGTTCCGTCAGATGGTAGTAGTAAGTGACGACGCCGCAGGCCAGCGCCAGCGCCAGCACGATCGAAATCCACCTCAGCGTCCGCGCATTCCACGTTCGCTTGCCGTTCGCCGCAGCCGCCGTAGCCTTGACCGTCGCAAACGCGATCCCGCCGCCCAGAAACAGCTTCCAATACCAGGCCATCATGTCGAGATGGCCCTGCCCGCCGACCTGGCTCCAAACGGTGTATGTCGCGATCAGGGCGATCAGGAACTCGATCGCGTAGAGGAGCCGGAGCACCCTACTAGGGTATCCTGAAAGCGGATGCCCGCGCCGCTACTATCGTTGACTGGCGCCGGCAAATCGTTCGGCGCGGCGCCGCTCTTCTCCAACATCACCCTGCATATTTCGGAAAACGAGCGGCTCGGCTTGATCGGGCCGAACGGCTCGGGCAAATCGACCCTGCTGAAAATCATGGCCGGCTTGGCCGATCCCGACACCGGCTCGCGCACGGTGCGCAAGCTGACGCACATCGCCCTGGTGCCGCAAGAGCCCGAGTTCGCCGCCGGTATGACTGCGGCCCGCGTGCTCGAGGAGGCGCTGGGCGAGCATTTGCACGACCCGGCCGAGCGCGCGGCGGCCGTGAATGTCACGCTCGGCAGAGCTGGCTTTGCCGATGGCAGTGCCGCGGTCGAGTCCCTCTCCGGCGGATGGAAACGGCGCTTGTCTATCGCCCGCGAGCTGATCCGCAATCCCGATGTGCTCCTGCTCGATGAGCCCACCAATCATCTGGATCTCGAAGGCATCCTGTGGCTCGAGCGCCTGCTCGAAACCGCGCCGTTCGCCAGCGTCATAGTCAGCCACGACCGCTATTTCCTGGAAAATGTGGCGACCGAAGTGGCCGAGATCAACCGTGCCTACCCGGACGGCATCTTCCGCGCTGCGGGCGCCTATGCCGATTTCCTGGAGAAGCGCGAGGCTTTCCTGGAGGCGCAATCGCAGCAGCAGGCCTCGCTCGCCAACCGTGTGCGGCGCGAGGTGGAATGGCTGCGCCGCGGACCGAAGGCGCGTACCGGGAAGTCGCGGGCGCGCATCGATGCCGCGCGCGAACTCATGGGCGAATTGGCCGAAGTGTCCGCGCGCAACACGAAAGCAACTGCCCGCATCGATTTCACGGCGTCCGGGCGCAAGACCAGAAAGTTGATTCGCGTCGAGGTGATCTCGAAACAGCTTGGCGGCCGGCAGTTGTTCCGCGACCTGAGCTTCTCGCTTTCACCCGGCATGCGGCTGGGCCTCGCGGGACCGAATGGAAGCGGCAAGACCACGCTGTTGCGCATCCTTAAAGGCGAACTGGAGCCGGACGGCGGCGCCATCGAGCGCGCCGACGGTCTGCGCATCGTCTATTTCGATCAGGGGCGCGAACAGCTCGATCCAGGCGTGCCCCTGCGGGACGGGCTTGGCGCGCACGGCGACAGCGTGATCTATCGCGACCGCTCAATTCACATAGCCGGCTGGGCTAAGCGCTTCCTCTTCCAGCCGGAGCAGCTCGACACGCCCGTGGCCCGCTTTTCCGGCGGCGAGCGGGCCCGCATCATTATCGCCCGCCTGATGCTGCAGCAGGCCGATGTATTGCTGCTCGACGAGCCCACCAACGATCTGGACATTCCCACGCTGGAAGTGCTGGAGGAGAGCCTGACGGATTTCCCCGGCGCGCTGGTGCTGGTCACCCACGATCGCTACCTGCTGGATCGCGTGTCGAGCGTGGTGCTGGGCCTCGATGGCGAAGGCGGCGCGGAGGTTTTCGCCGATTACTCGCAGTGGCAGCAGGCGCGGTCCGCTAAACCGGCGCGCCCCGAAAAGGAGACGCCGCAGCCTCGCACCGCGCCCGCCGCGCCACGCAAGAAGCTCTCTTATCTGGACGCGCGCGAGTGGGAGCAGATGGAGCAAAGGATATTGGAAGCCGAGCAGGAGCTGGAGGCGCGCCGCGCAGCTCTGCAGGCGCCCGAAGTAGTCTCCGATCCATTCGCGCTCCAGCAGCGGTATCGGGAGCTGCAGCTCACCGAGGCGGAAGTGGATCGGCTTTACGCGCGCTGGGCCGAGCTGGAAGGCAAAGTATCGTAGGGCAGACCCCCTGGTCTCCGCGGGTCCCCCTGAACCCGCTCATCGCTCCCCACCTACTCAAACTGTTTCCGAAACTCCGCAAACTGCCGCTTAAGCTCCGCAACCTCCTGTTCAAGATTGTCCACCCTGGCCTGCAGTCGCGCGATCGGATCTTCGCGCAGCACAGACGCCTGTGCCACTGGTTGCGCTGGCGGCTCGCCCGAGAGCAGATGCACGTAGCGTGTTTCTTTATATCCAACCTGCCGCGCCAGCCTGGTGACCAGCGGATCGGGCTGCCATTCCATCAGGCGGGTCAGGCATGCGTCCACTGCCTCCAGATCGTCGAACTCATAGAGCCGCTCGGTCCGTCCGCGCAATTCGCCGGCAGTCTGCGGACCGCGCAGCATCAGCACGCACAGAATCGCGGCTTCCCGGCGGCCCAGGTTGAAAGACTCCGACAACCGGTGCTGGTGCTTCGGCACGCGCATATCGGGACCGCTGATGCGCAGCGCCAGTCCCTTGGCCCGCAGGCCTGCCAAAGCCCCATCGACGGTCGCTTCGTCGTAGCTCACCACCGGCTCACGATTGGATTTCTGGTTGCAGGCGTTGACCAGCGCATTGAGCGAGAGCGGGTAATACTCGGGCGTGGCAATCTCTTTTTCCATGAGCGCACCCAGCACACGCACTTCGGTTTCGTCTAATTGGACGGCCATCTGGATAGTTTATAGCAGGGTAGGAGGTCAGCTCGCCGCCGCGGGCCGAGCCCAGCCTCGAACACCAGAGCGCGGTTGGCCCTAGACTAGCAGCCCCTGGTAGAAGTCCCGGCACGCTGAATGATTCTCCACCAAAGGTCTCAAGCTGTTGGTTCGCCGTGGTGGGGCAGGCGCTTTCGCCTGCCAACCGCAACTCACTGCGACTTCTGCCGGGCTGCTAGCCCCCAGCCCCCGGCGAGCAAAGCTCGCCCTTCCCCGCACCCCGCGCAGCCGCGAGCGCCAACAGCCGATTCTCAAACCCGAAATCCGGCTGCCGTCGCTGGTGATTGCGCAGGTACCAGCGCCAGGTTTCCTTCAGCCCAGCCTCGAAAGCTACTGGCCGCACACCCAGCACTCTCGCGACCTTGCCCATCTTCTCCGTGATCGGAGGCATGTCGAAGTACACGCCGAAATACGCCGGCTCGCCTATGGGATTGCCGCCTGCATGCAGAATCGCCTCGCGCGGGATGCGCACCACCTGGGCGGTCTTGTTGGCGGCGATGGCCAGCGCCTGCACCAGTTCCAACTGCGTCACCGCGCGGGAATCGCCGATATTGAATGCCTCGCCGGCCGCGTTGGGCACTTCCATGGCGCGTACCAGGGAGCGCACCAGGTCCTTCACATAGACGAATTGCATCAGGCGATGGCCGTCTCCCGGGATAATGATAGACCGTCCCAGCCGCATGCGGTCCCAAAAGAACGCTTCGCGATAGAACGGATTTCCCGGCCCATAGATATAGGGCGGCCGGAATGTCACCACCGGCAGCCCATGTCTCTGATGCAGACGGAACAGCATGCGCTCCGTCATGGCCTTATTGCGCACATAAGGTTCGGGATGGTTATCCGGCGCCAGCGCGTCGCCTTCGTAGTGATTCAGTCCGTCGCCATAAGCCGCCACGCTGGACATGAACACATAGCGCGTTACCCGGTCGCCGCAGGCGCGCACGGTGGCTTCAACCTGGGCGGCGGTGGTGCCGCGCTCCCAATCGTAGACGTTGTCGTAGACCACCTCAAAGCGCCGGCCCGCCAAGGCTTCCCGCACCGCCTGGGGATCGTTGCGGTCCGCCGTCAGGTTCTCCACGCGCCGCGCCAGACCGTGCTTCGGCTTGCGATGCAGCACAGCCACGTCGTGCCCGGCCGCGCACAGCTCCTTGACCAGTTGCTTGCCGACGAACAAGGTACCGCCGATGACTAGAACCTTCATAGTAAGTGATGGGTCGTGGGTGGGTTATGGGTTCTCGGCACTTAGTCGTAATATTCCAACCCCAGATGGGTGATCAGGTCTTCACCTCGCATCCAGCGCAGCGTGTTCTTCAGCTTCATCAACTGGATAAAAATATCATGCTCTGGATACAGACCGGGCGCGTGCATGGGCGCTTTGAAGTAGAACGAAAGCCACTCCTGTATGCCGCGCATGCCGGCGCGCTGCGCCAGATCCATGAACAGCACCAGGTCGAGAACCAGCGGCGCCGCCAGGATCGAATCCCGGCAAAGAAAGTCTATCTTGATCTGCATCGGGTAGCCCAGCCAGCCGAAGATATCGATGTTATCCCAGCCTTCCTTGGCGTCGCCGCGCGGCGGGTAATAGTTGATGCGCACCTTATGATAGAAATCCTTGTACAGGTCCGGATACAGGTCGGCTTGCAGGATCTGTTCCAGCGCCTCAAGCTTGGATTCCTCCTTGGACTTGAAAGAGCCCGGATCGTCCAGCACTTCGCCGTCGCGGTTGCCCAGTATGTTCGTCGAAAACCAGCCGTGCAGGCCGAGCATGCGCGACTTCAGGCCGGGTGCGATCAGCGTTTTCATGAAGGTTTGCCCGGTCTTGAAGTCCTTGCCGCAGATCGGCACTTGCCGCTCACGCGCCAGTTCGAGCAGGGCCGGCGTATCCGTGGTCAGGTGCGGCGCGCCATTGGCGTAGGGCACGCCCATCTTCAACGCGGCGTAGGCATAAACCTGGCTGGGGGAGATCTCCGGGTCGCTCTTCTGCAAGCCGCATTCGAAATCGGCGAGTGTCTGGTGCACGGCGGCGGGCTTATGGAAGACCTCAGTGGAGGCGCACCAGATCATGGCCAAGCGGGCGGCGCCGCTCGTTTCGCGGAAGTTGCGTATGTCCTCCATCAGCATCGCGGCGTGATCCATTTTGGAGCCCTTGGGTTTCTTATTGGGCCCGTCAATGCGCCGCACGTACTCGTGATCGAAGACCGCGGTCATCGGCTGGATCGCGGAAAGCGGCTCGCGCAGCTTCTCCAGGAGAGACATCTCCAGAACGCCGGCCTTTTCGGCCGCTTCGTAGCAATTATCGGGGTAGATGTCCCAGGTTCCGAAGACCAGGTCGTCGAGCTTGGCCAGGGGAACGAAGTCCTGTATGCGGGGACTGCGGCCGTCGGTGCGTTTTCCGAGGCGTATGGTGGCCATCTGGGTAACCGAGCCGATAGGTTTGGCGAGGCTGCGCCGGATCGCCTCCACGCCGGCGATGAACGTGGTGGTAACGGCCCCCATCCCGGGGACTAACACCCCGAGCTTCCCTTCGGCCGGCGCGATGGACACATTCTCTTTATTGGGCAAGTGCTTTGCTCCCTTCATGCATGCCTGGCCGCACCACGGCGGAACTGCCGGTGCGGATCGAAATGCTATAATACCAACTCGATGCGAGACCGCGCGACGGCAACTTTGACCACCGTCATCGTTGACGATGAACAACTGGCTTGCGACGAGTTGGCTTACCTGCTGCGGGATTTTCCAGAAGTGGAGGTGGTGGCCACCGGCCGCAACGGGCTGGAGGCCGTACAGTTGATCCAGAAATCCGAGCCCGACCTGGTTTTCCTGGACGTCCACATGCCCGGGCAGGATGGCATCGCGGTGGTGCGCGAATTGCGGGACTCCGGCATGGATTTGCCGCACTTCATCTTCGTCACCGCCTACGATCAGTATGCCGTGGAGGCTTTCCGGCTGGAAGCCATGGACTACCTGCTGAAGCCCGTGGACAAGGCGCGGCTGGCGGAGACCATCGATCGCGCGCGCCGCTCCGTGCAGGAGAAGAAGGCCGCTCCGGAAACTCCCGCGCCTTCGGCCCCTATAACGCCGCACCGCACCAAACTGCTGATCCGCAACGCCAACCGCAACTTCATCGTGGACGCCCAGGACGTGATTTACGCCACTATCGACAACGGGCTGATCACGCTGGTGGCGACGAATGTGGAAGGGCATTCCAACTACCGCACCATCGAAGATCTGCAGGCTAACCTCGACAAGGAGACCTTCTGGCGCGTGCACCGCTCGTTTCTGGTGAACATTCACAAGATCAAGGAAGTGGTGCCGTGGTTCAAGTCCAGTTACCAGCTCAGAATGGACGATAAGAAGCACACTGAGATTCCCGTCAGCCGGGTGCAGACCAAGCGGCTAAGAGAACTGCTCAAGCTGTAAGTTCGGGCGAGCCGCGGCCCGTTGGGAGCGGCTACAAGGAGGGCAAGATGAGAGTGCACTCGTTGGCGCGCGTCCCGCTGGTCATTCTGGCTCTGGCCGCATTGCGCGGAACAGCGCAGGCGCAGGCGCCGATGAATTTCAAGCCGGTTAATTACCAGACAGGGTTGTCACCCTACTTCGTGGCCGTGGGGGATATCAACGGAGACGGCCTGCCCGATCTCGTTACGGCGAACATCGATGCCAACACGGTGAGTGTGTTGCTGGGCAAAGACCACGGAGCTTTCCAGCCGCATCTGGACTCCGCCGCGGGGCAGGGCCCCCGCTCGGTTGCAATAGGGGACTTCAACGGTGACGGCAAGCCGGATTTGGCGGTCGCCAACGGCACCTCGCCTGGCACGGTGAGCATACTCTTGGGTAACGGCGATGGCACCTTCCAGCCGCCCGTGGGCTACGAGACCGGCAACATTTCCTCCTCTGTGGCAGTGGGCGACTTCAATAACGATGGCAAGCTCGACCTGGCCGTTTCGAACTATAGCAGCGATACCGTGAGCGTCCTGTTGGGCAACGGCGACGGCACCTTTCAGACCCATTTGGATTACGCGACGGGATACGGTCCGCAGTCCGTCGCTGTAAAGGACTTCAACGGCGACGGCAAACTCGATCTGGCGGTGGTTAACTACTACGGAGAAAATTCTGACTATCAGGGGCCGGGCAGCGTTTCCACCCTGCTCGGTCAAGGCGACGGCACCTTCGGCGGCCATATAGATTACCAGACAGGAGCCGGCTCCGTTTCGATTGCCATCGGGGACTTCAATGGCGATGGCATTCCCGACCTGGCTGTGGCCAACGCTTGCGGCAGAGATAACCTTTGCTTGGGGCGGACGCCGGGGACTGTATCGATTCTCCTGGGCGTTGGCAATGGGACGTTCCAGAGCCAAGTGGATTATTGGGCCGGGTATGACACGCTGTCGGTGGCGGTGGCGGATTTCAACGGCGACGGCAAGCTGGATCTAACCGTGGCGAATCTTTTCGACAGCACGATAGGAGTACTGCCAGGCAATGGCGATGGCACTTTCCAAAAACAAACCGCGTTCCCTGCCGGATCGCCGGCAAGTATCGCCACCGGGTACTTCGCGGGCAATGGACGGGGCTCCGCGGACATCGTCGCCACAAATCTTGGGGATTACAACACCACCATCGTGACTGTCTTTTTAAATGTGGCGGGGAGCAGCGAGAAGTTGACCGCTTCACCGAATCCGGTCGTCCAGGGCGAGGCCGTGGCTCTAACGGTCGGTGTGAAAGCGGCGGTGCCGGGGACAACCGCTACGCCCACCGGCAGGGTCACCTTCACCGACGGATCCACCCTGTTGGGAACATTTGCTCTGGCTGACGGACTGGCGACTCTGACCACCTCGAGTTTGCCGCCTGGCAAGAATAAGATCACGGCCGCATACTCGGGTGACGCCAATTTCAATCCGAATCTCGCTCAGGTTCTGGTCAAAGTGGAATAAACGTGGCAATCGGCTTTCGCAGGGAAGAGACAAGATTTCTTCAGCCGGGTGCAGACCAAGCCGTTGCGGGAGCTGTTGAGTTGTGGGGCTCAAAACGCGGGGGCCTGCCAGGCTTGTATGCTTGCGCCTTGCCTACAGATGGCTTAATGTGAGGATGTGACGGCTGAACAGAAAGTTCGCCTGGATGAAGCGATCTGGGTAGATCCGTGGCGCATGAGCGGTACCCCGTGTTTTCGGGGCACTCGCGTGCCCGTCCAGAGCCTCATCGATTTTCTTGAGGGTGGCTAGACAATCGACCAGTTTCTGGGGCTCTATCCGCCCATCACACGGCAGCAGGTCCTCGCCGTGCTTGATCTTGCTAACACGCAGATTCTGGAATGCGCATCCTCATTGATGAATGCGTAGATCCTCATTGATGAATGCGTAGATCCTCGAGTGAAGCAACTCTTCGGCGGGCATGAGGTCGCAACAGTCCGCGATCAAGGTTGGGATGCATTAGAAGACGGTCCGCTCCTGGCCGCTGCGCAAGGTCAGTTCCACATCCTCGTTACGAACGATCGGGGTATCGAATTCCAGCAGAATATCGTGAGCCTTCTACTTGCCATAATCGTCCTCCATGTTCCCAAGAACCAGATTGCGTACTAGCGTGCCATCGAAACGAAGTTGCGGGAGGCAGTGCTAACCGTGCGTATGGGCGAAGTGATCCACATTGCCGCGTCTTAGCCTGCAAGCCTGCGCGACGGGCCGCCTCACAACGGCACGCCGCACGACCACAAGATATAGCCGATCGCCTGTCTGACGTAGTTCCATCGCTCCCGCAAGCTATCGTGCGGACGTTCGGGGCGGGGCGAGCCATACACGGTCAGTCCGTCCGACTCGAGCATTTTCTTCACGCGGTAAATGTGGTATCCGTCGCTCACCACAATGGCGGACTGTAGACCCATGCGCCGCATGATTTCGCCGGCCAGAGCGGTGGATTCGACGGTGCTGTTGCCCTCGCTCTCCACCACAATGTCTTCGGAGGGCACTCCACGGCTCATCAGATATGTTTGTCCCACGCCTCCCTCGGTGAAGACCGGATCGCCTCCCGCGCCGCCGGTGGTCATGATGCGGGGCGCCAGTTTGCGTACGTAGAGATCCAACGCGTGATCCAGGCGCGCCCTCAAAACGGGCGAGGGCCGCCCGCGATATTCCGCCGCTCCCAGCACCACGATCACGTCCGCGGGCCGGGCTTCGTCGCGGGTGGCCTGCCGCTCGATTTGCATGGCGATCCAGGCCGTGTAGAGCATGGCCAGCGAGACGGCCCCCACCACGATATTCGCTACGGCCCGTTTCATCTGCGCTATTCTGATCCCAGACACATTGTAAGATGCCCAAGCCCGAGACGATCACCAGCGCAGTCAACCCTTTGTTGAAAGATGTACGGCGCGCCATCGCCCGCGGCGGCCTGACGCAGGAAGGCTACCTGGTGGCGGAGACGTTTCACCTGCTGGAGGAGGCCTTGCGCAGCGATTGCGCGGTGAAAGTGGTGCTCTGCTCGGCGTCCGTGCAATCCGCGGTGGAGAGCCACGTCAAGCGCCTCACCGGGCTGCGCGTGGCGGTGGTGGCGGACCAGCTTTTCCCGTATATCTCCGGGACGGAATCGAGCCAGGGAGTGATCGCGCTGGTGCAGCCGCCGGTCTGGAACCTGCCGCAATTGTTTCGCGGAAGGACCCTGCTGGTGGTCCTGGATGGCTTGCAGGACCCCGGCAACGCGGGCACCATCGCGCGCGCCGCGGAAGCCTTCGGCGCCACCGGGCTTATGTTTCTGAAGGGCACCGTGAGCCCGTTCAATCCCAAAGCGCTGCGCGCGGCGGCCGGCTCGCTGTTCCGCGTGCCGTTTGCCTATGGCCTCGATCCGGTGCTGGCGCGCGCGGCGCTGCAGCAGAACAAGCTGGATGTCTACGCCGGTGTGCCGGCCGGCTCGCGCATTCCGTCGAAACCCCTCCACGAGGTCGATTTCTGCCGGCGATGCGCGCTGGTCATCGGGAATGAAGCGCGGGGAGTCGGCGCGGACTTGCGCTCGGCGGCACTGGATATCTCGATTCCGACCTCCGGCGTGGAGTCGCTGAACGCCGCGGTGGCGGCCGGCATCCTGCTGTACGAAGCCCGGCGCCAAAGGTCGCTGCACCCGTGAGCCTGTTCGATACCGCCCCGCCCGGCGCGCCGGAAGTGGATAAGAAGCGGCCGCTCGCCGATCGCATGCGCCCGGTCACGCTCGACGAATTCGCGGGGCAGGAGCACGTGTTGGGACCGGGCAAACCGCTGCGCCGGCAGATCGAGCACGACGATCTGAGTTCGCTCATCCTTTGGGGACCGCCGGGAGTGGGCAAGACCAGCCTCGCCCGCCTGATCGCGCGGCTGACCCGCTGCGAGTTCATCCCTTTCAGCGCGGTGCTGGCCGGCATCAAGGAGATCAAGGCGGTGATGGCGGATGCGGAACGCTTGCGCCGCCTGGGTCGCCGCACCATCGTTTTCATCGACGAGATTCATCGCTTCAACAAGGCACAGCAAGACGCGTTTTTGCCGTACGTGGAGCGCGGCGACATCATCCTGATCGGCGCGACGACCGAGAATCCGTCCTTCGAAGTGATCGCGGCGCTGCTGTCGCGCTCGCGAGTCTATGCGCTGCGCGCGCTCACGGCAGAGGAAATCGTGGGGCTGTTGCAACGTGCGCTGGCCGATCGCGAGCGCGGGCTGGGCGAGTTGGAGATCGTGGCGCCGCCCGCGTTGCTGGAGCAGATCGCCATCTTCGCTAACGGCGACGCGCGCGGCGCGTACAACACGCTGGAAGCCGCGGTGGCCGCGTCGCCGCCCCACCAACTCGCCGAGGAGGCTGTCCAGGACGCCATTCAGCGCAAGGTGCTGCTATACGACAAGTCGGGCGAGGAGCACTTCAATTTGATCTCGGCTCTGCACAAGTCCGTGCGGTCGAGCGACGTGGATGCCGCGCTGTATTGGCTGGCGCGCATGCTGGAGGCTGGCGAAGACCGGCTTTACATCGCGCGGCGTTTGATGCGCATGGCGATCGAAGATATCGGGCTGGCCGATCCCCGCGCGCTGGAGCAGGCTGTAGCCGCCATGCAGACCGTGCATTTCCTGGGCATACCGGAGGGCGACCTGGCACTGGCGCAGGCCGCTATCTACCTATCGGTGGCACCCAAGTCCGACGCTTCGTACCGCGCGCTGGGCGCGGTGCAGGCGGATGTGCAGGCGACCATGGCGGAGCCCGTCCCGCTGCATCTGCGCAACCCGGTGACGCGGTCGATGAAGCAATGGGGCTACGGCGAAGGTTACCAGCACGCCCACAAGTTCGAGGACGCCATCACCGGGATGGACTGCCTGCCGCCATCGCTGACCGGCAAGCGCTACTATCATCCGACGGACCACGGCATGGAGAAACGTATCGCGGAGCGCCTGGAAGAAGTGCGGAAGGCGAGGGAGGCCGCGCGGGAAGGCGGGGAACGCGGGAGTGGCTAAAGCCCCGAGTAGCCGCCTCGGTCCCTGCAAAACATGGTGACAAACATGGTGGCTCCGCCTAGGAAATCCTTTCTGAAGTATTATACTGTTCTTGTCCGTTTGGCATGGATTTGAGGAGGTTATCCTGGTGGTTGCAGTTGAACGAATCCAGAAAGAAGTCAAGGAATACCACTTCAAACACGCCGTGGGCGACGTACCTGCCGACGCATTCGCGGCTTGGTGGCTGACACGCCGCTTCGACGTTGCGCCAATTGACGCCGTGAAACGTGCTACCGGCGGGGCATACGATTTTAGAATCGACGGGTTTCACCTGGAAGAAGGAGAAAAGCCGATCTTGCACTTGTTCCAGGCCAAGTTCACTTCCAGCAGAGCCGAAATTAAGAAGGGTTTCGATGGCTTCTGCAAGACAATGGAACTCCTCCCCGAATTACTCGACCGGCGCCGCTGCAGCGCCCCGCAGCAGAACACACTTCTGCCGCGGCTTGCACTCCTACTCGATCAGCATGCGGATCTGATTCCGAGGTTGGTGTTGCAGTTTCGAGTCTTGCACCTAAGTGATGACGACAGCACCAGCCTGGAGCAGTACCTCACACCCACGTTGGAGCGCTTCGACGACAATGCCAGCAATCATATGCCGGACCATCTGCCGAGCTGTTTTCGCGTCGCCTGCGACCGAACTATCCGACGGAGATTCGTCAAGGATTCCACCAGAGGCGCACAGTATTCGCTTCAAAGGGCAAGATCTGAATGCGGCTGTTGGAACTGCGTACTTTGCAGGCATCGGCTACCTGGCGGACCTCGTGCGTCTATATTCCCTGTCCGGCGAGAGCCTCTTTGCAAAAAACGTACGTTTCTACCTGAGGAGGCAGGAGCAGTCCGGCCCTGCAAAGTACATGCGCCAAACACTGCGCGGTATCTGCATCGATAGGAAACTCCCGCCCGAACAGTTCGCGATTCTGCATAACGGAGTAACGCTCCACGCTGTGTCGGCAAAAGTGACGCCGGATACTCTGGAACTGCGGCCCGAGTGTACTAAATGGCTGCCAAACGATCGTAAACGCGGCCCGGTTTTTCGAGGACAGGCAGCAGCACACCAAAATTGACGCCGAGCGCTGGGGACTGGTGCCGGTCCCGCTGCGAGTAATAACCACAACTAACGAAGGACTCGTACGGCAGATCGCAGTGAGCAACAATCGTCAAGTGGCCGTTCGATCGTCGGCTTTCCGCGCGCACGATACGCAGCAGTTGCGGCTCGCCGACCGATTCGCTGAAATGGGAATCTACTACGAGCGCCAGGAGGGCGCCTTTGAGAATCTAAGAGCAGCGAAACCCAGCAAATTCATCGATACGTATCAGAACAGCTACGGCCGGCCGCTGCGGATGGAGGATCTCGCACAAGTGATAGCGATCGTCTGCGACCAGTGGGCGCTATCCACTGCGGCGAAATCGGATCTCTTCGAAGATAAGATTTACATCGAAATTTTCTCGGATGTGCACACCTCTGATCTGCGCCTGCTCGTATTTCTTGTCAACCTCCATATTGTCATGCCGCTCGTCCTCAAAGACCTTCGAAAAAAGAGTGCTGTACTTTCGGAGTTGCCCATCGGGCGGTTCCGGTTCCCAGCAGTGAAAATCTTGGCCAAATACGTCTGTAGGCACCATCCAAAGCATATTGCGGAGTTCGGGGACGCAACGATCGGTCGCGTTGGTGCAGAGCACCCGCTCCGCGTGTGGTTGGGCAAGCTAACTGCCGCGCAAAACAGCGGGCTACAGCAACTACTTCCGAAGCACTGGATGGAGTCCGATCAGTGGAAGAACGCAACGGACCCTGCGTCGGTTGCTAAAGCCCTGAGGGATCTTCGACTCGATAGCTTTGGAGTCTTTGAGCAAGACTTGGCGACCACCACGTGAGTGTTCCAGTGGGCTGGTCGACGGTGGCTTCCGCGTGCTCATCAGACTGAGAATGTTCCACGTGGAGATCCAAGGTCGATGGTTGCGACCTTAAAAGAAGGACCGTGTTCCCCTGGTCCAGCGCCGGTTGGAGCCCGAAATCGTCCGGGGCGGGGATGGAGCGCTTGCCGCCGTCGCTGGCCGGCAAGCGCTACCGAGATCCGACCGACCGCGGTGTGGAGGAGCATATCGGAGAGCGCCTCGAGGAAAGGAGTACCACGGGAAACGCTGGATTGGTTAAAGCAGCGCGCAGTGCCATCATATCACCATAAGTGCTATCATGTTGGCATGATCCGAATGCAGGTCCAGTTAACAGAAGCACAGGCAGTCGCGCTGCGTCGGCTGGCGTCAGCCACCGGCAGATCCACCGCGGCCTTGGTGCGCCAGGGTGTCGATCTGTACTTGACCGCGCAAAGGCGCCCGGCCCGCGAAGAACAGCTCCGTCGCGCCCTGGCTGCCAGTGGGCGCTTTGCATCCGGTTCGAAGGATGGAAGTGCCGAGCATGACCGGTATTTGGCGGAGGCGTTCCGAGGATGACGGTTTTCCTGGACACCTCGGCCCTCTACGCCGTCCTTGATGGGAACGATGCGAACCACGATGCGGCGGCGGAGACCTGGGAGCGGCTGTTGGCGGAGTCGGCCGTTCTGGTTACGCATAATTATGTTCTGGTGGAGGCGAGCGCACTGGCCCAGCACCGGCTGGGGATCGCAGCGCTGCGGTCCATTCATGAGGACATCGCGCCGATCCTTCGCATCGAATGGGTCTCCCAGGAACAGCATCGCACGGCCGTGGAGATGGTTCTGGCTGCGGGGCGGAAGAAACTGAGCGTCGTCGATTGCGCCAGCTTTGTGGTTATGCGCGAGGCGGCTATCTCGGAAGCGTTCTGCTTCGACAGGCATTTCCGAGAGCAGGGCTTTCATGTGCTGCCCTGATCGATCCCTCAGCCACCTGCTACACTCAATACCGGCAAACGTCAGGTGGGCATCGTGCCCGATCCAACTGGTGCGAAAAGGAGCGAAGGCCATGATTTTTGGCGCCCATGTAATCGTATACAGTAAGGACGCGAACGCCGATCGCGCCTTTCTCCGCGACGTCCTCGGATTTTCATCTGTGGACGCCGGGCACGGATGGCTGATCTTCGCGCTGCCTCCGGCGGAGGTGGCCGTGCATCCCGCCGAAGACAATGACCAGCACGAACTCTATTTCATGTGTGACGATCTGAAGGCCGAGATGGCGGCACTCAAGAAGAAGGGCGTCCGATGTTCGGAAGTGCAGGAAGCCAGATGGGGATCGATCACCAAGATCCGGCTTCCCGGCGGCGGCAAAGTAGGTCTCTACCAACCGAAGCATCCATCGCCCTTGGTCCCCGCCTCGAGCTGACCCACTCTGGTTCGGAGAATGGGTGCTGCAAAAATCCCGTGGCTGGAAAACCCGATAACAACGGTAAGCAACCGGGCGGCCCGCTTCTGCCGTATAATTAATAGGAAGCTGTAGTGAACAGGGCATTCTCCCAAAACAAGGACCGCTATAAATGTCAACGTTAGAAGTATCGCCGGCGGAGCCTCGCTTCAGCGAGCCCGGCCATACGGTAGTCAACGATTTTTCCATACAGGTCGCCACAGTAAACGGATCCGGCAGCCAGACTGCGAACACCGTACTCATGCGCTCGATCTTCCAGATGGGCGTGCCAGTGTCGGGCAAGAATATGTTCCCGTCGAACATCGCCGGGCTCCCCACGTGGTTCACCATTCGCGCCAGCAAGCACGGCTACATCGGCCGCAAGAAAGAGATCGATCTGCTGGTGGCCATGAACCCGGAGACCGCCCGCGAAGACGTGACGAAGCTGGATAGCGGGGCCGCGGTTGTTTATGACGAGCCGCTGAAGCTCGATACGCTGCGCTCCGATCTGCATTTCTATCCCGTCCCGTTCGACAAGCTGGTGGCGCCGGTCTGCCCGGACGCCAAGCTCCGCAAGTTGGTGCGGAACATGATTTACGACGGCATCGTGGCATGGCTGCTCTCGATCGACATGGATGAGATCCGCCAGGCGCTGGTGAAGCAGTTCGGCAAGCGCAAGGCCAAGGCCGCCGATTTGAACTGGGGCGCCGCGCAAGCCGGCTACGATTACGCCGCGAAGACCTTTACCAAGAGCGACCCGTACCAAGTCGAGCGCATGCACGAGAATACGGGCAAGATCATCATCGAAGGCAACTCCGCGTGCGCGCTGGGCGCCATGTTCGCGGGTGTTACAGTTGTTACCTGGTATCCGATCACTCCGTCGTCATCGCTGGTCGAATCTCTGATCGGCTATCTGAAGCGTTTCCGGATCGACAAGGAAACCGGCAGGGCGACCTTCGCGGTGGTGCAGGCGGAGGACGAACTGGCCTCCATCGGCATGGCTCTTGGCGCGGGATGGGCTGGCGCGCGCTCTATGACCTCCACTGCCGGCCCCGGCATCTCTTTGATGTCGGAATTTGTGGGCCTGGGATATTACGCCGAAGTTCCGACGGTGATCTATGACGTGCAGCGCGTGGGGCCCTCCACTGGATTGCCCACGCGCACTATGCAGGGCGACATTCTATCGACGGCCCTGCTCTCGCATGGCGACACGCAGCACCCCATGTTCTTCCCGTGCTCCCCGGAAGAATGCTTCACCATGTCGATCGAAGCCTTCGACTTCGCCGAGCGTTTTCAAACTCCGGTGTTCGTCATGACCGACCTCGATCTGGGGATGAACAACTGGATGTCCGACCCGTTCCCGTATCCCGATAAGCCGATCGACCGTGGCAAGGTGCTGAGCGCGGAGGATCTGGACAAGCTCGGCAGTTTCGCGCGCTATAAAGATGTGGATGGCGATGGCGTGGGCTATCGTACGCTGCCAGCCACGAACCACGCGGCGGCCGCCTATTTCACGCGCGGCAGCGGACACAACGAGCGCGCCCAATACACCGAGCGCGAAGACGATTACATACACAACATGGACCGGCTGGCGCACAAGTTCGACACCATGCGGAAGCATGTTCCAGCGCCTGCCATCCAATACCGCGAAGACGCCGAGATCGGGTTCATCGCGGCGGGCACATCGCACTACGCGGTGGGCGAGAGCTGCGACCAGTTGCGCGACCAATACAATATTCCGGCCAGCTATTTCCGCCTGCGAGCGTATCCGTTCAATGCGGAGCTGGTCGAATTCATACAGCGCCACGAGCGCGTCTACGTGGTGGATCAGAACCGCGACGCGCAATTGCTGGCGCTAATGCGCCTGGAAATGGCGCCGGAGGAAATCGCGAAGTTGAGGAGCATACGATATTACGGCGGGCTGCCTCTGGATGCCCGCACGATCACCGACGAAGTGATCAGCCAGGAGGGCAGATGAGCACCATCACCACACCCGCGCCGAAGAAAGTGAACCGCATCGGGCTCGAGGTCCTGAACTACAAGGGCGCCAAGACCACGCTGTGCGCCGGCTGCGGCCACAATTCCATCTCGGAGCGAGTCATCGAATGCTTCTACGAGTTGGGCGTGGAGCCCTGGAGGGTCGGCAAGTTTTCGGGTATCGGCTGCTCGTCGAAATCGCCCGCCTATTTCTTGAACATGTCGCACGGATTTAACGCCGTGCATGGCCGCATGCCGGCCATCGCCACTGGCGCCATCATGGCGAACCGCAACATGCTGGGCTTGGGCGTCACCGGAGACGGCGACACGGCCTCCATCGGGATCGGCCAGTTCATGCACCTGGTGCGCCGCAATCTGCCGATGATCTACATTATCGAAGACAACGGCGTGTATGGATTGACTAAGGGGCAGTTTTCGGCCACGGCGGATCTCGGCTCCAAGCTGAAGACCGGCGTGATCAACGATCTGCCGCCTTTCGACTGCTGTGCGCTGGCGCTGCGGTGGGGCGCCACGTTCGTGGCCCGCTCGTTCTCGGGCGACAAGAAGCAGCTTCAGGCGCTGCTCAAGACGGCCATCGTGCACAACGGGCTTTCGGTGATCGACGTGGTATCGCCGTGCGTGACGTTCAACGATCACGAGGGTTCGACGAAGAGCTACAGCTACATGAAAGAGCACGAAACGATGCTGCACGAGCTGGACTTCGTGCCGTCCTACGAGGATATCTCCGTCGAGATCGCGGAGGGCGAGGTACGCGACGTCGAGCTGCATGACGGCTCGCATCTGCGCATACGCAAGCTGCATAGGGATTACGATCCGACCAGCCGGCTCGGAGCGCTGCATGCGCTGGAGAACGCCGAGAAGAACCACGAAGTGCTGACCGGCGTGCTTTACGTGAACACGGAAAAGCCGAATTTTCTGGAGATGCTGCATATGGTGGAAGAGCCGCTGGCTACGCTGCCGGAGGCCAAGGTGCGGCCGACGAAGGAAGCGCTCGACGAGATTATGGAAGAGCTGCGGTAACCGTTGGTGGGGCAGGCATTCAGCCTGCCAACACTTCAATCTCGGGGCTGCTAGACCGCCTTTTCCACCGTCGTTACATCCACCAACCCCGCGCAACCATAGAGCACCGGCAGCAGCCGGTTGGCCGGATAGCGGCGGCGCAGGTCGGCGACTCGTTCGGTGCCTGCGCGGTATGCGGGCAGATACATGCGGCCGAGCAGCGGGTGGCGTCCCCAGGCGCCGGAAAGCTTGCCGGCGCGCTCGGTGGAGACCAGAAAGTCGCGGCGCAGAATGGCGGCTACTTCCGGTTGCGGCATGCCGTCTTTCCAGGTGAGATAGGACGCTTGGTTCTTGGCATCATCCTGCAGCAGCGCCAGCAGCACGCCGATCTGCAGGTCCTCATCGGGTAACTGGTCCACCTCGGTCACTCCGTGCGCGATCAGAATGGCGTTGTTGGCGATGCCCTCAAACAGGGCGGCTGCGCGTGTGTTCATGGTCAGCACAGAGGCTTCGAAGCCCACCGCTCCGCGCATGTACAGGTTCTGCAGGTAAGCGAACGTGGTCACGTGTCCGGGCACGACTTCGTGGCTGACAAGCTGCAGGAACTCGGGGAAAGAGATTTCGAGCGAGGCGTTGATCTCGTAAGTGGCTTCGTACTCCGGGGCGCCGCCGGCGCGCCGGGCTCGCCCGAGGTAGTTCATCGATCCGGAGAACCAGGCGTCCTTGATTGCCAGGAATTGGATATTCGCGCGCGGCACCGCGTGCAACTCGGCCGGGAGATACGGCGACAGGTGCGCGGCGCTCAGCGCGTCGTACTGCGCGATCACGGCTGCTCCGAGCGCGCGTATGGAAGCCATGGGAGCCATGCGCTGCTTGCGCCAGGCGTCCACGGCGGCCAGCAGTTCATCGCCGGAGTGCGACGGATATCCGGCGCGAGCCAGCAATTCCGCGACGCGTTCGCGCTTGGCCGTGGGGTTCGATTGCGAAGGCGCCTGGCCTATGGAAGCCTCGACGCAGCGTTCATAAGGGACCGGTTCGGCCTTGCCGAGCATCTCCATAGCGAGATCCCACATGGTCTCGAAACACAGCGCCAGCCCGCGGAGATATTCGCCGCGCAGACCTGGCGCGTTCGCGGCTTCCGCTTGGAGTGCGAGTATGGCGCCTAGCACATCCACGGCGTCCAGATAGGCCTGGATTGCCTGCTGGTCGGGGGTCTTCGCAGATACGCCTCCCGATTCGCGCACGCGGGCCGCGGTCGGATGCGTATAAGCGGCGGGCAGCGGCTCGTCGGAAAACCAGGAATCGGCGATGAAGCGGCCGGTGCCGGATGGGCACATGACGTCGCCGCCCCAGAGGGTGTCGATGCCTAGGATCGCGTTCGCAACGAGCGGTGGTTGGTGGCTGGTGGCTAGTGGCTGGTGAGTGGATGTCATTTGCTTTCCTCCCTGTGACGCAGCGAGCCGTACCATAGATATGCGCAGAAGCACACGAACAATATTGCGGAGATTAGTTGCGACACCATTTCGTTTGCGTAGAACGGGCTCTTGAGCCAGTCTTCGCTGTACTTCGGGATGAGCCGGCAGGCGGCGCCGATGACTCCTCCTAGTGCGCCTCCGGCCATCAGGCCCGAGGCGATGATCACGCCGCGCTCGCGTATCGTCGTGCCGCGCGCGCCGCCTATTCTCTCGCTGCGCTTGCCCAGAAAATGCGCGAGGAACCCGCCGACCAACGCCGGCGTGTTCAGCTCCAGCGGCAGATACATGCCTAGCGCGAAGATCAAGGCCGGCACTCCCAGCATTTCCATGATCAGCGCGATGAACGCTCCGGCTCCGAACAGAATGTAAGCGACCGGCTGGTGGCTCATGAAGCCTTCCACCAGCGCTTTCATGATCGAGGCCTGCGGCGAAGCCAACACCGCGCGCGTGTTTCCGGGGGCGGCCTCACCGAATTGAAACGCCTGCGCCAACAAGACGATCGTCAGACCCACCGCTATCGAGGCGGCGATCACTCCCAGGAACTTCACTTTCTCCTGCGCGGCGGGCGTGGATCCCAGCCAATAACCGGTCTTGAAATCCGTGATGGCCTGGCCGGAGACCGACAGGGCCGTGCACACCATTCCGGCGATGGCCATCACGAAGAACATGCCGGTGGTGCCCGAAAGACCGAACTGCAACAGCACCACGCACGAGATGATGATGGTGAGCATGGTCATGCCGGAGACCGGGTTGCGGGCTATGGTGGCGATAGCGTTGGCGGCCACGGACGTGAAGAAGAACGAGAACAACAGCGTCAACCCCAGCCCCACCAGGACGACGGCCAGCGACGCTTTGAGATTGCCCAGAAATAAAGCGACCGCGACGGCACTGACGACTACTCCCACGAGGATCGAGAGTACGGGAATATCGCGGTCGGTGCGCTCGATGCCGGCATCCTCTCCGCGGCGGAATGCGCGTACGGCGATGGCGAACGATCCGGCGACGATGCGTATGGATTTCAGGATTCCGAAGATGCCCGCGGTGGCGATGGCTCCCACCCCCACGAACCTGACGTAACCGCGGAAGATCTGCGCAGCCGTCATTTGCGCGATGGGGATTTGGGCCGGATACACCGCGGCCGGCATGTGGCTGCCAATCATCCAGATCAGCGGAACCAGCACCAGGTTCGAAAGCAAGCCGCCGGCGCAGAGGATCATGGAACTGCGCAGCCCCATAACGTAGCCGAGGCCGAGAATGAAGCTGATAGCGTCGAAGTTCAATACCATCCGGGCGCGCTCGGTAAGCGTGCGCATGACGGGCACGAACTGGAAATCCAGATTTTCTTTCCAGACGTGAAAGGTGGTGACCAGGAAATCGTACACGCCCGCGATGGCGGTGGCTTGCAGCAGCAGCTTGGCCTGCGCGCCGCCTTTTTCGCCGGTGACCAGAACTTCGGTGATGGCGGTGGCCTCCGGGTAGGGCAGCAAGCCATGCATGTCGCGCACGAAATAGCGGCGCAAAGGGATGAGGAACAGCACGCCCAGACAGCCGCCGGCCAGGCCGATGAAAATGGTTTGCAGCGGATGCGGGTCCAGCTTAAGAATGTAGAGAGCCGGGAGGGTGAAGATGGCGCCTGCCACTACGGAGCCGGCCAAACCGCCGATGCCGGTGATGATCACGTTCTCGAGCAGGCTGGAGCGGCGCGGGTAGAGGCGCGCCAAGCCGACCGCCAGGATGGAGATGGGGATGGCGGCGTCGAGGACTTGGCCGACCTTAAGCCCGGAGTAGGCCGCGGCGACCGAGAAGATCACGCACAGGAACAGGCCCCAGCCCACCGAGCGCGCGGTGAGCTCGGGCAGGACGGCGGAGGCGGGCACCAGGGGCGCGTAGACAGCGCCGGATGGCAGCGGCTTGTAGGCGTTTTCGGGGATGGCGGTGGTCGCGGGGGCGGGGGTCATTTATGGCGCGCTTCCTGGCGCGAGGCAAACCGTATCTTATACGATTTCGGATGTCGAGATCCTGGTGGCTCGACGATCCACCCAGCGCCCCCAGATAAACGCTGCGCCGTCAGCGAGGAGTAACGGCAGTTCCCCCCGCCGAGATCCGAACGGAAGGTAAACTCAAATGGAGCCGGTCCATCCGCACTCCATGCCGCCCCCTAATCTCGTGATCTCGAAAATCGGACCTGAATCGGATGTTGTGCTCCGGAACTTGTCCGAGCACTATCGCTACGACATGTCAGAGTGGTTCGAGCTTGATACCGACGCCGACGGACGCTTTTCCTACGATACGGCCCCGGTCTGGGAAAAAGGGTACGATGCGTACTTGGCGAGGGTTGGCGACTTGATCGCGGGCTTCGCGCTCGTTGGATCTGGCGGCCAGTGGTGGGCCATATTGGCGCACATGACGTGCATGAGTTCTTTGTCATGCGCAAGTTTCGACGCCACGGCGTCGGCCGGAGGATGGCTGTTTTTCTCTGGAATGAATATCCGGGAGAATGGCTAGTCAGAGTATTAGAAGCCAATGCGCCAGCCATTACTTTTTGGCGCGGTCAGATCTCCATCTACTCCCTTGGCTCGTACAGAGAGGAGCAGCAGATCGTCAATGGACGTTGTTGGAAATTCTTCCGGTTCGTATCGAATCGTGCTTAACCAGAGATGTCCCCCGGCTGGTCGCGAAGGATTTACCACGACTCCCATGCGCCATCGACTGTTCGGGCCTTGTCACGCGCCAATGGTAGAATGCCGCGGACGCTGTGGGCCACGGGCGACCCTTTCTACGGGTCGCCGACAACCCGACCGGGATTCAGCCTGGCCACATCCGCCGATAGCGCCGTAAACAGCCAAGTCGAGGTGATCGCGACTCAGGTGTTCATGCGACTCCGCAGTGGATCTCCAGTATCAACCGGCGCATCGGTCTCCGGCACCTGTCAGTCCAAGGCCAAAGCTATCGTTTACGTTGCGCAGGTCAATACGCCAGTGACGCCCGAGTTACCTCGCGTTGGAGCAGCTCCGAGGCCATCGGGCAGAGGTACTGTGCTGGGATTTCGGTCACCGCCCCAATCAGATGTGCGCCGTATCGAGTGTCCAGCAGGCGGTCGAACTGGTGCGGCTGATATCGAGTTATTGAGCCAAGGAAAAATATCACGAGGTACATTGACAGAATCTGCTGCAACACCGACGACCGCTCGTCCTCGGGTGCAACGTAAAGATAATAGCGTCTGTATGGAGGGCGAAGCAAAACTGAGCTCCACAGGTACGGGCGGACATCAGACGTGATTCTCGCCAATGCGTCGCTTGGCCGATCACTGTAGTGTGTGCTTCCAACTTGCTCGAGGCGTCGGAAGAGGCCACCTAAAAGGTGGCCTGCAGCCAGGATTGGCTGCCCGCCCTTTTGTTGGGCCTCACCCTTTCGACAGGCGCTTCACGGCTTCGATTCGAAGACGGCATGCACGGTGCTCGAGTGTCCAGGCCCTACGGGTACGCTCTGTGTCCGGTCGTGGTAGCCCGCGGCTGAAAATACGGCTTCGTACGTGCCGGCCGCCAGTTTGGTGGTGAAGGGCGTCCGGCCGATGGATGCGCCATACATATTGACCAGCGCGCCTTGAGGATTCGAAGTAAATGCTACATCGACCAGGAATTTGGCGGCATCCAGTTTGGTTTCGCCGTCGACATAAACGCTGATCGCGGTACCCTCCGGGAGCGGCTCGTCTCTGTCGAACGTAAAGGCCAAGGACGGCGCCGCCGGCCTCACCACGGTTTCCGCGGCCGCTGTGGCGCCACTTGGTTGTCCGCCCCCCAGGCCGTCCTTCGCGACACGGAGGGCCACCTTGTCGCCATTCAACAGCGTGACGGAGTCGAGAGTTACTCCCAGTCTCCCGCCTCGCCCCATGCGCGTCTTAGGCTCGACCTCGGTTATGGTGCCGGCAACTCTGCCGCCGCGCGCAATGACCAGCACGCCGTCGATTCTGAGGTCGTCCAGAATCTCAAAATCCGCTTCGTCGCCGGGCCGCATGTTCATGAAACTGAGATCACGGGTCAGGCGCAGCCGGATCGGAGTGCCATCGCGCAGAGACAGCGTCGCGGGTATGATGGCTTCGTTCGTGTCCGCGGGCGGCGCCGCAACGGGCGTGGCCGGCGAACTGTTGCCAGCCCCATTCCGCGCCACCATGGCAGCCAGGATATTGTCCGAAACGCCGGCCTTCTTGAGTGCCAGCGTGTCCTCGGACGAAAGCGTATAATTTCCCGGCTGTTGGTTGATCATCGCCACGATGGTCCGCTCGGCGACGCCGGCCTTGACCAGTTTCCCGATAGTGGCGTCGTCAAGCAGAGCTTGACCATAGGCTAGGGAAGACGCCAGGGCCAGCCAGGCGGCGATCCGGGGTGCGGGCATGTATAGTCCTTTCATAGGCCCTCTGCCGCGCGCGGGCTGGGCCCCTTCAAACCATCTTGAGCGTAACACGGTCTGAGCGGCAAGGTTAACGACAGATAACGTCGCGTAAGATCGGCTAAGATCGGCATCCGGATTGCCGCCGAATCAGGCTCCGGTATGCGCAGCCTCTCCGACCTCCAGATACACCTCCAGCACCTCCCGCGCCGTCCGCTCCCAGCTATAGCGCGCGGCCTGCGCCTTGCCCTTGGCGATCAAGCTGTGCCGCAGATCTTCGTCCAGCAGCACTTCTTGAATGCCGCGCGCGATCTCGAACACGTTCTCCGGATTTACCAGCACGGCCGCATCGCCCACTACCTCCGGCAGCGAACTCACGTTGGAAGTCACCACCGGCGTGCCGCAAGCCATGGCCTCCAGCGGCGGCAATCCGAACCCTTCGTAGAGCGACGGAAAAACGAACACCGCCGCATGCTCAAAAAAAATACGCAGCGTCTCGAAAGGCACGAACCCCAGGAAGCGCACCACCTTTTCCACGCGTGCCTGGTTCACCGCGCGGCGCACCGAAGGATACCGCGAGATCTCGTCGCCGATGACGATCAGGTGCAGGTCGCGGTAAACCGGATGCCGCGAAAGTTGTTCGCGCACCACCGCGAATGCCTCCACCAGCCGCGGAATATTCTTCTGCGGCCGTATGTTGCCGGCATACAGCAGGAATGGATAGTGGATCTGATAGCGCTCCAGGATGCGCGCGCGCGCCAGCCGTTCGCCGTCGGGACCGGCCGCTCCCGCATCGCCGGCCAGCGCTCGCTGGAAGAACTCCGGGTGCGGCGCGTTGTACACCAGCCGTATGCGGTCCTCCGGAATGCCGAGAGTGTCCCGCACATCGCGCCGCGTGGCTTCCGAGACCGCGATGATGCGTTTGGCGCGCAGCAATCCGCGGCGCAGCAGGAACCGGCGCAGATCCATGCGCAGGCCCGAGCCGGTCTCGAACAGCAGGCTCGCCATGTCATGTATGGTGACCACGTAAGGCTCCCGCATCAACAGCGGCACCTGGTTCAACGGAATGTGCACCAAGTCGGGCGCTTGCCGCCGCAGGAATAGGGGGAACGCGACGTGATTCAGATAGTAAGAGTCGGTCTTGCGGTAGACGGTGGTCTTGAAGTTGGGCGGCAGGTCGGCGAACGTCTTAACATCGTCGGGCAGCGCCACCAGAACATAGTTATTGGACGGATCGATGGCCGCCAGCGCGCGCAGCAGGCTCCGGATGTAAGTGCCTATGCCGAAGTCCCGCACCCGGCGGACATCGAGCACGATGCGCAGGGGCATGGCCCGCCATCAGGCCCGCGTGAGGGCGGGCTCGCGTGCGGCCAGCGCCTGGCGCTTCCACGCGTACAGCGGGAATCGCCCGGTCAGTCCTTCGACTTTGCGCCGCACACCGGCAATAGCGTCGTCCGAGGAAATGTGCTCCAGAACTTCGGCGATCAGCGCAGCCACCTCGCGCATCTCCGGCTCGCGAAAGCCGCGGGTGGTCACCGCCGGGCTCCCCAGGCGTATGCCGCTGGGATTGAGCGGCGGATTCACATCGAACGGAATGGCATTCTTGTTGACGGTAATGCGCGCGCGATCCAGCGCCGCCTCGGCTTCCTTGCCGCGAATGCCTTTGGAGAAGACATCCACCAGCATCAGGTGCGTGTCGGTTCCGCCGGAGACCACGCGAAAGCCCGCATCCATCAGTCCGCCGGCCAGCGCTTGCGCGTTGGCCACCACCTGCTTCTGGTATTCCACGAAGCCGGGCTCCATGGCTTCCCGGAAGCATACGGCCTTGGCCGCGACGATGTGTACCAGCGGTCCGCCCTGAAAGCCCGGGAAGACGGTTTTGTCGATGGCCGCCGCGAATTTCTCCTTCGAAAGGATCAGTCCAGCGCGCGGCCCGCGCAGCGTCTTGTGCGTGGTTGTAGTGACGATGTCGGCCCACTGGCAAGGATTGGGATGCAGCCCCGCCGCTACAAGGCCGGAGATGTGCGCCATGTCCACCACAAACACCGCGCCCACCCGATCGGCGATCTCGCGGAAGCGCGCGAAGTCCAGCACCCGCGGATACGCGCTCGCTCCCGCCAGGACCATCTTCGGCTTATGCTCCTCGGCCAACCGCTCGAGCTCGTCGTAATCGATGCGCTCGTCGTCCTTGCGCACGCCGTAGGGCACGATGTTGTAGGTCTTGCCGGAGAAGTTGAGCTTGTGCCCGTGGGTCAGGTGGCCGCCGTGCGCCAGGTTCATTCCCAGGATGGTATCCCCCGGCTGCAGCACCGCCGCGTAGGCCGCTTGATTGGCCTGCGAGCCGGAGTGCGGCTGCACGTTGGCGTGTTCGGCTCCGAAGAGCTTCTTGGCCCGCTCGCGCGCCAGGTTCTCCACGATGTCGGTGAATTCGCATCCGCCGTAGTAGCGCCTGCCGGGATACCCTTCGGCGTACTTGTTGGTGAACACACTCCCGGCCGCTTCCAGCACCGCTTCGGAGACGAAGTTCTCGCTGGCGATCAACTCCAGTTGCGAGTGCTGCCGCTCGGCTTCATCGAGGATCGCCCGATAAACATCGGGATCCACCTCGGCCAGCGGCCGCAACATGCGTTCCGATTCAGGCGTGGTTTTCATAGCGGGTAAGCCGATTTTAACACGCAGGGAGTTTCCACTCTCGGCGGGGCAGGCGTTTTCGCCGCCAACCGGCGGTGATCGAGGTCACACAGCGAATGGCCTGCGCGGATAGCTGAGGGCCAGCAAGTGATTCCGCGCCCCTTTGCGCGTGCATCGCGTGTGCCCAATTGGTACAATTTCGCAAATGGCCGATTCCGTGTGGGGCCCGATTTCCGCTGCCGCCGCGCCAGCCGCGACCGTTCGTCCACGGCACTCTGCCGTGGTTCGCGCTACGCATTGGATCACCACCTTATGTTTCCTGGCCCTGCTCGTCAGCGGAGTTGAAATTCTCATCTCTCACCCGCGCTTCTATTGGGGTGAAGCCGGCAGCGTACTAACTCCTCCGTTATTCAGACTGCCGATTCCAGCCTCCAGAGCCACCGTCCCCACCGGCTACGGCTACGTGCTTCCCGACCAGAACGGCTGGAGCCGCTATCTCCATTTCCAATCCGCCTGGGTGGCTGTATTGACCGGCTTACTTTACGTCGTCTTCGCATTGTTCCAAGGGCATTTCCGGCGGAATTTGCTTCCCGCTCGCGCCGATCTCTCGTGGAGGGCGCTCTCCACCGTAATCGCGCAACATCTGCGCCTGAGGCCGGCGAGTGAGGAAGATGCCTGGTCGTATAACGTGCTTCAACGGCTCACGTATCTGCTGGTTATTTTTGTTCTGTTTCCGTTGGTTATCTGGACGGGCCTGGCGATGTCGCCCGCCATCGCGTCCGCGTTTCCGGCCGCGGTCGCCGTTTTGGGCGGCCAGCAATCCGCACGCACCATACACTTTTTCGTCTCTGTATTACTTGTGCTCTTCCTTTTGGTTCACGTTGTTATGGTTTGTGTTACCGGATTCCGAGACCGGATGCGAGCGATGATTACCGGGCGGTTGGCCCCGGATATGGATCGAATATGAGCAGGCTCTCGCGACGTAAACTCATCACCGCCGGACTGGCCGCAACCGCGGGCGCCACAGGGCTGGCGGCGGCTGCGAAGCTCGCGCAGCGTTATGGGCTCATCCCGCCCGATGGCGGCGGCCTATACGGGCCGGGCGAAACGCTGACTTATGCCGCGCAGCGGTTACTGACTCGCCACTCCCTGGCGCGCGAGTTCAATCCCAACCAGGTTTCGAGACCGCCGTTCGCCAACGCGGTCGATCCCTTGGGCGACGCGTTCAAACGCCTTCAGGAGGGAGGGTTCACCGATTGGCGTCTCACCGTGGATGGCATGGTCCTTCGCCCGGCATCTTTTTCACTCGGTGAACTCAAGAGCTTTCCCCGGCGCAGCCAGATCACTCATCTGGCGTGCGAAGAGGGCTGGTCTTATATAGCCGAATGGATGGGCGTGCCTCTCTCGCACGTCCTGGATGTTGTAGGGACTCTACCCGAAGCCCGATACGTTGTCTACCGTTCGATCCAACCGGACTGGTGGGAAAGCATCGACATGGCCGATGCGTTGCACCCGCAAACCCTGATCGCACACGGTATGAATGGCGGCGAGCTTCCCGTCGCATTCGGCGGACCTCTTCGGCTGCGGGTTCCCCGGCAACTCGGCTACAAGAGCGTCAAATACATCACCCGCCTCACCATAACGGATAGCCTGAAACGGTTCGGCAAGGGCTTAGGCTCAGCGTCTCCAGAAGGCGGATACGCGTGGTACGCCGGAATCTGACAGCATAGGCGAGCGGAGCACCGCGACCGGCGTTTCACCGGATCAATCCCTGAACGTCAAGTTCTGAAGGAGATCCCACAGGCGGACCTCGCGGGGGCGCGCATGTTGCGGGAAGGAGATCTAGCCATCGGTCCTTCGACATCGCGTACATCGCCTCGCAGGAGCTCGGGTCGTGCTAGCATACTACTACCAATGGCTTGAACTCTTCCCCTCGTCGCCAGCCATTCCGTTTCCAGTGCGAGCGAATCCGAGTCGGACCAAAAATGCATTTTCGGCATGTAAAATAGGAGACTTCGATGTGGCATCATTTCAGCCGGCGGCGCTTCTTGAATGCACCCGGCATTGTGCAACAAAGCTCCGGCTGCGGTGCGGGCATGTTCGCTCTGATTTGCGCCGTCGCTCCGTGTCTTGCGGAGGCGCCGCCGCTTCCGGCCTACCTGGCCTTTCCTGCGCAGGTGCAGATGAAATCGAATTCTGTCCAGGAAGATTATGGCGAGGCGGAGTTCATCATCATCGGCCAACACGACCGCCCGATCCGACGCGGCAAACACTGGTCCGCTTACCTGACGCTTTCCGGCGCCCCTCGCGGCATTGACCCGGAAGCGGTCTGGGCGCAGCTCAAGCCTCCCCTGGTGCGGGGCGGTTGGACGGTTCTCTCCGACTCTGCCGGGCAGGAGAAGGTTGCGCGTTATCAGAAGGACGGCCACGACAGTTGGTTCGGTCTGTGGATTTTCAGCGCAGAGGATCTGCGTTTAGATCTTGTCGAGGTAGGCCCGCCCTCCCTCAAGATGCGCCTGACCAAGCCTGCCGCAAAGCCCGAGACGGTGAATGTCAAAACCGGTGACTTCCCTTATTTGTCTCCGCTACCCGGTTCCAAAGCGGGAAACGGCAGTCATGACGATTCGCCAATGATGGTAGACGTAGACGTTGATAAGGACACCCAAGAGAAGCAAGTCGTGGGCAGCGGCTCGATCACTAAGTCCTACAGCCTTCCCTCGCCGCTCCGATCCACAATCCTGTTTGTCACTGTCTATCGCGAAGCGCTAACTCAAGCAGGCTGGACGATTGTTCATCAGGTCCAGGGCATTAATGGAGCCGACGCCGTGCTCAGTGCGCACTACAACTCCAATGGACGCGATATTTGGGCAACTTTGCACGACGGCGGCGGGGACTATACGATCCAAGTCGCGGATGCCGGTGCGGACGACATCGGCAAAGAACTCGATCAAGATTGCCACGTCGCGCTTTATGGCATCCACTTCGACTTCAACAAAGCGACATTGCGGCCAGAATCAGAACCGGTTTTGGAGAAGGTGCTGGCGCTGATTAAAGAAAGACCGGGTCTAAAGTTGGAAGTGCAAGGTCATACCGATAACGTCGGCGGCGAAGACTACAACCAGAAACTATCTGAGTCGCGAGCGAACGCGGTCATCGACTGGCTTCGCGCCAAGAATGTTGCGGCGGATCGCCTCACGGCGCACGGTTACGGGATGAAGATGCCTGTCGCGGACAATGGCAGCGATGAAGGCCGAGCCAAGAATCGCAGAGTGGAGATCAAGAAGCCAGGGTGCGGCAAATAAGCCGCACATCCCGCTCAACATTATTTAATGATCCTAATTACCGGCGAGGACAGCCACGGCAGTCCGGCATGGCTCCGGGAAACGGCGTTGTGCGAGGTTACTCCCGCGATGTCCCGCCCCAGAAGGATCGGGAACGATTAAACGCGTTTGCGACCTCTTACGCGACGCAGTCGTCGGCGTGCTGGAAAATGACCCGCTGCTTAGACGTCGGCGAAAATCGTGCGGCGCCCGGGGCATGATCCTAACCGGATATGTCACGTGGGGCTTCGAATCCGGTAAAGGACTCTTCGGCCGGGCGGCCTTTCGCTGTCGCGCTTCGACCGGACCTAGGCGGATGCCTGCGTGCTCGTCGGCGCGGGTGGCGATATCCAGGAGCCGCTGGCAGGCCCCGGCGTCTTGCGTTACGGCCGCGGCCTTGCGCCTCACCGTCAACGCCACGGATAGCGCCTTTCTAGGTGCTTATCGCTCGCGGGGGCCGTGCTTCCTGCCCCTCGTCACGTGGTTTCGAGCGTCAACGGCGCGGGCCGTCTGCCGTCCACATCGGTCACGCCGAGATCCGCGGCGGCTTCCGCGGCGATCACCACCTTGCCGGTGCGCTCCATCAGCGCCGGATCGCGCGCCAGCGCCGCGATCACCCGCCCGATGAATTCCGGACTCTCGCTGTTCGATAGATCCAGCCATCCGTCTTTGGCCGCTAGCATCACGGCTTCCGTCCGCACCAGGCCGGGGTAGAGCGCGATTACGGCAACGCCATATGGCCGGAGTTCGTGGGCCATGTCCGCGGCCATCTTGTCCGTCGCGGCCTTCGCCATACCATAGATTACGTTTGCCAGATACTTCCGGGCTGCCCAGTAACTGATGTTCACGATCAAGCCGCGGCGGCGCTGCACCATGACGGCGGCCGCATACGAGGCAGTCACGAAAGCGGCGCGCACTCCAGCTTCCATCATGCCGGTCCAGCGATGGGCGGGCTGCTCCCAAAACGGGAGCTGCCATGTAAAGCGGCCGTCCTCGACCATTTTCTCGTAGCCGCCCCAGGCCGAGTTGACGAGCACGTCGAGGCCATCCGCCTCGGCGGCGATCCGGGCGAACACCGCGGCGGTTTGCTCGTCCCGCAGGTGATCGCAGCGGATGCGGACGACACCCTCGGGAAGATCCGCCGTGTCGATGCCGCGGCCAGTGGCGAATACCTTATAGCCGGCTCCCGCCAGGCTGATGGCAACGCCTCTTCCAACGCCGCGGCTTGCTCCGGTTACCAAAGCTGTCTGCATGACTTACTTCTCCGCCAGCACAGACGCCAGCGGCGAATGCAGTCGATCGCAGTGTGGGGCAGGCGCTTTCGCCTGCCAACGTCTTCCGGCCATCAATCCAGGCCAGAGTTCCAGAAGGGCGCCTCGCGCGCTCGGCCGGCGGTGTGGATGGCGGAGCAAGTTCGCGCCCGCCTGCGTGACCCGGCAGATCCGTTGCATCTGCAACTGAGTATATCTCTGTTGCGTAGCGGGGCATTCCCAAAATCGGACAGCCAGGCACGAAAACCGGACAGCCCGCTGAAGAACAAAGCTTCAAAGCTGTGATTCTTCCGAGTGTGTGCGGACGACAGCCTTGGCAGGATAATTGCACCTTGTTATCCTATTGCTGAACCTGGAAGGAGAGCGGCCCATGCTGACGTCCCTCACGCGTGCCTTCAGGGTCCTGCGTAAAGACCCGGTCTTCACCGCCGTGGCGATCGGTTCGCTGGCACTCGGCATTGGCGCCACCGCGGCGATGTTCAGCTTCGCCGACGCGATGCTGCTGCGCCCGCTGCCAGTAATGCAGCCGGACCGGGTGGTCTCGATCAACACGGCTACTTCGGCGCCATTTGCCACCAACTCGAATATTTCATACCCGGACTATACCGATCTGCGCGACCGCAGCCGCACCTTCGACGGTCTGGTGGCGGCTTCGTACGCGAAGTTCGGTTTCAGTCCCGATCCAGGCACTCTGCCGCGCATGAAATTCGGCCTGTACGTTTCGGGCAACTTTTTCCAGGTGCTAGGCATCGAGCCTTCCCTCGGCCGCGGCTTCCGTCCCGAGGAAGGTCGGGTCGAGGGCCGCGATCCCGTGGTGGTGCTGGGTCACGATTTCTGGATAAGCCAGTTCGGCGGTAAGCCGTCCGTTCTGGGCTCCCGGATCCGGCTAAACGGGATCGATTTTTTGGTGATCGGCGTGGCGCCGGAGCAGTTCACCGGTATCGACCTGGTGTTGCGGCCTACGATGTTCGTTCCGTTGGCCATGTCGCCGCGCATGGGCGAAAACAATCTGCATAACCGCGATCTCGGCTGGCTCTTCCTCAAAGGACGGCTGAAGCCCGGCGTCGGCGTGGACCAGGCGCAGGCCGATATCGCGCCCCTGGCGGCTGAGTTGCTCAAGCTGCATAAGCAGAGCAGCCGCGATCGGCGACTCAAGGTGGAGACCGAATTGCAACTTCGCGTGGCCCAAGGGCCGGAAGTTACAGCGATGGTGGCGATGCTGGGCACGCTGGGGATCTGCGTGCTGCTGGTAGCCTGCGCCAATGTCGCCGGGCTGTTGCTGAGCAGGTCCCGCGCACGATCGCGGGAGATTGCCGTACGCCTGGCGATAGGCGCGAGCCGCGCTGCCTTGGTACGGCAGCTTCTGCTGGAGAATCTTTTGGTAGCGGTGGCCGGGGGATTGGGTGGCGTGGCTGTGGCCGATGCCTTCGGAGAACTCTGGCGCAGCATGCCGATTCCGGTCGACCTGCCGGTCACTTTTCAGATCGGGGTAGACCACCGCGTGTTGCTGTTCACCGTCGCCGTGTCGCTGGTGAGCACCCTGCTGTTCGGTCTGGCGCCCGCGCTGCAAGCTACTCGTTCGGACCTGGTGCCGGCCTTGAAAGCCGGCGACGCCGGCAGCGTGGGAAGGCGCCGCTTGTGGGGCCGTAACACCATGGTGGCGGGCCAGGTGGCGCTTTCGCTGGTCTTATTGGCCGTCTCAGCCGTTATGGTGCAGGGCTTTCGCGATCAATTGGCGCAGGGACCGGGCTTCCGCATCGATCATATCTTCCTCACGAGCTTCGATACGCAACTAATTCACTATTCCGAGGAACAGGCGCGGCGATTCTACAGCGACCTGTTGGAACGCGCTCGCGCGGCGCCAGGCGTGCGAGCGGCAGCGCTCGCCTCCGGTGCGCCGATGCTAGGCGTCGAGAGCATCGGCGTCGTTCCCGAGGGCTACCGTTTGCCCCGCGGCGAGCCGGCCATGACCACTTACGCATCCAGTGTCAGCGAAGGCTATTTCCGCACCATGGATATCGCGATCCAGCGCGGGCGCAGTTTCCTGGAATCGGACGACAAAGACGCTCCACTGGTGGCAGTGGTGAACGAACACATGGCGCTTCATTACTGGCCGAAAGGAGATGCGCTGGGCAAACGGTTCCACATCCGGACCTCGGACGGCCCTCTGGTCGAGATCGTTGGAATCGCCAGGAAGTCGAAGTACCTCTGGATCGCCGAGCGGCCGTTGGACTACTTCTACCTGCCGTTCCGTCAGCACGCGCATTCCGCGCTGACCCTGTTGGCCGAATCGCAAGCGCAGGACGCCAGCACCATCGCACCGGCGCTACACGAAGTGGTGCGCAGACTGGATCCCGATATGCCGGTTTTCGACGTGCGCACCATGCGGGACTTTTATAGGCAACGTGCGGTCAAGACGTCCGATATTATCGTCCAAATAGTGGCCGGTATGGGTCTGATGGGGCTGATCCTGGCGGTGGTGGGTCTTTACGGCCTGGTGGCTTACTCGGTGAGCCGCCGCACCCGCGAGATCGGCATTCGCATGGCCATCGGCGCCGACCGGCAAAAGGTGGTCTGGATGGTGCTGCGGCAGGGGCTGCGGCTCGGTGTGGCGGGGGTAGCCGTCGGTCTGGTCGTAGGTTACTTTGCCTGCCGCGTGGTCACGTCCGCGTTTTCGTTCGTCACGTTCGACCGCGTCGATCCTCTGGTTCTCGCCGCCATCGCGGTGCCGCTTCTCGCGATCACGGGGCTGGCAACGTGGGCGCCAGCTCGGCGCGCCTCGCTGATAGATCCCCTGCACGCCCTGCGAGACGAGTGAGCCACGGCGTGTCGAGCGAGCTCGACTCTGTAGTTTCTACATTGCTGGCCCGGTGGGGCAGGCGCTTTCGCCTGCCAACCGCCAAGCTTCAGTTCAACTGGAGCCGCCTTCAAAAGTGTGCCACGACCGGTTGGGAAACCAGGCCCATCAACTAAGGTGCCGCTTCCGCCGGCTCCGGTCCCCGGCCTCATTCATTTCATCGTCGCCAGGCCCTTCGACGCGTCTGCATAACCCGGCTGTAGTTGGAGCGCCTTCTTATAAGCTGCGGTGGCCTTGGCGGTTGCCCCCTTCTTCTTAAGGGCCTCGCCGAGGTAGTAATAGGCCTCCGCCGATGGCTTCCGGGCGATGGCTGCCTCGAAATCCGCGATGGCGCCATCCACGTCCTCACCAGACCCTGCTGGGGCCATCAATCGGCCGACGCCCCGGCCGAGATGCGCATCCGGGTTATTGGCGTCGAGCGCCAGGGCCTTTTCGAATTCTTCCATGGCGGCCCCTCCGTATTTCATCCTGTCCACCGGATTCCCCTGGGCCAGGCTGCCCATGATGCGCCCCTTCCACGCGTGCGCGCCGGCGCTTTTCGGGTCCTTGGCGATTAGAACGTCGGCCATGGCCAGGGCATCCGCATATTTCTTGGCGTCGAAGAGTTTCTTGAGTTCGGTGAGCGACGCGTTCCCGGCTGACGCGGCCGCAGCCGGCACGGTCATATGCCCGAGGTTCAACCCGTTGCCAACCCACGTGGTCTGTCCCATCATTGCCGAGATCAGCGGCGCCAGGTCCTGCATAGTCCCGGAAGTTGATCCGATGTTAAGACCGTTGCCCATAAACACCACCTTGCGGTCCAGGATGGCCTGCATCAGCTCCTGGAGAACGGAAGGTTTTTCTTCCTGTTCCGGGAACAACTCCACGCGAACGTCATCGCCTTCCACGATCAGAATTCCCAGCGGGACGGTCTTCCCGCCCATTCCGCCGCCAAACCCCGCCATCGCTCCGCCGCCGCCGAGTCCGAACTGGATCTTGGCAAAAGGAACCACCGCAGTGTCGCCGACTCGAATGGGTTCGCCGACTACGCTGTCGATTTTCAGTTGCGCAGCCAGCTTATCGAAGTCGGCCAAGGGCTGAGCCAAGGGAGCCTGGGCTCTCGCCAGAACCGCGCATAGCAGGAAGAAAGGCGCCCACGAAACAAATTTTCGTATCGTTTTCATGATGGCTTCCTCACTTGGCGGACGTCTTCGCGACGCTGATGAAGCGGGTTCCTTTTTTGCCGATCGCAACGAATCCCAAGGGCCGGGCTTCGCCACGCATGAAGAACCCATCGACACCCGGAGCCGGGTTTTGCGCCGCAGCCGCCGGACTGCCCGGAGCTGCCATGCCTCCACCACCGAAGCTGACATCCATCATCATGATCGGTATCAAAGTCACCGAGCCGACCTTTAGAGGCTCGCCAACCACGGTCTTCACATGCAGATCGTTGCTCAAACGCTGGGCCAGGGCATCTGCCAATTCGTGGGCGGGTTGCGAAGCCGGCGCCTGAGACTTTTTCTGCGGCGGGTCCTGACCTGCTGCGAGCGACGCGAGTATCAGTCCGGCCGCGGCTAAGACCATTTTCCGACGCAATGGGCACCTCCTGAAAGAAGCCTTAATCTGTATTATAAGTGCAACAGATCCAAATAATTGAATATGTCGGGAAGGCAGCCCTCCCGGAATCGAACACCCGGACACGAAAAACGGACAGTCCGCGGAAAAGCGCCGCCCCGAAGCTCTGATTCTTCTAGCGCGGAAGGACAATCCGCTTGGAAGGATAAATGCATCTTGTTATCCTGTTTTTGAACTTACCAGGAGATCGGCCCATGCTGACATCTCTCAAACACGCCCTCAGGGTGCTGCGTAAGGACCCGGTATTCACCGCCGTGGCGATCGGTTCACTGGCAATCGGGATTGGCGCAACATCGTCCATGTTCAACTTCACCGATGCGATGCTGCTGCGGCCGCTGCCGGTTCGAGCGCCGGATCGCGTGGTCACGATCAACACGGCCGTATCCGCGCCATTCGCCCAAAACCCGCCCATTTCGTACCCGGACTACCTCGACTTGCGCGACCGCAATCGCAGCTTCGACGGCTTGATCGCGTCCTCCTACTCGTCGTTCGGCTTCACCCAAAATCCCGAAGCCCTGCCCCACATGAAATTCGGCCTGTATGTCTCGGGCAACTTCTTCCGCGTGCTGGGCGTGGAACCGGCGTTGGGCCGCGGTTTCCGCCCCGATGAAGACCAGGTGGAGGGCCGCGACGCGGTGGTCGTGCTCGGTCACGATTTCTGGGTCGGCCAATTCGGCGCGAGCCGGTCGGTGATCGGCTCCCACATCCGGTTGAATGGCGTGGAGTTCACCGTGATCGGCGTGGCCTCCGAGCATTTCACCGGCATCGACACGATCATGCGGCCGCAAGTATTCGTCCCGCTGGCCATGTCGGCGCGTACGGAACAGCAGAACCACCTCCACGACCGCGATTTCGGATGGCTGATGATCAAGGGCCGGCTGAAGCCCGGCGTCAGTCTGGAACAGGCGCAGGCCGATATTGGGGCTCTTTCCACCCAACTCGAGAAGATGCACCAAGTACGCAGCAACGATCAGCGCCTCCAGGTGGAGACCGAACTGCAGCTTCGCACGGTGCAGTTGCCGGTGCAGACTACCATGCTTGTCATGCTCCTGCTGCTGGGGGCCTGCGTGCTGCTGGTAGCCTGCGCCAACGTGGCGGGTCTGCTGCTGAGCCGGGCGCGCGCACGCTCGCGGGAGATCGCCGTGCGGCTGGCCATCGGCGCCGGACGCGGGGCTCTCATCCGGCAACTCCTGCTCGAGAATCTGCTGGTGGCCGCGGCCGGCGGGATCGGAAGCTTCTTAGTGGCCGATACGGTCGCGGATTACTTGCGGCGCATCCCAATGCCTAAGGAGCTACCGATCATTTTCGATATCGGGGTGGACCACCGGGTGCTGCTCTTTACGCTGGTGGTTTCACTGCTGAGCACGTTGGTATTCGGCCTGGCGCCCGCGTTGCGCGCCACCCGCCCCGACCTGGTTCCGGCCCTGAAAGCCGCCGATGCCGATAGCGGAGGCAAGCGCCGGCTCTGGGGCCGTAACACGATCGTAGCGGGCCAGGTGGCTCTTTCGCTGGTGCTGCTGGCGACCGCCGCCGCTTTGGTCGAGGGCTTTCGGGAACAACTGCTGCCGGGTCCGGGATACCGCATCGAACGCCTCTTCCTCACCAACTTCGACACGGAACTGGCGCACTACTCAAAAGACCAGACAACGCGCTTTTACGGCGATCTGCTGGACCAGACGCGCGCCGCGCCGGGCGTGCGATCCGCGGCCCTGGCCTCCTTTGTGCCGATGGAGACATTCCCAAACAGCGAAGGGGTGGTTCCAGAAGGCTGGGACTTACCCCGCGGCGAGCAGACGATCTCGACACCCAGCGCCAACGTCAGCGACGGCTACTTCGAAACCATGAGCATCCCCATTCTGCACGGGCGCGGCTTCCGCGAATCGGATCGGGAGAACGCGCCGCTGGTGGCCGTAGTGAACGAACAGATGGCCAGCCACTACTGGAAGGGAGAAGCTTTAGGTAAGCGATTCCATCTGGGGAAGGCAGGCGACCCGCTGGTGGAGGTTGTGGGCGTCGCGAAAATGTCCAAGTACGCGTGGGTCGCCGAGCCCCGGATGGACTTCGTCTACCTGCCCTTCCGGCAGCATACGCGCGCCGCGATGTCGCTGGTGGCCGAATCGGAAGCGCAGGACGCCGCCACAATTGCGCCGGTGTTGCACGAAATCATACGCAAGCTCGATCCGGACATGCCGGTTTTCGAGGGGCGCACGATGCGCGACCTTTATACGGAGAGGGCCATCAAGTATTCGAGCATCATTACCCACCTGGTGGCCGGCATGGGATTGCTGGGCGTGATTCTGGCGACCGTGGGCCTATACGGCCTGGTAGCGTACTCGGTGAGCCGGCGGACCCGTGAGATCGGTATCCGGATGGCCCTCGGCGCGGAACGGGGCTCGGTGGTCCGGATGGTGTTGCGGCAAGGGCTGCGACTGGGCGTGGCGGGAGTAGCGGCCGGGCTTCTGGTGGCCCACTATGTATGCCGCGTGGTCACTGCCGTTTTCTCGCTCGAACACACCAATCCCTTGATCTTCGTCGTCATACCGCTGCCGCTGCTCGCGATTACCCTGCTGGCCGCGTGGGGTCCGGCCCGCCGCGCCGCGCAGGTCGATCCGCTTACGTCTTTGCACGATGAGTGAGCGCGGCGCGACGTTGGCACTGATTCCGGGTGACGTGAGGCGTTGTTGCAGTCACTTCCGCGGGTCAGACGTTCGTTTCAAGGCGACCTGCGAAAACCTTCCACCAACGCCGCAGGCGAGACGTTAAGTGGGTTCGGATGCTGAACGCGGCACCCACGATTTGTGGGCTGTGGGATCGTTCGCGAATCCTGCCCAAAGTAGCACGTCCCGCCAGTCTGTCTTCGCAGCACGCACTGCTTTTTGCAGCTTGTCCATACTTCCCGCACTTATCTTAAGGACGGCAAAACGGATTCGCTCCACTTCCTGCTCACCGGAGTTTTGGTACAAAGGCAGGTTATTTCCGCACTCGTCACGAAGGATGGTCCGCACCAATTCCTGGTCCGCCGGAACAAACAGAAGGGCTATGCGCTCTTCCGTTGGTTGGCTCAGCGGCGGCGCACCCACGTCGCGGATTGTAGCACCCTGCCGGCACTGACTTCTGCTGTCACGCGCAGTGCCAGCACCTTTGCCTTTAGCGTGGCTTCCTCTGGAGTTGCGCCGTACACTGTCACTCCGGGTCCGGAAAGTCTGGCACCGCGCGGCGGCGGGCAGTGATCCGATGAGCCGCCGTAGCGGCCTTGCCCAAGCCAAACCGCGCTGCTTGATGCAATGGCCCTTGCCCGCTTGACGGCTTGGCGGCACGAGGCCGCTTATTTCAGATGGCGCCTCGATTACCCGCGAAATCCGCGAGGGCCTCGCTGCCTGCAAGATTCCAGCATTGGTTGAATACAGGTATTACAGGTCTTCCGGGCGCAAGCCGTATGCTTTGCCATCTCACCCAGGGCGACCGGTCCCAATTCTTCGTCGTCGTGGTAGGCGAAACGATATTGGGGCCAGCCATCACGGCGCAACGTACGATGGGAACCGGATGTGCGGACAATACGTCACCCGATCCGTTGTAGAGCGCAAGCGCGCGCCGCGCCTTCGTCGCAGGCCAAACGCTCATGCGGCAATCGAAAATCGCAGCGTGTCGGGTCCGGGCGGTAATTCCCCGTGCTCGATTTCTTCGGCTATCACGCGCGGCGCCAGCGCCTTTGCCTTTAGCGTGGCCTCCTCGGGAGTTGCGCCGTACAGGGCAACTCGGGAATGTCGGCAATCCACCGGCCATCGGCTTCGCTCAATAGCCGGATCGTGAGTTGCATATGAACTGATTCTACCGCCCGCCAACTCGATCAGTGTACCTTGACCGCGGGCGTCACCCTTCAGAAAATATACTTGATCCCCAACTGAATTTGCCGTGGCGGCTTATTCCCGTAAGCGTTCTCCGAAAGCACCTGCCCGAAATTCGGACTCTCGAACACGTGACTCGGGATATCGAAGTTCGGATGGTTGAACAAATTGAAGACCTCAGCGCGAAGCTGCAGACGATGACTCTCCTTGCGCAGGATAATGTTCTTGTACATCGAGAAATCCAGGTTCTGCAGTCCCGGCCCGGTCATGATGTTGCGGCCCGCATTGCCAAACTGTCCGGCCGGCGGCTGGACGAAAGCGCACGTGTTGAACCAACTCCCAGGCTGGTCCACCACGTCGGCGGCCAGCCCGCCTTGCGAGATCGTGGTGTGGCAAGCGGGGTTGGGGTTCGCCATCACCGGACCGGGAGTGTAGGGGTTGGAGATCACGTCCGGCCGGTACGGGTTGCCGAATGCCGCGATGGCGGAGCCGGATTGCGAAGAGGGTAGGTTCACCGTGAACGGAGACCCCGTCTGCGACGTCAGGATTCCAGCCGCCTGCCAGTTGCCCAGCAAACTCCTGCGCCATCCCGGACTCGTGATCCACTTGCGGCCGAACGGCAGGTCGTACACGGAACTGACCACCAGGCGGTACTTGGCGTTGAAATCCGAAAGCCCGCGGTCCGCCTGCGGGTCGTTCGAGTTTTGCGGCAGTCCCGAGCCCACGCTGCCCCCGAACACGGACGAGACGTCGTCAATCGATTTCGAGAACGTGAACGCGGCCAAAAACGTGAGCCCGTCGGCGACGCGTCTTTCCGAGCGGAACTGCAGCGAGTTATAGGAACTGGCGGCGCCCGACTCTACATAAAGAATGGACGAATACTGCGGATACGGCGCCAGGCCGGTGACCGGGTTCGCCTGATTAAGGTCGCGCACGTCGGCCAGGTGCGTGCCCTTGGATCCCACGTATGCCAGATCGACCATCCAGTAGGGCTTGATCTCATATTGCAGATCCACGTTCCATTGCTGCATGTAGGCGTCCCGGAAGTTGCGGGCGATTTGGTTGGGCTCGACGATCGCCGTGGCTGGCTGGCTAAGAATGTTCTGGATCGTGTTAGTCCCGCTATTGGGGTAATAGGCCAGGTCGTAGAAGGGCGGGTTAAAGCGCGGAAAGACGTTGATGTTGAAAATGCCCACATCGTAGAAGATGCCGTAGGCGGCGCGCACCACCCAGCGCTCCGTCTTCATGGGCCGCCAGGCGACCCCGATGCGCGGGGCGAAATCGGTTTTCGTCGGAGTGTAAGTGGCCCGCGGAACTCCGTCGGTCCCGGCCTGTATAAACTGGCAGTCCGGAACCGGTGTGCAGGTCGCCGAATTCGGGCTGAGATCGGGAACGCTGTAGCGGTTGTGATCTTCGACGCCGGGGCTGTTGTACTCATACCGCAGACCCACGTTCAGCAACAAGCGCGGCACCACGTGGATATCGTCCTGAATGTAGTAGTTCATGCCGACGCTGCGTACGGTGTTAAAGGTATTGCCCGACACCGCTACCGCATAATCGGGAAGGCCGCCCACCAACTGCCCTAAGGCTTCGACGGGAGTTCCAGGATAGCCGTCCTCGGTGCCGGCCTCGAAGAAAAAATCGCCGCGGGCCACGAAGTCGAGGTAATTATCGATCTGGATGTCGCGGATGTCCGCGCCGAACTTGAACTGATTGCGTCCCTTGATCCAAGACAGGTTATCGGAGATATGTACAGTCGTATCGTGGCGGTCTTGCGGATAGTTGAGCGGCTCGCCGATTCCGTCGAACCCCAAAAGATTGACCTCGGGATATCCCAGATCCACCGGATTGGTCAGAACGTCCGGAAAGCCCAATTCCGCGCTCTTGTTCTGGCCATAGCTTTGCTGGAGGGCGCCCGCCCGCATGCGGTTGAAACCCAGGCGCAGCTCGTTGATCGCGGCGGACGTGAACACGTGCGTCCAACTCAGCCCGCCATTCTGCCCGTCGTTCAGTGTGAAACTGCCGTAACCGGGCAGGTTGGTGAACGCATTCACCGGGTCGAAGGGATTGAATTGGTCCTGGTCGAATATCGCCCAGTGCGCCGATAGCGTGTCGTCCGGACCGGCATGGTGGTCCACTTTGATCAGACCCAGGTTCTCCGTGTTCCGAATGACAGGCGCGGAAACATATGTGTTCGAGTTAGCCAGATTGGATCCCACATTGGCCGCCGGATACAGATTCAAGATGGCTTCGCCGGCCGGGTTTGGAGTGTATCCAGCCACGGCCGCCAGTTCCGGCGCGAGCTCCTTCTGTATCTCCGAAGGTACCGTGGCCTCGCGGGTGTTTGCCTGCCGCAGACGCAGACTCTCGTACGATACGAAGAAGAAGGTCTTATCCTTTCGAATGGGACCACCAAAGGTCGCTCCTAACTGGTCGCGGTCAAGGGGCGGGATCGGGCCGCACGTGCCCTGCACGGAAGTAGGCGTGCAGTAGGGTTGATCGAAGAAATTCTTGGCGTCCAGGTTCCGGTTGCGCAGGAATTCGAAGAGTCCGCCGTGGAACTGGTTGGCGCCGCTCTTCAGGATGACGTTGATCTGCGCCCCGCCGCTGCGCCCGAATTCCGCCGAATAATCGCTGGACTGCACCTTGAACTCCTGAATGGCGTCAATCGACGGCAGCGCGACGTATTGGTTAATATACGGATCGTTGTTGTCCACGCCTTCCAGCAGGAAGTTGTTGGACTGTTCCCGCGCGCCGTTGACGCTCACCGCGCCGCCCTGCGTGGAGTTCTGAGATCCCTCGACCGGCAACTGGCTTCCGGGGGCGAGCAGCGCGAAAGCCAGGAAGTTGCGCTCGTTCAGCGGCAGCTCGTGAACCAGGCGGCCATCGATCACCTGTCCCAAAGTCGAGGTGTCTGTCTGGACGATAGGCGGCGTATCGGTGACCTTCACTTCCTCGGTGGCCATGCCCACCACCAGGGTGAAGTCGACGCGCGCGGTCTGATCCACATCCAGGCCGACATCGCCGTGTACGCTTCTGCGAAAGCCCGCCTTCTCCACTGCCACCCGATAGTGTCCGGGCGGCAGCAGGGCGAACGTGAAGTCGCCGTCGTCATTGGTCAGCGCCTCTCTGGTAGCATTGGTCCCTTCGTTGGTCCCCGTCACCCGGGCTTTCGGGACAACCGCGCCGGTGGGATCGGTTACGGTGCCGGTGATGGCTCCTGTAGGATCGTTTGCCAGGAGCGGCGCGGTGAGCCAGCTCCCCAGCAAAGAAATAAACAAAAAACATCGATAACCCATATTGTTCTCTACGTAAATTGTTCTCGCACAGTGCCGTAATTCGGCCTGCCCTCCGTTTCCCTGCACTGTACAAGGGTTTGAGACCCTTTTATCTGCGCTTTGTAACCCCTATATTCGTTCAGGATAGCAGACGCAGGCGCTCCAGGTGGCGTTTCAACATCGCCGCTGTGCTATCCGATTCCCAGATCGTCGATGCGCTCCACCGGCGTGCCGCACTGGCGGCAGATCAGGGCATGGCAATCGCCGCAAACCAAAGGGTCGGTGACCGCTTTTGCGCAGGTGGGGCAATAGAAGTCGGCGCGCGGCTCGGGCTCTGGCATGCCGCCCAGTATTATACATTCTCCGAAGAGAAAAGTGCCTTGGTGGCAGTGTTGCACACTGGGGTGGGGCAGGCGGTTTCGCCTGCCAAGGCGAGCGATGCTCGCCTGCTGAGTTTGCCGGCATTGTACGCTGTCGTTTAGAGTGAAGTTGGACTGCAGTGGAGGTGTACGAGTTGACCACACAAGGTGGCGCAACCGACTTTGCGCGGTTGATCGAAGCCTGCGAATCGTTCGGCCTTACTGCCTGATCGGCGGTTCAACGTAGCAATTGACGGCCAGGCCTGCAGGACCGGGGCTTTAAGACCGAAGAACATCCGCACTCAGTGAATGCGCTAGCGCCCGTCAGCCAGCTCCGGATTCAGTTCACCACAGACGAAAGATACCAAGCCTTCCTGGCTCGGTCCGTGGAGGCGGAAGTCCTGGGAGTTCCCGCGAGAGTCGCTTGCCTGGAGAACGTCACTCGCGGCGAACTCTGGGCGTACGGCGACCCGCGGGGTCTCAGCAAGCGCAAGAAGGACGAACTCGATCTCATCCGGTTGGCCGAGGCGTACCCTGCCCTGAAGTCTCTATACCCTTCCGAGCTACAGGAGCAGCTCGACCGCGGATGACAGGCTTTGAAATCGCGTGGGCATCATAGCGCGGCCATGGCAGGCGACAGCGTCTGCCCCACGCTATCGAGGCGCGCGCAGACGGCGCGGGCCATCTGGCCGGTGGTCGCTCGGCCGCCCATGTCGTAAGTCCGCACCACGCCTTCGGCCACGACTTCCGCTACGGCCGCTTCGATTTCCGCTGCCTTGTCCCTTTCGCCGAGCCACTCCAGCATCATCTTAGCCGCCAGAATCGTGGCGATCGGGTTCACTTTGTTTAGCCCGGCATACTTCGGCGCGGAGCCGTGCGTGGGCTCGAACACGGCGTAGCGGTCGCCTATGTTGCCGCTGTATCCGAAGCCCATGCCGCCGACAAGTTGCGCGCACAGATCGGAGAGGATATCGCCGAACAGGTTGGTGGTCACCAGCACATCGTAGTTGCCGGGGTTCTTGAGCAGCCACATGCAAATGGCGTCCACGTTGGCCGTGTCGAATTGGATCTGCGGATATTCGGTGGCAACTTCCTGCGCGGCTTCCAGAAACACGCCGCAAGTCGCGCGCAGCACATTGGCTTTATGCACGGCGGTCACCTTCCTCCGCCCATGGCGCGCGGCATAATCGAAAGCCGCCCGCACAATGCGGCGGGACCCTTCGCGCGTGACGCTGCGTATGGAAATGGCCGCGTCGCGCGGGATGCGGTCCATCACCGGCTCCTGATAGAAAACGCCGGGCACGCGCGGGAACTCCACGCCGATGTACATGCCCTCGGTATTCTCGCGGAACACCACCAGGTCGATGCCTTCCCGGTAATTGAGCGGGTTGGCCGGGAATGCCTTGGCCGGGCGCAAGCAGGTGTACAGGTCGAGCATCTGGCGCATGCGCACGATGGGGCTGCGGTAGTTCAGGCCCTGACCTTGCAAATGGGGCGCCAACTCGCGCTCCGCATCCTTGCCGGGCTTGGAAGTGATGGCGCCGAAAAAGGCGCAATCGGTGGAGCGTAACAGGTCCACCGTGCGCTGCTGCAGGGCCTCGCCCTCGCTGCGCCAGAAGTCCCAGCCAATGTCCCCGTGGATGTATTCGGCCTCGAAGCCAACCGCATCCAGCACGATGCGCGCCGCCGCGCACACCTCCGGGCCGATGCCGTCACCAGGTAGCCAAGCTATGCGATACATAAGCCTCCTTGAAAACGGGGTTCTGGGTGCTGGGTCCTGGCAAACGCCTCGCCCGTCTGCGGCAAGTGGGCCAGCACCTAGCACCCAGAACCCAGAACCTTCCCCTTCAGATATGGAATCAATCCCCCCGCGTCGAGCAGTTCCACCGCGCGGGGATCCAGCGCCGCAGCATCAAACACGCGGTTCCGAGTCAGGTTCACGACGCGCCCTTCTTCCAGGTCGATCTCCAGTTCGTCGCCCTCGGCCGCATCCACCTGCGCCACCACCGCGGGCAGCCCCAGATTGATCGCATTGCGGTAGAAGATCCGCGCAAACGAAACTGCGATCACCGCGCCCACGCCGGCGTACTTCACAGCCGCGGCAGCCTGCTCGCGACTCGATCCGCAACCGAAATTCTTGCCGGCCACCAGGATGTCGCCCGGCTGAATGCGGCCCCGTATTTCCGGGTACGCCAGCTCGAACAGATGCTCCGCCGTCTTGTCACGGTCGGTGATGTTCAGATATCGGCCCGGGTAGATCACGTCGGTGTCGGTGTTCTCGGGCAGCACGGCGGCCACCCGGCCCTTCAACAACACTTTCGTCATGCCACGACCTCCTTGGGATGCACGATGTGACCGGCCACCGCCGACGCCGCCACCACCGCCGGCGATGCCAGGTACACCTGCGAATCCTTGCTGCCCATGCGCCCGATGAAATTGCGGTTCGTGCTCGAAATGCACACTTCGCCGGCAGCCAGGATTCCCTGGTGCACGCCCACGCACGGGCCGCAGCCCGGCGGATTCACGATGGCGCCCGCCGTCACCAGCGTCTCCAGGTAGCCCAGCCGCATCGCTTCCAGGTAAACCTGTTGCGACGCTGGAACGATCAACAGCCGCGTGTGCGGATGCACGTGCCGTCCCGTCAAAACATAGGCGGCCATCTCCAGATCTTCCAGCCGGCCGTTTGTGCAGCTTCCCAACACCGCCTGGTGGACCGGCACATCGCCCACCGCCGATACCGGCCGCACGTTATCGACACTGTGCGGGCAGGCCACCTGCGGCTCCTTCAAGACCGCGCTGGCATCGATGCGCAGCCACTTCTGGTAGCGCGCGCCAGGGTCCGGATGCCATGCCGCATAGGCGGATAGGTCGCTTGCGGGAAGATGAGTGTGCCTATGCAGGAAGTCCAGCAATTGATCGTCGACAGGCGTGAAAGCCACCTTAGCCCCCATCTCCATCGACAGGTTCGCCAGCACCATGCGGGAAGCCACCGTCATGTGGCGTATGGCCGGCCCGTCGAACTCGACTGCCTGGTAATCGGCGCCATCGCTGTGCAGTTGCCCGATGATGTAAAGGATCAAGTCCTTGGCCGATACCCACCGGGGCAGCGCGCCGCCTACTTCGATGTGCAGCGTGGCCGGCACCTTGAACCACAGCTTGCCTTCCGTCCAGACGCCAGCCATCTCGGTGGCGCCTATGCCCGTGGCAAATGCGCCGAACGCGCCGTGTGTAGTGGTGTGGGAATCCGTGCCCACCACCACCATGCCGGGCAGCACGTGACCGTTCTCCGCCAGCACTTGGTGGCAGATGCCGCCGCGCCCGACATCATAGAAACGGCGTATGCCCTGCTCCGCCACGAATTCGCGTATGGCTTTGTGCGTAGTGGCCGTCTTCTCGGATTCGGCTGGAATGCGGTGATCCAGCACAATCACGATGCGCTCGGGATCCCACACGCGGCTCACGCCGATCTCCCGAAAGCTCTTGCGCACCAGGTCGGCATTCTCGTGCGACAGCGCCAGATCGATGGATGCCACCACGATCTGGTCCGGCGCAACCGACGCGCGCCCGCAAGCGCGTGCCAGGATTTTCTCCGCCATCGTCATCGGCGTCACATCAGCATGTGGCATATTTGGCCTCCCGAACCGATTCCGGCAGATACTCGTGTTCCAATCGCCGGTATTCCTTCAGCCCCACGAATGTCGTGTATTCCGCGAAGCTCGAAACCCATTGCTGCTGCCCGGCCAGAAGTCCAGTTGGGGAAGCGTGCAGAGCTTCGAAGAACTCCTGCATGGCGCGGTGTGCCACCATGATCGAGGCCACCGGAATGCTCACCCGCGCTACTCCCATGCGCGCCAAGTCCGGAATGGGGATCAGCTCCGTCTTTACGCCGGTTACGCCGTCCATCAGGTTGACCGACAGCAGCCCGTTCACCTCGTTCACCGCGCGTTCGATATCGGCGCGGGAGCGTATGCCGTCGATGAACGCCATGTCCGCGCCCGCCTCGAGATACAGGTTCGCGCGGTGAATCGCCACGCTCAATCCGTAGACGGCGTAGGCGTCGGTCCGCGCATTGATCACCAGCGACGAGCCGGCCCGGTCGCGCACCGCGGCCATGGCGCGCACCTTCCCGGTCATCTCCTCGGCGTCGATCACCTGCTTGCCTTCCATGTGGCCGCAACGTTTGGGGAAGATCTGGTCTTCGATGTTGACGCCTGCCACCTCCATGGCGATCAGGCGCTCGGTGATATCGGCGGCGTTCAGCGCATTGCCGCCGCCGGTATCGATATCGGCCATCACCGGAATGCTGACGGCGCGCGCGATGCGCCAGGTCTGGTCCAGGATGTCGCGCATCTCGACCAGCCCCACATCGGGCTTGGCGAGCAGGCTGCCGGCCAGCCCGAAGCCGCTGACCTGGATGGCTTCGAAGCCGGCGCTCTCGATGACGCGGGCGCTCAGCGCATCGTGGCACCCCGGCACCACGAGCGCATTCCGGCGTGACAGCTTTTCACGCAGTATGAAAGCAAAATCGGACGGCATGACGGATCTCTCCCACCAAACATATTAATCCTATTCGGATGTGAAAGTCTTTTGTAACATTCCCTCCCACGCCGCAGCCTCGCTCGGGAGGCGCTCCATGCCTCCCAGTACTGGTACACGTCGAAATGACTTGCTCCTGATGGCTCGAGGCTTTAGAATCAGCGACGCAGGGGAACTCGGCGAAACACCCGTGGCTTACGCCGGTGGGCGATTGTATGGCGGCGCCATCGGGAACGGATTCACCAACGGCGAGATATATTCGTTGACTCCCCCCGCTTCCGGCGGGGGTGCATGGGCGGAGCATGTCGTCTACAGCTTTACTGGCGGCAGCGATGGCGGCGGCCCGGTTGCCAAGCTGGTGGCGTCCGCGGACGGGGTTCTCTACGGTACTACGTACTCCGGAGGCGCCTTCGGGCGTGGGACGGCGCTTTCGCTAACTCCGCCGGATGCGCCTGGAGCGCCTTCGGCACTGACGACTATCTATGACTTTCACCCGGAGCGCAGGCAGAACGGGCGATACCTTAATGCTGGCCCCTGATTCAGGAGTGCTCTTTGGCACCGCTTACTCGGGAGGGTATCGGAACAACGGCACGATATTTGAGTTGACCCCACCGGTCTCATCAGGCGCAGCCTGGACATTCGCGGTGCTCCATTACTTCCCGCAACCCGCAAACCAACTCGATGCACCGGGTGGCGGGCTGGCTCTGGGCCGCGGCCAAGTGCTTTACGGCGTGACGTATGGCGGTGGAACTTACTATTACGGTACGGTATTCGCCTTGCAGTTGTAGGCGGCGGCCTTAACTGGCATCAAATTCGCAAGAACTGTCAAGACCTGGGCCGGGTTGAAGGTCTAGACTGTGACCATGAAGACCAAGGCCGCACGCGCTCCAACCGCAAAACTCGATCTTTACCAAACCTGTAAAGCGGAATACGTAACGCCGCGCACTCCCGTCCTCCTGCAGCTTCGAAATGCAAGCTACCTGGCAATCGCGGGAACCGGTGCACCCGGCGCAGAAGCCTTCCAGCAGGCGATAGGCGCCCTCTACAGCATGGCATTCACCATCAAAATGGCCAGCAAGTTCGCCGGCCGGGACTACGCCGTGTGCAAGCTCGAAGCGCTCTGGTGGCTTGCGTCGGGACGTCTGTTCCTGACCGAGCCGAAGGAGAAGTGGTCCTGGAAGCTCTTGATCCGGACCCCCGATTTCATTGGCAAGAGCGATCTGGAAGCCGCCCGGCGGCAATTGATCAAAAGGGGAAAAGGGCCGCTGATCGAGCAAGTGGAACTGGCGGCGCTCCGCGAGAACTGGTGCGTGCAAATGCTCCACGTCGGACCCTATGACAACGAGCCCGAGACTGTCCGCCAAATGGAAAACTTCGCCGCGGAGCAAGGGCGCCGGTTTGACGGCTTGCATCATGAGATCTATCTGTCCGATCCGCGCCGCGTTGCGCCCGAGCGGCTACGCACGATTCTGCGCATCCCAGTTATAGCGGTGGGCAGTCGCCTGCCAACCTAGCTTCTGCCGACGGCGTCGCCAGCCCAGCGAGTACAGTGGAGTGCTAGACTCGGGCGACGGAGGGCACGCAAATGGAACAGCGCGTCAGCATCATCACGCTGGGCGTCGCCGATCTGCAATTCAGCAGGCAATTCTACGAGCGCCTCGGATGGCGGAGGTCGATGGCCCAGGCGGAAGGCGTCGTATTCTTCCAAACAGGAGGAATGGCCCTTGCCTTGTATCCGCGAGACGATCTCGCAAAGGACGCAAACGTTAATCCGCATGGCGAAGGCTTCCGGGGACTGTCGCTGGCCTACAACGCCCGCACGCGCGCGGAGGTCGACGCGGTCCTCGAAGAGGCCGTGGCTGCAGGCGCCACACTCCCTAAGCCGGCCCAGGAAGCATTTTGGGGCGGGTATTCGGGATACTTCGCCGATCCTGACGGATTTCCTTGGGAAGTCGCCTGGGATCCCTCCTTTCCGATCGCGGAGGACGGATCTATTCGAGTTCCCGACTAACTCCGTCAATTCTCCCGGTGAGCCTCCGGAGGACCGCTTGTTAACGCGCGCAGCTCTGATCGGAGCCGTCAGGGAGCGGTTTTCCCGACATGCGAGGCCACTTCCCCCGTAGAATGGTCTCGTGACGCGCGAGGCAACTTGGGAAGATTACCAGCGAAGAGTTGGACGCGTAATCCAGCATCTGGAGCAACACCTCGACGATGGCGTATCCTTGCCGGAACTGGCCGGAGTCGCCAGCTTTTCTCCCCATCACTTTCATCGAGTTTTCCGCGCGCTGACCGGCGAGGGGGTCGCCGAACATGTGCGCAGGTTGCGCCTCGAACGCGCCGCGGCCCGGCTGCGCACCACCAGCCGGTCCGTGTTGGACATCGCGCTCGAAGCCGGCTACGAAGCACATGAGTCGTTCACCCGCGCCTTTGAAACGGCATTTCATACCTCGCCCATCCGCTATCGTGCCGACAGACACATCCTCGCGCCGGCGCGGACCGCAAGCGATCTGCCGGACAATGCGGCGCGCGTAGAGCGCATCGGGCCCTTGCACGTGGTCCGGCTCAGGCACGTCGGACCTTATGACGAAGTAGGCCGAACCTTCGTGCGGCTGGCAGCCTGGGTGGGAGCACACGGCTTATTCGGTCCTTGGACACAGGCCTTGGGCGTTTGTCATGACGACCCGGAAGTCACTCCGCCGGAACATCTCCGCTACGATGCCGCCTTTGTGGCGCCCCAATCCGGCGCCGGCGAAGGCGAGATCCAGGTCATGGAACTGCCCCAACGACTTTACGCGACAACCATTCACAGAGGGCCCTATTCGGCATTGCCGGCCGCCTACGCTGGCCTGATGCGTTGGTGGCTTCGGAATGGGGATGGCGAGATCTCCGACCTTCCGTCGCTGGAGTTCTATCTCAATCAACCCGGCCAAACCGCGCCCGAGTCCCTCATGACCCGTATCTGCCTGGCCGTCTCCGCATGACGCCGCCAGACCGCTTGGGAGCTTGCTGAAGAAACGTAGGGTAGCAACCGCTCCCTGACGGTCGGGCCTCTGTGGTTTGCTGTAAACAGGCCCGCGCCGATTCTGAGCGGGAGCGTCATCCAGCGGTTCTGAGCGTTCCTCGAACAAGCTCCTCGGCGTGCTCACACCACCGCCGGGCGGCGCGGCATACGAACCCCTTAACGCAAGCCGTGCTTCTTGATTCGATAGCGCAACTTGTCGCGGCTGATTCCCAAGAGGCCGGCGGCGCGCACCTGGTTGCCGCGGGCGCGGTCGAGGGCCTGCTCAATTACTCGCTGCTCATGCTGGCGGAGATCCAAATCGGGTGCGCCAGGGGCGGATTGAGGCGCGGGAAAGGCGATCACTTCGGCGGTCTTGGGGCACGGAAGCTCGCGAATATACTGTGGGAAGTCCACAATGTCCAATGTATCCAGGGCAGCCACCATGCAGGCGTGGCCGATGACGTTCTCCAGCTCACGCACGTTACCAGGCCAGGAGTGGCGTGACAACTGGGCCTGCGCGCGATCGCTCAGCCGGGCGACCGGTTTGTGGTATTGCCCCGCGAACTTATGCATGAAATAACTCTCCAGAAGGCCCAGGTCCTCGTCGCGGTCTGCCAACGCCGGCACTTTGATCTCAACCATGCAGAGCCGGTAATACAGGTCTTCGCGGAAACTCTTTTCTGCGATCTTGGCGCGCAGGTCGTGATTGGTGGCGGCCAAAACGCGAACGTCCACTTTGCGCGCGGACAATGACCCGACCCGCTGCACTTCCAGGTTCTGCAGAACGCGCAACAGCTTGGCCTGCATGGCCAGCGGCATGTCGCCGATCTCGTCCAGGAACAGCGTACCGCCGTGGGCGTACTCAAACAGGCCCATCTTATTGGTGACCGCGCCGGTGAACGCGCCCTTGACATGGCCGAACAGTTCGCTCTCGAAAAGGGTTTCCACCACCGCCGAGCAGTTGCAGACCACCAGCGGTCCGGCGGAGGCTGGGCTGAGGCGATGGAGGGCTTGCGCAACCAGTTCCTTGCCGGCTCCCGTGGGCCCCGTAATGATACAGGCGCGGTAGTGCGGCGCCACGCGGCGTATCTGGGCGAACATCTCCCACATGCACGGGCAGCGCCCCACGATGCCTTCGAAAGCGCCGGTCTCCGTCAACTCGCCGTCCAACGGAACAGCGCTTTGGCGGCGTATCTCGGCAGTCAGTGTCTCTGCACGCTTGCGGGGTGCGGGAAGCGATACCGGCTTGCCCGGATAATCGCAAGCCTCCCTCTGGACGGCTTCGACAGCGCCATCCGCCGAACAAATCGTGGTTAAGGTAAGTTCGACTGTATTGTCGCAGCCCGGAATGGCTATGCGCAGGACGTCGCCGTCCAGCCCCAGAATCACCGCGTTTCTGCGTGAGCCGTCCGGGTATTCGATCGCGATTTCCAACCCTCTCAAGCGTGTCGTCGCGGTTGACATATTTGCCGCTGGGCCCGCAGCCAGTCCTCTTGCGGAGATCCGTTTTGAAAGCCTCGAGCGAGCCAGAGGTTATATGCCAAAGCAGCGATCTGACGCTGCTTGGCCGGTGCGATATTCCCTGGCGCCAATTTCTCGCACCCCCTTGCCGGAGTGCATTCTGCTTTAGCCATGAAAGTCCCTCCCATCGCTTGACAACCCCTCTAATCCAACCGGCCGGCTACATGAGAACACGAGCCATGCCGGCAACCGAACGGCCGCTCTCCCAACCCCGCAGTGTCTGCGTTCCGTCTTCGGCCGAGACGGCGCTGATCCCCGCCGCGCTGAGCGTCACACTATGCCACCTACGGGCCGGAATCCAGCAGGCGATACACGGCTCTGCGCAACTCCCAGGCGGTGGCCGGCTTCTCCAGGATGGCCGTCGCGCCGGCATTTAGTGAAATGTTAGGCACACATCCGCTCATATAACCGGAAACAGCCAGGATCTTCGCCCAGGGAAAATCGGAGCGGAACGTTCGGATGGCTTCCACGCCGTCCAAATCCGGCAGACTCAGATCCATCACGATCGCATCGAAGGTAGTTGCCTGAGCTGCCGCCAGCGCCTGCCGGCCGGTTTTCACGGCCGTCACATGGTAGCCGTCTTCGGTCAGGAGACGTTCGAATAAAGTGCGCACGGCGGGTTCGTCTTCCACGATCAGAATACGAGGAGCGTACTCCGGATGTCTCTCCGGCACACGGAGTCGGATTACGCCGGCTTCCACGATGCCGCACAAAAGGAGAACGTCCAAGCCGCGCCTGAGGCACGTGAGTTCAATCCGCTCTGAGTCCGCCATGCCCGCCCAGATCATAACGCAGTCGATCTCGAATTCCAGATCGAGGAGACGTGCTGCGCTGGCCGCTCCGTCCGACAGTAACACGCGGTACCCTCTCCCCTTCAGAATGTGGGAGAGCATGGCGAACATGTCCGCATCATCGGCCACGACGAGAACCGTGGGGTGGTTTCGTTCGACAAATTCCGGTTTTCGTTCGACGAATGCCGGTTTTCTAGGATCTTTCCTTACACGCCTGGTCTTGGGCCGTGATACCTCTCGCGGGGCCCGCAGCCAATCTTCTTGTGGTGATCCGTTCTGAAAGCATCGCGCGAGCCAGAACTTATAGGCCAATCGAGCGATTTCCCGCTGCCCGGTCGGCGCGATATTCCGTGGCGCCAATCTAACGCAGACCCTTTGGGGCATGGCCGCTACTTTAGCCATGAAAGTCCCTCCTATTGGCTGACCAGGCTAAGCCCAACTGCAGGACCGTCGGCTGGCGCGCCTCCCTGTTTCTAACCAAATAACACGCCCAGCAAGCCTAGTCTGGTCACAATTACACACATTTTCAGAAATAATTAGGTCAATATTGCTCACAATTGGGCGTCGGAACCTGTCCGGCAAGAACTCGTCCGGCAAAAACCTGACGTAGCGCTGGGGGGCTAACCTTCCGAAAGGCTAGTCGTGTAGGAGAACATTCAGAAGCGAGCTGTGAACTTCCAGCCCATGTTTGTAGTCGATGAAGCCGAGTTTGCGGAATTTATTCATGAAGAAACTCACGCGCGACCGCGTAGTCCCAATCAGCCCCGCCAACGTTTCCTGGCTGATATCGGCAATCACTGTTTCTGGCTTGCCTTCCTTCCCGAAGTTCGCCAGAAGCAGGAGCACTCGCGCCAGCCGCTTCTCACTGGAGTTGAAGAGCTGATCGACCAGATCCGCCTCCACCCGAATGTTTCGACTGAGCACATAGGCCAGAACCAGCGCCGCAAAAGCATTGTCATCGCGAAGCAGGCGCGTCATGGCCGGCTTTGCCAGCCGCGCGATGGAACACTCTGTCATGGCGCATGCGCTTGCCATGCGTACCGGCGGCTGGCCGACCAGGCAAGCCTCCCCTACCAGGTCTCCGTTAGTCAGAATCGCAACAACCGCTTCCTTGTTCTGTTTGGACACGACCGTGAGCTTAACTTTGCCCTTCTGAATCGCAAACACGGCATCCGCTGGATCTCCTTGCGAGAAGAGCACCTGGCCTTTCCGATAGTGAACGGTAGTTCCTTCCCGGGCGATCATAGCCACCAGGAGTTCGGAATCCGAGACTGGTTTTTTGGATGCCTCTTGCTCCGCTGGCGGAGTCTGTCCCGGAGGCGCCGGGGAAATTCGCCTCATTTTGGGCAGTTTAGCTCATCAACCGCTAGCTCCGCCACTGCGCATTTTCCTGTGAAAGCCGGCGAGCGGGAACCAGCGCGGGACAGCTTGGTCGCCCCGCCCGTTACGCCATCGGAGGCGGGAGCGGCCCCGCGCCCTGTCTAGCCGGACCGCCAACCGCGGGCTGGCTCAGCCACATGGTTGGCGCCAGCCCGGGGGGCTGCCGGCAGAACTTCATGACCCGTATCTGCCTTAGCGTCTCCGCGTGAGGCCGCCAGACACATTCTTGTAAACCATGCCGCCCTTCATCACAAACACGACGCGCCGCACGGCCGCGATGTCCTTTAGCGGATCGCCATCGAGCGCGATGATGTCCGCCTGCAGTCCCGGCGCGATCGAGCCGATCTGATCGGCCATCCCCAACGCTTCCGCACCCAGTGAATTGGCGGAGACCATCGCTACCATGGGATCCACTCCGCAATCGCGCACGCGGTCGATGAACTCCTCGGCGTTGCGCCCGTGCGCGCCCGCCACCGCGTCCGTACCAAAAACAATTTTCAGGCCCGGCGTTTTCACTGCGCGTCGCAGCAACTCGTGGTTCATCGGCAGGATTTTCTCCATCGCCGCGAAACCTTCTTCGGTGTAGTAAGGTGAGCGAAGATACTTGTCTTTGTTCAGAAGATAGTTTTCCAGCAGCAGCCCGGCTTGCGGATCGAAATAAGTCCCTTTTTCAGCCATCAGTTTCAGATCGTCGTCCGTCGCCCCCAGACCGTGCTCGATTTCGGTGCACCCGGCCAGCGTAGCGGCACGGACAGCATCTCTGTAAGCGTGCACGAGCGTGCGAAGTCCCTGCTTCCTGGCTTCCTCGCAGGCCGCGTTCAATTGCTCCTGGGAGAGTGTCATCGCGCCTTGGCGCATGCCGCCCGACGCGAAGATCTTGATCAGGTCCGCGCCCCCTTCCTTCTGTTTCCGCACGTACGCGCGTATTTCATCCGGCGTCCCGGTCTGTGCGCCGCGCCCTAACAGCGGATCGATGGCCGTCAGGATGCGCGGGCCGGGCAGTGCGCCGCTCGCGATGGCATCCCGCAACGGAACGTCGGCGGGCGAGCCCACGCTCTGCACCGTGGTGAAGCCCGCCATCAGCGTCACCCAGGCATTCGAAGCCGCTTGATACGCAGCCTCTGGTGTGGTCCCTCCCTGGCCTGCATTTTTGCCGTCCTTGCCGAAGCTCCAGGTGATGTGCACGTGCGCGTCGATCCAGCCCGGCAACACTGTCAGGCCGCGCAGATCGTAGTCCACCGGCCCGGCCTTTGGATCAATCGCGACGATCCTGGAATCCTCGATCGCGATGCGCGTGTCGTGCAGCACGCGGCCCTTGCCATCCAGCACCGTGCTCGCATCAATCACGATGCGTTTGCTCTGCGCTGAGGCGCACACGCCCAGCATGCTGAGTATGCATAGCATCTTCTTCGCGCATCGCATGTTTGCTCCCAGCCCTCACGCCGCCGGATGCGGAAACGGTCCCCGCGCCTTCTCCAGCCGCACCGCCAACTCCAGAATCAGCTCCTCCTCATACGGCCGCCCGACGAGCTGCACGCCGATGGGCAGGCCGTCCGCCGACATCCCGAACGGCAGCACCACCGCGGGCAGTCCCACCAGATTGAAAGCCGTCGCCGGCATCATGGCCTGAAACAGGCCGATCTCCTCTTCGCCCACTTTCCAGCGGCGCGAGCGATGCGGGAATGCCGTCACCCCGCACGGTGGCATCAGCAGGACGCGGTACTCTTCCATCTGGCGCAGCAACGATGCGCGCATGCGGTCGCGCGTGGCTAGGTTCAGCAGCACCTGCTCCACGCTGGGCGCAGCCTGCTCCAGCGCGCTATTCAGAAATTCGGTTGCCGTCCAGTGCGCCTCTGCCTCGCGCCCTTGTATGAACTGCTTGGTCAGCGGAGCCGGCAACTGGCCGAAAAAGAACCACCACAGGTTGGGCGCGCGCTCCAGGCCCTGCGGCGCGAAAGGCTCCGCGGGCACCTTTATGAGCCCGAGAGTCTTGGCCGCATCGCGCACAGTCTGCCGGATCTCTGGATCGACCGGAACTTTGTAGAACTGCTCGACCACTCCCACACGCAGTCCCGCCAAATCGGCCGGCCGCAGCGGCATGGGCACGGAGAACGGATCCTGGTTGTCGTAACCGGCCAGCGCCGCAAACAGCAACCGTACATCTTCCGCCGAACGCGCCAGCGGACCGGCCACGCTCAGAAGCCCGCCAGGATGGTTCATCACCGGAAAATGGCCGGCTGCGGAGACCCGTCCAGGCGTGGGCTTCAATCCCACAATGCCGCAAAAATGCGCTGGAATCCGTATGGAGCCGCCGCCGTCGCTGCCGATGCCACCCGCCGAGCAGAAGGAAGCAATGGCCGCCGCCTCTCCGCCGCTCGAACCCCCCGGCGTACGCTCCAGGTTCCACGGATTGTTGGTGCGGCCCGTGATGAAATTGTCAGTTTCGTAATTGGAGAGGAACTCCGGCGTGTTAGTCTTGCCCAGGATAATCGCGCCGGCCGCGCGCAGGCGGGCCACCGATGTGGCGTCCCGGTCCGCCTTGTGGCCCACGCGAAAACGGCTGCCGCACTGCGTCGGGAGGCCCGCCATGTCGAAGCTGTCCTTGATGGTCACTGGCACGCCGTGCAGCAGGCCCAGCGAATTCCCATGCATGACGGCGTCTTCGGCGCGCTTGGCAGCCGCGCGTGCTTCGTCCGCCAGCACCGTCACGAAAGCGTTCAGACGAGGATTCTGCGCTTCGATCTGCTTCAGATGGGATTCCACCAACTCCACCGGCGAGATAGCGCGATCCCGCACCATATCGGCCATCAGGCACAGAGAGGATTGTACGGCCATGAACCATTAGTGTAAACGGGTTCCGGTTGGTGCATTCTGTGATCGGCATCATCCAAATTCTGGCTGCGCGCCATTGCGGCGGTTGTGCCTTCGCGGTCCGCCTTAACACGTCTTCAGGAGTAAGATACAAGACAAGAGGAGTGTTCTCATGGACGCAGACGTCACGGTATTGCTGGAAGCCATCGAGAACTCGTTTGACATTAAGTTCGAGAGGGCAGAGCTCGACGATGACTCCCGGATCGACGATGTATGCGAAGCCATTCGGGCTCGGTTCGGCGATCGAACGTCGGACCGGTGCTTTGCCAGCGTCGTGTTCTGGCGGCTCAGGCAAGCCGTCATTGAGGTGCTCGGCGCGCCCAGGAACTCCATCACGTCTTCAACCGGCGTCGAATACTTAATTCCCGCAGTCCAGCGGCGCAGGATCTGGCGTGCCCTGAGCGAGGCTGCTGGCTTGAAACTGCCCGGCCTGGAGTACGGGCATGGCCCAGGCGTGGCGATTTTCTGGGCATCTTTCGTCGTCCCGCCAATCTTGCTGGCCATCGCTGGTCGAAGTGGGTGTTGGATAGCGGCTTCGGTCATCGCTATGCCGGTCACCGTCACCCTGTTGTTCTGGCTTCTTAGACCTTTCGCGGTTGCTGTGCCCTCCCACAGTCAGACCCTTGGCGATACCGCCAGAATAGTCGTCGGTCTTAACTACGGCAGACTTACGCGCGAATTTGGGCCATCCAGGGAAAGCGAACTCATAGCGGCGTTGCGATACGTTATAGCGGACGTCACCGGCATCCATCCAAGTGCGCTAATGGCAGAGAATCCAACACTGATCGACTTGGTGCAGGCGAACGATGGCCTGCGTGCGCAGGTGTAGGACAGACTCCGGTTGATGACAGGCACTGGGCCATCACTCAAAGATTAAAGAAATTTTTCTTGACCACCACGCCCCCGTGGTTTATTCTGGTCAAGCTGGAGGTTAATGACACGATGATCGCCTATAGCCGAGGTTCCAATAGCCTGGCTGGTGCGGCTTCTCTGAAGCACCGTATGCCGGCGATGATCGGGACCTTCCGCACCCACCTGGATATAGCTCAATGGTTAGAGCAACAGCCTGATAAGCTGTCGGTCGCGGGTTCGACTCCCGTTATCCGCTTGCTGTGTCAACAGCTCGCAACTACGAGTGACCCAGGCCTGGCTCCCACCAACCCCGCAAGATAGACTTCGGTCGCGTCCTGCGGGGCTCGGCAGCGGCTCGACGGCTCTGCGTCTTCCCTGAAACTGCGGACTTACTCTTCGCCCGGTGTTAGGGCGCGACCGCGTCCGCTATAGGCCAGACCCGCCGCGCGGACCGTGGAGACAAGCCTGGGAATCTCAAATCGTCTGACTGAACCAAGTAAGTTACACCGAGGAGGACTTATGCTGCGTCACATTGTAATTGGCGACAACGAACGTATTTTGGTGATCCGCAAGCGTCGCTTCGCGGAAATTCTGGAACCCGGCGAGCGCTGGATGCTCATGCTCGGCCGGGGCGTCGAACTGGTGCGCTACAATGTCCGCGACCTGGTATTCACCGGCGAGTGGGCCGAATACATCGCGAACCGCCGTCCCGAGATCGCCGCGCGCTACTTCACCGTGGTCGAGACGTCGCGCGTGCAGGTGGCCGTCGTGTACCTGGATGGCAAGCTGGCGCGCATCGTCCCTCCTTCCAACCGTGTGCTGTTCTGGAAGGGTGCGGTGGATGTGACGTTCGATCTCATCGATGTGGCCGCGCAGCCTGAGGCGCCCGTGTCTCTGTTGCCTGCGCTGGCGCGCCTGGGCCGCGAGTCCGGCGTGATCTTCGCCACGGTCGATGACGGCAAGCGCGGTCTCGTCTACCTCAATGGTCGCCTGGTGCGCGAACTGGAGCCCGGTAACTACGGCTTCTGGGGCGTGCTGGCGACGCCTCGCATCGAGGTGCTCGAAACGCGCCGCCAGACGGTAGAGGTTCCTGGCCAGGAGATCCTGACTCAGGACAAGGTCACCCTGCGGGTGAACATTTCGGCGACGTTCGAAATCGCGGACGCGGCAACCGCCCGTTCGGGACTGAAGGACGTGAACGAATACCTCTACCGCGCTTTGCAGATCGCCGTGCGCCAGTCGCTCGGCAAGCGCACCCTGGAAGAGGTGCTCGCGCAGAAGACGGACATCGACGAAGCTGTATCCGCCGAGGTCCGCCGG
>Ga0181518_10000192_pt1 | contig 70569 bp, 75 predicted proteins | sample PEATcosm2014_Bin_28_FD_119751 | JGI IMG/M metagenome (GOLD analysis project Ga0181518, IMG submission 119751) | Peatland microbial communities from MTU Mesocosm Facility, Houghton, MI, USA - PEATcosm2014_Bin01_60_metaG | ecosystem: Environmental > Terrestrial > Soil > Wetlands > Peat | place...
CCGGGCCGGCGCCGCGAGCGGCCGGGCCGGCGCCGCGAGCGGCCGGGCCGCTGCGGGCAGCAGCTGACGCCGGGAAGACCGGGTGCTCCCTCCCCCGGCCGCCGTCCCGGTAGGCTGGCCACCGCCGCCTGCGTGGCAGCGGGCCCGACCGGTCCGATGTGCGTGCCCGACCGGACCCTGCCTGGCCCTCTGGAGTGCTCACCGTGACAGATTCCGCAGTTCGCTCCCCCCGCCGTACCCCGCTGACCGGCGTGCACGAGCGCCTTGGCGCCGCCCTGACTGACTTCGCTGGGTGGCAGATGCCACTTCGGTACGGCAGCGAGACGGCCGAGCACACCGCGGTCCGGTCCGCCGCCGGCCTTTTCGACCTCTCCCACATGGGCGAGCTGTTCGTGACCGGGCCGCAGGCCGCGGCCGCGCTCGATTACGCGCTGGTCGGGAACCTCTCGGCACTGCAGCCAGGCCGGGCCCGCTACACAATGATCTGCGCCGCGGACGGCGGCGTCCTCGATGACCTGATCGTGTACCGGCTCGCCGACGGGGAGTTCCTCGTGGTGGCCAACGCCGCGAACGCCGGGACGGTGTTCGCCGAGCTCACCCGGCGGGCTGAGGGCTATCAGGCCGCAGTCGACGATCGGACCGCTGACTACGCGCTGATCGCCATCCAGGGCCCGCGGGCAGCCGCCATTCTCGCGCCGCTGACGAGCGCAGACCTCGGCCAGGTGAAGTACTACGCCAGTTACCCGGCCAGCGTGGCGGGCCGGGAGACGCTGCTCGCCCGCACCGGCTACACCGGCGAGGACGGCTTCGAGCTCTTCGCCAGGTCCGCCGACGCCGAGCACCTCTGGACCGCCCTGAGCGCAGCCGGCCAGGATCACGGGCTGATCCCGGCCGGCCTGGCCGCCCGCGACACGCTGCGGCTAGAGGCCGGGATGCCGCTCTACGGCAACGAGCTCGGCCCGGACCTCACGCCGTATGACGCTGGCCTCGGGCGGGTGGTCCGGCTGGACAAGGCAGGTGACTTCGTCGGCCGGGAGGCGCTTGCGCAGCGCGCGGACTCGCCGCCGGCCCGGCAGCTCGCCGGGCTCGAGGGCCAGTCACGGCGGGTGCCCAGGCACGGCTACGCGGTGCTGTGGGACGGGGAGCCGTGCGGGAGCGTCACCAGCGGCGCGCCGTCGCCGACCCTCGGCGTCCCGATCGCGATGGCCTACGTCCGGCCGGATGTGGCCCGCGCGGCAGCCAGCGGCGAGGCCGGCCGGGCCGGCCAGCTGGCCATCGATATCAGGGGGCGCGCCGAGCCGGCCAGACTGGTGCCGCTGCCGTTCTACCGCCGCCCGGCCTGACCGGCCGGCGCGGATACCCACGACCCGAAGGCAACGAGGAGAGGCGATCATGAGCGTTCCCGAGGAGCTGCACTACACGCCCGAGCACGAGTGGGTGGCGCTCAGCGGCACCAGTGCGTCCGTCGGCATCACCGACCACGCGCAGCGCCAGCTCGGTGACGTCGTCTATGTCTCCGTGCCCGCTCCCGGCACCAAGGTCACGGCCGGCGAGCCGTGCGGGGAGATCGAGTCGACCAAGTCCGTCAGTGACATCTACTCGCCGGTCGACGGCGAGGTCAGCGAGGTCAATCCGGAGATCGATGACGACCCGGGCCTGGTGAACTCCGACCCGTACGGGGCTGGCTGGCTCTTCAAGGTTGCCCTGGACGGGAACGGCGACGAGCAGCCGGGCCTGCTGACGGCGGCGGAGTACGCGGCGCTGACCGAGGAGAGCGAATGACGCCCCGGGGCCGCGCCGCCGCGCCCGGCAGCTGATGCAGTCCGTGCCGCCGCGGCTGGGCAGCCGGACGGACAGCCGGACGGACAGCGCCGGGCGCACCGCCACCGCCGGCGATCTGGCCCGCTATAACGCCGCGACGGCGGCCCTCGAGCCGCCGTTCGCCGTCGTCGACCTGGCCGCGCTGCGGGCCAACGCGTCCGCCATGACGGCGCGGGCGGCCGGCAAGCCGATCCGGCTGGCCAGCAAGTCCGTCCGGTGCCGCGAGCTCATCGCCATGGTGCTGGGGCTCGGCGGCTTCCGGGGCATCCTGGCCTACACCCTGCCGGAGGCGCTCTGGCTGGCGGCCACCGGGACCAGCGATGACATCGTGGTGGCCTACCCGACCGCGGACCGGTCCGCGCTGGCCCGGCTGGCCGCCGATCCGGCAGCTGCCGCCGCCATCACCGTCATGGTGGACTGCCGCGAGCACCTCGACCTGATCGAGCGGGCCGCGGAGACGGCAGCGCGCCCGCAGCCGGTGCGCGTGAGCATCGACATCGACGCCGGCTTCCTGGCGCTGGGCGGCCTGCTCCGGGCCGGGGCCCGGCGCTCCCCCGTCCGCACTCCGGCCGATGCCGCCGCGCTGGCGGTCGCCATCGTGGCCCGGCCGGGCCTGCGGCTGGCGGGACTGATGGCCTACGAGGCCCAGATCGCCGGCGTGGGTGACAACCCGCCGGGACGGCCGCTCTACGGCCAGGCGGTCCGGTACCTGCAGCGGAAATCGGCGGCCGAGCTGGCGGTCCGCCGCGCCGCCATCGTGGCGGCCGTCCGCGCGGTGGCGCCGCTGGAATTCGTCAATGGCGGCGGCACCGGCTCGCTCGAGCGGACGGCGGCCGAGCCCGCGGTGACCGAGCTCGGGGCCGGGTCCGGGCTCTATCACCCGCGGCTGTTCGACGGCTACCGCGGCTTTTCCGGGCGGCCGGCCGCGCTGTTCGCGCTGCCTGTCGTGCGGCGGCCGGGACCGGGCGTGGTCACCGCGCTCGGCGGCGGCTACCTGGCCTCCGGGGCTGGGAACCGCAGCAGGCTGCCCGCTCCCTACCGGCCGGCCGGACTGCGGCTGGACCGCCAGGAAGGCGCGGGCGAGGTGCAGACGCCGCTGCTCGGGCCGGCCGCGGACGGGCTCAGGATCGGCGACCGCGTCTGGCTGCGGCACGCCAAGGCAGGCGAGCTGTGCGAGCGATTCGGCGAGCTGCACCTGATCGACGGGGATGCCGTGACCGCCGTCGTGCCCACCTACCGGGGCGAGGGGAAGGCGTTCCTGTGAGGACACGCCTGCCTGGCCGGGCGGGCAGGCAATGCCGCCCAGACCGAGCGGGGCAGGCCGTCTGCTAGCCAGGGAGTGCCGGCCCGGGCGCCGGTGCTAGTGGCGGCGGCGGCCCCAGATCCGGTAGATCGTGATGCTGACCAGCGCCAGGCCAGCCGCGGCGGCGGCGAGCTGGACCTCGGGCCGGGAGAGCTGCTCGGCGGCGCGCTCGCGCAGCTTGCGCATGTTATTGGCGGGACTCACCCGCTCGGCCAGCGCGTCGATGGTGCGTGCCAGGTTCTCCCTGGTCCGGTCGATCTCCGCGACCAGGGCGTCGGGATCGCGCCTGATCACCGAGCCATCGACGGCAGCCCCGTGTACCTCGACCGCGCTCGCCGGATTCGCCATCTGACGCACCCTCTCCGGGCCTCCCCGCGGCCCCTGCCCCGCCGGCCCTTGCCCCGCGGCTCCTGCCTAGTGTCCCAGGCTCTCCCGCCGACTGCACGGCCGGCCCGCCCTCTCGTGATCATTGGCCTGCCTGCTGCCCGGCCGCTGGCCGGGCAGCAGGCGGGCGGCTCCGGCACGCTGCCGCGCCGCAGCCGCCCGCCGCAGGCACGCCGCCTAGGCCGAGCTGGCCAGCCTGTGCGCTGCCCGGATGATCAGCTGGCAGGCAGCGATCTGCGGGCCGGCGAACCGGATCCGGGCGTCGCTGAACGCCGCTGCCTCCAGCTCGCCCTTGATCTTGCCGGCCAGGGCGTCCCTGGCGACCTCCAGGGCCCGCAGCGCCCTGTCGGTGCTCAGGTACACGCCGTCGCCCGGGCTGCTGCTGTCGATGGCCGCCGTGTCGGCCTGCAGCGTGTCCGCGGCAAACTGGCCGACGCTGGAGTTGAGCTGCTTGTAGCACTCGCCGAGCGGGGTCACGCCGGGCGCGCTGAGTGCCCTGTCCGGATTGGCGAGGATCTGGGTGATGACCCGGCCGTCGTGCTCATAGTCGTCCCGGAGCCCGGTCAGGTACATGAGCGTCGGCCGGATGTCGGTCTCGTCGGTCCACGGCCCGGACAGGTGCGTCTGGGCGACCGTGACCTGGCCGCTGTCGGCTCCCGCCGAGCTCGGGCCGTCGTTCGGCGCGTTGCCGTCCAGGCCCAGGTGCCGGACGCCGGGCCCGACGAAGCCGATGTAGTTGGTGTTGATCTCGGCCGCGTAGTCGCCGTGGTCCCAGGCGTACTCGGTGTCCTGGCACACGTCCTCGCCCTTGCAGGAGCCAGAGAGCGCCGCCGACTGCAGGTAGTAGTCGGGCTTGGCGAACATGGCGAACGTCGGCGTCCTGGCCGGGTCGGCGTTGACCATGTGCAGGATCGCCTCCTCGGTCGGGTCGGCCAGGTAGTTGTCGATCTTCTGCGTGCCGCCGGCGTAGGGGTTGTCGGCGGTGATGCTGGCCACGTCGTGCTCCAGGCTCCGCACCTCGGGCGCATCGGCTCCCGGATCCCCGGTGACGTAGAACTCCGGCGCGGTGTCATCCTCGAGGCTGAACGGGGTCGTGTTGCCCGTCTGGCTGGACAGCAGCCCGGTCACGTTCACGTCCAGCTCGCCGAACGACCCGGCCGGGTAGGTGCATGCGACGTCGGGGGTCACCGTGTCGCCGCTGACGGTCGCGCCGTCGCAGGTCGCCGGCGTGGGCTGGATGGCCCGGCCCGCGTTGGCGCCCGCCTCGTGGTCGCCCTCGTCCGAGCTGATGATGAACAGCGTGTTGCTCTTGCTGATGCCGTCGGTGGCGAGCCGCGCGAAGAACGTGCCGAACGCCTGGTTGTAGTACTGCGCCTGGGCGACGTAGCAGGCGCTGCCGCTGCCGAGCGCGTCCGGCGCGCCAGCGCAGGCCGATGACAGCGACGGGATGAACTCGTTGCCGTGCAGATCGGCCATGTACACGTCCACGACCGGCACGCCGCTCTCCAGCATGTCCGCCGTGTAGGCGAGCGACTGCGCGGCATTGATGCTGTCGTAGCCCGGGAAGCCGGGGTAGCTGGTCAGGTAGGCGCCGTCAATCTCGTTGCCGTTCAGGTCGACCAGGTTCCCGGCGGCGTTGGTCACCTGGTAGCCGTTATGCGTGAGGTTCGGGGTTCCGGCGCCGAGCTGCGGGGCGACGTACTTGTGGCCGAACAGCGCCTGGTAGCCGGCGTATCCGCCGGGCTCGTCCGGCAGCAAGTCAGCGACCGCGGTGTGGCTGGGAGCGGTCTGCCCGTACTTCACCGCCTGGGCGTTCGCGCAGAACGCACTGCCGCGGGCGCAGTGCACCGCGATGCCGACGTAGTCCGCTGTCTCCGGGTCCTTGTACGGGTCGGGGTCAGCGGCCAGCTGCTGGGCCTCCGGCGAGTCGGGCCCGAACACCCTCGGGATGTCGATCGCGGTGTTCTCCAGCTCCTGGTTCACCGTGGCGACCTCGCCGACGTTGCAGCCGGCCCGGGTGAACGGCACCCACGGCGCCGGGGTGATCGTGTCCGGGGCAGGCGCAGGGCTGGTCGTGGCCGGCGGGGTTGCGGAGTAGACCAGGGACGGGTTGGTGTCGTGCCCGGCGGCAGGCGTGTAGGCGGTGTCGTAGACCGGGTCGGTCCAGTACGCGAACGAGCCGGCCGGGTCGGTCGTGCCGTCCGGGTTGTAGGTCTGGTAGTCGTTGCTGACCGGCATCCCGGCCCGGTCGCCGTACAGCCCGGTGAAGGTGGTCAGCAGGTCATCGGCGGTGTGCGCGATCAGCGGCGTGTGGTTATTGGTCAGCAGCGTGCCGTTTCCCTCGATGAAGTGCAGCAGGCTGGGCAGCATCTCCAGGTCGGAGGGCACATTCGGGTTGTCGCGGTAATAGTGCACGTTGTCGAAGCCGATCTCGACCACGTGCTTGATGCCGTTCGCGAGATGACAGCTCGCCGCCGCCTGATGGCGGGACACCGGCCGGGCTGCCGAGGCCAGGCTGGGCGCGGCGACCCCGAAGAGGCCGAGCGCCGCGATCATGGCCGCGCCGGCCGCCCCCGCGGTCGCGCGCATTGCCAATCGCCGTCGATCACGTCGTCGTGACATCCGATTGTCCTCTCTTGGTCACATTCCTGCGACGCTGCCGTTATTTCAGCGCTTACGGTAGGCCAGCCGCTTAAATCTCCCGCAACGGCACGGCTAACAAAGGGATTGACTTTCCGCGGACCGTTCCGCGGACCGCGGCCCTGGCCCGGCCGCGCTCACCGGCCGCGCTCACCGGCCGCGCTCACTGGCTGCGGCTGCCGCGGTCAGCTCCGGCCGGCTGCATAAGATGCGACCGTGGCAGTAGAGGCAGTCATCTTCGACTGGGGCGGGACACTGACTCCGTGGCACAGCGTCGACCACGTGGAGCTGTGGCGGGACGTGTGCGCGGGTCACTATCCGGTCGGCCGGGTGGCCGAGATCGCGGCGGCCGTGCATGCGGCCGAGCGGGAACTGTGGGGCCGCGCGGAGCGCGAGCACCGCAGCGCCACCATGACCCACGTGTTCGAGCGGGCCGGCATCTCCCCCACCGACGCGATGCTCGCGAGCTACACCACCGCGTGGGAGCCGCACACCTACACCGACCCCGACGTGCCCGCGCTGCTGGCCTACCTGCGCGAGCGCGGCATCAAGGTGGGCGTCCTGTCCAACACCATGTGGCCGCGCAGCTGGCACGAGGAGATCTTCCGGCGCGACGGGATCCTGCACCTCATCGACGGCGCCGTCTACTCCAGCGAGATTCACTGCACCAAGCCGCACCGCGAGGCGTTCCTGGCCGCGATGGCCGCGGTCGGCGCTAGCGACCCGGCGCGGTGCGTCTTCGTCGGGGACCGGCCCTACGACGACATCCACGGCGCGCAGAGCGTCGGCATGCGGGCCGTGCTGATCCCCAACAGCGACGTGCCGCCCTTCGACGATGCCAGGCCGGACGCGGTGATCAGCCGGCTGGCCGACCTGCGGGCGCTGATCGAGTCCTGGTGATGCCGTTCTGCCCGGTCAGTCCCCGGCCGCCGGGTCAGTCTCCCGCGGCGGCCGGAAGAGATCACCGAGTGCCTCGCCAGCCGCCCGCTCTGCCGGCAGTACGGTCAGCGGCCGCGCTGAGCGCCTCCCGCAGCAGGGCCTCGGCTCGCTCCGCCAGCACGCCGGGGCCGCCGGCCAGGCTGGCCAGCTCGGCGGCGAGCGCGCGCTCGGGCGCGGGCTTCAGCGTCGCCGGGTTGCCATCCCACCAGCCGTCATACAGCCGCCACACGTTCCGGACGATGAACTCGGGCTCGTCGTACCGCAGCCAGACCGGGCTGCCGCCCAGATCGAGCGCCAGAACGGCCGCCCGCATCCATGATGAGTCCTGCCATCAGGCCGCCGGCTTGCCGTGGCTCTGCCGGCCAGGACGGCCGGGCGCCGCTGCCCTACTCGATGCGGGTGGCGATGGGCGTGCCGATCTCGACGGTGCGGCCCACCGTGCACAGCTTGTCATGGGACTTCTGCACGATGTCGGGCAAGATCGCCCGCGCGGCATCGCCGCCCTCGGTGCGCGGGAAGGAGATCCGGAACGTCACCTCGATGCCGGTGAGGCGGCTGCCGCTGGCGTCGCGCACCTTCTCCGCGTGAATGTCGACGAGGAACTGTTCCGGCTCGGCCCGCCGGGAGGTGACGATGTCGACGTCGATGGCCGTGCATCCGGCGATCGCCGCCAGCAGCAGCTCGGTCGGGGTGAAATCGGCGTCACCGCCGGTGCCGAAGGCAATCCGGCCGCCGCGGCTGTTGGCCGCCGCGAACCTGCCCGGCCTGACGCGCTCGACGGTCACGTTCCTGCGCTGGGAGCTAGCGGTCATTCCCCTACCCTCGCAGATCCCTCCGACCGTCATCGAGGCCGCCGGCCGTCCCGGCAGCTGACCGTCCGGCGTCAGCCCCGGCCCGGAAGGAGGCGTACCAGCCGGGAAACTCGGCTAGTGAGGCCAGCACGATCCCGGCCCCTGCCGCCCGCAGCTCAGCGGGGCCGAAGGACCCGGTCGCGGCGCCGACCGCGACCGCTCCGGCGCGCGTGGCGGCCCGCATGTCAGCCGGGGTATCCCCGACGTAGGCGGCCGCGCCGATGCGGCTGAGCACCTCGGCCTTCTCCGGCCCGTGCACATGACTCACCACCTCGTCCGCCTCCAGCGCTGCGGCCAGCAGGCTCGGCGCCACCGACACCGCGTGCTTGGCCGTGATGATCACGGCCCGGCGGCCAGCCGCCCGGACGGCGGCGAGCGCGGCATGCGCTCCCGGCAGGGCGGTCGTCAGCGCCGGGGCCAGCCGCACGTAGTGCTGCCGGTACCTGGCCGCGGCCTGCTCGCGCTCCGGCGGCGGGAACCAGCGGGCGACCTCGTCCTCCAGCTTGTCGCCCATCCGGCGGTCCACGTCGGACAGGTCGATGCGGGTGCCCGTGTCCGCGGCAACCGCCGACCACGCCGCCATGATGGCCGCCCGGGAATCGATCAGCGTCAGGTCGAGATCGAAGCCGACCGGCCCGGCGGAGTTCATCGGGCATTCCCCCAGCCTCTCCGGGCGCGGCGGGACGCCGAGCACGCGTCGTGACAAGATACATCGGTGCAAGCGCCGCCCCGTCCCGTCACCGTATCGAGGTCAACCTGACCGCCGCCATCCTGGGCGCCCGGCAGGCGGCCCGGATCATTACGCCGCGCCGCGGCCGGGCTGCGCCGGGGCCAGCTCAGCCTCTTCGTGCGGCAGCTGGCGCTGGCCGGGCTCACGCTGCCGAGGGCAGCGTCATCCGGCCGGACGCTCACGGCTGCCGCGCAGCGTGATGACCGATGTCCCGGCGGCGAACACCAGGCTCGCGCAGATCGCCGCGCCGCGGTCGTGCGGCGGCCGGGCCGGCCAGATCCACGGCGTGGTCCAGCCCGCGGCCAGCGCAGACTCGGTGACCAGCCAGTAGGCCATCGGGCCGGTCCAGCCGAACGCGCCGCCGAGGACGGCCGCGGCCAGCAGGCCGGTGCCGGTCATCCCGGCGACGTTGCGGAGCATGGCCAGGGTCCCGCCGGGAAGCACGCCGCCGGTGGCGCCGGCGCCCAGCGCGCCCACCGCGGCAGCGGTCAGCGCGAGGGCCGCGCCGAGCCACAGCCAGGGCAGCCACCGGCCGGTCGCGCGTTCCGGCTCGCCGAACGGGCTGTAGGTGGTGACCGTGATGATCCCGGCCGCGCCGGTCTCGATCACCAGCGGCAGCAGTTCCTGCGCGGCCGGCCCGCCGGCCATGTTCCACCGCCAGTGCAGGGCCGCCCACAGCAGGCCGCCGAGACCCGCCAGCAGGCCGAGCGCGGCCGGGATGCGGCGGCTGGCCGCATGCAGCCAGGCCAGGCGCACCGAGGCGATGATCCGGTCCGCGGGCGAGGCCGTCGCCGCGGCGGGCGGTGAGCCCTGGACCCGGGCGGCGGTCACGGCAGCTGCGCCAGCCTGAGGTTGCCTGCCCGCAGCGCGGCCAGGTGGGCCGCGAGCCAGGCGCGCCGGGCGGCGGGCGGCAGCGCCGCCAGCCGCCCGGCCGCGGCATACACCAGCCCGGTCGCCGGCCCCGGCCGGGATCCGCCGGGCTTGCCGTGCCCGGCCGCTCCCGTCCCTGGGCCGCCGCCTGACCCGTGCGCGGCCGGCCGCGCCCAGGACGGCAGCCCGACCATGCTGAGCACGTGCGGCTGCACGGCGAACGGCAGGCCGGCGCCCTGCAGCAGGGCCGCTTGCACGGCCTGCTGCGCGGGGGTGCCGGCGCCGTTGCCGACACCCGCGAACGCGTGCACGGACAGCAGCCGCATCTCGTCCGTGAACTGCGCATTGGTCCCGCCGAACGCGCCCGGCAGGACACCGAGGCCGTCGACCGGCACGCCGAGCACCGGCGGGCGGCCGCTGATCGTCACCGGCTGGCCGCTCTCCCCCTCACCGCTGGAGTAGCCCTCGGACACCTGGGTGACCCGGGCGGGCGCGCCGGGCAGGCCGACCACCTCGCCGAGCACCGGCGCCAGCGCTGCGGTCACGAGCGGCAGGATGGAGCGGTAGGACGGGTTCAGGCACACCGGTATCCCGGCGGCGTGACCGCAGACCGGAGCGTAACGGATCGGCCGGTCGTTCGCCGCGTCATGCAGTGCGGGGATGACCATGCCATGAGGCCCGAGCCGGGCTGTGCCGGCCAGCCCGACGGCGGTCCCGGACAGCGCCGCCCCGGCCAGCGTGACCACGGCGGCCGTCCGCCGCAGCCACGGGCCGCCGGCCCTGGCAGGCAGGCCGAGCAGGCCGAGCGCCGCAAGCGCGACCCCGGCCAGCGGCTCGCGCAATGACCAGCTGGGTAGGTTAGGTGGGGCCGGTGGGATTCGAACCCACACTGGCAGGATCCTAAGTCCTGTGCCTCTGCCGTTGGGCTACGGCCCCGTGCGCTCCCCCATCATGGCGTCCGGCCGCCCTGGCTCGCACGCCCGATCCGCTGGGCCGCCGGACGCTCAGACGCCTAGTTCCTTGCGCAGCCGGTCGACGTGGCCGGTGGCCTTGACGCCGTAGTAGGCCTGCTCAATGGTGCCGTCCGCGCCGATGACGAAGGTCGACCTGATCACGCCCACCGACTTCTTCCCGTACATCATCTTCTCGCCGTAGGCGCCATACGCCTGGAGCACGTCCCGGCCGGGGTCCGACAGCAGCGGGAAGGTCAGGCCTTCCTTTTCCCGGAATTTCGCCAGCTTGGCCGGGCCGTCGGGCGAGATGCCCAGCACGCTGAATCCGGCCTGCGACCAGTCATTCCTGGTGTCCCGGAAGTCGCACGCCTGCTTGGTGCAGCCGGGCGTCATCGCCGCCGGGTAGAAATAGATGATCACCCGCTGACCGCGCAGTGACGACAGGCTGACCTGGTTCCCGTCCGCATCCGGCAGGGTGAAGTCCGGCGCAGGATCACCTGGCGCCAGCCGCTTCTCGCTCACGCGCACTCCCCTTCGAGCTGTCTACCGCCGTTACCGTACGCCCTGGAGGCTACCGCGAGGGTTCCCGGCCGGCCGGCCGGCGGGCTGACCCGAGCCGGACCGCCAGCCAGGCCCCGGGCGAGAATGGCGCTGTGACGAACCTGACTGATGCGGTCGCGATCGGCCGCCGTGAGCGCTTCCTGGCCGTCGTGTGCACCGTTCGCGCTGACGGCACCGTGCAGGCCTCGGTGGTCAACGCGGGAGTCCTGCCGGATCCGGGCATCGGGGAGGACGTGGTCGCCTTCGTCACCTACGGCCGGGCCAAGCTGCGCAACCTGCGGGCCCGGCCGCAGGTGAGCGTCACGTTCCGGTCCGGCCCCGAGTGGGTGACCGTGGAGGGCCGGGCGCAGGTCGCCGGCCCGGACGACCCGCAGCCCGGCATCGATCACGAGCGGCTGCGGCTGCTGCGCCGGGAGGTCTTCACCGCGGCAGGCGGCACCCACGACGACTGGGCGGCCTATGACCAGGTCATGGACCAGCAGCGCCGCGCCGTCGTGCTGGTGACCCCGACCCGCGTCTACAGCAACTGACTCCGGGCCGGCCAGCGGCGTACCCGGTCAGTGGCCGGGGCGGATTCCCGCGGTCACGGCCTGGAGGTCGCCGAGCGACTCCCGGATGCACTGCGGCAGGTCTCGCTGGCCGGATTCGCTGACCCAGCGCTCGAACGCGATCCTGAACACGGCGATCCCCGCCTCGGCGGCCAGGCTCGCGGCCGGGTCACTGACGCCGCGCCGGCGCAGCACGCCCGCCATCGCCGCGGCGAGCGAGGCGAGCTTGATCAGCTCGCGCTCCTGGAGCTCCGCGTTCGCGGCGATGACGGCCTGGCGCTGCCGGGCGTAGTCGCGGCGCTCCTGGAGCATGACCCCGGCGGCCTCCAGGGCCGCGATGACCGCGTCGATCGGCGCGGCGGAATCAGCCGCGCTGCCGAGCGTGCCCACGAGGAAGTCCTGCAGGGCGCCAGCGCCCGCGAACAGGACCTCGCGCTTGTCGGCGAAGTACCGGAAGAACGTCCGCTCCGTGAGTCCCGCCCGCCTGGCGATCTCCGCCACCGTGGTCTGCTCGAACCCGCGCTCGACGTAGAGCTCCAGCGCGGCCTGCTCGAGCCGGCCGCGCGCGTTCGGCTCCCATCGGCTCATGCTCCGATGGTACTTGATGACAGTAGCTGACATCAGGTGTTACAGTGATGACAGCAACTGACATCGATCTGTCCCCGCGCTCCGTGTGCTAGCGGACAGGCGGCTACCTGGAGGTTTCTCATGCGCGTGTTCGTCACCGGAGCGTCCGGCTGGATCGGCTCCGCCGTCGTTCCCGAGCTCATCGGCGCCGGTCATCAGGTCACCGGGCTGGCCCGCTCGGACGCTTCCGCTGCTGCCCTCACCGCTGCCGGAGCGCAGGTGCATCGCGGCAGTCTGGATGACCTCGACACCCTGCGCAGTGCGGCTGCCGAGTCGGACGGGGTGATCCACCTCGCGTTCAAGCACGACATCGCCTTCTCAGGCGACTTCCAGGGCGCTGCCGACGCGGATCGCCGCGCCGTCGAGGTGATCGGCGAGGCGCTGGCGGGCTCTGACCGGCCGTTCGTCATCGCCTCCGGGACGCTCGGGCTCACGCCCGGGCGGCTGGCGACCGAACGCGACGGGCACCAGGCCATCTCGGCTGACCTCGCGGGGGGCGGTCCGCAGACCCGGCACGCCACGGCGGAGCTGGTGCTCTCCATGGCATCGGCCGGCGTCCGCTCGTCGATCATGCGGCTGCCTCCGACCAACCACGGCGAAGGAGACCACGGCTTCATGGCGACCCTGGTCGCCATCGCCCGTGCTAAGGGCGTCGCCGGCTATCTCGGCGACGGGTCCAGCCGCTGGCCTGCCGTGCACCGGCTCGACTCCGCCCGCCTCTTCCGGCTGGCGGTGGAGCGGGCCCCGGCGGGTTCGACCCTGCACGCGGTCGCCGACCAGGGAGTGCCGATCCGCGACATCGCCGAGGTGATCGGCAGCCACCTGGACGTGCCGGTGTCCGCCATCTCCCCCGACGACGCCGCCGGGCACTTCACCTGGCTAGCCGGCTTCATCGGGATCGACAATCCGACATCGAGCGAGCTGACCCGCGAGCTGCTGGGATGGCAGCCGACCCAGCCCGGCCTGATCGAGGACCTCGACAAGGGCCACTATTTTGACACCCCGTCTGCCTGACCAGCCCGCGCCCGGATGGATCGGCGCCGGGACGAGGCCGCCCGGCCTATCGGGCCGCCCTGGCCGAGCAGAGCAGCTAGCCCAGCAGCGCCGCGATGATGGGGGCCAGGCCGCGCAGCGCCTTGCCGCGGTGACTGATCCGGTCCTTGGCGGCTGAGTCCATCTCCGCCGTGGTCAGCTCGGCAGAATCCGGAACGAAGATCGGGTCGTAACCGAAGCCGTTGCTTCCCCTCGGCTCGCGGGTCAGCCGCCCATGGACCTCCCCCTCGCTGACGTGCTCCCGGCCGCCCGGCAGTACCAGCGCGGCCGCGCAGGTGAAGTGCGCGCCCCGCCGGGCGTCCGGCACGTCGGCCAGCTGGGCCAGCAGCAGCCGCAGGTTGGCCTCGTCGTCGCCGTGCCGGCCCGACCAGCGAGCCGACAGGACACCCGGCATCCCGTTCAGCGCGTCCGCGCACAGCCCGGAGTCATCGGCAACCGCGGGCAGGCCGCTGAAATCTGCGATCGCCCGGGCCTTGAGCAGCGCGTTCTCGGCGAAGGTCGCGCCGGTCTCGGCGACCTGCGGCGCGCCGGGAAACTCCTGCAGGCCGGCCAGGCCCACCTCGACCCGGCCGGCCTGCAGGATCCGCTGCAGCTCGGCCAGCTTCTCCTGGTTACCGGTGGCCAGCACCAGCCTGGCGGTACCGACCGGAGCCGGGAGGGTTCGTTTCGTCATGCCCGCAGAGCCTCCTGCTGCAGCCGGGTCAGCTCATCGCAGCCGCTGACCGCCAGGGTCAGCAGCTCGTCCAGCAGCTCACGGCTGAAGGGCTCGCGCTCGGCAGTGCCCTGGACCTCCACGAATCGGCCGTCGCCGGTGCAGACGACATTCATGTCGGTCTCGGCGTTCACGTCCTCCTCGTAGCACAGGTCGAGCCTGGCCTCGCCGCCCACGATCCCGACGCTGACGGCGGCGGCCGAGGCGGCCAGCGGGCTGCCGCGGAGCCGCTTGCGCGCCTGCAGCCAGCTGATGGCGTCGGCGAGCGCGACGTACCCGCCAGTGATCGCCGCGGTGCGGGTGCCGCCGTCGGCCTGCAGCACGTCGCAGTCGATGGTGATCGTGTTCTCGCCCAGCGCCTTGGGGTCGATGCAGGCGCGCAGCGACCGGCCGACCAGCCGGGAGATCTCATGCGTCCGGCCGCCGATCCGGCCCCGCACCGACTCGCGGTCGCTGCGCGTGTTCGTGGCCCGCGGCAGCATCGCGTACTCGGCGGTTATCCAGCCCAGGCCGCTGCCGCGGCGCCAGCGGGGCAGCTCCTCGGCCACGCTGGCCGCGCAGAGCACACGGGTGGCGCCGAATTCCACCAGCACGGAGCCCTCGGCGTGGTCGAGCCAGCCTCGGGTGATCGTCACAGGGCGCAGCTGATCCGGGCGTCGCCCGTCTGGTCGGGACATGGGCGCCAGCCTAGCGGGCGGGCCGGACCGCCGGAGCACGCTCCGGCCGCCGCGGCGGCGGGGTCACAGCGCGGCCCGGTCCCGCGCCCCGGCCTCGATCCAGCCGAACACGCTGGTGATCCCGGTGCGCAGCGGGGTACGCGCGCTCCAGCCGAGGTCCCGCCTGGCCCGCTCGACGGCGAGCGCGCTGCGCTGCAGCTCGCCAGGGCGGGCCGGGGCGAACACCGGGTCGATGTCGCGGCCGGTGGCGGCGGCGATGGCGGCCGCCAGCTCCAGGACGCTGACCTCCTGCCCGGTCCCGATGTTCCAGGTGCCCGGCTGGCCGTGATCGGCGGCGGCCAGGAACGCCTCCACCACGTCACCGACATAGACGTAGTCGCGCGTCTGGGTGCCATCGCCGTAGATCGTCGGGCTGTCGCCCGCCAGCACCCGTGAGCAGAAGATGGACACGACGCCCGCCTCGCCGGCCGGATCCTGCCGCGGGCCGTAGACGTTGGCCAGCCGCAGCACCGAGTGCGCGGTGCCGTGCAGCCGGTTGTAGAGGCCGACGTACTGCTCGGCGCAGTACTTGGCCACGCCGTAGGGCGATTCCGGCAGCGGCAGCACGTCCTCCAGTGCCGGGATCGGCGCGTCCCGCCCGTAGATGGCGCCGCCGGTCGAGCAGAACAGCACCCGCGCGCCCGCCGCCCGCGCCGCCTCCAGCACGCTGACCGTGCCCACGACGTTGACCTCGGCATCGGCGGCGGGCGCCGCTACCGAGGCGCGCACGTCGATCTGCGCGGCCAGGTGGAGGATCAGCTCGGCCCGCAGCTCGGCGACCGCCGCGGTGAGCATCCCGGTGTCGGTGACGCTCAGCTTGTGCAGCGCGGCCCGGTCATCGAGCCGGCCGGGGCGGCCGGCCGACAGGTCATCAACGACCGTCACGTCATCGCCCCTGGCCAGCAGCGCATCAGCCAGATGAGACCCTATGAAGCCGGCGCCGCCGGTCACGAGTACGCGCATGGCAGTGGAGTCTATGCGCCGGGCCTGCCGCCGGGCCGGCGTGCTGGCATCGCAGCCGCGGCTCAGCGCTGGCAGCCGGGCTGAGCCGGGGCGGGTCCGGCCCTCCGGGCTAGGCCCGGCTGTCCAGCAGCCGCTGGCCGGCCGCGGCGAGCTCCAGCGGCCCGGTGAAGGCCGCCGCCGCCTCCTCCAGCGTGCTGGCCGGGTCGTTCCAGGCCACCAGGTGCGTCAGCACGAGGCGCCCGGCGCCGGCCCTGGCCGCGTGCTCCCCCGCCTCCCGCGCGGTCAGGTGCAGGTCGGGCGGAAGGCCGGGGCCGTCCAGGAACGATGCCTCGCAGAGCAGCACGTCGGCGCCTGCCGCCAGCTCGACGAGCTGGCCGGACGGCGCGGTGTCGGCCGAGTAGGCGAGCACCTGCCCGGCGTGCTCGATCCGGAAGCCGAACGTCTCGACCGGGTGGTTCATGTGCGCGGTGGTGATCCGCAGCGGGCCGATGGCGGTCGTTCCCGGCGACAGCGTGACGAAGTCGAAGGCATCGCTCATGCCCGTGCCGGGCGTCAGCCCCAGGGCCGTGGTCAGCCGCTCCTGCGTCCGGGCCGGCCCGTAGACGGGAATCCTGGGCCGCGGCCCGTCCGGACGATGAGTGCGGGCGACCGAGTACCCGGTCATGTCGATGCAGTGGTCGGCATGCTGATGGCTGAGGCAGACGGCGTCGATGTCATCGAGCCCGGCGTAGCGCTGCAGCGGGCCGAGCGCGCCGTTACCGAGATCCAGCACCAGCCGGAAGCCCTCGGCCTCGATCAGGTAGCACGACGCCGGGCTGTCCTGGCCGGGGAAGCTGCCCGAGCAGCCGACGATCGTTGCGCGCACGGCACCCGAGCCTACTCGGCTGGCCGGCCCGGCCGCATCTTCCGGAATCCGCAGGAAAGCGGCATGATCCATTGAGTATTGCTCACCCTGGGTCACTGACCAGGGGTGCCGCCGCGGGGCGGCCTGGCCCGTCCGGGATAATGCGAGGTGCGATGGCCGACCAGGCGACCGATCAGGCCGGGGTAAGGCCTCGCGCGCTCGCTGAGCCGAGCGTGCACGTGCGCAGCGGCTGGATCGCCGGACTCGGCCTGGCCAGCCTCGCGATGTGGATGGCCGCCTACACCCCGATCCAGGTGCTGCTGCCCATTCAGCTGCAGGACATCACGCCCCGGCACAAGATCTTCGCGCTCGGCATCGTCTCTGCCCTCGGCGCCGTGGCGTCCGTCCTCGCCACGCCGATCGCCGGCGCCCTGTCCGACCGGACGACCCGCGCGTACAGCATCGGCCGGCTGCACGGCCGGCGGCATCGCTGGTCCCTGGCCATGGCGCTGCTCGGCGCCGTCTGCCTGGCCGTCCTGTCCAGGCAGGGGTCCGTGCTCGGGGTGGCCATCCTGTGGATGCTGTTCAGCGCGTTCCAGAACGGCGAGTACGCGAGCCTCAGCGCCGCGATCCCCGATCATGTCCCGGTGCGCCAGCGGGCCACGGTGGCGGGCTGGGTCGGCATGCCGCAGGCGCTCGGGCTGGTGGTCGGCACCGTCCTGGTCGTCGCCGTGTTCACCAGCCTGGTCAGCGGCTATCTGGTGCTGGCTGCCCTGCTCGTGCTGCTGGTGCTGCCGTTCGTGCTGCTGACCGACGACCACCCGCTGGACGAGGCGGACCGCCAGCCATTGTCCTGGCGCCAGCTGGCCCGGGCCTACTGGATCAGCCCGCGGCAGTATCCCGACTTCGCCTGGGCCTGGGTCACCCGGTTCCTGGCCTCGCTCGCGATCGCCATGGGCACGCTGTACCTGCTGTACTTCCTGCGGGACGCGGTGCGCTACGCCAGGCTGTTCCCCGGCCAGACGGCGGCGGACGGCCTGCTCATCCTCATCGTGATCTACACGGCGGGCGTGGTCGTCACCGCGATCGTCGGCGGCATCATCTCCGACCGGATCGGCCGCCGGAAGATGATCGTGACGATCTCCGGCGCGCTGATGGGTGTCGCGGCCCTGCTGCTGGCGTTCGATGAGACCTGGACCGCCGCCATGGTCGCGGCGGTGCTCTTCGGGGTCGGGTTCGGCGCCTACCTGGCCGTGGACCAGGCGCTGATCACCCAGGTCCTGCCCGCCGCGGCCGACCGGGCCAAGGACCTCGGCATCATTAACATCGCCATCGTCGGGCCGTCCGCCATCGGTGCCGCGATCGCGGCGCCGCTGGTCTACTTCGGCGGCTATCCGACCCTTTTCGGCGCGACCGCCGCAGTGGCCGCGCTGGCATCGATCCTGGTCTGGCGGATCAAGAGCGTCCCCTAGCGCCGGCGGCACGGCGCTCGCCCGCCGCGGTCAGCCGGCCGCTGACCATGATCTCGTAAGGTTTGCGGGGTCATTTCCCGCTAAGTCTTCGAGATCATCTGGGCAGCGGGATGGCCCGCGGCGCTCAGCCGGGGCGGCCGCCGTCGGCCGGGCCGTGCACGGGCCCGCGGCCCACCCTGGCCAGCTGGGTGCTCTGCGCGACCAGCCGGTCGGCCGCATCCCACACCTCGGCCTGCTCGTCGAACCAGCCGCCGCCGACATGCCGGCTGCGGGCCGCGACCCGCAGCGGCCCGGCGGACGGCACGCCCCGCATGTGCCAGGTGAGCTGGACCGTAGGCGCCCAGCCGGTCGCCCCCAGGCCGAACGCCACCGGCGGCAGCCCGTCCACCGCCAGCGCCAGCAGGTACGCGTCAGCCTCCCGCTCCTCGCGCAGCCGGAAGTAGCCGCGCATCTCCGGCAGCCCGGACGGCTCGCGGCGCCGCCAGCCCGTGGTGGCCGGGTCGAACAGCACCTGGATCTGCGCCGCGAACCCGGCCGCGCCGCCCTGGGCGACGGCGCCCGGCCAGACGCCGAGGTCCACGCACTCCTCGATCGGCGGGAACGGCGGCGGCGCGTCGGTCCAGTGCAGGTCCTCCGATCGCAGCGGCCTGGCCGGATCAGCCGCGCGGGCCGGGCCGGCCGCGGCAGCCGCCTCGGGGCCGGCGGGCACCGTGCCCGTGGTCACCGTCACGTCGAGGACCGGCTCGCCCTCCTGGACCAGGGTCGCGTGCGCGGTGGACGCGGTCTTGCCGTGCTTCAGCCAGGTCACCTGCACCTCGGCCGGCTCCAGCCGGGCCACGCGCAGGAAGGTGGCGCTGGTGGCGACCGGATGCGGGTGCGCGGAGGAGTCCAGCACCGCGCGCAGCACCGTGGCGATCAGCACGCCGCCGTTGACGGCCGGCGGCGCGGTGCCGCCGGGCGCGACCATCGCGAACCGGGGGTCGGGGCGGGCGTCGTAGGTCCCCTCGCCGCGGCGGGTCACCGCGGTTGCCTCATCGAAGATCGTCATGCGCCCGCCCTGCTGCCGCGCCTCAGGCCCACAGCTGGCCTTCCAGCCGCGCCTCGGCCTCCTCGAGCGTGCCGGCGTAGGCGCCGGTCGAGAGGTACTTCCAGCCGCCGTCCGCGATCAGCAGGGCGATATCGGCGCGCTGGCCGGCCGCCTGCGCCTGAGCGGCCAGCGCGAGCCCGGCGTGCAGCACGCAGCCGGACGAGATGCCCGCGAACAGGCCCTCGGCGGCCAGCAGCTCACGGGTCCGGCGCAGCGCGTCGGCGGCCGGCACCGAGAAGCGCCTGGTCAGGACCGTTTCGTCATACAGCTCGGGCACGAAGCCCTCGTCTATGTTGCGCAGCCCGTAGACGAGCTCGCCGTAGCGCGGCTCGGCCGCGACGATCTGCACACCGGGCACTCGCTCCCGCAGGTACCGGCCGGTGCCCATCAGCGTGCCGGTGGTGCCGAGCCCCGCGACGAAATGCGTGATCTGCGGAAGATCGGCGAGCAGCTCGGGCCCGGTCGTCTCGTAGTGCGCGAGCGAGTTGGCCTCGTTGCCGTACTGGTACAGCATGACCCAGTCCGGGTTCTGCGCCGCCAGTCCCTTCGCCACCCGGACGGCCTCGTTCGACCCCCCGGCCGCGGGCGAGAAGATGATCGACGCGCCATAGGCCTCCAGCAGCTGCCTGCGCTCGGCCGACGTGTTCTCCGGCATGACGCAGATCAGCTGATAGCCCCGCAGGCTGGCCACCATGGCCAGCGATATCCCGGTGTTGCCGGACGTCGGCTCCAGGATGGTGTCGCCCGGGCTCAGCAGCCCGTCCTTCTCCGCGGCGGCCACCATCCAGAACGCGGCCCGGTCCTTGACCGATCCGGTCGGGTTGCGGTCCTCGAGCTTGGCCCACAGCCGCACGTCCGGTCCCGGTGACAGCCGGGGCAGCCCCACCAGCGGGGTCCCGCCCACCGCGTCGAGCAGGGAGTCGTAGCGCATCAGATCAGGCGGCAGCCGTCAGCGAGAGCCGCCGGCCACGGCGGGCAGCACGGTCACGGTGTCGCCGTCCCTGATCGGGGCGCTCAGCCCGCCGATGAACCGCACGTCCTCGTCGTTCAGGTAGACGTTCACGAAGCGCCGCAGGCCCGTGTCGTCCACCAGCCTGTCCCGCAGCCCGCCATGGCGGGCATCCAGGTCAGCGAATAGGTCACCGAGCGTGTCGCCGGAGCCCTCGACCGACTTGGCGCCACCGGTATAGGTGCGCAGGATCGTCGGAATGCGGACCTCGATCGCCATGTGCCTCGCTCCAGGTATCCAGGTGAGTAGGGGAAGGGGCGGGGGGTCAGCTCCCCCTAGCGATGCAACCGGGCGGCCCGCCAGATCATTCCGCGCTGGCCGCCGGCAGGGGCGCGATCGCCACCTCTTCCTCGGTGACGACGCCGTCGGCGATCCGGAAGGAGCGGAACTCGGCCTCGTCCGGGTCGCGGGTCGAGACCAGCAGGTAGTGCGCGCCGGGCTCGCTCGCGTACGAGATGTCGGTCCTGGAGGGATATGCCTCCGTTGCCGTATGCGAGTGGTAGATGACGACTGGCTCCTCGTCCCGGTCGTCCATCTCCCGCCAGACCCGCAGCTGCTCCAGGGAGTCGAAGCGGTAGAAGGTCGGCGACCGCTCGGCGTTCAGCATCGGGATCAGGCGCTGCGGGCGGCCGCTGCCGGCCGGTCCCGCGATCACGCCGCAGGCTTCGTCGGGATGGTCGGCCCTGGCATGCGCGACGATCGCGTCGCGCAGCTCGGCGCTCATGGTCAGCATGCCTGCGAGCGTAACGGGGCGGCTCACCAGAGCGCCTCGACCAGGCTCTCCTGGAGGTATCCCAGCATCTGGTAGACCCACACGTGCCCGGCCCGCGGGTCGTCCGGCGGCATCCGGGCGACGTCCTCGTCGAAGTCGTCGGTGACGCCGAGCCGGACGCTCAGCGCCAGCCGCACGTCGTTCAGCGCGCGCAGCCAGGCCTGGCTTTCCGGCTCGGCCAGCCGCACCTTGCCGCCGCGGGCCGGCAGAGTCTCCAGCACCGTCATGGCCGCCTCCACCTTGGCGCTGCGCAGGCCGGTCTCGGTGTACCGGCGGAACTCCGCCGACGCCTCCGGGTCATCGGAATAGGCATCGGGCAGCAGCCGGGCGAGCACCGGGTCATCCGGCAGCTCGGCGTGCTGGCTGAGGCCGAGCTCGGCCGCGAGCTCGTCCTGGCCGCCGGCCGGGGACGCGGGCGGCGGCTCGGCCGCGATGAGGTCGGCGACCTGGCCGACCAGCCCGCGGATGAGGGCCGCCTGGGTTGCGTCAAAGCGCGCGGTGACGCTGCCGCCCGAACTTGCGCGGAATCGTGGCAACTGATCCTCCGGATCGGACTCCGGCCAGTCCCCTGGCTGGTCGCTGGTCACGAGTCGTGACTCACCGTGGCCCAGAGACCGTAACCGTGCAGGGTCTCGGCATCCCGCTCCATTGCTTCCCGCGCGCCGGAAGACACTACCGCCTTGCCCTTGTGATGGACATCCAGCATCAGCTTCTCCGCCTTCGGCTTCGCATAGCCGAATACGCGCTGGAACACATACGTCACGTAGGACATGAGGTTGACGGGGTCGTTCCACACGATGGTGACCCAGGGCGCTTCCAGATCAGCAATCTCGCTGGTATCCGGGCGCTCAACCTCAACTGGCGCCGTGTTCACCGGCCGTCACCTCCTCTGACCTAGTCTTGCACTCCGCCCGGCCGCCGGCGCACCTGCCACGTCACTGCCCCGGCCTGCCCGTAGGCTGCGGGTCGTGACCACCGACCCTGGCGGCCTGAGCCGGGCCGCCGATCCCCGTCCCGCCGCGACGCGGCCGGAGGGGCCCGGCACCGGCCTGCTGACCGATCATTACGAGCTGACGATGCTGCGGGCCGCGCTGCGGGACGGTTCCGCGCAGCGGCGCGCGGTCTTCGAGGTATTCGCCCGCCATCTGCCGGGCGGCCGACGATACGGCGTGGTCGCCGGCACCGGACGGCTGCTGGACGCGATCGAGCGGTTCCGGTTCGACCGAGCCGAGCTTGGCTTCCTGCGGGAGTCGGGCATCATCGACGAGGCGACCGGGGAGTTCCTGGCCGGCTACCGGTTCAGCGGCGACATCTGGGGCTACGGCGAGGGTGACTGCTACTTCCCCGGCTCGCCGCTGCTGGTCGTGGACGGCACGTTCGCCGAGGCCGTGATCCTGGAGACGCTGATCCTGTCCGTCCTCAATCACGACTGCGCGATCGCCGCCGCGGCCTCGCGGATGGTGACGGCGGCCGGCGGCCGGCCGCTGATCGAGATGGGCTCGCGCCGGACGCACGAGATGGCCGCTGTCGCCAGCGCCAGGGCCGCCCACCTGGCCGGCTTCGAGTCAACCTCCAACCTGCGGGCCGGATACGAGTTCGCCGTGCCGACGGGCGGCACCAGCTCGCACGCGTTCACGCTGCTGCACGCCGGCGAGCGCGCCGCGTTCGCCGCGCAGCTGGACGCGCTCGGCCCGTCCACCACCCTGCTGGTGGACGCCTACGACGTGGCCGCGGCGGTGCGGACTGCCGTGCAGGTGGCCGGCCCTGGCCTCGGCGCGGTCCGGATCGACAGCGGTGACCTGGCGGTGATCGCCCGCGAGGTGCGCGCCCTGCTGGACTCGCTCGGCGCGACCGGGACCAGGATCGTGCTGACCGGTGACCTGGACGAGTACTCGATCGCCGCGCTCGCGGCGGCTCCGGTCGACGGCTACGGCGTCGGCACGTCGCTGGTGACCGGATCAGGCACGCCCACCGCCGCCCTGGTGTACAAGCTGGTGGCCAGGGCCGATCAGGCCGGGCCGGGCCAGCCGCTGCGGGCCGTGGCCAAGCGCTCGGTGGGCAAGCCCGGTCGCGGCGGCCGGAAGTGGGCGGCCCGCCGCCTGGATGACAGCGGGACCGCGGTCGATGAGCTCGTCAGCACCGCTGAGCTGCCGCCGGACTCCCGCTACCGGCTGCTGCTGCGCGAGCTCGTGCGCGGCGGCAAGGTCGTCGGCGCGGAGCCGCTGGCCGCGGCGCGGGACCGGCATCGCGCCGGGCTGGCCGAGCTCCCGCCGCACGCCCGTCAGCTGTCCCGCGGATACCAGGCCATCCCGACCGTCATGGAGCCCGACGGGACAGGTAGTGATGAATCGGGCTAGCCTCGGGCCATGCACCCTCAGCCCGTGCGAGCGCTGCTGATCGTCGACGTCCAGAACGACTTCTGCGAGGGCGGCTCGCTGGCCGTGGCCGGCGGCGCGGCTGTGGCCGGCGCGATCAGCGACTACCTGGCCAGCCCGGAGGCGGACGGGTACACGCGCGTCGTGGCGACGCAGGACTGTCACGTCGAGCCCGGCGCGCACTTCTCGGCCGAGCCTGACTTCGTGGCCAGCTGGCCGCCGCACTGCGTCGCGAGCACGCCCGGCGCGCTGTTCCATCCCGCGCTGGACACCAGCCGGATCGAGGAGGTCTTCCGCAAGGGCGCCTATGCGGCCGCCTACAGCGGCTTCGAGGGATCCGCCCCGGACGGCGAGAGCCTGGAGGACTGGCTCCGCGAGCGCTCGGTGTCAGCCGTCGACGTGGCCGGCATCGCGACGGACTACTGCGTGCGCGCCACCGCGCTGGATGCCGTGCGGGCAGGCTTCGCCACCACCGTGCTGCTCAGCCTGACCGCCGGGGTGGCCCCCGGCACCAGCCAGGCGGCCATCGGGGCGCTGCGCGCGGCCGGGGTTACCGTCACGGGTGCGCCGCGCACCGGGACGGCGGTGACGGGGCTGGCGCAGCCCGGTGACCCGCAGTCCGGGTAACCGGGCCGGGTAGCCGGGGACAGCCAGCTAGCCGTCGCCCTCGGGCAGGGACTCGAAGATCTCCTTGCACTCCGGGCAGACCGGGTACTTCTTCGGATCCCGGCTCGGGACCCAGATCTTGCCGCACAGGGCGACCACGGGCGTGCCGGTCACCGCGCTGTCCACGATCTTGTCCTTCTGCACATAGTGCGCAAACCGCTCGTGGTCTCCGTCGCCGTGCGACAGGTCAGGCCGGACGTCGGTCTCGTGGCGGATATCTGTGCCAGGCAGGACTTCTGTGCTCACGGCATGACAGTCTACCCGCGACCGCAAGAGGGCGCCTCAGTTGAGCACGGGGTCGTCCGGATACGTCGCGACAAGAGCTAGTTCACCGCCCTGGCGCCGCAGCACGGACGGCCAGAGCCGCTCCGGCTCGGCGAAGAACGCATCGGCCGGCTCGCCGGGCAGGACATACCAGGCGCCTTCCTCGATCTCGGCCCGCAGCTGGCCCGCTCCCCAGCCCGCGTAGCCGGCGAACACCCGCAGCGAGGTGATGCCCCCGGCCAGCAGCTCAGGCGGCGCCTCCAGGTCGACCAGCCCGATCCGCGACATCAGCGGCGAGCCGTCCAGCGAGCGCCAGCCCACCGGCTCGTCCTCCCCCCCGGCCAGGGCCAGGGCCAGGGCGCTGTTCGGCGAGACCGGACCGCCGCGGAACACCACCGATGGCCCGGTGACCAGCTCAGTCCAGGGCTCGAGCACGCGGCCCACCGGGACCTCGGTCGGCCGGTTCAGCACCACGCCGAGCGATCCCTCGTCCGGGTCGTCCTCCACGATCAGCACCACGGTGCGCCGGAAATTGGGGTCACCGAGCAGCGGGGTCGCCGCGAGCAGCCGCCCGGCGAGGGATTCATCCTCCATGACACCATGATGCGCCCGTCAGCCGCTCCGCGGCAGAGCGGCACGACAGGTTGACCGGCGTGGTCCCCTTCGGCGGCACCGGCCACGTACGCTGCAAGGGTGTCCACGGGAACCAGAACGGCAGCGGCACCTGCCCCGGCGGGCGACCCGGCGGGCCGGGCGCCGGACATTGACGTGGCCCGGCTGCGGGTCGCCATTCTGCGGATGTCACGGCGGCTGCGCAAGCACGAGCTGGCCGGCCTGACACCGACCCAGCTCTCGGCGCTGTCCACGATCGAGCACTCGGGACCGGTCCGGCTCGGTGACCTCGCCGCTGCCGAGCGGATCGCCCCGTCCACGCTCACCCGCCTGGTCAGCGTGCTGGAGGAGCGCGGCTACGTGCGACGCTGTCCCGTGCCCGGCGACGCACGGGCCAGCATGGTCACGGCCACCGATGTCGGTCACCAGGCCCTGGAGCGCATCCGCCGCGAGACCACCAGCCTGCTCGCCGACAGCCTGATGACCCTGCCGGAGGAACAGCTCACCGCCCTGGCGGCCGCGCTGCCCGCGCTGGAGCAGCTGGCCGATGCCGGCCCGGCCGGGGCGGGCGCCGCGCCCGTCCAGCCAGGCCCGCCCGGACCCGCGGCCGCGAAGCGCGGCTGACCGCGGCCAAGCCTGAGCCCGCCAGGCTGCGACCGGCAGCGCGCTCCGGCCAGGCGGCAGAGCCGATCAGAACAGCAGGCTGGACAGCGTGCTCCTGGCCCTCGTCACCCGCGGGTCCCTCGGCGGGAAGATCTCGAAGAGCCCGAGCAGGTGAACGCGGGCCTTGTCCCGGTCCGCGCCCGCCGTGCGCCTGATGGTGTCGAGCATCCGGTCGAAGGCGGCGTCGACCCGGCCCATGGCCAGGTCGATATCGGCCGCGCGGGCCTGCGCCTCGGGGTCATCCGGCCGCTCGCCGGCGGCCTTCCGCGCGCTGGCCTGGTCGTACCCGCTGACCCTGCGGATCAGGCTGACCTGACCCAGGCCCATCGTGGCGACCGGGTGGCCGGGCGAGGCAGCCAGCACCTTCTCGAACGCGGTCGCGGCCGCGTCCAGGTCGCCGCGTTCCATCGCGTCCTGCGCCTCGGCGAAAGCCGGATCCCCGAAGGCATCCCCTGGTCCCGCGCCCGGGCCGGCGCCGGGTCGCGGCCGGCCGGGACCGTCACCGGGCCCGCCGTCCCGGCCTGGCTGAGCCTGCGGCCCGGCCGCGCCGGGCGGCTCCTGGCTGCCCGCCGCGGCGGCCGCGCCGCCGTTCGCGCCCGGCAGCCCGAGCTGCTCAGCTACCTGCATGACCTGGCCGAGCCAGCTTCTGACCTGCTCTTCCGGCATGGCACCCAGGAAGCCGTCGACGATCTGGCCGCCCACGACGGCCACCACCATGGGAATGCTCTGCACCTGCAGGGCGGCGCTCAGCTGCGGATTGGCGTCGACGTCCACCTTGGCGAGCACCCAGGCGCCATCCGCCTCCGTGGCCAGCTTCTCCAGGATGGGGCCGAGCTGCTTGCACGGCCCGCACCACTCGGCCCACAGGTCGAGGATGACCGGAACTGATCGTGACCGGGCCACCACGTCGCTATTGAACGTCTCGTCGGTGGCCTCGATGATGATGCCGCCCTGCGCACCGGCCGGCCCGCCGTCGGCCGGTCTCTCGGCCGCCCGCTGCCGTCGCTGCACTGCGGCCTGCCGGGCGCCGAGGTCGACGGCGCCCTGAAGGGAGAAAGTCCGCGGCTGCTGCATGACTCCATCCTGCCGCATGGCCGGCACCGGGTTGGCACCCGTCGGCCCCGTGCACGATCGTGGCGCCGGTCAGCCGGATGGAGAGGCCGTTCAGCGGCAGGGCGGAGCGGGCGGCGGCGTCAGAAGGCGGGCGTCTCGGAGTAGCCGCCCCACTCCTCGCGCAGCGCCCCGCAGATCTCGCCCAGGGTCGCCTCCGCTGCCGCCGCGGCGATCATCGGCGGGATCATGTTCCCGCCCGAGCGGACCGCGGCCACGACAGCCGCCAGCGCGGCCTCGACGGCGGCCCGGTCCCGCCGCTTGCGCCGCTGGGCCAGCACCCTGACCTGCTCGAGTTCTACCTCGTGGCTGACCCGGAGGATCTCCATCGGATTCTCGACCGTGTCGGTGTAGCAGTTGACCCCGACGACCTTCTTGTCGCCCTTCTCCAGCTTCTGCTGGTAACTGAACGACGCCTCGGCGATCTCGGCCATGAACCAGCCGTCCTCGATCCCCCGCAGGATCCCGCCGGTCACCGACCCGTCCGGGCTCATCGACCGGATCTTCGCGAACGTCTCTTCCGCCTCGGCTTCCAGCCGGTCGGTCAGGGCCTCCAGGTACCACGAGCCGCCCAGCGGATCCGCGACATTGGCCACTCCGGTCTCCTCCATGAGCACCTGCTGGGTGCGCATGGCGATCTCGGCCGCCTTCTCGCTGGGCAGCGCCAGTACCTCGTCCAGCGCATTGGTGTGCAGGGAGTTGGTCCCGCCCAGCACCGCCGCGAGCGCCTCGATCGCGGTCCGGACGATGTTCAGCTCCGGCTGCTGGGCGGTCAGCGACACCCCGGCCGTCTGGGTGTGGAAGCGCAGCCACTGCGCCCGCTCGGTGCGGGCGCCGTACACGTCCCGCATCCAGCGCGCCCAGATCCTGCGGGCGGCCCGGAACTTGGCGATCTCCTCGAAGAAGTCGATGTGGGCATCGAAGAAGAACGACAGGCCGGGCGGGAACGTCTCGATATCCAGCCCGCGGGACAGCCCCAGCTCGACGTAACCGAAGCCATCAGCCAGGGTGAAGGCCAGCTCCTGCGCGGCCGTGGAGCCGGCCTCCCTGATGTGGTAGCCCGACACCGAGAGCGGCTTGTAGTCCGGGATCTCGGCCGCGCAGAACTCCATCAGGTCGCCGATCAGCCGCAGGTGCGGCTCAGGCGGGAACAGCCATTCCTTCTGCGCGATGTACTCCTTGAAGATGTCGGTCTGCAGGGTGCCGTTCAGCTTCCCGACGTCGGCTCCCTGCCGCTGGGCGGCTGCCAGGTACATGCAGAAGACCGGCACGGCGGGCCCGCTGATCGTCATGGACGTGGTGACATCAGCCAGCTGGATGCCGCTGAACAGGGTGTCCATGTCGGCCGCCGAGTCGATGGCGACCCCGCAATGGCCGACCTCCCCGCGCGAGCGCGGGTCGTCGGAGTCGCAGCCCATCAGCGTCGGCATGTCGAAGGCGACGGACAGGCCGTGGCCGCCGGTCTGCAGCAGCATCTTGTACCGCTCGTTGGTCTGGGTCGCGTTGCCGAAGCCGGAGAACTGCCTGATCGTCCAGGGCTTGCCCCGGTAGCCGGCCGAGTAGAGGCCGCGGGTGAACGGGAACTCCCCCGGCCAGCCGATCCGCTCGAAGCCGGGCACGACCGCGCCGTCAGGCGGTCCGTAAACCGGCTCGAGCTCCAGGCCGGACAGCGTGCTGAAATCGGCGTCACGGCTTCGCGCGCCGCTGAACCGGCGCTGCCAGCGCTCCCGCCCGGCGTCCGGCTCTGACCTGGCCTGCTCGTCCATCACGTTCCTCCGGCTCGCACGCGGCGATTTAGTAGGACGTCCTACTATCTTGCCTGCCAGTCTACGCAGTGCCGGCCCGGAGAGGAAACACGGGAAAAGGCCGCAACCACGACGGCACCCGCGCCGTCTCAGCTGATGACCGGGCTCCCGCCCTGGTCCTCAGCAGGCCCGCGACCGGCGAAGATGTGGTACAACCAATGCGATATCGCGCGAGCGACACCGGCTGCACGGCAGTCCTTGCTGACGTCGCGACCGTGCAGTTCTCCTGGGCAGCGGCGCCCAGCGAGGCATCCGGGCAAGGGAGCTCAGTGGCCAGGCTCCGCGCTACCGATCGCCAGGCGGCGGAGGACCTCTTCAATGCGTGCTATCCCCGGCTGGCCGGCTGGGTCCGGCGGCTGGTGGATGACGACGAGACCGCTCACGAGATCGCATCCGAGGCGTTCACCCGGCTGCTCGCCCGCTGGTCGGGCCTGGACAACCCGCAGAGCTACCTGTACATGATCGCGACCAACCTGGTCCGGGATCACTGGCGCAAGACCGGCCGTGAGCGCCGGGCCATCAGGACCATGACCGCGGCCGCCCCCGGCGAGGCGGCCTGCCACCCGGCGCAGGACGTCGATGTCCGCGCCCTGATCGAGGGCCTGCCGCCGCAGCTGCGCAGTGCCTTCCTGCTGCACTACTACGCCGGCTTCGGCGTGCGCGAGGTGGCGAGCATGCTGGGACGGCCGGAAGGGACGGTCAAGGCGGACCTGTTTCATGCCCGGGCCAGGCTCAAGGCAGCGCTGGGAGACAGCACGTGAGCGGCCCGCGCGACGAGATCGACGCCTGGCTGGACCGTGAGGTGGAACTCCTGCCCCCGGCGCCGGGCACATTCGAGCGCGTTCACCGGCAGGCCAGGCGCCGCAAGCGCCGGCAGGCGCTGCTGGCCGCCGCGGGCGCCGTCGTCATCATCGCCGGGCTCGCCGCCGCGCCGCAGATCGCGGCCGCGTTCTCCCAGCACGGCCCTCGTCCGCCGGGTCAGTCGGTCGCGGCCGGCCGGTCACGATCGCAGTCTCCTGCCGCGCGTCCGGCCACGAGCGCGCCGGCCGCCAGCCCCGGCACGGGACCGGCGGCGACGGCGCCGGCTCAGGCAGGCGGCACCGCTCTGTCGGCGACGACCTCCGGCGCTGCCGCGCCAGCCAGCTTCAGGCCCACCTCCATCACCATGATCGGCGGCGGGGTCGGGGCCGTGCTCGGCCAGGCCGGGACACCGGGCCACTGCGCTGGGCCGGTGCCGGCGGCCTGCACGTCACTGGCCGGCACCTCCGACTGGGGAGCCAGCTGGTACGGGGTCAGCGCGCCGGTGACCTCCGGGCCTGACGGCGCCCTGGGCGTGAGCCAGGTGCGGTTCCTCAACCTCGAGGATGGCTGGGCGTTCGGGCCGCAGCTCTACGTCACCACCGACGGCGGCCTGCACTGGTCGGCGGCGCAGACCTACGGCATGCGGGTCATTGACCTGGAGGTGGCGGGCAACCGCGCCTTCGCGATCTTCGCCTTCTGCTCCGGCGGCGGCCCTGACTTCGCGGCGAACTGCACGACATTCGCGCTGTACTCGGCGCCAGCGGGCAGCGCCGTTTTCCAGCCTGTGCCTCTTCCGGGCGATGGGCGAATCGGGGCCAACGGGAACAGGTCCGCCAGCCTGGTCATCGGGTCCGACAGTGCCAATCCGGAGGCCGGGACCGGCTACCTGCTGACTCCCTCGGGCTACATCCTCAGCGGGCCGCTGACCGGCGCTGCCTGGAAGATGACCGGCAGCGCCACTCCCTGCCCGGCCGACCCGGCGCAGCCCGGCGGCCAGCCGTCGGACGGGCTGCTGGCCGCCGGGCCCGCGCTGCTGATCAGCTGCGGGAAGTCGGTCTGGTCATCGGCCGACGGCGGCGCGAGCTGGAAGCCCGCCGGCATCGCGCCAGCTGCCGGGACGGCCACCTCGCTCACCACGGCCGGCAGCAGCCAGGTCATCCTGGCCACGACCGCCGGCATCGACTACTCCGCCGACGGCGGGAAGACCTGGCAGCCGGCCACGATCGCGAGCGGGGCCCCGGCCGGCGGGTTCAGCTACGTCGGCATGACCACGGCGACGCACGGAATGGCGCTGCCCGCGGACGCCAGCCTCGGCGAGGTCTTCATCACCAGCGACGGCGGCACGACCTGGAGCCCGCATCCGATCTCGGGCAGTTAGCCGGCCGCCGGTCGCGGCCCGCTAGTCATCGGTGAAGTCGCCGGCTGATACCCGCAGCCCGCGCAGCATCGCGAACATCTCCTCCAGCTGCTCCGGGGCGTAGCCGCCGACGCCGAACCCGGCCGCCATCAGGTCGGCGGTGGCCCGCTGCACGAGCTGCCGCCCGGCCGGGGTGATCTGGGCCAGGGTGCCGCGGCCATCGAGCGGATTGGGGCGCCGCACGACCAGCTGCTGGCCCTCCAGCCGCTGGATGCTGTTCGTCACGCTGGTCGGGTGCACCATCAGGCGCTCCCCGATCAGGCGCATCGGCAGGGCGCCGTCGCGGCTGAAGCTGAGCAGCACCAGGGCCTCGTACCGGGCGAAGGTCAGCCCGTGCGGCCGGAGCAGCGCGTCGAGCTCGGCCAGCAGGATCTGCTGCACGCGCATGATCGATGTCACCGCGGCCATGGCTCGCGCGTCCCCGAACCGGCGCTCCCAGATCTCGGCGGCGCGCTCGATGGGGTCGAAGGGCAGTTCCAGCGGCTTCGCCACAGGCACAAGGTACCGGGACAGCCCGTCCGCTGCCGGCGGCGCACTGACGCGACACGATCAGGCGACACGTGGCGTCTGTGCATATTCTTGACTACAGAAGGTTATATTGCCTGCTGGGGAACATGTGACCAAGCACAGTCGGGGGATAATGTGCGGTCCAGCCAAACTGCCAGGCCGGTCGCTCCCGTGCTGGCGGCCGGCCTGGGGCTGCGGCACGGGCGCGGCTGGGCGCTGCGCTCGGCCAGCTTCCGGATGGACTGCGTGCCGAGCATGCCGCTCGGCATCGTCATCCTGGGCGCCGGCGCGGCCGGCGCCGTGGCTGACCTGCTGGCCGGCCTGGCCCGGCCCAGCTACGGGGAGCTGCGCGTGCTGGGCGAGGACATGACCACGCCGCGGGGCCGGGCGGCCGTGCGGGGCCGGGTCGGGATCGCACGGCGGCATGCCCGGCCGCAGCCCGCAGCCCGGATCCGGGGCGTGGTCGAGCGCGGCGCGAAGACCGCGCGGCTGCCGGGCTGCGACCGGCACCTGCTGGCCGCAGCGGTGCTGGACCGGCTATCGCTGACGCCCTGGGCCGGCGTCCCGGTGCGCGCGGCGCCTGATGCCATTGCCCGGCGCGCCAGGCTGGCCGCGGCTGCCGTGCACCAGCCCGAGCTGCTGCTGATCGACGGACTGCTGGACGACCTGCCCGGACGGGACCTGCGGGCGCTGGCTGATGCTGTCCGGGAGCTGAGCCGGGATACCTGCGTGCTGGCCATCGGCTCGGACGCTGACGCGCTCGCCCTCGCCTGCGCCGATGTCCTGACGCTCTCGGACGGCATCCTGGTCAGCGCCTGACCGCGGTGCCATCCCGGCCCCGCCGCCCGCTCCGATCTCGTGCCGCGGCCGGGAGATCCGGGCTCGCCAGTCACCGCTGCCCGGTTACGGCGTGCCGCCCCGCCAGCGCACGAGATCGGGCGTCACGTCCGCCATCGACCGGCAGCCGGTTAGCGCCATGGTCCTGCGCACGTCGGCGGCCAGCATCTCCAGGACGCGCTCGACGCCCGGCTGCCCGGCCGCGCCCAGGCCGTACAGGTAGGCCCGGCCGATCATCGCGGCCCGAGCGCCCAGCGCCACGGCCTTGACGATGTCGCTGCCCCGGCGGATGCCGCCGTCGCAGATGATCTCCGTGCGGTCCCCGACAGCATCCGCCACCGGGGCGACCAGCTCGATCGGCGCCGGCGAGCCGTCCAGCTGGCGGCCGCCGTGATTGGAGAGGGCGATGGCCTCGACCCCGGCGTCAGCGGCGAGCCTGGCGTCGGCCACGGTCTGGATGCCCTTGAGCACGATGGGACCGTTCCACGCGTCGCGGAACCAGTCCAGGTCCCGCCAGGACAGCCCCGGATCGAACTGGTCGGTGACGTACTGCGCGATGTTGACCGCCTCCGTGCCGTCGGCTCCGGGCGCGCCGGTGACGTTCGCGAACATGATCGGCTCACTGCGGACGAAGTCCCACGTCCAGCCCGGGTGCACGGCCCCGTCCAGCATGGTGCCGATGCCGACCTTCGGCGGCAGGGTGAAGCCGCGCCGGACATCACGCTCACGGCGGCCGAGTACCGCGGTGTCGACGGTCAGCACGATCGCCTCGTACCCGGCCGCGGCCGCGCGGGCAAGCAGGTCCTTCAGCAGGCCCCGGTCCCGCCAGACGTAGACCTGGAACCACTTGCGGCCGCCGCTGACCGCTGCCACCTCCTCGATCGAGCGAGTCGCCATCGTCGAGAGCGAGTACGGCAGCTGAGCCTTAGCCGCCGCCCTGGCCACGTCCAGCTCGCCCGCCGGGCTGGCCACCCTGGTGTAGCCGGTCGGCGCGAGCACCAGCGGCAGCGGCTGGCGCTGGCCGAGCAGCGTAGCTGAGGTGTCGATCGCGCCGACATTGCAGAGCACCCGGGGCCGGAACTCCAGGCGGCGGAAGGCCATCACGTTCCGGCGCAGCGACACCTCGTCCTCGGCGCCCCCGTCGATGTAGTCGAACACGCCGCGCGGCAGCCGCCGCCGGGCGATCCGCCGGAAGTCCTCCACACAGGCAGCCCGGGTGAGCGCGCGGTCAGCTGGCTGCAGCTGGATCGGCCGGAATCGCAGCACCGAACGGAGAGTCTTCAGCATGCAACCAGGATCCGCTCTTGGCCGCCGCCGGACAAACGCCGTGCGCAGTGATGGCGCATCATGACCGGGCCGCCCTGCCGCGGCCCTGGCCGGCCATGCTGCCGCGGCGTGCGGCTAGGTGGTGATGAGCGCATCGGCCGCCGTATAGGGATCAAGCTCACCCGCCGCGACCAGGCTCGCGAGCTCCTCCAGCCGCGCCTCGCCCGGCAGCCCGCCCAGCCGGAGCCGTAGCTCGGCCACGGCGATGGCGGCCACCTCCTCGCGCGCCCTGGCCAGGCGGAGGCGGTCCCGGTGTCCCGATTCCGCCAGCCAGGCCCAGCGCGCGTCCACGGCGGCGACGAGATCGGCGATCCCGTCACCAGCCGAGGCGGCGGTCTTGACGATCGGCGGCTTCCAGTCGCCCTTCTCGTACTTCGCCATGGCCAGCATGCTGCGCAAGTCCCTGACCGCCTCCTGCGCTCCAGGCCGGTCGCTCTTGTTCACCACGAAAACGTCGGCCACCTCGAGGATCCCGGCCTTGGCCGCCTGGATCGAGTCCCCCATCCCCGGTGCCACGACGACGAGGGTCGAGTCGGCTAGCGAAGCGATCTCCACCTCGGCCTGGCCGACGCCCACGGTCTCGACCAGGAGGACGTCGAATCCGGCCGCATCCAGGATGCGCAGTGCCTGCGGCGTCGCCCAGGCCAGTCCGCCCAGGTGGCCGCGGCTGGCCATGGACCTGATGTACACGCCGGGATCGGTCGCGTGCTCCTGCATCCGCACCCGGTCACCCAGCAGCGCGCCGCCGCTGAACGGCGAGGTCGGATCGACGGCCAGCACGCCGACCCGGAGCCCGCGGTCCCGGTAGGCCCGGATCAGCGCACCGGTGACGGTGGACTTGCCGACGCCGGGCGAGCCGGTCAGGCCGACCACCTGCGCTCCCCCGGCCAGCGGCGCGACGACCCGCATCACGTCCCGCAGCTGCGGCGACGCGTTCTCGACCAGCGATACCAGCCGGGCCAGGGCCCGCGGGTCCTGATCGCGCGCCGCCGCTACCAGCGCTTCGGCGTCGACCGGCCCGCGGCCTGGCCTCCGGCTATCCGCGCAGGCGCGATCGCCGGCCAGCTGAGCTGCTCCGGCTGACGCGGACGGGGCGTAAATGTGCGCCGCGTCGTGCTCGTGCGCCGCGTCGTGCGGGTGCGGAGCGGCCTGGCTGCCGGGCGCGTCCTGCGCGGGCAGTCCCTGCCGGTCAGGCACGGTCGGGCGCAGGCACCCGCAGCAGCAGGGCGTCTCCCTGGCCGCCGCCGCCGCAGAGCGAGGCAGCCCCCAGCCCGCCGCCGCGCCTGCGCAGCTCGTAGACCAGGTGCAGCGCGAGCCGCGCACCCGAAGCGCCGATGGGGTGCCCGAACGCGATGGCTCCGCCGTTCACGTTCACGCGATCCGGCCCGACGGCCAGGTCCCGCATGGACTGGATGGCGACGGCGGCGAACGCCTCGTTGATCTCGATCAGGTCCAGGTCAGCCACCGCCAGGCCGGCCTTGCCCAGCGCCTGCTCGATCGCCCGCGACGGCTGCGAGTGCAGCGAGTTGTCCGGGCCCGCCACTACCCCGTGCGCGCCGATCTCGGCCAGGACCGGCGCCCCGGCGGCAGCGGCGGCCTCGGCCGACATCACCACCACCGCGCAGGCACCATCGGAGATCTGCGAGGCATTTCCCGCCGTGATGGTGCCCTCGCGGCTGAAGGCCGGCCGCAGCGCGGCCAGCGACTCGGCCGTGGTCTCCGCCCGGATGCCCTCATCGGAGCTGATGATCGCCGGCTCACCGCGCCGCTGCGGGACCGCCACCGGCACGATCTCCTTCGCCAGCAGCCCGTCCTTGACGGCCCGCGCCGCCAGCTGATGGGACCGGGCGGCGAACTCGTCCTGCTGCTGCCGGGTAATGCCGAGGCCGGCGTTGTGCCGCTCGGTCGACTCGCCCATGGAGATCTGCTCGAACGGATCGGTGAGCCCGTCGTGCTGCATCGCGTCGAGCAGCTCGATCGTGCCCAGCTTGTAGCCCCGCCGGGAGCCGGGAAGCAAGTGCGGTGCCTGCGACATGGACTCCATGCCGCCCGCCACGATCACGTCGAACTCGCCGGCCCGGATCAGCTGGGCCGCCAGCGCGATGGCGTCCAGGCCGGACAGGCAGACCTTGTTGATGGTGAGGGACGGCACCGTCATCGGGATGCCCCCGGCCACGGCCGCCTGCCGGGACGGTATCTGCCCGGCGCCCGCCTGCAGCACCTGCCCCATGATCACGTAATCAACCTGGTCACCAGCCAGGCCGGCGCGCTCCAGCGCTGCCCTGATCGCGAAGCCGCCGAGGCCGGCTCCGCTGAAAGTGCTCAGGCCGCCGAGCAGGCGGCCGGTGGGCGTCCTTGCGCCGCCGACTATCACCGCTTCCCGCATACTGCAACGATACCTGTGTCGCATCCGTCAGCCCGAGAGGTGAGAACCATGCTGACCCGCATTGACCACGTAGGCATTGCGTGCCGGGACCTGGAAGAGAAGATTGCCTTCTACGAGAGCACCTTCGGGCTGACGGTCGTGAGCCGGGAGATCCACGAGGAGCAGGGCGTGCGGGAAGCAATGCTGCAGGTAGCGGGGGACATAACGGGCGGCTCCTACGTGCAGCTGCTGGAGCCGCTCTCGCCGGACACCCCGGTCGGCCGCTTCCTGGAGCGGCGCGGCGAGGGCATTCACCATGTCGGATACGGCGTGGCCAACATCACAGCGGCACTGGAGTCGATCGGGGCGACCGGCGTCCGCCTGCTGGATGCCCGGCCGCGGCACGGCTCCATGGGCGCGTCCATCGCGTTCCTGCATCCGGCGGACGTGGGCGGCGTGCTGACCGAGCTGGTCCAGGCCCCTGGCAGCAGCGCCTAATCCTGGCGAAAGTAAAAAAAGGGAGAGAAAGCGCGAGGGACCGCGAACCCGCCGCCTAGCCCCTTCCGGGGGAGTACGCTGCCAGGCACCGGGCGAGCTGAAGTGCGTGCCGGTCGGGCTTGCGGCAGCCTGTAACACTGCCGGCCCGGCAATCGGACCATGAGGCGATCGTCCGGGCGTGCGTATCCCCCGTCTACCCAGGATTAGGCGACATGCAGCCCGATATCGATGCCCAGCTCAGCAACTTCTTCGAGGAATCCTCCCTGCGCGACTTCGCCAGAGTCATGCGCGGATACGATCCGCACCAGGTCAACGAGCACCTGAAGGCGGTAGACGGCGAGATGCGCCAGTACCGCGACCAGGTGCAGGCGCTGCAGCGGGAGCTGACCGACGCGCATCGCCAGATGCAGGAACTCGAGCAGCCCACGCTGTCGGGCCTCGGCTCCCGTATCGAGCAGCTGTTCCGGCTCGCCGAGGAGCAGGCCGCCGAGCACATCCAGGAGGCCAAGGGAGCCGCGACGCAGTTCACCGCGACCGCGAAGGTGGAGGCGGCCGAGGTCCGGGCCGCCGCCGAGAACGAGGCGGCCGAGCTGCGCGCCAACGCCAAGCGCGAGACCGACGATCTGCGCTCGTCGGCCGAGCGCGAGGCCGACACGATCCGGACGACCGCCCGGCGCGAGGCGGACGAGCTGACGTCGACCACCGAGCGCGAGGCGGCCAAGCTGCGCGCCACCGCCGACCACGAGACCGCCGAGAAGCGGGCCGCGAACGAGCGGGAAGTCGCCAAGATGCGGACCACCGCCGAGCGCGAGGTCGCGCAGATGCGCGCCAACGCGAAGCGGGAGCGGGACGAGATCCTCACTACCTCCAAGCGCCAGGCCGACGAGATGCGCAGCCAGGCCCAGCGGATCCTGGAGGAGAGCGAGGCTCAGCGCGCTCAGGCCGAGGCGGAGTTCGACATCCAGCTCGCCGCCCGGCGGGAAGAGGCCGAGCGGCAGGAGGCCGAGCGCCTGGCGGCCGCCCAGGCGGCCACCCAGAAGCTGGTGTCCGAGGCCGAGCAGCGGGCCGCGACCGCCGAGCAGCGGGCCAGCAAGGCCAGCGCCCAGGCCGAGCAGACCAGGCGGGACGCCGACCAGCACTCCCGGCAGCTGGTCAGCAACGCGAAGAAGAACGCCGACCAGATCGTGGCCCAGGCCAAGTCACAGGCCGACCAGCTGCTGGCCGACACCAAGTCCGAGGCCGACCGGATCCGCACCGCGGCGCAGCGCCAGGTGGACGAGCTGAACAAGCAGAAGGAAAGCGTGGCGGCGCACCTGGCTCAGATCAGCCAGCTGCTGGGCACCCAGATGCCTGGCCTGGCCGACGCGCTGAAGCCGCAGCCAGCGCCGGTCGGCGCCCCGGCAGCCAAGGCGGTCACCGCCGGCCCGCCCGCCAACGGCTCGGCCATCCCCGCCGCGGCGAGCCCAGCCGAGACTCAGCGCCCTGCGGGGACCGCGACCGCCCAGCATCCCGGGCCTGGCAGCTCCGGCGGCCCGGCCAGGCAGCCCAGCGGCGCGAAGTCCGGCAAGGACGACGAAGACTGGTGGACTGAGTAAGCAGCTCGCTCGAAGCGCGCTCCCCGGGCCGGGGAGCGCGCTTTGCTTTCGGGAGGCATTTGCGGCGCCGCAGAACGCCAGCGGTATCCGGTACTGGTTCAAGCGGTTGCCGTCTGGCCGCCGTCGACCACCAGCACCTGGCCGGTCATGTAGGACGAGGCCTCGCTGGCCAGGAAGATGACCGGGCCGGCCATCTCCTCCGGATCAGCCCAGCGCCGCATCGGGACCGAGGCGACGGTGGCCGGGCCCGCCTGCGGGTCTTCCCACAGGGTGCGGTTCATGTCGGTCGCCGTCCATCCGGGGCACAGGGCGTTGACCCGGATGCCCTCGCCGCCCCACTCGACGGCGAGTGACCTGGTCAGCGAGATGACACCCGCCTTGGCCGCGCCGTACGGGGCCCGGTAGGGCGAAGACGCCACGCCGGCCACGGACGCCACGTTGATGACCGAGCCCTGGCGCCGCTCCAGCAGGTGCCCGGCGAAGGCGTGGCAGACATAGGCGGTCGAGTCCAGGTTCAGCCGCATCAGCTTGTCCCAGCCCGACATCCGCAGGTCGCGGAACCCGGCCACGAAGTTGGAGCCGCCCGCGTTGTTCACCACCACGTCCACATAGCCCAGCTGGTCGATGGCCAAGGCCACCGCGTGCTCGACCGCCTGCTGGCTGGTCACGTCCGCCGTGATCACGAACGCCTTGCGCCCGAGAATGGTGATGTCCGAGGCCGTCTCCGCCAGCGCGTCGGCATCCCTGGCCACCAGGGCCAGGTCAGCACCGGCTCCGGCGAGCGCAACCGCGATGACCTTGCCGATTCCGCGAGAGGCGCCGGTGACGAACGCGGTCTTGCCGGACAGGTCGAAGAGGCTCACGATCAGTCCTTCCATTCAGCCGGCAGTGGCAGGGCCGCCGGGTTCATCTGCCGGACGATCTCGGTGAGAACGATGCGGACGAAGCGCTCTCCTACCCACAGGTGCCTGGCGCGTTCCACCCCGATCACCTCCGCCTGCGGCACCCGGGAGAAGCGGACCCCGGCCTCGTCCGGGCGCAGGTAGTCATCCAGTTCCGGCACCAGCACGACCAGCGGCTTGCCCGACTCGGCCCACGAGTCCAGGTCGTCGTCGCCCGCCCGGTGCACCGGCGGCGACAGCAGGATCGCTCCCTCGACGGCCGGGTCATTCCCCCACATCAGTGCTAGTTCCGTGCCGAACGACCAGCCGACGAGCCACAGTCCCGGCAGCTGGCGCCCGGCGCAGAAGGCGATCGCCGCCTCGACGTCGTGCCGCTCGGCGTGGCCGCTGCCGAACTCGCCGTCGCTGGTGCCCCGCTCGGACGTGGTCCCCCGGGTGTTGAACCTGAGCACGGCCAGGTCGGCCAGGGCAGGCAGCCGGTAGGACGCCTTCCGGAACAGGTGACTGTCCATCATGCCGCCGTGCGTGGGCAGCGGGTGCAGGCAGATCAGCGTCGCCACTGGCGGCCTGCCAGCCGGCAGCGCGAGCTCGCCGACGAGATCGAGCCCGTCAGCCGTGTGCAGCGTGATGTGCTCGCGGCGGGCCGGCAGGACGGTGCTGGCAGTGATGTCGGTCATGGCTCCTCAGCGGTGCGTGGCCGGACCCGGGCCGGGCCGGCGGGGACGGCGCTGCCAGCACGAATTGTGCCAGTGCCGTCGTTCGTCCGGGCCGGGGGTCTGGGCCGGCCAGGCCACGACGTGCGCGATCCCCGGCAGGATCTCCTGGTCACAGCCGGGGCAGCGGTAGGTCTTGGTGGCTGCGGCGGCGGGGACCTGCCGGACCACCCAGTCGCCGTCCGGCCAGGACTGCGTCTGCGGCGGCCCCAGCCGGGTGGCCGGTTCCCCGGCCGCGTCCCGGCCGCCGGCACCGCCAGGGCGCCGGCCGCCGCGGCGCGGCCGCCGCGGCAGGTCGCCGGGCAGCCGGCGGGCCTTGCGCGGGCTCACCGGACCGCCGCTACCCGGAGAACGGGAGGCCCGCCGCGGCATGCTCGGCCAGCAGCGGGGGCGGCGCGAAAGCGGGATCGCCGTAGGCCTCGTGCATCGCCCGCAGCGCCGCCAGCGCGACCTCTGGTCCGATATCGTCCAGGATCCGCATCGGCCCGCGCGGGTAGCCGCAGCCCAGGGTCATCGCGGCGTCCACGTCGGCCGCGCCGGCGTAGCAGTCCTGGACCATCCGGACGGCGTCGGCCAGGTGCGGATACAGCAGCGCGCCGGTCAGGAAACCCGGCCGGTCCGGCGACCTCACCAGCTGCCAGCCCAGCCGCCCGGCCAGCGCCGTCGCCGCGGCCGTCGCGGACGCCGAGGTCAGCCGGGTCGTGACCAGCTCAGTCAGCTTGTCGCCGGTCAGCCACAGCCCGGCCGCCTGGTCCGGCCGACCGGTGCCCAGCGCCGCCGGGAGCACCGAGGCCGTCGGCGGCGCGCAGATCAGGATGAGGTCGCTGGCCTCCGCCGCATTCCTGGTCACGCTGATCCCGGCGGCCGCGATGGCACCGGCCAGCTCCCCGGCGGCGTCCTCGGCTCCCCCGGCGCTGATCAGCGTCACGCGGCGGGGCGCGGGGGGCAGCTTGTCGTTTCGGATCGATGCGAGGGTGGCCGCGTCCGGCGCCGGCTCTCCGTAGTCATATAGCCCGCGGCCGCTCTTGCGGCCCAGCTGGCCGGCCTCGGTCAGCCGCCGCAGCAGCGGAGCGGGGATGCAGCGCGAGCCGCCGAACTCGGCCTGCAGGACCTCCAGGATCGACAGGGCGGTGTCCAGGCCGATCAGGTCGAGCAGGGCCAGCGGGCCCATCGGCAGCCCGATTCCGGCCATGGCCGCCGTGTCGATGTCCTCGCGAGTCGCATACCCGGCGGGCAGCAGGGACACGGCGTGATTGAGATAGGGCAGCAGCAGCGCATTCGCCACGAAACCGGCCCGGTCACCGGCCTGGACCGGCGTCTTGCCCAGCCGCCGGGCGAGACCGGCGATCGCCGCGCCGGCGGGCGCCTCGGTGAGCACCGTCGTGACGACCTCGACCAGCCGCATCACCGGCGCCGGATTGAAGAAGTGCATGCCGACGACCCGGCCGGGATGTGCCGTCCCGGCGGCCACGGCGGTGACGGACAGCGACGAGGTGTTCGTGGCCAGGATGGCGTCCGGCCTGCACGCCCGGTCCAGCCCGGCGAAGACCTGCCGCTTGAGCTCCATCCGCTCGGGCACCGCCTCGATCGCCAGGTCGGCGCCGGCCGCGGCCTCGAAGCCGGAGCCCGGCCGGATCCGGCGCAGGATGTCCGCCTGCTCCTGCTCGGTCAGCCTGCCGCGGCTGACCGCGCGGGACAGCGACGCCGTCAGGATACCCACGCCGCGGGCGAGCGCATCCGGGTCGGCCTCGATCCCGACCACGGTCATCCCGGCGCGGCCGAAGACCTCGGCGATCCCAGCCCCCATCGTGCCCAGCCCGACGACCGCGACCTCGCGAATCTCCATGCCGGGACCCTATCGATGGCCCCCGCCAGGTCCGCCGGCGCCCCGCCCGAGCCAGGCCCGCCCGGCGCCCCGCCCGAGCCAGGCCCGCCCGGCGCCCCGCCCGTGCCAGGCCCCGCTGCGGCACGGCGCGAGCGCCGCCCGCCAGGCCTGCTGCGGCACGGCGCGAGCGCCGCCCGCTCATCAGCCGCCGCCGTGGTCATGGCGCAGCAGCGTGGATGCGCAGGTGCTGCTGCTGTATGCGCAGCAGGCACGCTCCCACGTCGTTCGGACCTGAGCGCGCGCGCCATGAGCGTGAGTGCTCTGGCCGCGCGAACCGGTCGAAACGCCGCATTCCTGGCAGCCTGTGATCCTCACCAGCCGGCGTAGGTTTCTGGCGAGCCGGGCAGGATCACGCGATGCATCTTTCGATGACCCGCTGTGGCAAAGCTTCGCCGACCGGGCGCTGGCCACCATGACCGGCGGCGGTGCGGACTACGGCGAGTGCGCGGCCACCGCCGGGCGGATCACCAAGGGTCAGGGCCTGCACATGTCCCGGTTCGTCCAGCGGGCCTTCGACTGGCTGGATGAGACCCTCAGCTAGCCAGGCCGGCCACCGCTGACATCCTGCCGGTCCGTTCCGGGTCATGGCCAAGCAGGACGCGGTGAACGTGGCAGGCCCGCTACTGTTAGCTCCCGTGCGGCTCGTCATCGCCCGGTGCAGCGTGGTCTACGCAGGACGGCTGACGGCGCGTCTGCCGCTGGCGACGCGCCTGCTCATCGTCAAGGCCGACTCCTCCGTCCTCATTCACTCCGACGGCGGCAGCTACAAGCCGCTGAACTGGATGCCGCCGCCGTGCCGCCTGGCCGAGGAGCCGGGCCGGTGGATCGTCACCGGCAAGGCGGGCGAGACGCTGACCATCGAGCTGGACGAGATCATCAGCGACACCTCGTTCGCGCTCGGCGATGATCCGGGGCTGGTCAAGGATGGCGTCGAATCGCATCTGCAGGAACTGCTGGCCGCTCAGCTGCACGTGCTCGGCGAGGGCTGGCGGCTGGTCCGGCGGGAGTACCCCACCCCGATCGGGCCGGTCGACATCATGTGCCGGGATGCCCTGGGCGGCAGCGTGGCGGTGGAGATCAAGCGCCGCGGCGAGATCGACGGGGTCGAGCAGCTGACCCGCTACCTGGAGCTGCTCAACCGTGACCCGCTCCTCGCCCCAGTTCGCGGCATCTTCGCCGCGCAGGAGATCAGGCCGCAGGCCCGCGTCCTCGCCGCGGACCGCGGCATCCGCTGCGTCACGCTCGACTACGACGCCCTGCGCGGCCTCGAAGACGGCACGCTCCGCCTCTTCTGACCCCGCGGCCAGTCGCATAACAAGGCCTGGCAGGCGCCGCGGGTGGCCGGGCCATGGGCGGCATCCGGCCGTTGCGAGTCCTGGTTGAACGAAAAGTCCGTTATGCGCGGGCTGCGTTCTCGGGAAAATCTGGCCGGCCTGATGGGGTAGCCGGCACTGAGGCCATTCCAGACGATCATGAGTCCGCGGTGGCTGGCCCGACTGCTGGCGGTATCGCTGCCGGCTCTGCGCCGTGAGCCGCAGGCCCGGCCGCAGTCGGCCTGAGCGCCGGCCCGATCAGAAGATCATCCGGATGGGTGAGTTGCTCCGCCGCGCCAATTCGAGCTGTTTCGATCTCGTTTGCATCACCGTTCAGCGGTGCATACGTTGGGCCGCTGTCCCACTAGCAACGCAGACAAGGAGCGCAATGAGGGCACGAACCCGCATAATTACCACGCTCGGAGCAGGCGGCCTGCTAACAGGCCTCGCAGCAGGACCGGCGCTGGCAAGTACGCACACCGTTCAGCCCGGCGAGACACTCAGCGGCATTGCCGCGCAGTCCGGGGAATCGCTCGCGCAGGTGGAGGCGGCCAACCCGCAGATCGCCAATCCCAACCTGATCAGCGTCGGCGAGCTGGTGAACCTGCCGGGCGCCAGCTCGGGAGCAGCATCCTCGGGAGCGGCCTCCCCGGCGGCGGTGCCGGCGCCCGCTCAGACCAGCCAGTTGACGGCACCGTCCGGCGGCGGCTCGGCACCCGGTTCCTTCCAGCAGTGCGTGGCCTGGCGGGAGTCCTCGGATACCCCGACCGACCCTGACGGCCTGTACGGCATCCTGCCGAGCACCTGGGCCAGCCTCGGCTACTCGGGAACGGCTGGCCAGGCCTCGGTCGCGGTGCAGAACCAGGCGTTCCAGCAGCTGTACGCCCAGCAGGGCGCGCAGCCATGGTCCGCCTATGACGGCTGCTGACCGCGACCGCGCGGGACTGCGGCGCGTCAGCGTCAGCGAGCAGCTGTCGCTGACGCGCCGAGCCGTGCCGGGCAGCACTGATGTCGGCATCGCCGAGCCCGCCGCGCGCGGGGGGCTCGTCAGCCCGCGGCGCCCGGCGAGGGGGTCCAGGGGGGCGCGCCGTCCTCCGGCATGGGCACGGCGAAGGCGTTCAGCAGGAACGAGATCAGGGTGTAATAGCCGCACAGCGAGACGAGCTCGACGACCCCCGCGTCGCCGAGCAGCCGCTGGGCCGCCGCATAGGCCTCCTGGCCGAGCTGGCCGTCATCGGTGAGCTGGCGCGCGACCGCATAAACCGTCCGCTCGTCACCGGCCTCAAACGACGGGGCCTCGCCCCGGCCGATCGCGTCCACGACGGCCTCGGGCACGCCGTGCGCACGGGCCATCCGCGCATGCGCCCACCACTCGAACTCCGCCTTCCAGCGGGCAGCAACGGTGATGATCGCGAGCTCGGATAGCCGCCGCTCGATCGAGGTCTCGAAACGCAGCACCTGGCCCAGCGCGGATGCCCGCCTCCCGGTGCCGGGAGCGGTGACGAAGGCGTTGAACGGCCCGGTCAGCCCGCCCTGCTCATTGACCAGGTCGTTTCCCCTGGACCCGACGATGCCGTCCCACACCTTCTGGCCAGCAGCGTCAAGGTCGTCGTAGCGCAGGTACGGAAGTCGGCTCATAGCCTGACATTAGCCTCCCGGCTCAGCGCCGCCGCGCCGCCCCCGCGGGCCCGCCCGCGCCCGGCTACCGGCTGACCAGGTGCGCATTGACCGACCTGGCCTCGGCGGCCAGGTCCGGGATCTCGACCACGGTCACGCCACGCTCGCGCAGCCAGGCCGCGCCGCCGCCGGGAACGAACACCGGCGGCTCCAGCCAGGCCAGCACCACCCGGCGGATCCCGGCCGCCACGATCAGCTCGGCGCACGAGCGGGGCCGGGACAGCCGCCGGCGGCAGGGCTCCAGCGAGCTGTAAAGCGTGGCCGCGGGCTGGCGCGGGTCGCCGGCCGAACGCCGCAGCGCTATCTCCTCGGCGTGATCATGGGGGTCCAGCTCCCGCGAGTACCCGGTGGCGATGCGGCTGCCGTCGGCCGCGACGAGGGCGGCGCCGACGCTGAACGCCGAGTCCGACGGCGGGCAGCGGCTGGACAGCGCGATGGCCGTTCGCAGCCACCGCTCATCGGCGGCGCGCTCGCCCGGCGGCAGGTCCGGCCAGGACGGCTCCGCCGGGCGCGGCGGCGGGCGGTCCGGCCGACCCGGAGCGGCGGGCGCGCCCGGCGGCTCGCGGCGACCCGGCCGCGGCTCAGAATTGGGCATTCCGGTCATTCTGACCCTCCCTCCGCCGGGCGGCCTCGTCACCCGCCCGGCGGTGCACTGCGCCTGCCCGGCAGTATCTGCCGTCCGGTCAGCCAGTGATTTACTGGGACCTACGCGCAGGTAACCGCTGGACAGGACGGCAGGCAGGTCATGACCACGATGGCATACTCCCGCGGCTCAGCAAGGCCTGCGGACACGTTCGACACGGTCAACCCGGCCACCTCCGAGGTCATCGCCACGTTCGGAGTCTGCGGCGAGCAGGATGTCGCCGACGCCGTCGAGCGGGCTCAGGCGGCCGCCGCCTGGTGGGCGGGCCTGGGCTGGAAGGGCCGTCAGCAGCGGCTGCTGGCCTGGAAGTCCTACCTCACCCGGTACATCGGCCGGCTAGCGGAGCTGGTGCACACCGAGACGGGCAAGCCCGTGCCGGATGCCCAGCTGGAGATCCTGCTCGCGATCGTGCACATCGACTGGGCCGCCCGGCACGCGCGCAAGGTACTGGGGCCGCGCCGGGTGCGCAGCGGCCTCATCTCCATCAACCAGGCGGCCACGCTGGAGTACCAGCCGCTCGGCGTGGTCGGCGTGATCGGGCCGTGGAATTACCCCGTGTTCACTCCGATGGGCTCGATTGCCTATGCCCTGGCCGCCGGCAACGCCGTCGTGTTCAAGCCCAGTGAGCTCACGCCCGCCGTCGGCGGATGGCTGGTCAGCTCGTTTGCCGAGGTAGTGCCCGAGCAGCCGGTGCTGCAGCTGATCACGGGCGCGGGCCAGACGGGCGAGTACCTGGCCCGCAGCGGCGTCAGCAAGATCGCATTCACCGGCTCGGCCGCGACGGCCAGGAAGGTGATGGCCGCCTGCGCGCAGAACCTCACGCCGATGGTGGCCGAGTGCGGCGGCAAGGACGCCTTCCTGGTGGCCAGCGACGCTGACCTGGATGCCGCCGCGGATGCCTGCGCCTGGGGCGCGCTGTCCAACGCGGGCCAGACGTGCATCGGGGTCGAGCGGGTCTACGTGGCCGAGGATGTTTACCACACGTTCCTGGAGAAGCTGACCGAGCGGATCGCCAGGATCCGGCCCGGCGAGGACCGCGAGGCGGACTACGGGCCGATGACGATGCCCGGCCAGCTCGAGGTGATCGAGCGGCACATCGCCGACGCGCTGGCCCGGGGCGGCCGGCCGGTCGTCGGCGGGATCGCGAGCATCCGCAAGCCCTATGTCGGCCCGGTCGTCCTGGCCGACGTGCCGGAGGACAGCTGCGCCGTCACCGAGGAGACCTTCGGGCCCACGATCACGGTCGCCAAGGTGGCGGATCTCGCCGAGGGCGTCGAGCGGGCCAACGCCAGCCGGTACGGGCTCGGCGCCACGGTGTTCGCCGGCAGCAGGAAGCCGGCCATGAGCGCCGCGAGAGCGCTGCGCAGCGGGATGACCGCGATCAACTCGGTCGTCGCGTTCGCCGGCGTCCCGACGCTGCCGTTCGGCGGCTCCGGTGATTCCGGCTTCGGCCGGATTCACGGCGCGGACGGGCTGCGCGAGTTCGCCCGGCCCAAGGCCATCACCCGGCTGCGGATGAAGCCGCTGGCCAACCTGACCTCGTTCTCGCGCACCGACCAGGACATGAAGAAGGTCCTCAGCCTGGTCACCATGCTGCACGGCAAGCGGTACAAGTAAGCAGCAGGCCGCGGACGGGGGTGAGCAGCAGGCCGCTGACGGATCGGTAAGCAGCGGGCCGCTGACGGGCTAGGAGCGCTGCGAGGCGGCCGCTACCAGGTCGGCGGGCTCCACGGCGGCCAGCGGGGCACGGCCGGCGATCAGGTCGGCGGCCCGCTCGGCGATGGCGATGGTCGGCGCGTTGGTGTTGCCGCGGGGCACCGTGGGCATGACCGAGGCATCCACCACCCGCAGCGACTCGATCCCCCGCACTCGCAGCTCGGGGTCGACGACGCTGGTCAGCCTGCTGGCGGCCAGCCGTGAGTCGCCGCCCATCGCGCAGGTGCCGACCGGGTGATAGATCGTGGAGATGTCGCTGCGGATCCACTCCCAGAGCTCGGCGTCACTGCGGAGGTCGCCGCCCGGCGCCAGCTCCGCTGTGCAGATCTTGCTGAGCGGCCGGGCGGCAGCGAACTCCCGCACCATGCCGATCGCCTTGACCAGGGGGTCCAGGTCCGCCGAGTCGGACAGATAGGCCGGGTCGATGGCCGGCTTGTGCCGGGGGTCGGCGCTGCGCAGCCTGACCTTGCCCCGGCTGCCCACCGACACCAGCGTGACCAGCACCGACATCGCCCGCACCGAGGGGTCGGCGAGGCCGCCATTGACATACGGGACGGGCAGCACGTGCCACTGGATGTCCGGCGCGGGCAGCGAGGAGTCGGTCCGGACGAACCCGCCGGCCTCGGCCAGATTCGTGGTCATCGGGCCGGAGTGCGTGAGCTGCCATCGGGTCAGGTTCCGCGGGCCGGCCTGCTCCCACAGGGAGCGAGACTTCGGCGTGCTCCACATGGCGGTCACGATCGGATGATCGGACAGGTTCGCGCCCACGCCCGGGCTGTCAGCGAGCACGGCGACGCCGTGCTCACGCAGGTGGTCGGCCGGGCCGATCCCGGACAGCAGCAGCAGCTGCGGGCTGCCGATCGCGCCCGCCGAGAGGATCACCTCGGCCTCGGCCCTGGCTAGCTCCTCCGCGCCGCGGCGCAGGTAGCGCACTCCCACCGCCCGGCCGCCCTCGATGGCCAGCCCGGTGACCAGGGCGTCCGTCTCGATCGTCAGGTTCGGCCGGGCGGCAGCCGGATGCAGGTAGGCATCGGCAGCCGACCAGCGCCGGCCGCCGCGCTGCGTCACCTGGTAGAAGCCGGCGCCGTCCTGGCTCGGTCCGTTGAAGTCATCGTTCGCGGGCTGCCCGCAGCTGCGGGCAGCCTCGACGAAGGCAGCGGTCTCGCGGCTCTTGTGCCGCAGGTCCTGGACGCTCAGCGGGCCGGCCGCGCCGTGAAACGCCGACGCGCCCCGTGAGTTGTTCTCGGCTCGCAGGAAGTAGGGCAGCAGGTCGGTGTAGCCCCAGCCAGCGCAGCCGAATTCGTCCCGCCAGGTGTCGTAGTCATACCGGGCGCCGCGAATGTAGATCATGGCATTGATCGACGAGGAGCCGCCGAGGGTGCGGCCGCGGGGCCAGTAGATCGACCGGCTGCGCGCGCGCTCCTGCGGCACGGTCTGGTAGTCCCAGTCATACGTGCTCTTGAAGAGCAGGTTCACGGCCGCCGGTATGTGGATCTCGTCCGCGTCATCGGGCGGGCCCGCCTCCAGCAGCAGCACCCTGATGTCCGGATTCTCGGTCAGCCGCGAGGCAAGGACGCAGCCAGCGCTCCCGGCGCCCACGATGACGTAGTCGTACACGGCCACCTCCCGAGCTGCTGGCGTCCTGGCGAGTCTCAGCAGCTAAGCGTATCGGGCCATTCATGGCCAAGCTCCGCGAATCCGTCGGCCTGGGTCGTGCTGGCGGGCCGGGGCAGCAGAGCGCGCTCCCGGCCTGAGCCAGGAGCGCGCTCCCCCCCACTGCGGCGGCCACTGGCAGGGCCGGCGGGCCCCCGAGATCCGCCGGCACATGCCGGGCGCGGCCGCGAGCCACCGGAAAGGCGGCCTCCAGGCACTTTTCGGCCTGGCTGAGGTTATCCATCGAGGCGCCCGAAACTGGGTACCGCACGTCGCCGTGCCACACCTGTGATTACCGCTCGTACTCATACGATGTCACATAGTGGTTACGTTGTGAATACCTCAAGCTCAGAGACATCCAGGGTCACGACAGTACCCGGGGATCACCCGGAGGGACCTGGGCCGACATGCCCGTTACGGTCAGCCTTTGCTGCCGCCAGGCTCCGCTCGCTCCTCCGCCGCGCGGCCGATACGGTGGTTGCCATGCCAAAAGAGCGTGCCAGCGCGCCAGTCGTCCTGTCCCGCATCTACACCCGGACCGGAGACGACGGCACGACCGCCCTGGGAGACGGCAGCCGGGCGGCCAAGACCGACCTGCGGCTCGTCGCGTACGCGGACGTGGACGAGGCGAACTCCGCGATCGGGGTAGCGGTCAGCATGGGCCAGCTGCCCGCCGAGATCAGCCAGCTGCTGATCCGCATCCAGAACGAGCTCTTCGATGTCGGTGCCGACCTGTGCAACCCGGTAGCCGAGAACCCCCCGTACCCCCCGCTGCGCGTCAGCGAGAGCTACATCGACGCCCTCGAGCAGGCGTGCGATGAGCACAACGAGGGCCTGCCCACCCTGCGCAGCTTCATCCTGCCCGGCGGATCCGCCGGCTCGGCGCTGCTGCACGTGGCGAGGACCGTTGTCCGGCGGGCTGAGCGGTCCGCCTGGGCGGCGATGGCGGACTACGGCGACAGCATGAACCCGCTGACGGCGAAGTACCTGAACAGGCTCTCCGACCTGCTGTTCATCCTCGGGCGGCGGGCTAACGAGCCGGGCGGGGACCTGCTCTGGAAGCCAGGCGGCGAGCGCTAAACTCGCATTTCCCGCGAAACGGGCTATCGCCGCCCATTCGCCTGCGCTGGCGGGGCAGCCTCCAGCCAGGCCAGCAGGCCAGTCAGGGCAGCATCGCTCATGGCCAGCTCGACGGTCAGGGGCAGCCTCGCGACGACTCCGGCGCTGGCCGGGATGCCACCTGCCCGGCCGACCTGGCACACCACCACCACGACATCGGGCCCGAAGCTGGCGGCCTCAGCCCGGCCGACCGGGCGGCGCTCCAGCAGCCGCAGCGAGGCCCGGCCGAACACCTCGGCCGGGCGGAGCCGGAGGCCGAATGCGCTGTACCAGCGCAGCTCATCAGGCTGGTAGGAGGCCAGGCCGAGCCGCCACGGGTCGCCGGAGCCATGCCGCAGGCCGCATTCCACGGTCCCGCCGCCCCGGCCGAGCAGCAGGCGCCTGATCGCCAGGAAGGCCGCCGCGATGGCCACGGCCAGCAGCAGCGCGGCCAGAGTCCAGCCGACAGCGAGCGCCAGTCCCCCCGTCACCGTGGCGCCCTGCCCTGATCCCCGTCAGGAGCCGTCGCCGGAGGCGTGCAGGAGCGCCCTGTAGTAGCTGACCTCCGCGGTGTCCTCACCGCCCTGGGTCACCGACCTGGCCGCCTCCAGCGCCTCGTCCAGCGCCGCCTGGACGGCAGCCCGGTCGATCTCCGGGACGAGCTGGGCCTCCCGGGCCAGGACCGAGACCCGGTCATCGGCGACGGACAGGAACCCGCCGTTGACGACCGCTTCCACGGCGTCCTCGCCGTCCGGCCCGGCCGGCCTGATCCGCACCAGGCCGCCGGGGGCCAGGATGCCCAGGACCGGGCTGTGCCCGGTCAGCACGCCGATGTCGCCGTCCGTCGTCTTGGCGATCACGATCTGGGCCGGGCCGGACCAGAGCTCGCCTTCCGGCACGACGAGTGCTGCCTGCAGCGTCACCGCGCTACCTCACGCCATGTCATGAGCGCTCCAGCTCCTTGGCCTTCTTCACCACGTCCTCGATGCCGCCGCACATGAAGAACGCCTGCTCCGGCAGGTTGTCGTACTTGCCCTCGGCGATGGCCTTGAACGATTCGATCGTCTCCTGCAGCGGAACGAAGACGCCGGGCTGCCCGGTGAACTGCTCGGCCACGTACATGGGGTGGGACAGGAAGCGCTCGATCCGGCGCGCGCGCTGGACCGTCACCCTGTCCTCCTCGGACAGCTCGTCGATGCCGAGGATGGCGATGATGTCCTGCAGCTCCTTGTAGCGCTGCAGGATGCGCTGCACCTCGCGGGCCACGTCGTAGTGCTCCTGGCCGACGTACTTCGCGTCCAGGATCCGCGAGGTCGAGTCCAGCGGGTCGACGGCCGGGAAGATGCCCTTCTGGGTGATCTCACGCGAGAGCACGGTGGTGGCATCCAGGTGCGCGAACGTGGTGTGCGGGGCCGGGTCGGTGATGTCGTCAGCCGGCACGTAGATCGCCTGCATGGAGGTGATCGAGTGGCCCCGGGTGGAGGTGATCCGCTCCTGCAGCTGGCCCATCTCGTCGGCCAGCGTGGGCTGGTAGCCCACCGCCGACGGCATGCGCCCGAGCAGCGTGGAGACCTCCGAGCCGGCCTGGGTGAACCGGAAGATGTTGTCGATGAACAGCAGCACGTCCTGGCTCTGCTCGTCGCGGAAGTACTCGGCCATGGTGAGCGCGGCCAGTCCCACCCGCAGCCGGGTGCCCGGCGGCTCGTCCATCTGGCCGAACACCAGCGCGGTGTCCTTGATGACGCCGGACTCCGTCATCTCGATGAACAGGTCGTTGCCCTCGCGGGTCCGCTCCCCCACCCCGGCGAAGACCGACACGCCGGCCGACCTGGCGACCCGAGTGATCATCTCCTGGATGAGCACGGTCTTGCCCACGCCGGCGCCGCCGAACAGGCCGATCTTCCCGCCGCGCACGTACGGGGTTAGCAGGTCGAGCACCTTGATGCCGGTCTCCAGGATCTCCGTCCTGGCCTCGAGCTGGTCGAAGGGCGGCGGATCGCGGTGGATGCCCCAGCGCTCAGTGATCTTCAGTGACGAGGTCGGCACGTCGAGGGTCTCGCCGAGCACGTTGAACACGTGCCCCTTGGTGACATCGCCGACCGGTACCGAGATCGGGCCGCCGGTGTCGGTCACCTCGGTGCCGCGCACCAGCCCGTCGGTCTGCTGCATGGAGATGGCGCGGACGATGTTGTCACCGATGTCCTGGGCCACTTCCAGGGTTAGCGTCCTGACCTTGCCGCCCAGCTTCACGTCCACGTGCAGGGCGTTGTAGATGCCGGGAATCTGCTCGGCCGGGAACTCCACGTCGACGACCGGACCGATCACCCGCACCACGCGGCCGGTGCCGGCGCTGCTGGCCTCGCCGCTCTGGGCTGCGGTGTTCTCTGTGGTAGCGGTCATGGTATCGCTCACTTACTCCCTGCAATGGTCTCGGCCAGGGCGTTGGCGCCGCCCACGATCTCGCTGATCTCCTGGGTGATCTCAGCCTGCCTTGCCTTGTTGGCTTCTAGGGTGAGCTTGTCGATCAGCTCATAGGCGTTGTCGGTCGCCGACTTCATCGCCCGCCGCCGCGCGGCCACCTCGGCGGCCGCGGCCTCGAGCAGCGCGGTGAAGATCCTGCTTTCCAGGTACCACGGCAGCAGCGCGTCCAGCACGATGTCCGCCGCTGGCTCGAACTCATACGCCGGCAGCGGTCCTGACGGCCCTTCCTCGGTCGTCTCCTCGATCTCGATCGGCAGCAGCCTGCGGATCACCGGCTGCTGGGTGAGCATCGAGATGAACTCGGTGTAGACGATGTTGATCTCGTCCACGCCGCCTTCCTCGATGGGCGTGTTGTAGGCCTCCAGCAGGGTCCTGGTGATCTCGGTGGCGTTCGCGTTCGTCGGGGTCTCGGAGAACCCGCTCCACTGGCCGACCAGCTCGTGGCCGCGGAAGCTGTGCCAGACGATGCCCTTGCGCCCGGATACGTACGTCACCGGCTCGAGCCGCCGGTCACGCAGCAGCGCCCGGAGCCGCTGGGCCTCGCGCAGCACGTTGGCGTTGTAGCCGCCGGCGAAACCGCGATCGCTGGTGATGACCAGCAGCGCGGCACGGGACGGGTTCTCCCGCGGGGTGGTCAGCGGGTGCCGGATCTGGCCGGACCGGCTGACGACCGCCTCGACCGCCTGGGTGATCTCCCGGGCATACGGTAGCGCCGCGCGGACTCGCTGCTGGGCCTTGATAATCCGCGAGGCCGCGATCAGCTCCTGGGCACGCGTGATCTTGGCGGTGGACTGGACGCTCCTGATCCGCCGCCTGACCGCGCGTAGCTGTGCTCCCATGCAGGTCCGCCCGCCTTACTCAGTCTCGTCCCGCGCGGCCGTGGCGCCGGACGGGGCACTCTGGTCCGCGCCCGGGTCCGGTGCCGCGCCCGCCTCCGCGCTGGCGTCCGGCGCGGCACCCTGGTCAGCGCTGGCGTCCGGCGCAGCCGGGCCGGACTCCTCGTCGCGAGGCTGTGTGCGCTTCTTGATCCGTTCCGGCTGGACCTGGCCAGGCTCGGCGGGCTCGGCCTCCTCTTCCTGCACGAGCAGCTGCCCGCCGGTGGTCTCGAAACCGCGCCGGAACTCCTCGATCGCGTCCTTGAGCGCGCTGACAGTGTCATCGGACAGGTCACCGGTCTCCCGGATCGCGTCGAGGATCCCAGGGTGCGACCGGCGCAGGTCGTCCAGGAACTCGGACTCGAACCGGCTGATGTCCTCGACCGGCACGTCATCCAGGTACCCGGACGTGCCGGCCCAGACCGAGACCGCCTGCTCTTCGACCGGCATCGGGCTGTACTGCGGCTGCTTGAGCAGCTCCACCAGGCGCGCGCCGCGGTCGAGCTGGGCACGGGAGGCGGCGTCCAGGTCGGAGGAGAAGGACGCGAACGCCTCCAGGTCCCGGAACTGCGAGAGGGCCAGCTTCAGCCCGCCCGCGACCTTCTTCATCGCCTTGATCTGCGCGTCGCCGCCGACTCGCGACACCGACTGGCCGACGTTGATGGCCGGCCGGACGCCCGAGTTGAACAGGTCGGTCTCCAGGAAGATCTGGCCGTCGGTGATGGAGATGACGTTGGTGGGGATATAGGCGGAAATGTCGTTGGCCTTGGTCTCGACGATCGGCAGGCCGGTCAGCGACCCGCCGCCCAGCTCATCGGAGAGCTTCGCGCAGCGCTCGAGCAGCCGCGAGTGCAGGTAGAACACGTCACCGGGGTAGGCCTCGCGGCCCGGCGGCCGGCGCAGCAGCAGGGAGATCGCCCGGTACGCCTCGGCCTGCTTGGTCAGGTCGTCGAAGATGATCAGCACGTGCTGGCCCGCGTACATCCAGTGCTGGCCGATGGCCGATCCGGTGAACGGCGCGATGTACTTGAAGCCCGCCGGATCCGACGCCGGGGCCGCCACGATCGACGTGTACTCCAGGGCGCCCGCGTCCTCCAGGGACTGCCGGACCTGGGCGATCGTGGAGCCCTTCTGGCCGACCGCGACGTAGACGCACTTGACCTGCCGGGCCGGGTCGCCGGAGTCCCAGTTGCCCTTCTGGTTGATGATCGTGTCGATGGCGATGGCCGTCTTGCCGGTCTGCCGGTCACCGATGATCAGCTCCCGCTGGCCCCGCCCGATCGGCGTGATGGCGTCGATGGCCTTGATTCCGGTCTGCAGCGGCTCATTGACCTTCCTGCGCTGCACCACGGACGGTGCCTGCAGCTCAAGCTCGCGCAGCTCGGTGCCCTCGATCGGGCCCTTGCCGTCCATCGGGTTGCCGAGCGGGTCGACCACCCGGCCGAGGAAGCCGTCTCCGACCGGGACGGACAGCACCTCGCCGGTCCGCCTGACCCGCTGGCCCTCGTCGATCTTGCTGTACTCGCCCAGCACCACGACACCGATCTCGCGGACGTCCAGGTTCAGCGCGAGGCCGCGGGTGCCGTCCTCGAACTCCAGCAGCTCGTTGGCCATGACAGAAGCGAGTCCCTCGACCCTGGCGATTCCGTCACCGCACTCGGCCACGACGCCGACTTCCTCCTTCGCGGAGGTGCCCGGCTCATAGGTCTCGACGAAACGCGCCAGCGCATCCCGGATCTCGTCCGGCCGGATTGTCAGCTCCGTCATCTTCCTCGCGTCTTCCTTGTCTGCTTCTGGTGGCTGCGCATCTGGGCCGCCCCGGAACTGCCCGGAGCGGGCCCGGCGGCGGCCGGCGGCTCACTCATCTCATCCAGCCAGCCTGCGCCGCAGCTCAGCGAGCCTGCTAGCGATGCTGCCGTCAATCAGCTCTCCCCCCACCCGGACCGACATTCCGCCGATGACCTCCGGGTCGAGCACGACATTGAGGTGTACCCGGTGGCCATAGGCAGCCGACAAGGCCGTATCAAGCCTGCTGCGCTGCTCGCCGGTCAGCTCGATAGCCACGTGCACCTCCGCCACCACCTGCTGGCGCTGCTCGGCGGCAAGCCGCGCGTACTCCTCCAGGCTCGCATCCAGGCTACGTCCCCTGGAGTACAGGGCCGCCTGGGTGACCAGGAGAAGCGTCTCGTCGGTGACCTTCCCGGCCAGCAGCGAGTTCAGCAGCTCGCGCTTGCCCTCAGGAGCGACGAAGCGATTGGACAGCGCGATCCGCAGGCCCGGCTGGCTGGCCACGATCCGGCTGAACCGGAAGACCTCGTCCTCCAGGTCATCCAGATGCCCGGCCCGGTCGGCAGCCGTGACGATGGCCATCACCGCGAGCTCCTCGATGGCGTCGACCATCTCGCCGGGCAGTGACCAGTGCAGCCTCGCGACATCGGCCAGCAGCGACACGGCAACATCGCTGATCTTCCCGCCGAATACCGCCGTGACCAGAGCGGCCCGCGCCTCGGGCGGCCTGGTGGCGTCGGCGAGCCCGCGGCGCAGCGCAGCCTCGCTGTCCAGCACGTGCGCGGCCGCGAACAGCTCCTCGCCGAGCCGCGCCGGATCCGGCGACTCGGCCGCCACCGCGGCGAGGCGCTCGCTCGCCTCCGCCAGCGATGCCCTGCTCGCACCTCTCATCGAGTCGCCTCGACCTCGGTGTCCGGCGCGGAGCTGCCGTCCAGCTCGGCCAGGAACCGGTCGACGGTCCGGCGCTGCCTGGCCTCGTCCGCCAGGGACTCGCCGACGACCCGGCTGGCCAGCTCGACCGCCAGCGAGCCGACCTCGGCGCGCAGCGACGCCAGCGCCCGCTGCCGGTCTGCGTCGATCTGGGCCCGCGCGGCCTCGGTGATGCGGGTCGCCTCGGCCCTCGCCTGGTCGCGCATCTCGGCGATGATCTGCGCGCCCTGCTCCTGGGCCTCCTGGCGCAGCCGGGCGGCCTCGTGCCGGGCATCAGCGAGCTGCGCGCGGTACCGCTCTAGCGTCCGGTTCGCCTCGGCCTGCGCCTCCTCGGCCCGCTCCAGGCCGCCCTCGATCGCGTCCGTCCGCTCCTGCAGGGTCTTCTGGATCCGGGGCAGCAGGATCCTGCCGAGCACCCCGAAGATGACGAGGAACGCGAAGATCCCGATGATCATCTCGGTGAGGCTGGGGAACAGCGGATTGCTGGGCTGCTGCAGGGGCAGGGATGAGGCCAGGTACTGCATGGCGGCTACCTCTCAGCCGAGAAGGGTCACTTGAGGAAGAATGGAACGGCGATGCCGATGAGGGCCAGCGCCTCGGTCAGCGCGAAGCCGATCCACATGAACGTGGTGATCCGGCCGGCTGCCTCAGGCTGACGTGCCATCGCCTCGATGGCGTGCCCGAAGACCAGGCCGATGCCGACGCCAGGGCCGATGGCCGCGAGGCCGTAGACCAGTGCCCCCAGATACCAGATATGAATCGTGTAGGGATTGGACGGCGTGCCCGTCGTGCCGGCCGCGAGAGCGAGGTGATGCACCAGGTGATGCATGTGTCGGGTTCCTTCTTGTCAGGCCGGCCACACCGCCGGCGGGCTTGTGATGCTAGTGGTCAGTGCGCCGACTCAAGCGCATCGGAGATATAGAAGGCGGTCAGCGTGGTGAAGATAAAGGCCTGCAGCAGCGTGATCAGCACCTCGAGCGCGGAGACCAGCAGGTAGACGATCAGCGACGTGGCCGAGAACAACAGCCCGATGGACAGGCCGAACAGGTACCAGGTGGCGAGCCCGAACACCAGCAGCAGCAGGTGGCCGGACAGCATGTTGGCCATCAGCCGGATCGACAGCGTGAACGGGCGCACGATGATGTTGGACAGCAGCTCGATCGGGCTGAGCAGCGGCAGGATCCACCACGGCGCGCCCGCCGGGACGGCCATGTTCTTGAAGTAGCCGATCGGCCCCTGGTGCTTCATCCCGATGGCCAGGTAGGTCAGCCAGACGATCAGCGTCAGCCCGACCGGGATCCCGTACAGGGACGTGGCCGGGAACAGGATGGGCGGGATGAGCTCGAGCAGGTTCATCAGCCAGATGAAGAAGAACAGCGAGACCAGGAACGGCAGGTACCTATCCCCCCGCTTGCCGAGCTGGGGCCGCAGGATCTGGTCGCGCACCAGCAGGATGGCCATCTCGCCGAGATTCTGCGCGCCGCGCGGCACCATCTTCGGCTTGCGGAAGGCAATGCCGAAGAACAGCAGCACGATCACCGCGACGAGCAGGACCAGCACGATCGGCTTGGTGACCTCGAAGATGCCGATCTTGAACAGCGGCTTGAACAGGAAGTCGGTGAACGACGGGGCGGGATAGCCGCAGCCGCTGAACAAATGGCAGCCGCTCGCGGTCGTCAGCATCCGGACGTCACTCACCGTCAATCCCTTCGAGGCGTGCCCAGCCGGCCGCCAGCGTGCACCGTCTGTCAGTGTCCGCGCTGATTATCTGGCTGGTGGCAGCCTGAGCGCTAGCCGGGTGCCGCGCGGCGGCGATCGCGGCCGCAGGCAGCCCATCGCTCAGGATCTGGTAACTCGCAGGATGATCAGCGCGATCGCGGACGCCAGGCCCACGATCATCCCGACCGGGAACAGGAAGGCCAGTCCGGTCCAGTGCCCGATCAGCCATCCCGCCGCCCCGTACGTGAGCATTCCGCCGAGGAGGTAGCTGAAGATCCGCCATCCGTCGGTCTCGCTCGGCCGCGGCGTGTCGCCGCGCTCCGGCGTGTCGCCGCGCTCCGGCGTGTCGCCGCGCTCCGGCGTGTCGCCGGAGCGACCGCGTGCGGTCATCGCCGGACGCCCGGCGGCGCACTCCCGGCACAGCACTGGATCCGGGCCGCCATCCGCCGTCCGTTCCTCGTGTCGATGCCACGGATCACCGTTCTCCGTCCGGCTCGACGTAGAGCATTTTCAGCCGCATGGACCAGAACACCTGGGCAGCACTGTAAACGAGCACGAGGAGGATCGCGGTCAGGCCGAATAGCTTGGGGTTAAAGGCGGTCGAGTTCTGGAATTTGCTGACCAGGATCAGCAGCACCAGGATCTTGAACAGGTAGACGCCGACCGCTGCGCCCATCATGGCTTCCGGGCTTACCCGGGCGGCGCGTCCCACGACCAGCACGCTGGTCCCGAAGAAGAAGATGACGACCCCGACCGCGATGACGGCGGCGAGCAGCCCCTTCGAGCCGCCGAGCACTGCGCACAGCGCCACCATGGCCGCTGCTGCCACGGCCGTGACGGCACCGGACCGCCGCGCGATCCGGGCATAGCTCGCCAGCATCTACCAGACTCCGGAAGATCTGGGCAGAAGGCTTCTCCTCTGCCCGGTCGAGATTCTCAAGGCGCGAGTGCCCAGGTGGCACCTGGCCGCCTGGCGGCTGCAGGTGGCCTGCGCTTCCAGGTGTGCGAAACGTATCACGGACCTCTCACTCGCCTATGAGTGGGTGCTCGTGAAAGATATCACAAGCTCTCCGACCTTGATCGCAGCAGGTCACCTAACGTGACGAACCTAACCACAATCCCTGCACGCTGACCGCCACTCAGCCCTCACCCGGCCAGCCGGCCGCCTCGGGCGGCGGAACTGCGCCCACCACGGACGGGCCAGGATCAGAAGGCTTCGCTGAGCCCCCCGGTGAACCCGGCAGCGCGGGACCGGCAGCCTCCGCGACCGCCCGGAGCGCCGGGCCGGACGGCGGAGGGCCGGACGGCGGAGGACCAGACGGCGGAGGACCAGACGGCAGAGGACCAGACGGCGGAGGACCAGACGGCGGAGGACCAGACGGCGGAGGACCGGATGACGCGGGACCGGGCTTGTCCGCCAGCGCGACCCGTCCCGGCGCAGGCTGATCCGCGGGTGCGGCGGCCCCTGGCGTGGCGACCCCGGGCATGGCCCCGTCCGGCGCCGCCAGCGTCGGCGCGCCCGGCCCCGCGGCGGCCAGCCGGGCCGAGGTGACGGCGGGCACTGGTGCGCGGGCCCCGCCGACGGTGCCGCGGGGCACAGCCCGGGGCGCCGCGGCCGCGCCGCTCCTGCGCTGCCACCAGCGCAGCCTCGGCATGGACATCAGCAGCAGCGACAGGACGGCAGCGAGCGTGATGACCGCGAAGACCAGCAGCGCGGTCCGCTCGACCGACAGCCAGACGATCGTGCCGGAGAAGAGCGCCGCCCACAGGTACATGATCAGCACGCTGCGACGATGCGAGTGGCCGATGTCGAGCAGGCGATGATGAAGGTGTTTGCGGTCCGGAGCAAACGGGGACATTCCGCTTCTGGTCCGGCGGATGACCGCGAGCAGCATGTCGGCGTACGGGATCACGAGGATCATCGCCGGCGGCAGCAGCGGCAGGATCTCAGGGAACCGGTTCGGCGCGCCGGCCCGGTAGGCGGCTGCGCCGACCAGGCTGCTCTGGTCCAGCGAGGCGATGCTGGCGATCGGCACGTAGGCCAGCAGCAGGCCGAGCAGCATCGAGCCGGTATCGCCCATGAAGATGCGCGCCGGATAGAAGTTGTGCGGCAGGAAGCCGATGCACATTCCGGCCAGGATCGCCGCCACCAGGGCCGGGCCTGCCTCGGCCGACAGCCGCAGGACATGCGTCAGCGTGTAGTAGTAGAGGAAGAAGGACGTGGCGGCGATGGCCACGATCCCGGCCGCCAGCCCGTCCAGGCCATCGATGAAGTTGACCGCGTTGATGGTGGCCACGACGACCAGGATCGTCAGGACCATAGCCTGGTTCGGGTCGGGCGAGAACGTATTGCCGCCCGGCAGCGGCAGCCAGGACAGCTCAGTGCCGGTCGCGACCAGGATCGCCCCCGCCGCCACCTGCCCGGCGAACTTGCTGATCGGGTTGAGCCCCCACCGGTCATCGACCATCCCGATGAGGACGATCAGGCCGCCGGACAGCAGCAGCCCGAGGGCCATCCGGTTGCCGGCGAACACGCTGTTCAGGTACGGAAGCTGCGATGCCACCAGCAGCCCGGCGGCCAGGCCGCCGTACATGGCCAGCCCGCCGAAGAGGGGAATCGGCACGACGTGCACATCCCGGTCACGTGCCTCGTGCATGGCCCCGGCCCGCATCGCGCCGCGGCGCACCAGCGGTGTCAGCAGGTAGCTGACCGCGGCGGCCACCAGCAGCGTCAGGACGTACTCGCGCACCGGCTCACCCGGCCCGAGCAGCGAAGGCAGGCATTAGCAGCAACTCTAGAACACACCTGCCGCAGTTCACCCGGCCTGGGCGCCCGCGGCGTCACCGCCCGCGGTCACCGCCGCAATCTCGCGCAGCCGGCCCATCGAGATCAGGCCGCTGCGCAGCAGCCGGGGCGACGGGCCGGTGATGTCGACGATGGTCGAGGCCTTGCCGCCGCGGCACGGCCCGCCGTCCAGGTACACGGCCACGCCGTCGCCGAGCTGCTCACGGGCCTGCGCGGCCGTGGTCGCGGCCGGCGACCCGGACAGGTTCGCGCTGCTGACCGCCATCGGCCCGGTTTCCCGCAGCAGGTCCAGCGCCACCGGGTCCTGCGGCATCCGGATCGCCACGGTGCCCTTGGTATCACCCAGGTCCCAGCTCAGGCTCCGGGCCGCCCGGCAGACCAGGGTCAGGCCGCCGGGCCAGAACTCGTCGATCATCTGGCGGCCGTACGGCCCCAGGTCCTCCACCAGGGCCTCGGCCGCGCGCACGGTGCCCACCAGCACCGGCGGCGGCATGTCCCGGCCCCGGCCCTTGGCCGCGAGCAGGCGGGCGACGGCCGCCGGGCTGAAGGCGTCCGCGCCCAGGCCGTACACGGTATCGGTGGGCAGCACGACCAGCTCCCCGCGGAGCACCGCGGCGGCTGCCTCGGCCAGCCCGTCAGCGCGCTGCTTCTCGTCTGCGCAGTCAAACCAGGCACTCATGAGCGATCATCCTGCCATGACCGGTGCGGCCATCACGGCCGCACCGCGGTGACGAACCGGTTCCGCCCGGCCAGGTCGCGGTGGTTGCGTGTCTCGCGCCAGCCGCTCTCCTCCGCGAACACCCAGTACACAGCCGGCCCCTGCGGTGCGCCGTGCTCGACCGCCACCGCGCCGCCCGGCCGCAGCAGCCGCTGCGCTACCCGCTCGATCCGGCGGATGGCGTCCAGGCCGTCCGGACCGCCCCACAGCGCCGTGGCCGGGTCATACTCCCCCACTTCGGGCGGCACCCAGGAGCCGGCCGGGATGTACGGCGGATTGCTGATCACCAGGTCCAGGGCGCCGCTCAGCTCGGGCAGGGCGTCGGCGAAGTCCGCGGCCTGCAGGGTCACGCGGCCCTCGGTGTGCGGCGCCGTCGCCGCGAGCCGGGCAACGTTCCGCGCGGCCCACTGCCTGGCCAGCGGATCCGCCTCGACGGCGTGCACCCTCGCTCGCGGCACTTCCTGGGCGATGGCCAGCGCGATGGCGCCCGAACCGGTGCCGAGATCGGCGACCAGCGGCTCGGCGACGTCCCTGGCGGCCAGCCAGTCGATCGCCCAGCCGGTCATCACCTCGGTCTCCGGCCGCGGCACGAAGACACCCGGCCCGACCTCGAGCTCCAGGTAGCGGAAATAGGCCAGCCCGGTGATGTGCTGCAGCGGCTCACGCGCCGCCCGGCGGGCGACATCGTCCCAGTACCGGGGGTCGAAGGCGGTATCGGGCACCACGTGCAGCTCACCGCGTGACACCCCGTGCAGGTGCGCGGCGATGATCTCGGCATCAGCGCGCGGCGACTCTACCCCCGCTTCGGCGAGTCGCGCCGTGGCCACGGCTATCTCGTCAAGCAGCAGGCTCATCGGGCTCACCCGGCCGGCCGCCGGCCGGCCGCCGCCAGCGGCCGGGCGACCGGTCAGCTCGCGCCGAGGCAGCTCCCGGCCGGCTAGCCAAACAGTCAGTCCGCATCGGCACCGGCGATCTTGTCAGCGCGGTCAGCCTCCACCAGGGCGTTGATCACCGCGTCAAGGTCCCCGTCGATCACCTGATCCAGGTTGTACGCCTTGAAGCCCACCCGGTGGTCAGAGATGCGGTTCTCGGGGAAGTTGTACGTGCGCACCCGCTGCGACCGGTCCACGTCGGCAACCTGGCTGCGACGGTTGGCGGCGGCCTGCGCGTCCGCCTCCTCCTGGGCGGCTGCCAGCAGCCTGGCCCGCAGGATGCGCATCGCCTGCTCCTTGTTCTGCAGCTGGCTCTTCTCGTTCTGGCAGGACACCACGATCCCGGTCGGCAGGTGCGTGATCCGCACGGCGGAGTCGGTGGTGTTGACGCTCTGGCCGCCGGGGCCGGACGAGCGGAAGACGTCCACCCGCAGGTCGTTAGGGTCGATCGTGACGTCGACCGGGTCAGCCTCGGGCGCGGCCAGCACCCCGGCCGCGGAGGTGTGAATCCGGCCCTGTGACTCGGTGACCGGCACCCGCTGGACCCGGTGGACGCCGCCCTCGTACTTCAGCCGGGACCAGGCGCCGGCGCCCCCGCGGCGGCCCTTGATCGCGACCGTCACGTCCTTGTAGCCGCCCAGGCCGGTGACGGTGGCGTCGAGGATCTCGGTTTTCCAGCCCTGGCGCTCGGCGTACCGCAGGTACATCCGCAGCAGGTCCCCGGCGAACAGGGCTGATTCCTCGCCGCCTTCCCCGGCCTTGACCTCGAGGATGACGTCCTTGCTGTCGAACGGGTCGGCCGGTACGAGCAGCTGCTCCAGCCGGTGCTCCAGCTCTTCCCTGCGCTTGGCCAGCTGCTCGGCCTCCAGGGCGAACGAGGCATCCTCGCCGGCTAGCTCCCGCGCGGTCGCCTCGTCATCAGAGGTCTGCCGCCACTCGGTGTAGGCATGCACGATCGGGCTGAGCTCGCCGTAGCGGCGGCCGAGGGTCCTGGCCCGGTCCTGATCGGCGTGCACCGCGCTATCGGACAGATCGCGCTCGAGCTGCGCGTACTCGCTGGCGAGATCGGCAAGCCGCTCAAACACTGCTGACCTCCCGCGATACTGACGGCCGCGGCCGGGGCGGCCGCCGGCGAACGCGCCGAGCCGGGCTACCGGCCTGAGCGGGCCGGTAACCCTGAACTGCGCTTAGTGATCTGACCTGCGTGATGGTGGCTTGCTCTGGCCGTCGGCAGGCCCTACTTGCTGTCAGCCGGCTTCTTGCCGAAGCGGCGCTCGAACCTGGCGACCCGGCCGCCGGTGTCCAGGATCTTCTGCTTGCCCGTGTAGAACGGGTGGCAGTTCGAGCAGACATCGGCGTGGATCACGCCGTTCTTCGCCGTGCTCCTGGTCTGGAAGGTGTTCCCGCAGGTGCAGGTCACCGTCGTTTCCACGTATTCCGGGTGGATTCCGGACTTCATGTGCTTACTCCTGGTTCTCGCAGTCGCCGGGTCGCCACTTGCTGTCGCGAAGGGCGTGAACCGGAACCGCATTCGATGGGCTTACCAGTGTGCCAGACCCTGCAACGCGCCGGGCCGACCGCAGATTCCCGCCTGCCCGCCAGTCATTGGGCCAGTCGGCGGGGCGCACCCGCCGCCCTGCCGCTAGCTGACACCGAGCGTGGTCTTCTGCACCTGGAGCAGGAACTCGGCGTTGCTCTTGGTTCCCTTCATCCGGTCCATGAGCACTTCCAGTGCCTGCTGCGGGTCGAGCGCGTGCAGCACGCGGCGCAGCTGCCAGACGATCTTCAGCTCTTCCGGCGTCATCAGCAGCTCTTCCTTACGGGTGCTGGAGGAGTCCACGTCGATGGCCGGGAAGATGCGCTTGTCGGCCAGCTCGCGGCGCAGCCGCACCTCCATGTTGCCGGTGCCCTTGAACTCCTCGAAGATGACCTCGTCCGCGCGGGATCCGGTCTCGATCAGGGCCGTGGCCAGGATCGTGATCGAGCCGCCGTGCTCGATGTTGCGGGCGGCGCCGAAGAAGCGCTTGGGCGGGTACAAGGCGGTCGAGTCGACACCACCGGACATGATCCGCCCGCTGGCCGGCGCAGACAGGTTGTAAGCACGGCCGAGCCTGGTGATCGAGTCCAGCAGTACCACTACGTCGTGGCCCATCTCCGCCAGCCGCTTGGCCCGCTCGATGGCCAGCTCGGCGACCGTGGTGTGGTCCTCCGACGGCCGGTCGAAGGTCGAGTAGATCACCTCACCCTTCACCGTGCGCTGCATGTCGGTGACTTCCTCAGGCCGCTCGTCCACCAGGACGACCATGAGGTGGCACTCGGGGTTGTTCTTGGTGATGGCGTTCGCGATCGCCTGCAGGATCAGCGTCTTGCCTGCCTTGGACGGCGACACGATCAGGCCGCGCTGGCCCTTCCCGATCGGGGCGATCAGGTCGATGATCCGCGTGGTCATGATGCTGGGGTCAGTCTCCAGCCGCAGCCTGTCCTGCGGGTACAGCGGCACCAGCTTGGAGAACTCGGCCCGGTCCTTGGACTGCTCGGGATCCAGGCCGTTGATCTTGTCCAGGCGGACCAGGGCGTTGAACTTCTCCCTGCGCTCGCCCTCGCGCGGCTGGCGGATCGCGCCCTCGATCACGTCACCCTTGCGCAGGCCGTACCGGCGCACCTGGGAGAGCGAGACGTAGACGTCGTTCGGGCCGGGCAGGTAGCCGGTGGTACGGACGAATCCGTAGTTGTCGAGCACATCCAGGATGCCGGCGATCGGGATGAGGACGTCGTCCTCGGAGATAACCGGCTCGGCGTCTGAGTTGCCGCCGCCGCGCTCGCGGCGCCGGTTGCCCTGGCTGCGGTTCCTGAACCGGTCCCGGCTGCGGCGGCTGCCCGAGCCCTCGCGCTCGTCGCCGTCGCGACCGCCATCGCCCCGGTTGTCACCGCGCTGGCCGCCGTCGCCCCGGCTGTCGCGCTGGCTCTCCCCGCGCTGGCCGCCATCACCGCGCTGCGCGGCATTCTGCTGGCCGCCGCCCTGCGGATCACGTCCCTGCTGATCACGTCCCTGCTGGTCACGGCCGCCTGAGCCGGAGTCACGACCGGACTCCCGGTGCTCCGCTCCGTCGCTGGCCGCCCTCGCCTGGTCGTCGCGGCGGTTGCTCCCGCCCCGGCGACGACGATCGCCGCGCTGGCCGTCATGCTGGACATCGTCCTGCTGGGCCCCGTTCGGTGCGCCGACTGCCGCGGCGGCGCCGGCCGGGCTGCCAGCGCCCGCCGCATCCCCTATTCCGCCTGCATACCCGGTGCTGCCCAGTCCGGGCTGCGTCGATGTCTCTGATTCCATAGCGTCCTGCTCAACAGGGCGGATCGCGCCGGCTCCCGCAGGCGCGCCCCGCTGGTCTGAGTTGTCGGATCCCTTGCCCTGGAGCTCCGCGGCCGGCGCTAGCTCGCCGGATGACGCGACGGCAGCCCCGTTGCGCCTGCCCCGTCCTGCCGCGCCATTCCTGGCTGTGCTGCTCCCGCTGGCACTAGCCGGAGCAGTGCTGCCAGCGGCATCGCTGCCAGCGCCCCGCTTTTCCTCGATCGCCGCAATGAGCTGACCCTTGCGCAGCCGCGCAGTTCCCGTGATGCCGAGAGACTGGGCAAGCCGCTGAAGCTCGGGCAGCAGCATCGCGGACAGCCCCGCTCCGGAGCGCCTGGCCGGCGCAGCCGAGCCGGGAGCACGGGCGCCGTCGCCCGCATCCGGCCTGGAGCGTACCGCGCCTGCCTCCCCCGGGGAAGTCCCTGAAGTCCCTGATGAGAGCGCCGCGCCGGCCGTCATGCCACCGGATCCGGACAGACCGGCAGATTCTTCAGGCGAGCTGGCGGGGCCAGAGAACAGATCGAAGGTTTCGCTCACGAGGGGTCCTTCCCGGGGTACGGGCTGCGGTGATCCGGTGCCCGCTGTCGCATGTCAGCTGCGGCGTAAGCCGCTATATCCGCCCGGCTGAGCTGTAGCCGGGCAAGTCTTATCATCATTGGTCGCGCCGCTGGTTGCTGCGCGGTGCGCCATCGCGCGTCGCCGCTATGTGCCATCGCCCCCGTGAGTGGTTCCGCGGCATCCCTCGACCTGGCCCGTCCGGCGCGTACGCGAGAAGCTGACCATGAGCGAATGTCGTGGGGATCCGCAACCCGCCGCAGGCCGTATGGCCGGTCGGATGGAATACGGACGAGCACCTCTCCCCAGGGCGGGGCATCTGGTGCAGCACCTAGCTTAACACCAACGGGACCCAAGGCATTCCTTCGACAGCGTCCGTCACCGGTGAAAGGGGCCGACAGCCAGGCGGCAGCCAGCCTGGCGGTGGCCAGGCGCACATGTTCGGCATTCCCGCAGGTAACCCTTCGGCCGGCCGATTTCTGGAGGGTTGTCAGCCGGCGAAAGGCCCTGGAGGCTCTGCCTTAGCTGTCGGCATCCAGGGGGCTTACACCGCTGGCGATACCCGTTTCGCTGACGATTGAACCGCCTAGTCATGGAACGCTGGCCCCCGGTGCCGTGATCCTCCAGATGACCCGCGAACCTACTTCAACCTGGCGATTCTCACAAGAGCCCGGTATGAGACAGGCCGGCCGGGCCGATTCCGATCAGCTCCAGCCCGGTGCCAAGCACCGTGCGAGCCGCCTCCGCGAGCCAGAGCCGGGCGCTCCTGCCCGCCGCATCCCGTGGCGCCGCATGACCGCCGAACGGCAGCGCCGGGCAGGCTTCCCGGCAGTCCAGCCACGCCGCGGCCACGCTCTCGAGGTAGCGCGGGAACTCCTCCGGCCGGCCACGCCGGGCAGCGCCGGCGATGCGCTCGGGCAGCCAGGAAAGCTGATCCAGCAAGACGCGCTCAGCCGGGTGCGCGAGCAGCCGGGCCAGCCGGGCGTCCGCTTCGGTGCGGGCAAGCCCCAGGTCGCCGGCCCAGCGCCGGACGGCGCCCGCATCCGCGTGCGCGAACCTGACCAGGTACGCGGGATCTGACAGCCGATTCGACACGATGGGGCTGGTTGCCCCCGTCCCGTCCGCCCCAGCCGTCCCGCCCGCTCCAGCCGTCCCGCCCGCCCCAGCCGGCCCGGCCCCTTCCCCCGCGGGGGTGCGGGCGAGCAGGTAGCGGACGACGTCGGGGCCGGCGTAGGCCACCGCGGCTGACACCGGGACGGGCGGGTCGGGCGGGACGGGTCCTGCGCGGGGCCCCGGCAGGACCGGTCCTGACTCCCGGCCAGGCGCGACCGGGTCTCCTATCGGGCCGGCCGGCGGGGCGGTGACCGGGACCGACGCCGGGGCGGCGCCGGGCGGCGCGGGAGATGCGGCGGAAGTGGTGCGTTCTGCCTCGGGGGTCACCACGACGGTGGCCCCGGCCGCTGCGGCCAGGCGCCCGGTCAGCGCCGCGGCCTGGTCTCGCCGGGCCTGCGGCCAGGTCGGCGCGGCGGCGAGGTCCGGCAGCGGCGGAGCCGTCAGCTCGGCGCCGCCCAGCGATTCGCTGCGGGCGCAGGCCCGGCCCGCGGCTGCGATCCGGACCGCGAGGAAGGCCAGGGCTGACGGGGTGACCGTGACGGTGAGGTAACCGTCGCCGGTGACGGACACGGCGTGGATCCAGCTGGCGGCGCGCAGCCGCGCGGCCAGGATTGCGGCTACCCGCGCGGGCCGCAGCCCTGCCCGGCGGGCGATCTCGAATGGGAGGGAGCTGGCGTAACTGCCCGGCGCGGCACCGGGCGGGCGTCGCCAGGTGCCGCTCGGCCTGGCCGCCACGGCATCCGGCGGCAGGTGGCCGGCCCCGGCAGCCGCGCGCACGGCGGCGGCCAGCTCGGCGCCAAGGTCGGCAGTGATCACCCGCTCAGGCTAGAGCCCGGCGCGGGTCAGTCGAACGCGCTGCTCGGAGCGCCGGCCAGCTCGCGCACCACCCGGATCATCTCAGCCGGATCGAACGGCTTGGTGAGGTAGGCGTCGACGCCGATCTCCCGGCCCCGGTCCCGGTCGTCCTCCTGCGCCCTGGCCGTGATGAGCACGACCTTGATGCCGGCGGTCTCCGGGTTGCGCCGGAGCTGAGTCGCGGTGACCCAGCCGTCCAGCCGGGGCATCATGACATCCAGGGTGATGACGTCCGGCCCTACCTCGATCACCTTTTCCAGGCAATCCCGGCCATCGACGGCCGTGATCACGTCGAACCCCTCGAGCGTGAGGTTCACGGCGATCAGCTGCCGGATGACCTCATCGTCATCGACAACCAGCACGCGGCCCAGTCCCTGCGTCACCCGCGTGAGGCTATCTTCTTTCGCCGCCACAGTGGGTACAGATCGCAGTCGTGTCCGTAGATACTTGTGCTGATACTCTGTCTGGGCCTGGCAGGCCCGCACCTGCCAGGCGAACGCGCCAGCCCCCATAGCTCAGGGGATAGAGCAACGGCCTCCGGAGCCGTGTGCGCAGGTTCGAATCCTGCTGGGGGCGCCACCCGATGACCAGCCCAAATGGCTCTCTGAGCAGGCAGTACAACCCGTCTCACGAATCTTCCCGGATCGCCATCCTGCGCCAGGTTGCGACGGGAGATGCCGCTATCTGACGGCTTCCACTCCCCATACGCTCCCCAGCGCGCCGGTCAGCACCCTCGAACCACCGGCCGCAACTGACGATCGGCGCTGACACGTGCCACGCTCCTGGGTCATGATGAGCGTTGCGGTTGCGTGGAATATTTTGATGGTCTATTTTGAGGACTTGAATTGAGGGTACGGTCAGGCAGGAGGTGCAAGATCCATGCCGGGGACATCTGAACCGGCTGCTGATGCAGCCATGCTGACGCTCGCTCGGGAGTCTCGTGGCATGACGCAGATCGACCTCGCAAAGGCGATGACAGCACTGGCGCAGGCCGACCGCATCTCTCAGGGGTATGTGAGCAAGGCAGAGGCGGGACGCATCGCAGTTAGCGGCGCCCGGCTAGATCTGTACGCCCAAGCGCTGCATTACCCAGCTCACCTGCTAAGGATCGAACCCAACGTAACGGGCATGGGCATCGGCCTGGTCCACCATCGCAAGAAGGCTGCCCTTGGCGCGCAGCATCTGCGCAGAATTCACGCCGAACTGGCGCTGGCGCGCCTTCAGGTCCGCGGGCTGCTCTCATCCGAAGCGGACGCCGTACACAGCTTCGAGCACATCGCCGTTACCGACTTGGAGTCGCCTTCGGATGTCGCAAGGGCGGTCCGCAAGCTGTGGAATGTCCCCGCAGGACCTATCCACAACCTTGTGCTCATCATTGAACAAGCCGGCGGCTTGATCCTCGTCCGCGACTTGGGCACCCGTGACCTAGACGCTGTGAGCACCTGGGACGGGGACGAGGCTCCGCTGTTCGTCCTCAATGTGCATGCTCCTAGCGACCGATTTCGGTTCAGCCTCGCGCACGAGCTCGGGCATATCATCATGCATCCTGTGGCCGGTGCGACCGTTCTCCAGGAACGGCAGGCCGACGAGTTCGCCAGTGAGTTCCTGATGCCTGCTGCGGATATCGCGGCAGAGATGCGGGGCAAACTGGAGCTGAACCGTCTTCTGGTGCTGAAACAACGATGGAGGGTATCAATGGCTGCACTGGCCCGCCGCGCCGTTACATTGGCGGCCGTCAGCGACTGGCAGTACCGCAATCTGATGATCGAGATGTCCACGCTTGGATACCGAACTCATGAGCCTGGCCCTGTCGCTAGTGAGTGCCCCCACATAGCGGCAAGAACCGCTAAACACCTCACGAGCCTCTGCGGCCTTGATCAAGCAGCCAGTCTAGCTGGACTACTGCCAGACGAATTCCGCGCCCTGTATCTACCTGACCCCCACTCGGCCAGAGAATCTGCTGAGTCCGACACCTACACGAGGCCAGCCGATGAATGATCGCCCCACCACGCAGACGGGCTCTGGCACCCCCGCTGCGGCGCACGCTCGGCGGCTTGGCCGCGCCGCGGATTGCGGTGGCCGAGCGGATCTTCCTGCTCAACCGGCCAAAGTATGTGCGGCAGGTGCCCGCCTACCTTGATGCCGCGCATGGGGGCTTGGTGCTCTGCGATGCTAACGCCGGGGCTGGCGTGATTGCTCTGCGGAAGTCTGGCTATACGGGCGTGCTGGTAGAAGATGTGGCGGCCTACGAGACTGAAGTCGCAACGGCTGACGAGCCCTTCTCTCTCTCCCCGAGCCCGCCCTATTCGGTAATGATCTTGAGAGCGTTCTGCAGGATCAGCTTGACCGCGGGGCGAGCGTCACGCTTACCCCCACCCGATATGTCCCAGCCGGAGCATCAGACGCCCTGAAGGCAATCATGATCGCCGCGCAGGCGCTCGATCGGGACGACGTCGTCGTGCTTGTCCCGATTTCCATCGCGTGGCTCCGCGAGGAATCACGAACGCAGCTGGCAGCGGTGCTGCAACGCATCCCTCATCCCGTCGCATTGATCTTCGGTGGGCAATATGACCCACTACAGAAGTTCAAGGCAGCTCCGTCTAACCTGCGTGATCTGCTCCAAGAGGTCCCCGGGATCGGGCTCTGGCGTACCGACCTTGCTGGCTTCGACGCCATGATGCACGGCGGCTCGTTCGCCGCAATCGGAGCGGGTGGCTCACTGCGGCACCTGGTCCCCGCCGGAGAGCGACCAGAGTCCTCAAAACCATTTCCGCACTTTCCGACCGTGCTGGTGCCCGAGCTGCTGCGCTTCAGCGCGGCTGACTTTCTCGCCAATGCCTATGACAACGTAACTCCGCCACCGTGCCCATGCCCACTTTGCGGCGGCACTCCTCTACCGGTCGATTCCTTCTACGGGCTTACCGACCTGATCCGCGCGGCCGCTCACGAACACAATGCGGCACTGTGGAATAGCTGGCTCCCCGGCCTTTTTGAGAACCACAACATCGCTGGACGTCAGCGGTGGTGGCAAAACCGCTGCCAGGCAGCCGTCGACGCTCACGTCATCGAGAACACGAGGATCCGCCAGCCGGGTAAGTTCAAGCCCCCGCCGGCACTCCGGCAATGGGCAAGCCTCCCGCTGCGCGATACCCAGC
>Ga0181518_10000194_pt1 | contig 70298 bp, 63 predicted proteins | sample PEATcosm2014_Bin_28_FD_119751 | JGI IMG/M metagenome (GOLD analysis project Ga0181518, IMG submission 119751) | Peatland microbial communities from MTU Mesocosm Facility, Houghton, MI, USA - PEATcosm2014_Bin01_60_metaG | ecosystem: Environmental > Terrestrial > Soil > Wetlands > Peat | place...
CGCGATCGGTTTTGGGCCGATCGTCGTGTTCGCATGACTCCTCGCTGCGCTCGTCGTCACGCGAACACGACGAGGCATAGTAGAACGTCTCTTGGTATTCTTGAACATACAAGACGCGAAGGAGCGAAGGGACGCGAAGAATAAATTTATGGTATTCCTTCGCGTAACTTCGCTGCTTCGCTCCATCGCGGTAAATGTTTTCACGGTAAATGTCTTCACGGTAATCCATCTTTTGAACTTGCATCACTTCCCCGCCGCTTCTTCGGCGACGCGATGATAGTGCTCGGCGAATCGCCGCGCCCAGTTCAGCCGTTGGCGGGCCTTCCATACGTCCGGATCCTGCGATGGGTCGGCGGCGATCCTCCGGCCCTGGTCAATTTCATGGGTCACATCCGCTCGGCTGACGGGAATGTCCGAAAGCTCGGCGAGCAATTGAGCCCGGCGGGTTGGATCGGGAACGAGGAGGATTCGCCGGCAGGCGTCCTGAAGATCGTCGCGCACGTCGATCCACGCGGCGGCCCAGATTTGCGGGAGTTCCGAAAAGGTCCCCAGCCATTCCGCACGCTGATTGAATCCGCTGGCGCTTTCGAAATAGTTCAAATCATCGGCCCAACCGGCGCGATCGGCATAAACGCTGCGGCGAATGGGCGAGCGGCGCAGCGCCAGCACGCGCGGGCCGCCGGGCTGGCCGGGTTTGAGAATCCACAACCTTTGCCCCTGGGGGCTGAGAAGAAATTCGATGAAATGATTGGCCAGCGTCAGTTGCCGGCCATGGGTGCCGTAGAGAATGGCGATGGGGTCGGGGGTGATGGCGGTGGCGGCGCGCGGGGCGATGAACGTTTCCCGATCCGCGCCGACGGTCTGCTCGGTCACGCGGCCGTAGAAGTCGATCGCCATCCCCGCCGCCGCGTCGCCCCCGGCAACGTCGTTGGGCGGCTGCGCCGATGAATCGCTGAAGTATCGCGCATTCGCCGCGATCAGGACGAGTTCGCGCATCCCGCGCTTCCATCCCTCATCCAGGGCGGCCTGATATTGCGGGGTGGATTTCAGTTGCGCCGGCGGCTTGCCTGCGTTGGCGGGACGAGAGAGGAATTCCGTTTCGGCGTCGGCCATGGCGCGCTGAATGACGATCATGTACGCCACGCCGGCCGACCCGCTGTGCGTGGGATCGGCCAGGGACAGGCTGGCGAAAAGCCGGGGGTCGGTAAGGTCGCTCCACGTGCGCGGGGGAGAAAGGTTCAGCGCGCGATACAGGTCGGGGTTGTAGATGATCCCGAAACTGCTCAGGCAAACGCCCACCCATTTCGGGGGCAGCAAGCGGCCGGATTTGTCCCTCTCCTGGTCGTACAGCTTCACCCCCGCCAGCGCGGGCTGCGGAAAGACCTCGGCCAGCAACCGAGCATCCAAATCCTGCGGATGCAGAATTCCCAGCGGTTTCAGCTTGGAATTGAATTCGTAATCCCCGCCGCCCCAGACCATGTCGATGCCGGTGTCCACCTGATCTTCCGGTGGAAGCGCTCCGCCGTGGGTATCGCGGATGGCGCGATAGATGGTGTCGAGTTGGCGGCGAATATCGGTGGTGCCGCCCGGCGTGCGAAACTCCAGTTCGACCGGCTGGCCGTATTTCTGCCTGTGCCAGTCCGCGAACGCCCAGCGGAATTCATTGCGGATTTCCTGGCCGTGCGGCGTGATGATCACCAGCCGCAGCCCGCTCGACTCGCCCCCGCCAACGGAGGTGTGCTTCATCGCGTGCACCGCCAGCGGAGCAACCAGCAATACGACAAACAACAGGATGAGTCCGTATCGGCGCATCAAAGACTATTCCGGAAGTACCACGCAATCCGCCGCGTCGATCTCGAGCACCACGTCGCCGGACGCCTGAAGCATCGGCCCAGAGCAGCTTGCCTTCAGCCGATGACCGTTGATTTGGACCCAATGCTCCGAAACCTCGCCGAGGAAAATCGTTTCAATCACCTTTCCGGCCAGATGATTTGCCGCGGGAGATCGGGCGGCGGCGAGGCTCAAAATGCGGATTCGCTCCGGACGAATGCTCACCACAACGGACTGGCGGCCCTTGGCCGCGTGGCCCGCGGCGTGAATCGTCCCCACTTCCGTGCCCACGCTCACGCCGTCGGAAAGAACTTCCTCGATGGTTCCATTCAGAAGATTCGTCTGACCGACGAAATCGGCGACGAAAGCGATTTTCGGATGGAAATAAAGCTCGGCCGGCGAGCCGATCTGAACGATCCGGCCGTCTTTCAGCAACACGATTCGATCGGCGATCGACAGCGCCTCTTTCTGATCGTGGGTGACGTAGATCGTGGTGTATCCGGCGGATTTGCAAATCCGGCGGATTTCTCCGCGCATTTCAAGGCGCAGCTTGGCGTCGAGATTTGAAAGCGGCTCGTCGAGGAGCAGACATTTGGGCGCCACGACCAGCGCGCGGGCCAGCGCCGCGCGCTGCTGCTGTCCGCCGGACAGGGCGTTGGGCTTTCGGTCGGCGTAGGCTTCGAGCTGCACCAGGCGCAGCGCCTCCGCGACGCGGGCCGACTGCCCATCCGATGGGCCGCCCCGCACGCTCAGCCCAAACCCCACGTTTTGCCGCACCGTCATGTGCGGCCACAGGGCGTAGTTCTGAAAACACATCACGGCGTTTCGCTGTTCCGTGCCCAGGCGGGTCACGTCGCTGTCGTCGAACAGGATGCTTCCGCCGCTCGGCTCGAGCAATCCGGCGATGATCCGCAAAAGAGTGCTCTTGCCGCATCCGCTGGGACCGAGCAGAAACAGCAGCTCGCCCGGTGCGATCTGAAGATTGACGTCCTCCAGCGCAACCGTCGAGCCGAAACGCTTGCCGATGTGACGCAGCTCAATCGAGGTCATGGCCGGTGGAGGATTGTAATCGAGAATTTTGCGGATAAGGTAAAGGTTTGTGGGATTTATTCCGTCCTGGGTGTGCGTGACTTGTCACAAAGAATTTCCCCCTCCCCATGTACTCAGGGGGAGGGTTGGGGTGGGGGTCGAATGTCGATCGGCCCACGAAACCCCCACCCTAGCCCTCCCCCTGAGTACATGGGGAGGGGAAGAAGACGGCTTGCAGAATGTGTCATGGACCCTTACGTCATGAAAACCTGGATCGTCCTGTTTGCGATTGGACTGGCGATTTTCGCCGCCGCCGCGGCCCCCGCCGCGCCGGCGACGGCGCCGGATGACCCGCCCGCCCCGGCGGCCCTGGCGCCGACGTACCTCTCCATCGGCAAAGAATTGCGTTTACGCCTGGCGATGATTCGCCGCACCCTGGACGATCTGTCCCTCGACCCCGCGTGCAGGCGACAGGCCAACCAGATCCTCGATTCCGCCTCGGGCGAGTTGGAACGGCTCATGCGCGACGTTCAGGCCGGCCGCATGCCCGCCGCAAAAACCATCGTCGCCATCCCCCAAAACCTGCGCGATGCCCGCGACCGGCTTTTGACCCTGATCGGTCCGCGGCAGAGCGAGTTGCTTGAAGAAAAGCTCCGCTCGCTGCGTGGCGAAGCCCGCAGCCAACTCGGCCTGCTTCGCCAGGCGCTGGCCGAGTTGAATCTCCCGCGGGAGGTGAGGCGCGCCTGCGACCCGATTATCCGCGAGGCCGAATCCGCAGTGGAAAAGCTTCCCGACATGGACGTTGACGGCAATCGCTACGCCGCCGCCCGCCAGACCATGAACGATCTCTTCGTCAAAGCGCACGATGAATTGGCCAAGGTTCTGACCGCGGCGGAGCAACTTCAACTTGGCCCGCATTTCTCCGAGCTGGCGGCCAAGCCGCCGGCTACCCAGCCTTCGCCGGGAAGCTAACATTACATTTCTTCCAGATTTTTAACGATCTGGCTGCCATTCTGAAGCTTGGAAAAATCCGGGGGAACTTCGGGCGGCAAAATCGCCGATTGTTTCGCCTGGCGATGAAACCGCCGCGCCAGCCGGAGGAAAAATGCCCCCAAAACCATCAGCGCCGCCGCGCTCAACAGGAACAGCCCGCAAACCAGAATCCCCCGGAACTTGGCCGGGGTCGGCCAGCGGCGAACGCCCTCGAAGACGCATTGGGCCGCGCCGACGACGCAGCCGACCAGGGCGATCACGCAATACGACCGCGACCGGATCGCCGCCCGCCGCAACGCCGCCATCTGACGGATGCGCGTGGAATTGAGATGATCGTCGGAGGACATGGTTGGTAAATCCGAAATCCGAAATCCGAATGACGAATCAAGCCGCTGCGCGGAAACCCCAAGCCCGAAATCCGAATGACGAATCAAATCCGAAACCAGAATGACGAAACGGTCTTCATTCGGTCATTCGGATTTCGGGCTTGATTCGTCATTCGGATTTCGGATTTCGAGTTTTACAAACCAATCGCCTTGGCCATCGTCTGCCCAATCGTCGCGGGGCTATCGGCCACTGCGATCCCCGCCGCCTTCAGCGCCGCGATCTTCGACTCCGCCGTGCCTTCGCCGCCGCTGATGATCGCGCCGGCGTGGCCCATCCGGCGCCCGGGCGGGGCCGTCCGGCCCGCGATGAAGGCCACCACCGGCTTTTTGACGTTCTGCTTGACGAACGCGGCCGCGGCTTCCTCGTCCGTCCCGCCGATCTCCCCGATCATAACGATCCCGTCCGTCTGGGCGTCCTTGGCAAACAAATCGAGAAGCTCGATGAAATTCAAACCCTTGACCGGATCGCCGCCGATGCCGACGCCCGTGGTCTGCCCGATCCCGCGCGTGCTGCATTGCCATACCGCTTCATAGGTCAGCGTGCCGCTGCGGCTGATGATCCCCACCTTCTTGCCGCTTTTGGCGTCTTTCGGCGCGGTGTGGATATAGCCCGGCATGATGCCGATCTTGCACTCCCCCGCCGTGATGATGCCGGGACAGTTCGGACCGATGAGGCGACTGTTCGGCTTGTCCTTCAAAAACGCCTTCACCCGAATCATGTCCAGCACGGGAATTCCCTCGGTGATGGCCACGATGACCGCGATCCCCGCATCGGCCGCCTCCATGATGGCATCGGCCGCGAACGGCGGCGGAACGAAAATCATCGTCGCATCCGCCCCCGTTGCTTCCACGGCCTGCCGAACCGTGTCAAACACCGGCAACCCGTTGGCATCCCTCGTCCCGCCCTTGCCGGGAGTGACCCCGCCAACCATTTTCGTGCCGTAATCCAGACATCCCTTGGTATGGAACGCCCCGGCCGAGCCGGTGATCCCCTGACAAATGACCCGTGTTTTGGAGTTGACCAGAATGCTCATGCGAAATTGTTCCTGCGAGAACGGCGGAAGAGGTTATAGCGGATAAAGTCGGTTTGCAAAAATGAGCATGCGACGGACTCCGTCTTATTGACCCGCGTTTGAACTTCCTTCTCCGGCACACCTCTGGGGCGACCTGCCTCTTCGCGTCACCCCGTCGTTGCTACTTAATCCGGGTTCGAATTCCCTCGCTCCGAAATTTCGTTCAGCTAAATGCCCGAACGATGCGGTCGGGCGCGATTTGAATCAGAGAGCGTTTACCCCATATTTCGCCGTCGGGTCAGGATCAGTGTGCGCCCCTGCTCTATTGCTCTCTGTTCGGAAAAACCGGCTTTACGATATAGTGCGGCCGCCGCCCCGTTCCCTGCCGCTACGGCGACAGACGCGTGCGCAGCGTCCGACTCGCAAAACCACTGGAGGAATTCTTTAACCATTGCAAACGCCACACCCTGACGGCGAAAATCGGAGACAACGTACAGGCTTTCGAGTCCGGCTGCCTGCTTGTCGTCCGACTGGCGGAATCCCGCTAAGAGGTAGCCGGCGGTCTGTGTGCGCACCTTGGCAATCAGGGCAAGACCATCACCGGCGAGGCGGCGATTGAGATAGAGAGCGCCTTCCGTGGACTCGATCCAGTTGTCATCGCAGTGATCGGCGTAACCCGCTTGGCGCTCCTCAAGGCACAAGGCGCGATGCAACCGCCGTATCGCCGGCGCGTCGGCGTCGTTGGCACGTGCGATTCTCAATTCAAGGATGGCCTTCATACGGCATCGGCGAAAGTTACGATCATCAATTTTACGCGTTCAACTTCTTTCTAAATAGGGTTCGACAACCCACCTGTTCGACAACCCGTATTTCTGAGCAACCAGCCGCGAAAAGTTCAACTCGCGCCTTGTCACTCCGATGCTTCAAATCCCTCCGGCACAGGCTAAACTTGGATATATGTCCAAATGCATTTTTGTCAGATTGTGAGCGGTGAGCTGCCCGCCAGTATTGTCCATCGCGACGAATTACGTACGTGCTTTATGGATACTCAGCCTGTCAACCCGGGCCACGTGCTGGTCGTACCCAATCAGCACGTGGCTCACCTTCGAGACATGCCGGAAGACGTGGGAATGCACGTATTCCGGATGGCCCAGCGCATGAGCGAAGCTCTGCGACAAACCGACCTGCGGTGTGAGGGAGTCAATCTATTCCTTGCCGACGGTGAAGCGGCTATGCAGGAAATTCCACACGTGCATCTGCACGTATTCCCGCGTTTCCGGGGCGACGGTTTCGGCCTCAAATTTGGCGACCACTACTTCAATAAGCCGGACCGAACACAACTCGACTCGGCTGCCCGAAAGCTGGCCGGGGTCTTTCGCCGCTGAAACCCCAATGTCAAGCAGGCACAGAAACGTTGTGAATGACCGCCCTTTCGACAAGAAGATTTTATCCAAAGCCAGGCGCGCGGTGGACGAGTATCGTTTCGCCTTCTGGCGTGAGGACGATCGGTACGTGGGCCAGTGCGTGGAGATGGACACTTTGGGAACCGGGGACACCGTGGAGCAGTGCATCGCCGAGGCAAGATCGCTGGCAGTCACCGCGGCCGCATTCATGCTGGAATCTGGAAAGAGACCTCCCTTGCCGCCTAGAACCCAGAAGGCGTAAAGGGGACATTCATGGTTTCTGCTTTATTCCATAATCTTGAATGTCCCCTTTATTTTAAGCCGGGACCTTGAACGTCAGGATATACCCTTTCCCGCCCCAAACCTCTTCGTAGGTCGGATCACTGACCCCGCCGGGAACCCAGTCTCGAGGAGTAAAATTCGTGGGGGCATCCTTGAAGTACGACCGCGTGAATGGACTGAGCTGATAATTCTTCTGCACCACGAGCTTTGTTTCATCCGCGATCAGAATCAGTGCTCCAGGTTTGGCGACACGGAGCATTTCCTTGACGGCCAATGCGGGCTGGTCGAAGAAATTGATGCCGCCCACGTGCAATACGATATCGAACGACCGGTCGGCCAAGGGCAGCCGCTCGGCGTTGGCTTGCACAAGCAAGCTGGTCTCTGGATAGGGACGGACTCTCCTTTTGCAGCGCCGGAGCATTCCCATGGACAGATCCAAGCCAACCAGTTCGATCCGTTCCAGGGATACTTGTTCGGCGAAAAAGGGCAGGTCCACGCCGGTTCCTATCGACGTGTATAACAGCCGATGCCCGGGTTTGAGGCAGAGCCTGACCGCCAGTTGCCGACGCAATTGGGCGAGCTTGCCGAGATAAAACAGGTCGCCCACTTTCTGGAAGACGTCATAACCATAGGACATCCAGTCATACATTCCCTGGAACTTGCGATTCTGCGGACCGAGATCGGCCGGGTCGAGCAACACAGGTATGGATTCGATAATTGGATAGCGTCGTTGGCTCGCCCTGTTGACGAGGTGATCCCCGTCAAGTTCCAGCGGCTCAAGGCCCAAAGGGTCGCGCAAGAGCGAGAGCATTCTCGAGGGAATGGTCATAGGCGGCTTGAGTCTATCACGGCAGAATCGAAAGTGCGGCCGGGCTTTGTCATGCTTTTCCCCGCCTGCTACGCTAATCCGAATGGATCGGCACGATTTGGCGATCCCGTTATCGGTTGAGTGCAGCGTCGCCGATGCGCTGGGAGTTGTTATCGACGGCGCGGCCGCGCGTGCGGGGCAGGCATGAACGTTGAATCCCCACCCTTCGATCGAAGACTTGCCCGGCTCATGTTGTGTGCCGCGGGATTGCTGTGCCTGGCGTTTGGGATTCGCATGGTGGCGGCGTGGAAGACTTATCACCACGTCGACCCCACGGCCGGCGTCTGGACCGCCGCGGCGCTGGATGCACGCGAGGGGATTCTGTACCGGCCGATCGAATCGGAGATCGGTTATGGCGGCTCGCGATACGCGCCACTGCACATCGTCCTGCAGGCGGCGCTGATGCGAATGGGAATGGGCCCGGTGGCCGGTGGATATCTGCTGGATTTGATCGGCATCCTGGGCGTGATCGGCGGCGTCTACGCGCTGCTGCGGCAACTAGAGATCGCGGCGCTGCCCGCGGCGGCGTTCGCCGGATTTGTGCTGGCGGCATACTGCTATAGCACCACCGCCGCCGGCCTGAAAGGCGATCTGCTGCCGGCGGGGCTGAACCTGTGGGGACTGGCGGCGGTTGCCGCAACGCAACGGCATAACACTAAGGAGGCGTGCAAGAACAAGGGCGCAGAAGACCCCCACCCCAACCCTCCCCCTGAGTACAGGGAGAGGGGGAAAATATTGCTCGTCGCCGCCGCGATCTGTTTCGTCCTGGCGATGGCGACGAAGCTCACAAGCATTTTCGGAATCGCCGCCGCGGCGTTGTGGCTGATTGGGCGCAAGGACTGGCGCAACGCGGTTCTGCTCGGCGCGGTTTGGTTGATCGGAATCGCCGCGGCGGCGATGGCGACGCAATGGGCCAGCGACGATCGGGCCTACGGCATTTTCAAACTCTGCGCCGCCGGCGGCGGCGGTTTGAGCCAGCTCCTCAATGGCCCGCATCGAATGGTTTCCGATGCGATTCACAACGACCGGGTATTCGTCTGTTTCTGGTTGCTGGCGGCCGGGTTGATCGTTATCGGGCGGCAATGGACGTCGTTGCCCGCGATCCTGTTCGCCGTGACGACGCTGGGCACGGCGGCGATTTACGGATCGCCGGGAACCAATTGCAATCACCTGGTCGATTTGCAGGCGGCGGCCGTGGTGGTGATCGCGACGGGCCTTTGGTCGTGCCGCGCGTGGGGCCGATATGCGGCCCTGGCCGCGACGGCGATCGTCCTGATCTGGGCCGTTGCCAGCGGGTTCAAGACGGTGAGCATCCTGCGCGAGAACCGGCGTGGCACGATGATGTCCGCCCTTGCCGATGCGGACCGCTCAAGGGCGACCGGGCCGTTGCTTTCGGAGAACCCCATCCTGCCGATCCTGCAAGGCCGGCGTCCTTACATGCTCGACTCGTTTATGTTTCGCGCGGTGCGGATGCGCGATCCGCAGATTGCCGACCGATTCTGGGATGATTTGTCGCGCCGGAATTTCCGAGCGGTGATTCTCAGCGGCCCGCCGTGGGACGCGACCCGTTCCGGAAACGCCGGAGATTTCGGGCCGGGATTCATCGACCTGTTGCAGCGGAATTACGAATTGATCGGCCACCATGGCGAGTATTGGGTCTATTTGCCCAAACAGCCCTGACGCGTGATCGAGCAGCAATTATTGTCAAACCCGCCATCGGCTTGCACCGATATGGGAGTATCATAATTCCCGATGAGCTCGACAGGGGTTTCCAATCTCACCCGACCGATTCTGGCGCTGCTGTTGGCGGCGTCGGGGCTGCTCGCGACGGGCTGTGCCTTCCGGCAGGTCGTCTCCTGGCGAAACTACGGCGACGTGGAAGATGAGGGCGGAATCTGGACCGCCATCGCCCTGGATGCGAAAAACGGCATCCTCTACCGCCCGATCGTCTCCGACATCGGATACGGCGGAACGCGCTACGGGCCGCTCCACGTGGTGCTGCACGCGGGGCTGCTGAAGGCGGGGATGGCCCCGGTCGACAGCGGATTTCTGATCGGCGTGGTCACGGCTGCCGCGGCGCTTGCGGGAATCTACCAGCTCATGCGGCGGCTGAAAGTCCCCGCCTCATTCGCCATCGCATTGACCAGTTTCTTCCTGTCGGCGTTTTCCGTGCGATCGGGAATCCTGTCGATCAAGGCGGACCTGCTGGCGGCGGCGCTGGACGTGTGGGGATTGATCGCGGCGCTGCCCCTGGCCGAACGGATGCGCGACACTTGCGGCAAAGAATTTCCCCCTCCCCTTGTACTCAGGGGGAGGGCTGGGGTGGGGGCGGAGGGCTTGCCCTCCACCGTCGAATGTCGATCGGCCCACGAAACCCCCACCCTGACCCTCCCCCGGAGTACCAGGGGAGGGGAAGAAGAGGGTTTGCAGAACGTGTCACGAACCCTGGCCGAACGCCAACAAAAAGCGGAATCGCGCCGATGGCCGGCGATTTTGCTCGCCGGGACGTGCTTCGCCCTGGCCGCGGCTTCGAAGGTCACCAGCCTGTTTGGAATCGCCACGGTCGTCACCTGGCTGCTGCTGCGGGGAGAAATGAAAATCGCCGCCCGGCTGGTGGGCGTGTTCTGCATCGGAGTGATCGCCGCGGCGCTGGCGGTGCAGTGGGCCAGCGGCGGGCGGGCGATGGGGGTTTTCGCCGCCTCCGCCGCCGCCGGCGGGGGCCTCAGACGCCTCGCCCAGGCGCCGCTGTATTTCTTCCCGGCGATCTTCAGCCGGGATCGAGTCGTCGGTGGATTCTGGATCGCCGCGCTGGTGATGCTCCTGACGCGGCGAAACTGGAGGAGCCTTCCGACCATTCTGCTGGGATACAGCACGCTGGGAACGCTGGCGATCTTCGGCTCGCGGGGAACCGACATGAATCACCTGATGGACCTGCATCTGGCGTCGCTGGTGGTGTTGGCGGTGGCGTGCCAGAGTGGAGGGCAAGCCCTCCACGCCGGTTGGATCGCCCGGTTCGTCCTGCTGGTGATCGCCGCCATCTCGCTGCATGCGGCCCACTCCTGCCTCAACGACGTGGACTACATCCGGCAGCACCATCCTCGCGCCACGATGAACGCCTGCCTGGCGGACGCCGCCGCTTCGCCCGTGCGCGGCCCGCTGTTTGCCGAGAATCCCATGCTGCCGATACTCGCCGGCGAGCGGCCGTACGTGCTGGATTGCTTCCTGTTCAGCGTGATCGACCTGAAACACCCCAGTATCGGCGATAAGCTGCGGGACGATCTTGCCCATCAGCGTTTCCGTGCGGTGATCGTGACTGGCGAGCTGACCCATAATACGATGCCGACGCCGACCGATCCGTGGCCCCAGTTTCTGATCCTCATGAGGACGCGATATGAACTGAAGGCCACGGAAGGCCGAAATCTGGTTTATCTGCCCAAGATGCAATAGCACATGGAAGAGAATCCGAATCAAAGCCCCGCCGATGCCGGCGCCAGTGCCGCGCGTTTGCCGGAGGTCTCCGTGATCGTGCCGACGATCAACGAATCGGAGAACCTTCCGGCGCTTTTGCAGCGTATTAGCGCGGCCCTGGCGGGAGTGGATTTCGAAGTGCTGATCGTGGACGACAACAGCGCCGACGCGACGCCGGCCGTCTGCGCGGAGCTGGCCAGGCAATATCCCCTGAAGCTGCTGGTGCGCACCCAGCCGGCCAACGGGCTGAGCGGGGCGGTCCTGCACGGGATGGCGGCCGCACGGGGGAAATACCTGTGCGTGATGGATGCCGACCTGCAACATCCCCCCGAGAAACTGCCGGAACTATTGGCGCCGTTGCGTAGCGGCGAGGCGGATTTCGCACTGGGCTCCCGATACGTGCCCGGCGGAAGCACCGAGGCCGATTGGGGAATCTTCCGCAAAATCAATTCGCAATTCGCCACGCTCCTGGCGCGGCCCTTTGCGGGGAAAACCACCGATCCCATGTCCGGGTTTTTCGCGATGAAGCGCGAAACCTACGCTGGCGCCCAGAACCTCACCCCCCTCGGCTACAAAATCGCCCTGGAACTTATCTGCAAGTGCCGGGTGAAAAAAGTCCGCGAAATCCCCATCCATTTCGGCATGCGGGTCAAGGGCCAGTCCAAACTCTCCCTGAAACAACAGTTCCGATACTTGGAACATCTGAGCCGGCTGTATGACTTCACCTTCCCGCGCGCATCGCCCATGTTGAAATTCCTCATCTCAACCGGGGCAAGCTGGCTGGTGGGGCTGGGGGCGTATCTGGCGCTGATCTTCGCCGGGCGGGGACCGATTGAGTCCATCGCCATCGCCTATTTGCCGGCTCTGATGATGACGGCTGCTTTTCACCTCCGATACGTCCGCACGCAGCGGGAGTTTCTTCCGCGTCAGACTCCCTGGCTGGATTTCGCGGTGATCTCGACGGCGGAGTGGATCGTCGCCATCTTGTCGGCCTGGTGGGTCAGCCGCCGGCTCATCGAGCCGGGAACGTGCGAAACGTTCATCATCTGCTTCGCCTGCGGCACGCTGGCGCGGTACGTCTTGCGGAAGGAATTTTTGCAGGATATCCGTGGGCTTCGGCGAGGGTTGCCGCGGGAAGCTGAGGCGAAATCGCGGTAAGCCGGCGGATTCAACCCGCCAGGCCGGGCATCGCGGCGATCATCCGCCTCAGTTCTTCCAGCGCCAATCGCCATTGGGCGCTGGTTTGCTCTGTTTCGTAAATCAGCACGTCGCCGAGGGTCACGAAATCGCGGTTTTCCAGCGACGAGCGGATCAGTTTCAATTGCTCGGCAAACTGCGCGATCAATTCCGTCAGGGGGCGCCCGGCGATGAGGATTTGATCCAGGTCGATCTTCAGCAATCGGGCCGTGCTCAGGAGCGATTCCTGCGCATGCTGCCAGGTGGTCAGACAGCCCGACAGCTTTTCCATGGCCCGGACGTTCTGATTGCTCTGGAGCAGCTTGGCCGCCTCGTTTTTGATTCGGTCGGCCTCGCCAAGCTGGGATTCAACCTGCTTGAGTACGTCCATCGCCATTTCGCGTGGATCAGCGGTTTCGATGAAAACGTGATGGTCCTTCAGCGGCGATTTGCGCACGTCCCCCAGCCGCCGCAGGTCCGGCTCCAGCCCGTCGATCAGCACGTGCACCACAAGCCGTTTTTCACGCTGCAAATGGGCCAGCACCTGCCCCACCGTCCTGAGCCCCAATTCCTCGGCGCGCAGCGGCGAATCATCGACGGTAACGGGCATACAACGTCTCCTGACCCCCTGCTATCGGCCAGGGCGGGACCAAAACGTGAGAAAGTCCGATAAAATGTGGCGGGTAGGCGAATGGGGGCAAACCAGAAATGAAAATCAAACCGCGGATCGCGCGGATGAATTCATCTCTTATCCGCGCCCATCTGCGCAATCCGCGGTGCCATCCCTCTTTCTTGCCGACCCGGTTACGCCCGTTCATGCGCCTCGGTCTAATCGTGGCAGCCTGACGACGCGCACCCCTTTGTCCCCGACAACGGTAAAATGCCCCGGCAATTCATTCCCATGTGCGGTCAATTCGCGGAGAATTCGATCTGCCGCCTCCTTTGGCGAGCGCGTCGTGATACGAAGCAGCACCACACCCGCCGACGCGTCCGCTCCAGCTCGGTACACGAGTTCGCCAAAATCCTTGTCGAAGGTGATGAGGATCCGCCCCTCGGCTTGCGCCCGCTTCAAAATCGCCGGATCATCCAGCCCGCGCAAACCCTCGAAAACCCAAACCACGTCGTGCCCGGCCCCCCGCATCGCTTCGATGGCCGGACCCGGCACATTCTCGTTGGCAAGTAGTCGCAGCATTCTCCCTCACGAGACCACAGGAAACAGCCGTTCATTAGCGAGCATGTCCCCCGCGTAGGCCAAGCAGGCCTTCACGTCCTCCACTGTCAAATGCGGGTAGCTTCGCAAAACGTCCGCTTCGCTCCATCCGTCCGCCAAAAGCTTAATCACGTGTTCGACGCTGATGCGCGTCCCCTTCACCACCGGTTTTCCGCATAGCACTTGCGGCTTCAACTCAATGCGATCTTCCCAAGTCATACGGCACCGCCTTTAGTCACGCCACCCATTCTACCCCAGCCGCCGCACTTGTGTGGCGTTTCCTCCCGGAAACCGAGCCACGGGCAGGTCCTAATTTGGGCAACAATATACTTGACAAATCGGACGACAAATTCAGTGGAGAAGGCCGATGAATTCATTGTGCCATTAAAGCCCGAATGAAATACCAGAGTGCTCCCAAAAGTGGTGGCACGGTAGCCGCCGCAATTACGACAACGATGAGGACGTGGACGGGATTGTGCATGTCGAGCGCCCCGCCGAATCGTCTATTCAGCTTTTGGTAACAGTCGGCACAAACCGCATGGTTTTTGTAGACGCGTGGCGTTTCTAGATTGCCGATGGCACTGCCACAGTTAGCACAATGGCGGGTTTCCGTTTCTGGCATTTTTTCCGCCTTTCCTTTCGCGCCCTTGCCTTCGCCAGCATCGCGTTAATTCTCTCCTTCGGCATTGCGAATGCGCGTTTGATGGCCTCTCATGTCTTTCGCATCGCCTCCGCCGCGTTGGGCACCCGGAAGTCTTCGGCTTTGGTTTTTGTCATAAAAGTATTGTACCACGTCGCCAGTCAGTAGAATAAGCAAATCGGGAACGGCGGATTTATCCCCGCCGACGGCCCAGGTCCGGCATTGTCGATCACCAGTGGACGCAGAAAAGGGGCCAGGACGCAGAAAAGGGGCCATCCATCTTTTCGTCAATTTTCACCGCGGATTTCGCTATAACCTTAGTCCGCACCGCGGCATCCATCCATATCCGCTCACATACAGCCTTATCCGCAGGGGTCGGAATGAGGGGCCATCTCAAAAGGGAGGAAACAAGCCGGATTGCTGGAGCATCTTTAACTTTGCTGTAGCGGCTGGACGACAGCCCCGGATGTACATCGGGCTTTGTGGGGACGTGAAACGTTACAGTACAAGTGAAATTGCTTTAGCCGGCCGCGGCCGGGAGGTAGATGCTGAAAGTCGTTCCCCGCCCCACCTGGCTTTCGACCGTGATCCGGCCCTTGTGGTGCTCGACGATGTCTTTGCAGATCGCCAAACCCAGGCCGGTGCCGCGGGACTCGTCCTTGGGGGCCGTCCCCTTGGTCGTGAAGAACGGCTGGAAAATTTTCGGGAGAAGATTCTCCGGAATCCCCGGGCCGGTGTCGATCACCTGAATTCGGATTTCATTTTCTTCCGCGGCGGCGGCTTTGAGGGTCAGCGATCCGCCCTTGCCCAGCATGGCTTGGCGGGCGTTGATCAGCAGATTGAGCAGCACCTGTTCCAGTTGGACGCTGTCGCCCAGAACCCACAGGTCGCCTGAAATCTGAACCCGAAGCGCGATGCCGTCTTTTTGCGGATCGCGGGCCAGCACGGCCAGCGATTCATCCACCAGGGTCTGCACGGCCACCTTGCCGGAGGAGGATTCCCCGCGTGCCAGCGCCAGCATGGCCGTGCAGATTTTGCCGGCCTTCTCCGCACTGGCGAACGCCTTGGACAGGGCCTTGCAGATCAGTTCCATGTCCGGGGTTGGCCCCTGGGCGCTTTTCAGGGCGAAGTTGGAATAGCTGACGATGGGAGTGAGCAGGTTATTGAATTCGTGAGCGATGACGGCGGCAATGGTGCCGATGGTGGCCAGGCGTTGTGATTCGGTGAGTTGCTCGCGCAGCGCGTCCAATTGTTTTTGCGTATCGCTGAGGCGGCTTAGAAGCGCCTGTTCCAGTGCGACCGTTGGGGGGGGCAGATTACTCACGCCGTCCATTGTTCTATCGGCAACCAGGCGGATTACCCTTCGATTCCGGGTGGATGGCCCTTATGGGACGTGGGCATTCAGGGGAGTTCCAGCGGGATCGGCGGCGGCAGTGAGGCCCTGTGTAAACTGCCTTCGACCCATCATCCACGGCAGAACCAGCAAGAGCATAATGACCATCGCGGCGAGAAATACGATGGGCACGCGCCATGGCCAGGGGCCAAGCATGTCCATGGGGGAGCTCTGCCCTTTATAGGATTCGCCGACGTAGCCGTAATTGAGATGAAAAATCGCGTCGATGGGGAAGATGACGGCCAGGTAGACGATTGAGCATTTCACGGCGAAGAGCCAATCGCCCCAGTGCGGCCGGAAACCGCGGGCGGAAATGTCATAGATCGCCGGGCCGATGATCGCGGCATGACCGGCCCAGAAAACCCAGAACTGGAAATTCGCCGGTCCGAAATAAAGATCGGGATAGATGAAACTCAACGAGGAAAGGCCCAGACCCCAGAAATAGGTCATCGCCCGCAACGACCGCCAACGAAGCAATAACGCTCCGGGCGCCATGAACATGCCGAGGTTGCAGGTGTACAGAGGCAAAGAGGTGCGGTAGTCAAAGCGTGCGGGCCAGAGGGTGGCGGCCTCCACGAAACATGCGGTGGCCAGGGCGAACCATCCGATGGTTTTGTCGAACAGACGGCGGCGCGGCTGGACGTCGGCGACCTCGTCGGACCGCCGCATCGCCACGATCGCCGCCACCAACAGCGCGAACGCCAGCACCACGCAAAGGTGCGTCAGGGTGTAGGGCTTGAAATGACGCGGCCATGATTGGCTGTCGGTCATCGTCATTCATTGTAGGGAAGCAGCGGAATTGCCGAGTACGGCAAATCCAAGCGGATTTGCGGGGATTTTTCAGCCGACGGCCGCCAGCAGTTCCCGGGCGACGTAGCGGATATGCTCTTGGGGCAATTCGGGGTAGATGGGCAATGCCAGCACTTCGTTGCAGGCGCGCTCGCTGACGGGGAAATCGCCGGCGCGGTAGCCGAGATTGGCGAAACATTCCTGCAAATGCAGGGGCAGCGGATAATAAATCGCCGAGCCGATCCCTTTTTCCTGGAGCGTCTTTTTGACGCGATCGCGGTCGGGGATTCGCACGACGTATTGGTTGTAAATGCTCCAATTGCCCGCCTCGATCTTCGGGGTGACGACTTTGCTGCCGGCCAGCAGACTGTCGTAAAGCGCCGCGTTGCGGCGGCGGCCTTCGTGCCAGGCTTCCAGGTATTTCAATTTGACGTTCAGGACGGCGGCCTGGACGGCGGCGAGGCGGAACATCCCGCCCAGGTATTTGTGGTGATATTGATGTCCCGACCCGTGGACGCGGAGCAAGCGGCAGATTTCGGCGAAGGAGTCGTCATTGGTGCAGATCGCCCCGGCATCGCCGAAGGCGCCCAGGTTCTTCGTCGGATAGAAGCTCAGGCACCCCGCGAAGACGGTCGAACACGCCCGCTTGCCGTGCCGGCGAGCGCCGATGGCCTGGGCGGCATCTTCGATCACCTTCAGATCGTATTTTTGGGCGATCTCGTTGACCGCGTCGAGATTCGCCAATTGCCCGAACAGATCGACGGGAATGAGGGCGCGGGTTTGCGGAGTGATTTTCGCGGCGAGCTTTTCCGGATCGACGTTGAACGTCGCCGGATCGATGTCCGCGAAAACTATTTTTGCGCCCAATCGTGCGATGGCGCCGGCGGTGGCGAAGAAGGTGAACGTCGGGCAGATGACCTCGTCGCCCGCCTTGATGCCGATGGCCATGAGCGAGCACAACAGCGCGTCGCTGCCGCTGCTGACGCCGATGGCGTGCTTCGTTCCGCAATACGCCGCCAGGTTCTTCTCGAATTTCTCGACGTTCGGGCCCAGCACCAGGGACTGCTGATCGAACACCTCATCCAGCGTGCGGCGAATCTCTTCGCGAATCGGCACATATTGGGCCTGCAAATCCAAAAGCTTGACGTTCATGCCCGGAAGGTACGGCGGGAGGGGGGAAAAGTAAAAGTGCGATCCCGCAGACCCCCGCAAAGCGGGGGGCTAACGGATGGCAGACGACGTCGATTCATCTCCGTTAGCCCCCCGCTTTGCGGGGGTTCTGCTCGGCACAACGGCCGCCACCAAAAAGATCGCCGTCAGCAGCAGTAGGAGCCAGGCGATGCCGGGATGCGTCGGCGTCATGAGCGAGTGGAGCTGCGGCCAACGCGACGGATCGTAATTCAGCAGTTGTTTTGCGACTGTGGCAAAGGAGATCGCCGCCAGCACGACGTGCAACAGGGACAACTCCAGCGACACCGCCACCATCCCCGCCGAGATCGCCGATGCCCAGATCGGATACCGGCCTCCCATCTGGCACATGATGATGGGAAAAACAATCCAGGGCACGACGAGAGTGACGAGGAACCGGCGGTCGTTGCGGCGGCTGTGCAGCGCCGCGGCGGCCGAGGCGATCAACAGGCAAACCGCGTACAGGACGGCCATGGTGGTTTTCACGTCCAGGTCGGTGGACCATGCCCAGGCGACGGAGGGAACCGACAGCGCGCCAAGCCGCCACGGGCCGGGCATCGTGAATGAAAGCCGAAACGTCGCCATCTGGTCGTGGATGTCCCATTGATAGCACTGGGCGAGCAGCGACGGCAGGTTGGAGAAAACACGCACGCCCATCTGCATCTGATCGTGCTTGACCGACCCGTAAGCGAAGCCGAGCGTTGCCCACGAATAGCTTCCGTTGAACGCAAAAGATGAGATCCAGACGGCCGCCGCGAACGCGCCGGCGAGCCAGAAGCCCAACGCTCGCCGCGGCAAGATCCACGGCGGCAAGAGGACCAGCAGTAGGAATAATCCCAGCGTTCCGGCCGGCAGCGACGCTTGCCGCGCCACCATCCCGTGGAAAACAAGCGCCGTGGCGACCACCAGCGCGGCCAATGCGGTGGATGCCAGAATCAGCGGCATTGCGGGAGATGGTTCGGATTCAGCGGGCAGCAAAACCGCGGAATCCCCCCGCCGGCCCAGCACCGGCGCGATCACCCATTCCCGGAAGCTTCGCCCAAGCGCCGATCGCATCAGCGAGACGATCAGGATCAACCCCGCGGCGATCATCGCGGTTTCGATCCATTTCAGCCCCTCCGGCGAGTTGACGATCCACGGCCAGGTGATCATCTCGGCGCCAATGAGGAATCCGATGACGATCCGCGCAAATGCGCCCAACCGCCCCTCGAACAACGGCCAAAGGATCAAGATCGGCCCGCCCAGCAGGAGCTGGCCTTTGAACATGCAGCCGACGCCCAGGAGCGCGCCGGCCAACATCCACCAATTCAGCGACGCCATCAGGGCGGCTGCGATAAAGAAGGGAAGAATCCAGACGTCCCATTGCGGCCAGGCGTGTGAATCCAACAGGAGGAGGGGATTGAACCAGATGAGCATCGCCGCAACGGCGCCGCATGCCCAGCCGCGATGAATCGGCGGAAGCATTTGGGCGCTGACGACCATCACGATGAACAGCGCCAGCAAGCGGAGCCAGACCGTCCAGGTCGGCCAGTCGATTCCGCCCAGCGGAGCGTTTTGCACGGCGATGGGCGCGCCTTGGTTCACAAAAGAGAAATCATCGCTGTTGGTCGTCCCGGCGGCGCTGGTCGCCGAGATGCGGAAATGGACGGTCTGGCCGTTGGCCAGCGGCTGAATCCGGGCCGTGATTTGCTGATCGTCAAGCGAAGTGTCAATGGACTGAGCTCCAGAGGATTGGCCATAGGTTTGGCTGGGTCCGAAATCGACGTGCCATTGCGTATCCTGGTTTTGGGAATTGAGGGTGGCGGTGATGACGGCGGCGCCGTCGCCGGGCTGAACCTGGTCAACCGCAACGACCGGCGCGGGCCGATGGGGCACGTGCACCAGCGTTGCGTAGGCATACCAGAACCCTCCCGCGGCGAGCATGAACGCGAAAATTCCGTGCGGCACGGTCCAGCCGCCGCGCGGTATCCGCGGAACGTCGGCCTTCGGCGGCGCGGGCAAGCCCCGCCATTTCCTCCACCAGCGCGCGATCGCCAGCGGCTTGACCGGCTGGAAGCTGCGATGCACCCAGAGCCAGACCAGGAGAAACATCGCCACCGACGCCGCCGCGGCGCTATAGGCGTTGAGCTTGAGCAGCGGCTCGGCCACGTCTTCGTCCTGGCCGAGCGAGCTGTCCTCGGTGCGCTGCTGGGGAAAGGCGTCCATGTCGGGCCGGGCGCGTTGCACGTTGCGCACCCACCAAGTCATGACTCCCAGCCGAAGCGGGGGATAATCCATGTCGTATTCCCCGCCGCCCTGGACGACGGAATCCATGTATCCGACAACGCCGCTCACCAATTCGCCGAGAGTCAGGCGGCGAAACGTCCGGCTCTTGTGCCCGAGCAACTCGGGACGGCCGGCGCGAGCCAGGATCATGGCGGACTGATCGGCCAGCGCATCGGCGAAAGGCTCCAGATGCGCCTGGGCTTCAGCAAAGCGGATCGCCCCGCTGCCGAATTCAAACCCCCGCGAAACGTCTTCCTTGAAGCGAATGGTGCGGGTGGATTGCCAGATATCGCGGCGGAGATTCATCCCCACGCCAAAGGCCCAGGTTCCTCCCCCGACCAGGAAAATCGCCACCATCACCCACGTCAGCGCTTTGGCCCAGCGGCGGAGCGATTTGAGCGCGCGGCGCGGCGCCGGCCGAGGCGGCGCGTCCGCAGTCGTGGCCGTGGGCGGCGCCTCCGCCGGGCTTTGCTCCAGGTCGTGGATTTCAGCGGTTTCGCCCGTCACGTCACACCACCTCCACTGCCCGCCGCCAGCGCCACGACGGCATCAATGCGCTGCATAGAAACACGGCGGCCAAGAGAACCATCAACCAGCCCAGGTCCGGATAAGTCGGATGCGTGATCGAGAGCGCCACCGGCGCGCCGCTCGAATTTACATCCAGCATCTGATTGCCCAGCATGACGCAGGCCAGCACGGTCTGAAGAAACGGCAGCAGGCTCATTTCCGCGGAGACGCCGATGAGGAGAGATCCCACGACGGCCGGCAAGAGCGTGTATCGGGCGGTCATTTGGGTGAGCAGGGTGGTGAAAAGCACCCAGGGCGCGACCAGCGCGATCAAGAACCTGGGGTCTTTTCGCCGCATGTGCACCGCCGCCGCCACCGTGCACAGCAGGACCGTCACGATGAAAATGACGGCGCAGAACGATTGAACGTCCAGCTCCGTCATTCCGAAGATCGGCCGTTTGAAGGTGGTCACGACATCGTGCAACTGCCAGTCGTATCGCTCGTGAAGGATCGAGGAGAGATTGCTCAGGCTGGCGGCGCCGAGTTGCATGACGCCGTGTTTTTGCGTGCCATAGAGAAAGCCGACATCCCACCAGGATGAACTGCCGCCCACCTGGAAATAGACGAGCCACATCGAGGCGGCGAATGCCAGCAGCAGCCAGGCGCCGATCAGCCGGCGGCTCAGGAACCAGGGGACCAGCACAATGCCCAGGGCGAGCAGGGCCGAGGGCAGCGGCGTGCCGTGATGGGTGACCAGCAGCAACAGGAGATAAACCACCCCGACGACCAATAAGGCGGCGCCGGCAAGCGTTGCCTGTCTGAGCAACGGGTCCCAGCCGGTGGAAAGCTGCTTCCATCCCTCGCGGCCTTGGCGCCATAAAAATCCTCGGAAGGCGGAGAGCACGCAAAAAAACGCCGCCGTGGAAACGGCGAAGAAAATCCATTTCTCGGCCTGGCCGTTGGTGACCAGCCACGGCCAGAGGATCAATCCCGCTCCGGCCGCCGTGCCGACGGCGATTCGCATGAATCGTCCCGGCCACCCCGCCAGCAGCGGACACAGAAGCAACACGGGGGTGACGAAAAGCAATTGGCCTTTGAACATGCAGCCAACGCCCAGGACCAATCCTGCGGCGACCCAGGCGTCGAGCGTCGCCAGAATCGCCGCCAGAAGGAAGAACGGCGGAAGCCAGCTATCCCATTGCATCCAGCCGAAGGAATCGAGAATCGACGCGGGATTGAGCCACGCCAGGGTCGCCGCCACCAGGGCGCACATCGGCGCCCTGAACGGGCGGGGCAAAAATCTCGCCAGGCAGACCGCGGACAAATATCTCAGCAGCAGCAGCGTCCACCAACCGACGCTGGCGACGCGAACGTCGATCGGGGAGACCTCGCCGTTGTCCGGCGACGGCAGGGAAATCTGCCAGCTCAGGTTCGGCCTGAGAAACGTGGCGATGGCGAAAAGAACCACCGGCGCCAAAAGCATCGGATCGCCCCAGCGCTGACGCCAGGAGCCTTCCGCTACCGCCGTCAAATCGGTCGGACGCTTGCGCTCCATCCACAGCCAAACCAATACGAATATCGAAATCGCCGTGGTTCCCTCGCAGGCCGCGTTGAACTTCAGCACGGGCTGGGCCACGTCCATCGACGCGATGACCGTTTGATTCCTGTCGGGATCGAACACCCTCTGCGGAGAGTGTGGAAATCTCGTCACTCCCGGATAACACGACTCCACGTGCCACGTCCACAGCGTCATCACCATCAGCCGCATCGGGGGATAATCCAAATCATAATCCCCATCCGGCGCCTCTTTGCACAGGCGCTCATAGGTCTGCACCCATCCGCGGGCGATCTGGCTGTAGAGGGGCCGCAGGCGCTGCCATCGCCGTCGAAAGTTTTGCGCGTTGAAGGGTGAATCGAAGAGTCCTGGTCCGGGCCTCGCGATCGTCGCCGGGCGATCGCCGGCGCCGATCAGTCTCTGTTCGGCATCTCGCTGGGCTTGCGACTTTTGCGCCTCATCCGCGTCGGCCACGGTCTCGGCCTCGCGCAGCACCATGTCCCCGTATTTCATGGCGTTGTCGATATCCGCCTGCGAATGTTGCGGAGCCCAATAGACCCAGAAGCTCTGCCGCCAATCCAGGCCGATCCCCACCATCCGCCAGCCGTAAAAAGTGAGGACCGCGATGACGAACGCCCACCCCAAAAGCCGAACGGCCCTGTCGCGCTTCGATCCCGTGGACCGCTCCTGCCCGCCGCTGATCATCAGCAAACCCCAATCCTCGCTTGACGCCGACCCGTTATTTCACCACGCTCACTTGAAGCAGAATAAAGCGCCATCCAGCGCGCAGCAAGCGTCAGGTATATATGACGTGACTGGCCGGTCTTTGTTGCGGATCGGCGCGCTTTTTTTGCACTACCGGTGCGTGTCACGCGCTGCAAGGAATTTCCCCCTCCCCTTGTACTCAGGGGGAGGGTTGGGGTGGGGGTCGAACACCGATTGGCTCACGAAACCCCCACCCTGACCCTTCCCCGGAGTACCAGGGGAGGGGAAGAAGAGGGCTTGCAAAATGTGTCGCGCACCCTTCCACCACCGCCAATGGATTATGTCCGCCGGGGCGAGGGTTGGGACAGGATTTATGCGATTTGTTTCAATCTTTGGGCCCGGCTGGCCCGCTGAATGCCCGGAAGCACGTAGTCCCGGGCCACCACGTCCCAACTCATCTTGCTGGCCAGGGCGTGCCCGCGATCGATGAATTCATCGAATTCCTTCGGATTGCGGGGAAGCCGCTCCACCAGCTCCCGCGCCACCACGCCGGAAACCGCGTGCTCCACCTCATCCCGCTGCGGCTGGCCGATGGCCAGCAATTGCTCGGGCCTGAGCCCCTTGGTGGGTAAATCGGTGTAATCGGCGACGATGACGTTCGGGGACGGCTTGCCGCCCGCGGCTTTGTCCACAAACCCGGCGCAACCGCAGACGCTGCTGAAGACGCAGATGCCGCCGAAACTGATCGGTTCCACCTGGGCGATGCCGAACGGCTCATAAATGCTCTGACCGAATTCCGCATCGGAGCCTTTGCGGAGGTCCATGAATTCCATGTCCACGGGCATGCGCAGGCCGCAGGCTTTCTGCTCGAAACCGAACTGATTGATGAAAACCACCTTGACGTTCCGCGACCGCGCGTTGAATTCCTGCACGCCCTGGTAGTAAGCCGCTTCCCCGCTGGAAAGATCGGGCAAACCTTCGCGATGCACGACCGGCCAGTGGTAATGTTGTTCCATTTTCCGGATGTCGTCGCCGCGGCGCGACGGGACCTCCGTGCTCAGCGTGAACAGCACGGCGCTTTCGTCGCGGGAACGAAGAATTTGCTCGACGTGTTCCAGGACCCGCAGGTCGCGCCACAGGCCCTTGCTGGGAACCAGCCGCGTGACGTGCGAGAAAACGTAGTCCGGATCGTATCCCAGGAGCGAATTGCAATAGGCGCGTAACTTCTGCCGGCTGGCCATGCGCTCCTGCACGCTGATCTTCCAACACGGGGCGCCATTGTAGGCAAGCTGGCTGTCCACGTGGACAAAATCCGGGCCGAGGAAGCGGATTTCCTTCAGCACGTAGTCCCCGACGGCGAAGATCCCGTCGCAGAACCGCGCCGCCTTCACCAACGCGTGCCTGTAATACCCGCTCTGATCGCCGAAGACGTCTTCGAGAAAATGCCCCTGGCTCATCGCCGAACGCATGACGTTATAGAACATCGTGTCGTGGCCGGGAGCCTGCTCGACGATGCGGCGCATCGGGGCGATCTCGTGGGCATAAAAGATCGTGCGGAAATTGCTGCCCTCGCCCTCCAAAATCGCCGCCAGCGCCGTGGGCATCCCCATGTACTCATGGCTCAGGATCACGCCCGGCTCGATCTCGCTGCCCACGCCCAACGCGTGAAGCGCCGCGATCGCCGGCCTGGCCAGCCGCATGTACTGCTCGAAATCCCAGTTGCTCTCGTACTTGGCGCTTTCGATCCCAAACGTCTTCCACAAGTCGTATTTGAACACGTTGATCTTCTGCGCGTCGAAGCGGGCGACGTCGATGAGCAGGGTTTCCGGCGTGCTGGCAATCCCCGTCTCCTTGTCCGCGAATTTGCGCCGGCCATACACGATCGCAACGTCGAACTCCTGCTCGATCTCGCGGAACCGGCTGGCCAGCGGCGAGCGGTACAGGTGATCCAGGCTGCTGTACAACACCTCGCCCTGCGGACCCAGCCGATGCTCGGCAATGTCGTCGCTCGGCCAGAACGGTCCGACCAGAATGTTCCGCGGAACTTTGTCGAGATACGTCCGGCTGGTCAGTAATCCCTGTAACACTGCGCCGATTCCACCAATTTTCTGGATGGCCTCATGCGTGACGTGAACAACAGTCTGCATAGAACAAATCCTCTGGGCGTTCGGCGATACGTCGGCGACGGTGTTATCGGCCAAGAACGCCCGCAACTGACAACATCGCCCGCGACCCCGCGCCCAATGTTGCCATCGCCGTTTTTGCCGGACCCAAAGGCCAATATTAGACGGCTCACGCTCCCCTCGTGCAACAACAATTTGCAGGTTATCGCCCCCGCGCGCGGCAAATGCCGGGGCGCATTCGTCCCGGCAAAGCCGGAGGGGCCTGACCCTCCCTTGCACGCGCGGTCCGTGCGGCCCGCGCGCACCGCATCCTCTCCACTCGATCTTTCTCCTCCGGAGACACCCGAGTTTTTACTTCAATGCGTTCGAGACCTTTGAAAGACCTGCTGATCCTTATGTGCGTCGGCCCGGCCCCGCAGGATCGCGCGGGCCGCCATTTTTTCCCACGCCAATATCCGCTAATGTGCCGACCTGGTCTGCCCTGGAGCTGCCGCTGTCGGATGTCTTTGCCTTAAAACCCGCGATCCGCCTCGTGCCCAGGCGATTCCTGGCCAGGATCTTCACCCTGGAAGGCCTGGCCTCCGTCGGCGGCAACCTGCTGATGTATGGAATCTTCTTTTACATGCACAAACGCTTCGGCTGGGGAGCGCGCAAGAATCTGCTGCTCTCCTCGGCGGAGGGAATGGCCTATGTCATCGGCGCCCTGGCGGCGAATCCCCTGTCCCATCGGATCGATCGGCAAAAACTTCTGCGCCTGCTCGAAATCGGCATGGTGATCGTGGCACTGGCTGCGGCGTGCTTTGCCATTCCCCAGGTCCTGGTCATCCTTCTGCTCGGATATACGATGCTCAGCGCCGCCCAGTGGCCGCTGATGGAAAGCCTCATCTCCGTCGGCACGACGCCCGCGGAACTCTCCCGCCGCATCTCGATCTACAACCTGGTCTGGTCCGGCACGGGCGCCATGACCGTCGCGGCTTGCGGAGTCCTCATCGCCCGATTCCCGCAGGGAATCTTCCTGGCCACGGCGGCGGCTCACCTGGCCGGATGCGCTCTTCTCCTTCGGATTCATCCCCAACCGGACCGCGCCCATGCCCAGCTTCTTCCCCACCCGGAACTGATCCCGCTTCGCAAGCTGGCCAAGCGCCTGTCGCGCATCGTCCTGCCGGCGACGTTCGCCGTCATCTACGCCCTGGGCGCGATCATGCCCACGCTGCCCGTCATCCAATCCGCACACCCGGAAGTCCGAACCCTGCTGGCCGGCGTCTGGATGATCGCGCGATGGCTCTGCTTCGTTTTTCTCGGCGCAACCAGCTGGTGGCACACCCGTCCCCGCGCCCTGCTGGCGGCCGCCGTCATCCTCCTGGCCGCATTCCTCGGCGTCACCCTGATCCCCTCCGTCCTGGCGATGATCCTGTGGCAACTGGTCCTGGGCGCAGCCATGGGACTCATCTATTCAGCCAGCCTCTATTTCGGAATGGTCCTCAGCGACGGCAGCACCGCGCAGAACGCATACCACGAGGCGTTGATCGGCGTAGGCTGCATCCTCGGCCCCGGCTGCGGCGCGTTGGCCAGCCAAATCCGCCCGGCCGATCCCCACGCATCCATCCTCGCCGTCGCCGCCATCCTGTGGATCAGCATCATGGCCGCGTGCGTGGTATCGCTGCAATCGCATCGGCCCGCGACGTGACGGGTCTATTCTCAATCAAAGCCCAGGGAGCTTGCTCCCTGGGAAATCCGCGCCGAATTAGTCAAAGGGGTCGGGAGTCTTTTACGGTAAAGACTCCCGACCCCTTTGAATCCAGCAAAGGCTTTCGCGTTTCAAGCTGCATAGAGCTGGATCTTGTGCCGGTTTGCCACTTGCAGGAAATAGGGATTCGTAGCGTCGGGAATGCTTACCAGATCGACTTTGCAGGCAAATAGCCGCTCAAGGCCTTCCTGTAGACCAAACCACCGATCCGCCGCTCCATGCCAGTCATCGCTCAAGAAATCGACGAAGAAATCCAGATCGCTATTGGCAGCGTCAAAATCTCCGCGGGCGGCCGACCCAAAAAGTTCCAGTCGCTTGACGCCATATTGCCGGCATAGCGAGGTAATTTGTTCACGATGTTGTTCGATCAGATCGAGCACGAGCATGCGGGCATCATACACAATCCGCCCCAGGCACACGTGGAGAAATCAATTTGGCCGAAGGTGTGGGAGTGGCCATCTTTTGTGGCAGGATGTGAACCGGACGTAAACCAGCACGCAGCTATAAAAAAATTAGCTGCGCCTCCGTTTAAGTCTCTGTAAGTCTCCGTGTTGAATCACACTACTTGGTTTGGAATGCAAGCAGGTAGCGGACGGCCCGGTGGCCGTCGAGGTCCTGAAAAGAGTCGTATGGGGGCAAGTTGAGCCAAATGACGTAGGTTTTTCCGGATTCGAGCTTGACGGGCAGGACGCAGGTTTTGTGGTCGTCGAGGAATCGCGGCCTTCCAGTGGTCTTTGGATAGGTGTCATCGGAAATCTGCGCCCAAGCCCAATCGCCATCCATCATCGGCTTGCTGAAAGTGACGCGGAGTTCGGTGATGGAGGGATCGACATCCGTGAGCCCCGATTGCGGCTCGGCCTTGACCACGACCGGCGGCAGGGATTGGACCGTGACAGTCCTTGCAAGCGCGCGCGGGGACCCAGATGCGGGTTGCAAAACGGGCCGCATGCTATCCGCCTGGGTGACGATAGTGTGCGTTCCGACGACCGCGAGAACGACCATGGCCAGGAACGTTGCGGCAATTTTCGTTTTAGTCGAGCACATGATTTGACCTTCCCTTCGAATGATGATGCCCAGGCGGCAGGCGCTGGGTGTCCCCAAGCCCGCCAGCCGAAATTGTCCGAGGGCATTTTACGGCCGTTGTTTTTGGATTCCAAACAATTTGCTCGGCCGAGGGACGAGAACTGGAACGCAGCCGAGAATGCATCTATGCCCCGCCGAATTCCTGGCCGCGTTTTTCGCGGCCGGCGGCGGTCACGAAAATCGCCAACAAAAAAATCGTCGCCGCCGAGATGGACATCACCGTCGCGTAGTTCCATCGCTCGGCGAAGCCGGCTTCCAGTTGCACGATGTAGCTGGCCATCAGATTTCCGCATTGGTAGGCGAAGCCCGGCATCGAGCCGCGGATCGAATCGGGGGCCAATTCGCTGATGTGAGCGGGAATCACGCCCCAGGCGCCCTGGACCATGAATTGCAAAACGAATGCCCCGGCTGCCAGTTTGGCGATCCCCGACGGAAGCGCCCACATCGGGATGGCCAGCAGCGCGCCGGCGAACGCCAGCATCATCGCGTTGCGGCGGCCGATGCGGTCGGAGATTTGGCCGAAGAAGATTCCGCCGATGATCGCCCCGACCATGGAGATGGCGGCAAGATTGGATTTTTGACTCACCCCGAACCCGCGATAACGCTGAAGGAACGTGGGGTACAGGTCCTGAGTTCCGTGGGACGAAAGATTCATCATCGTCATCAGGGCGACGAGGTAGAGGAAGATGGGCCAATGGGTGAGAAGTCCCCGGCCGAGATTTTTCCACGAATCGGCTTTATTTTTCTGCCAGACTTCGGATTCCTTGACGGCCATTCGGACGAAGATGGCCAGGAGGGCGGGAAGGCCGCCGATGAAAAACAGCGGCCGCCATCCCCAACGGGGAAAGACCAATTGATAGGCGATCGCCGCCAGGAGGAATCCGAAGGCGTAACCTTCCTGCAAGATTCCTGAAAGCAACCCGCGGAATCTGGCGGGGACTTTTTCCATGGTAAGGGACGCCCCCACGCCCCATTCCCCGCCCATGCCGATGCCGAACAGGGCCCGCAGGATCAGAAACGTCTGGTAATTCGGCGCCAGTCCGGACAGGACTTCGATGATGGAATAGAACACCAGGTCGATCATGAGCGGGGCGCGCCGGCCGTAGCGGTCCGCCAGGAGGCCGAAGATCAGCGCCCCCACCGGCCGGAACGCCAGCGTCAGGGTCACCGCCAAAGCCATTTCCCGGTCGGTCTTATGGAATTCCTTCCCGATGGCGGTGAGGGTCATCACCACCAGGAAGAAATCGAAGGCGTCGAGTGACCAACCGAGGAATCCGGCCAATACCGCGGCAAAGGGACGTTTCGGCGATTGCGGCAAACTGTCCATTGGCGTGAAACAGTACCCTCGCGGCCTTCACGGGCAAACAGCATCCGCTATACTGGAATCAACTGAATGGCATTTCCCGCAATTCATCTCAGAACTGTGGCTGTGGGGGAAATCAGCGGGGCTGAATCCAACCGCGCCAATTCCCTCCCGACCGCTGGCGGCCCGGCGCGCCGGCCGCTGTGTCTTGGGCTGCTCAACGTCCTGGACCGGTGGCGAGGTTACGTCTTGGCCGCCGTCGTCGCCGTCTATCTTCTTGGATTCAACGGCCAATGGCTCATCGAGCCGGATGGCGGACTCTATCTGAACCTGGCGCGCAACCTGGCGCGAGGCCGCGGCTACACGTTCGGCGGTATCCCCCACGACACGGTTTATCCCGGCCTTCCCGTCGCCCTTGCGGGGCTCTATCACCTCTTCCCCGCTCATTTCATCTTCGCCGCCGACGCATTTGTGTGGCTCTGCGCCCTGGCATCGCTTGCGCTGGTTTATCGACTGGTGCTCCTGGCATACGACCGGCCGACGGCCGTGGCGATCGCGCTCGGCGTCGCCATCTCCAGCCAGTTCTACCATTACAGCTTCGAGATTCTGACCGAAATGCCGTTCCTGGCCGGCATCACAGCCGTTCTCGCCGGGCACGAGGGGGTGTTTGGCTCAACCAGCGCCAGGCGGGCGCGCTGGTGGGATTGGGCGTTGCTGGTTGGCGGCCTGGCGATTGCCATCACTACTCGCCCGACCATGATCGCGCTGCTGGCCGCGTGGATTGCCGCGCTGGCGTTCGCCGCGGTGGTTCGTAGGAATTGGAAGGCCGGCGGTGCGATCGCAATCTGTGCCGCCCTGCTGGGAATATTCCTCATTTTCGATCCGCGCCGAAACGGCGGTAATGGCCTGGGCGGATACGAGCAATATGCCATCCACCAACTCACGCATTCCCAGGAATTGAAGGCCGCGGCACTCTTCAACCTGGGCAGACTTTTCAATCCGCTTGTCGCCAAAGCCGTCTTCGGAATGCGCCTGGGGTCGGGGGTATGGGGGTGGCTCAATGCGGTGTTCGGCGCGATTTCGATGGCAGCCGCCGTGGCGCTTTTCGCCAAACGCGCATTCTGGGGCCTTTGGGTCATCGCATCGCTGGCGACGGTCATCCTGACCGTTTCCGACGACCGATACCTGTTACCGATCCTCCCGCTCATCGTGCTGGGATGGTGGAACCTGATTCGATCCATCAACCTGCGCCTTCCACGCAGAATCGCCAATCCGGTATTTGTGCTTCTGCTGGCCCTCGGCACGCTCCCCAACGTGGTGATGGTGGCGGGCACGATCATTCATCAGCGTTCCCGTCCGTTTCTGGAAACTTACCAGAACGGGAAGTACCAGGCGGTTGCGCAAATGGCGGCGCAAATCCCGAGCAAGACCCTGCCGGACGACGTGATCCTCTGCCCGGCCAAGCTCGCCCGGATCATGGCCTTTCTGTCCGACCGGATGTTTTACGAGCAGAATGAACCGTTCTGGGCCCCGGCAGGTCATCTGCTGATGATGAACGATCCCGAAGATTGGGGATATTCGCTCTGGCTGCGCGACCAGAACGTATCGCCCGTGGGAGATGCCCTCATCACCGTCCCCCGGCCCGGACAGCCCCCCATTTCTCTGATCCGCGCCAAAGCCCCGGGCAACCCGTAGCATCATACGTTGAACATTTGCAACTGGTCCCGCTCGAAGCTGAATTTGCTTTGGGGATGGTCCACCGGAATCTTGTACTTCCCGCTCCAGCACGCCGTGCAATAGTGTTGCTTGGGCAAATTCATGCACGAAAGCAGCCCGTCGAGCGACAGATAGGCCAGGCTGTCCACCTCCAGAAATTTGCGGATTTCATCCACCGTGCGGTTGTGGGCGATCAGTTCCTCTTTGGTGGGGAAGTCGATTCCATAAAAACAGGGATGACGGATCGGCGGGCAGGAAACTCGCAGATGAATCTCCTTGGCGCCCGCGGCCCGGACGGCGCGCATTTTCGATCGCGTTGTCGTGCCGCGAACCACCGAATCCTCCACGATCACGATCCGCTTGCCGCTGACCACGTCGGGGATGATGTTCAGCTTCACCGCCACCGCCAGGTCGCGCGCCCGCTGGTTCGGAAGGATGAACGTCCGTCCCACAAACCGGTTGGGGACGATCCCCTCCTCGAAGGGAATCTGCGATTGCTTGGCGAACCCCAGCGCCGCCGAGCGGCCGCTGTCGGGCATGGGCATGACGTAGTCGGCGTCGACCGGCGACTCGATCGCCAGTTGCCGGCCCAGCCGCTGCCGCACCAGGTGTACCGTCTGCCCGAAGATTTTGCTCGCGGGATTGGCGAAATAAACGTGCTCGAAGGCGCAGTGCGCCTGCTCCGCCGCCGGGGCTTCAAACGTCCGCGACTGCAACCCGCTGGCGTCGATCCGCACGATTTCTCCCGGTTCCACTTCCCGCACGAACGTCGCCCCGATCGAGTCGAAGGCGCACGTTTCGCTCGCCACGCACCACTGGCCGTCCTTCATCTTTCCGATCACCAGCGGACGCACGCCCCACGGATCGCGGCACGCCTCGATCCGGTCCTTGAACAACAACACCAGGCTGAACGCGCCCTGCAAGTGCTTCAACACGTGAGGCAGCGGGTCCTGCTTCTGCACGTGCGTCGGCTTGGCCAAAAGATGCACGATGATTTCCGTGTCCGTCGTGCTCTGGAAGATGTGCCCATGCTCCTCATATTGCCGCCGCAGCAAGGCGGCATTGATCAGGTTGCCGTTGTGCGCCACCGCCACCGGCCCGTTGAGAAACTGCCGCAGCAGCGGCTGGGCATTGCAGAGCTGGCTCGAACCGGTGGTCGAATATCGGATGTGCCCCACCGCCGCTTTGCCTTTCAATTCCTCCCGAAGCATCCGCGGCGTAAAGACCTGGCTGACCAGCCCCATCCCCACGTGCGCCACCAGTTCCGCCCCGTCGCTGACGGCGATCCCCGCCGATTCCTGCCCCCTATGCTGCTGCGCGAACAACGCCTGATAGGTGATCTGCGCGGCATCCGGCGTTCCCCAGATGCCGAACAGCCCGCACTTTTCCTTCTTCTCGTATTCGTCCAGCAATGGTAGTGATAGCGGCAAGGGGGTCTCCAGCCATTGACTGTAAGGCCTCATCAACCAACAATCAAACTTTCCAGAAAAGCCTTGATATTTCCGGACAAAATGACACCATTCTCTCGCCGCAAGACGCGGCGCTGATGGGCCGACGACCGCGAAAACCTCCCCGGGAAAAAGACCTCACCAGTCGTTATCTCCAAGGCGACTCCGAAGCCGAACGCCTCGAATCACACCAGAAATTCAGCCAACGATCCAAAAATGCCCAGCAGGACAAGATCGAAAAGACGGCGCTGATCCGTTCCGCCGATGGCGAGCAATTCGCCGACATCGAGCGGCTTCCCACGGGTGAGGTCGCGCAGGTCTATTCGCTTTATTACCAGGTCGAGCATCCGACCGGCCCCCGGCTTTGCTCGGTGCGCAAGACCCTCGGCAAACTTTCCCAAACGTCCATCGTCGTCGGCGATCAGGTCCGTTTTCGCGATACCGAACAGCGCGATGAACTCGGCCGGCAAGAGGCCGTCATCGAGCAAGTCCTACCCCGGCAAACCATCCTCACGCGCGCCGAAGGCTTCGTCGGCAATGCCCAGCATCCTATCGTCGCCAACGCCCAGCAAATGCTGATCGTCGCCAGCTTGCTTCGCCCGCGCGTGAAATGGGGCCTGGTCGACCGGATGATCGTGGCGGCGCAAAGCGGCGGCCTGACGCCGCTGATCTGTCTCAACAAGATCGACCTCGCCGAGCCTGCCGCCCAATCCCAGGCCGAACACGTCGCGGCCAAGGATGTCCTGGCACATTACCAATCGCTCGGTTTCACGACTTTCCAGATCAGCGCCACCCCTCGCTCCGGCATCGAACAGGTTAAATCCGCTCTGGCCGGGAAGACCACCGTCCTGGCCGGACACAGCGGCGTCGGAAAAAGCACCCTCATCTCCGCCATCCAGCCGGGCCTCGACATCCGCATCGGCGAAATCAGCAACTTCAACGACAAGGGCCGCCACACCACCAGCTCCGCCCGGCGCTATCCCCTGGACTTCGGCGGCTACGTCATCGACACGCCCGGCGTGAAACTATTCGGACTCTGGGGCGTGACCGCCGAAAACCTGCTGGATTTCTTCCCCGACGTGAAAAACGAATCCGCCCCGCAATGGCGAATCGACAGCTTCCAACGCATCCAAGACTCGATAAGGGATTGAACCCGGATTTCCCAGATAGGCATCATATTTGCATCCGTGAGGCATCGCGTGACTGCATGATTACAGGCCTTTCTTGATGTCGAAGACAGAAAATCTGGAGAATCCAATGAGTGAAAGTGGTAAGGACGCCTTGCGGTTTGGTTTTGACGGCAGCCTGAAGCTCGAATTCCACGGCTCGAAAGTTACGTCGGACGCGGGGTTGCTGGCCTACCGCGAGTTGGATGAGGCTCTGGGTCTGACTGCCATAGCAGAAGGACTCTTGCAAGATTGGCGGACGGGCCAGAACACGCAACGCACGATGACGGCGTTATTCAGGCAGTCCGTTTTCAGCCGGTTGACTGGCAGTCTGTTCTTGAGCCGGTGGTCGCCCGCTATCCTACGCAAAATGGCCGCCGACGTTCGTCGGCAGAGGTCCATATGGGAAATCCCGGCTAAACGCTAATCCGGCAGAGAATCCGCCATGGGTGCGGGTGGGTGTCTATGCTATGAAGACGATAATCCCTTTTCATCATCCAGACTCCGCGGTTTAATTGCTGGTAGGACGGCGAGAATCACTACAACTCTATACCGATAGGATGAATCTCATGAAGACGATTGTTTTGGGAATGCTCCTTCTGGTCGCCCTTCAATGGTCTGCGACGGTAGCTCGTGCTGGCGAGGCCGCGAGCCAGCCCTCTACGCAGCCGACGATTTTTGATGCCTCCGACAACGGCGACTTGCAGATGGTCCAGAAGCTGATTCACGAAGATCCCGGCCTGGTTTCCATCAGCAGTCAAAAAGATGGAAGAACCCCTCTGCATCTGGCGGCAAAGAATGGACGTGCGGACGTGGTGCAATACCTCATTGCATCCAAGGCAGACGTGAACGCGAAGGATTTCGGTGGAGCTACCCCGCTGCACCTGGCGGCTGGCTCGGGCCACGATGATGTCGTGACGTTATTGCTGGCGGGTAACGCAAGCGTCGACACGCTGGACCGCTCACGAAAGACCCCTTTATTCTTCGCGGCGAACCAGAAGGTGGTCGAAACGCTTCTGGCGAACAAGGCGAAGGTCAACGCACGCGACAATCAAAAAAAGACGCCGTTGCACGTGGCCGCGTTACTCGGCCGGCTTGACGTCGTCCAAGTGCTTCTGGCGGCCGGGGCGGAGGTCAATGCCCGGGACCGTGAAGGAATTTCGCCGTTGCTCGTGGCGAAAGACGCCGCAGTGGCTCAAGCGCTGATCGCCCAACATGCCGATGTGAACGCCAAGGACGACTTCTCGGATACGCCGCTGCACAATGCCGTCAAAAATCACGACACGGCCACGGTGGAACTATTGGTCGCCAACCAGGCTGATGTCGATGCCAGGGATATGGAAGGCCAGACACCTCTCTACCTTGCGGTAGATTTCGGGGACAAAGAGATCGTAGCATTCCTGCTGGCGCATAACGCCGATGTCAATGCCGCCAATGACAGCAAGCGCACGCCGCTGCACGACGCGGCATTTAACGGATTGGTTGACATCGTGAAACTGCTGGTTGCCCACAAGGCCGATGTCAGTGCCAAGGACAACCAGCAGAAAACACCACTACACGATGCAGCATCCATGGGTGAGGATCGGGTCGCAAATTTACTTTTGGCTGCCGGAGCGGATGTCAGTGCCAAGACCGACTCAGGCAACACGCCATTGCACCTGGCCGCGCAGGATGGTGATGCTGCGGTGGCGGCAGTGCTTTTGGCTCACAAGGCCGATGTTGATGCCAAGAACGATACGGGTTTTACGCCACTTCACTACGCCGCCTGTAACGGCCACAAGGAGGTGGCTGAAGTGCTTTTGAACAACAAAGCCGACATCAACGCGGCCGACGGCAACGGTTTCACCCCATGTCACTGGGCAGTTAGTCAACATCATAAGGACATCGCTGACTTCCTTCGCCATCACGGCGGCCATGAATGACGGCAGCGGGCTGATTGTCAGTCCGTCCGGCAACGCCACGGTGAAATCGGATGCTTTGCTCCAGTGGTGGAGTGACCCGGCGAAGCGATCGCCCTGGGTGCGGGCCGGGCCGACGACGAAGGAATGAGTCATTTCCAAATATCATTGAGAATTGTCGCCAACCGTCCGATCTCACGCCCTTGCTCCATTCGGAACAACTTGCCTTCCGATGGCGGCGTTTGCCGCGCTCGGCCTCATTTGGTGGCTGCTCTTGCGCCTTTGCATGCGCGAGCCAAATACCACCAACGGACTTCAGGTCAACGGATATGACGACAGCGGACTTCCCGGTTGAAGACTCCGGCGGGCGTCGCATCTTCAAACGCCCCTCAATCCTTCTCAATCACGTTCACCAGGCAATGCAGCGTTCCGAAATAGCGGAACGTCGAGGTCACGTCGATCGGCACAACGCGATACCCAAGATTCTCCCACACCCGCTCCCCCGCGGCGTTGAGGCGGGCCTGGCCCTCGTACGTCGGCATATAAATCGTCCTGCGGCCGTCGCGCTGATCGATGATCCCGTTCACGAACGTGATGAACGTCTTGCCATCACACGATGGCACGCACGGAATTCGCGTGACCCGATAACCCGCCGCCGCCGACGCGGCCGCGACCGAATCGAACCGGCGTTGCGTCGAATCCGAAAAATCCGGCCCGCCCGGTAATTCCATCGGCGCCAGCAGCCCCTTCGCCAGCTTCGGATCGCACACGACCACCCTTCCCTCGCCGGCGGCCATCATGAACATCCCCGCGTGATGGTCGGGGGCGTCCTTCAGCAGGATCGGGTTCAGCCCCAGTTGCCGCCGCACGATTTGGCTCAATTCGCTTTCGTCGCCGCAGGTGTGTTGGACGTTTCTGGCGATGGCCCCCGGCGCGATGAACACGGATCGCGAATCCGCCAGGAAATCCCCCCCGTCGAAATACAACCCGCTGCGTATCGCCGGCCGCCCGAGCGCCCGCGCCAAATCCTCGGCGATTCGCTGATCGCCCTGGCGCTGCGGCCAGATCTGCCCGCCGAATTCGCCGCGCGATGCGACCAGGGTCCCGGCCGATTCGTGCCGGCCCGGCCGAAGCGAAATCCACCGATCGCGCGACCAGGCGGTCATCGGATGACCCGTCAGGATCGCCCTCAGCCGCCGTGGAGGCGAAGCCTTCCACCGTGGAGGCGAAGCCTTCCACCGTGGAGGCGAAGCCTTCCACCGTGGAGGCGAAGCCTTCCACCGTGGAGGCGAAGCCTTCCGCGAGGATTCGCTTCCCAATCGAGATTGCAACTCTTCGAATGATTCCCGGTCCGGGCAGACGGCGTACACCGTGACGTCGGCGGGCAATTCGCCGAGGAACTGCCGATAAACCGGCGCGGCGAAGTCCGCTCCGCGGACGTATTGGATGGCGATCGACCGAATCCGGCCGTCGCATTCGGAAATGATCGGACCGCTGATCGCAAGGGTTTGGCGCCCGTCCGTCATCGCCAGAACGATCGCCGCGGCGAGCAGGCCGATGCAAATCCCCAGCAGCCGCGGAGGCGAAGCCTTCCACGGGATGCTCCGCCTCCGTGCGTTCACTGGCTCACCGCAAGCGCCCCGTTCTTTTGCCGCGACAGCGTCAACATCGGAATCGACTGAATGCCGGACCCAAGGATCAACGTGAACATGCGCTTTTCCGGAAGCGGCGGGGAGGTGAATGTGAATGTTTTGGATTGCCCGGCATCCAGAACCACGGCGCCGGAATCCTTCCAGATTTCCGTCGGCACGGGCATGACACGCCCCATCGGGCTTGCCGGCGCAACCGAAGTCATTCGAATCGTGAAATTGCCCGTCGCCGAGCTATCCGTCCGGTTCTGCGCGCGCACCACAAACGTAATGACGCGGTTGGAATCGGAAGCCGCGCCCTGCGATGGCTGGGTGGCTGGATCGGTCGTGGTGACCGTGAACTCGATCCCATTAATGCTCATCCGGGGGTTCAGGACGTTTGTCGTCCACCCGGCAGCGCCGGAATCGTTCACCGCGTTGGAAACCGCCGGAATCCCGCACGCCAGCGCCAAGGCAAACGTGCCCGCCGCCCAAACGAAAAGAGTAGTCAAGCGTGATCGCCACATGGAAACCTCCATCTCCGGCGTTAGACGCCGCCGGAGGGCAAAGGTTCCCGGTTTTTCGCGATCCTATTTTCTAAGCTGATACGATCCGCGGGTTCCCGAGTTGGCGAAACGCTTGTCCTTTATCAGGGACTGGTTGACGATGCCGCGGAAGTTGGCGCTGTGGGTGGCATATCCGCCGGCCAACACGGCGCCGACAATGTCGCCGACGGTCATCGGTCCGCCTTTGCGCTTCAAGACGGCCAGGATGCTTTCATTGAGGCTGACCTTGTTCCGGACCCGGCCCGCGCGCGATCGCGCCGCCCCGCCCAGGGATGCGATCTTCGCGTCCAACCCCTCCAGCCGCTTCACAAGTTTGGATCGCTGCCGATCCAACGCCGCCAGTTTTGACCTCCGATTCCCAAGCAGTTTCTCAAGTTGCGCAATACTAAACCCTTGACCGAGAAAACGACGACTCATGATCATCACCCTTTCCTATGTTGAAACTCGTTTACAGTGCAACACCTATGAAAGACCTCGCGGCCGGCCACGATGCCATTGGAAACGTTATATATACACAAAATGCCGGATAAGACAATTATTCATATCGCAACCATCTTCACGCCGCCAAATGTCCACGTTTAGGGTCTTGCTGACGGGTCCAGGAACGCTTGAAACCAGGCCGGTTTCGTGTTAACCTATGAGTTTGTCCATGGAAGGGAGGCCAAACTGTCCATGCGCCGCGCCGTCCTCGGAGCCTTGGCCGTGATCGGCCTGCAATTCACCGCATGTGACAAGCGGTCCCAATCGGATTCGGCTTCTTCTTCCCATCCCACCGAGACGGCTAATTCCGCCCCAACCACGCGAGACGTATCCGTTGAGCCGCGAAAGAGCCTGTCGCTGCTGAGCGTTCCCCTCATCCTGTCCGTGCCGCAAAGCTGGAAGCTGGAGCCGCCGCAAAATCCGGCATTTTTGGAGGGCGCCGCGCCCAGCGGCGATTTGCACGTCGCCGTCTCCATGCTCGATTTCATGAACGACTATCGCCGGAAGCTATTCATCGACCGCGCCCTCGATCAGAGCCGGCAACATCCCGGACGCATCCAGATTCGGCAGTTGACCGGCAACAGCGGAATGCAGATCCTCCAGAGGATCACGTACGTTGGCTCGCCGAACGATCCCCCCGGCCAATCCCCGCCGGTCACCCAACCCTCTCAACTCCTTTCATGGAACATCACTATATTCGTTCCCTACGGACAGAAGTTCATCCCATGCAATTTTGATTTGTCCAACCTGACGCAGCAACAATACCTCCAAGACGAACCGTTCATTCAATCCATCATGGACTCCGCTCGACAAGACGCCATCCCCGCGTTTCAATAATCTTTTTTATGGACAGCACGCGCCTCGCTCCCTCTCCCACCGGCGCACTCCATCTGGGAAACGCCCGAACGTTCCTGGTCAACTGGCTGCTGGCCAGACGCTTGGACTGGCGCATCCTCCTCCGCATCGAAGACCTCGACGGACCCCGAACCAAACCGGGCGCCGATCTCGGGTTGATCCAGGACCTTCAATTCCTCGGCCTCGATTGGGACGAGGGTCCGATCTATCAGTCCACTCGAACTGGTGAATATCAATCCGCCATCGACTCGCTGCTGAAGCGCGGGCTGGCGTATCCGTGCGTGTGCAGCCGCCGCGAGGTCGATTTGGCCTCCAGCGCCCCGCACGCTGAGGACGGTTCGGCCATCTATCCCGGCGTCTGCCGCGGGCGATTCGCTTCCAAAGAGCAGGCCGCCCGCGAATCCGGCCGCCCCCCCGCGATTCGATTCGCCGCGTCAGGCCGCGACGTCGAATTCATCGACCGCTTCGCCGGCCCCCAATCCCTCAACGTGGCTCGCCGCCTCGGCGATTTCGTCATCGCTAAATCCGACGGCGCCGCCGCCTACCAACTGGCCGTCGTCGTCGACGATCTCGCCGCCGGAATCACCGACGTCGTCCGCGGCGGCGACCTCCTCGAATCCACCTTCCGCCAAATCCTTCTCTATCACGCCCTCGGCTTCGCCGAGCGCATTCCGCGCTACGTCCATCTGCCCCTGGTGGTCGGCACGGATGGCCGGCGGCTGGCCAAACGCCACGGCGATACCCGCATCGCTACGTATCGAAATCTCGGCGTCAAACGCTCGCGATTGCTCGCCCTTCTTGCCCATTGGTGCGGAATTCACTCCCCTGACGTGGAAATCCACGACCCGCGACAATTGATCGGCCGATTCGATCTCCGGACAATCTCCCCGTCGCCGGTCGTCTTCACGGCCGCCGACGATGCCTGGCTGCGCCAGGGGACCGCATGAATCAATCGAGCGAATCCCGATTCCGGCAGGTGATGGACGGCTCGGACCGAACGAACTCGGCGACGATGCTGCGCGCCGCCGCATCCTGCGCCGAGCCGCTCTACGCCGCGGCGATGCGGCTTCGTAATCGGATGTACGATGCCGGAATCCTGACGGCACGGCCGCTCGGCAGGCCGACCATCAGCGTCGGCAATCTCACCACCGGCGGAACGGGCAAAACCCCGATCGTTCAATGGCTCTGCCGGCGCCTCGCCGCCGCCGGGCAACGCCCGGCGATTCTGCTGCGCGGATATAAATCCACCTCGCATGGAATCAGCGACGAGCAGGCGCTCCTTGCCGAGCTGAACGTGCCGGTCATCGCCGATCCCGACCGCCGACGAGGCGCCGCCGCCGCGCTGGCCCAACGTCCCCAGACGACGCTGTTCATTCTCGACGATGGAATGCAGCATCGGCGAGTTCGGCGCGATTTTGAATTGGCGCTCATTCACGCCGCCGAGCCGTTTGGATTCGGCCGCGTCTTCCCGCGCGGTTTGCTCCGCGAGCCGCTGAGCGCCATCCGCCGCGCCCATGCGGTATTGATCACTCATGCCAACGAGGTCGATCCCGCCGCGATTGCGGCGATCGCAGCCACGATTCACTCCAATACCCAAGACCTCCCGATTTTCCAGTGCGATCACGTCATCCAGACCCTTCGCCCGGCGTCGGGTGAATCCATGCCGATCCAAAATCTTTCGGGAAAGCGATATTTCGCGTTCTGCGGAATCGGCAGGCCCGCCGGCTTTTTCCGGCAACTCGCCAATTGCGGCGGAACCTGCGCGGGGACGAACGAATTCGACGATCACCACGACTATTCCGCCTCCGACGTTTCCCAGATCGTGCAAGCCGCCGCATCCGCCAATGCCGAGATGTTGATCACCACCGCCAAGGATTGGGTCAAGCTGGAACCATTCGCCGCAAGGATTTCCATCCCGCTCTTCCGTGCCGATTTGGCCATCAGCTTCCACCTCGATCACGAAGAGCAGCTTTTGAAAACGATTCGCGAACGACTGAAACTATCCGCCGGCAAACAGCCAATGACCAATGACAGATGACAATCCTCCGGCATTCGTATCGCGCGCCGGAACCAAACTCGATCACGCCCTGACCGCCTTCGGCATCGACGCAGCCGGGAAAATCTGCGCCGATCTGGGCTGTAGCACCGGCGGTTTCACCGATTGCCTGCTCCGCCGCGGCGCCGCAAGGGTTTATGCCGTTGACACCGGCTACGGCGTGCTGGATTGGAAGCTCCGCAACGATCCCCGCGTGGTGGTGATGGAGCGTACCAACGCCATGCACGTCCGATTGCCCGAGCCGGTTGACCTCGTCACCATCGACGTCGGCTGGACGCGCCAGCGGCATATTCTCCCCAATGCCGCCCAACTTCTGAAACCAGGCGGAATCGTCGTCACCTTGGTCAAGCCGCACTACGAAGCCGATCCGGCCCTGCTTCGCAAGGGGATTCTTCCCGAAGCGGCCGTGGAGGAGATTTTGCAGAGCGTCAAATCCGAAACTGAACCCACCGGCTGGAGATGGCTGGCCAGCGTCCGCAGCCCCATCCGCGGCACCGGCGGAAACGTCGAAGTCCTCGTCATGCTCGCCGCCCGGCCCTGAGTGAAACGCAAAACAACTCCGACCTGCCTTTCGAAGGAGAATTGAACCACGGATTGCGCGGATAGACGCGGATAGGAGAAGAATTCATCCGCGCCCATCCGCGTAATCCGTGGTTTGATTCCTCTTGGCCGGTCATGGCGTCGGAACATTCGAATGAAAGATTGCGCGGTTGCACCTACAATATTTCCATGTTCACCCGCGCGCTCTATTTCTGTGTTGCCGCACTCGTCTCGAGCCTGACCGCCGCCCAAGCACCCGCCGCGCACGTTCGCGCCGAACTTCTCGCCGATGTTTCCGCCGTCCAACCGGGCAAACCATTCTGGCTGGGCGTGCGATTGTCGATCGATCCAGGCTGGCACGTTTACTGGAAAAACCCCGGCGACGCCGGACTTCCCACGCGCGTCACCTTCACCCTGCCCGACGGTTTCACCGCCGGACTCTTGCAGTTTCCCACCCCACGCCGATTCGTTCAGCCTGGCAATATCGTCGCCTTCGGCTACGAAGATTCCGTCATGCTCCTGACTAAGATCACCCCACCGCCCAATCTCCCCGCCGATTTTCAGGGCCGGTTCCAGGCCGCCGTCTCCTGGCTCGTCTGTTCGGACGTCTGCATCCCCGGCAAAGCCACGGCCAGCCTGGCGCTCGGCTCATCCACGTCGCCGGCTCCGGCAAACCGGGAATTGTTCGACGACTGGATCAGCCAGCTCCCCGTGAACTGGGCCAACAACCCCGAAGTGGCCGCCGTCCATTCCCGCACAACCCCCGGCAACGCAAATCCATCCTCCCGATCCTTTGCCGTTGAAATCGCCTGGACCCATCCGGCCCCCGATCCCGTCGATTTTCTCCCCGAAGCCCTGGATGACTACAATATCCTCGAAACCGACGTGAAATCATCGCAGGACACGACGGTGATTGGATTTACGCTACAGCCTCTGGCCGGTAAAACGCCGGGACCGGGAATGCTCCAGGCCGTTGCCGGCTACCTCGACAAGGATGGAAAACGCCGCGGAATAAATATCTCAGTTGCCTTGCCGGCCCAGGCTGCCAACAATCATTGACATTGAATCTCGGAACAACGCTTCTCAATCGGCCCAAATTTCAAGGAGACCACTCATGCGGAGAAACGCTGCGTTAGCCTCGCTCATCGCGCTGGTATCCGTCGCCCTGATCGCGCGAGCCTTCGCCGAGGACCCCAAAAACTCCGGCGCCAGCATCGGCGCCAAGGCCCCGGATTTCACCCTTCAGGACCAGAACGGCAAAAACGTCAGCCTGCACGAGTTCCTCGGCAAGATCGTCGTCCTGGAATGGACCAATCCCCAATGCCCCTTCGTCCAGCGGCATTACCAGGCCAAGACCATGCAGACCCTCGCCAGCCAATACCAGAGCAAGAACGTCGTCTGGCTGGCGATCAATTCCAGCAACTTCGACACCAATGAAGCCAACCTGCAATGGGCCGCCCAGCAGAACATTTCCTATCCCGAACTGAACGATTCCAGCGGGGCCACCGGCAAGGCATACCATGCCACCAACACGCCCGAGATGTACGTCATTGGCACGGGCGGCACGCTGCTCTACCAAGGCGCCATCGACAACGATCCGCGGGGCGAAAAGTCCAACGACAAAGTGAATTACGTCCGCCAGGCGCTGGATGAAATTCTGTCCGGCAAACCCGTTTCCACGCCCCAGACCAAGCCCTACGGTTGCAGCGTGAAGTACAAGGATTAGCGCAGATTTCTGTTATATGGTGCTGCGCGAGGTCGAGGTCGTGGTGGATGAGGGAAAAGTCGCATTCGACGGCTAAAACGGATTTTGCCGCCGCTCCGCTTCGAGCTGGGATTTATACCGAAGCAGCAATTGCCGCTGTGTCGGGTGCTGGCGCGCCTTCAGGTCGTACAGGTCCACAATATCCTTCGTCAATTTTAGATACTCCTCCGGCATCTTGTTCTTCTGAAAAAACTCCAACCAAGGCGGAGTGAAAAAATAGACAAAACGGGCGTCCGCTTTGAACCGGAACCGAATATAATCTTCGGCAGCCGGCACATCGCTCTGGGCAACGATCAATGCATATTGATTGTAAAGATGTTGCAGGCTGCTGTGTTTGGACGGATCGCCCTCGATGGCGTGGGGATAGGCGGCGATGGCTGCATCCAGTTCCGCCTTTTCCGCCGCAACGTCCTGCGTCTTTTCGGCAATGTCAGATAATGCGCGATGGAGCCGCCAGGTGAAGATCGCATCGTTGGGATGATCCTTCAGCTTTTGATCCAGAATTTTCCTGAACGGATCGTAGTCGACTGGTTTGTTCTGAACCGCGAAGGAATTCTCATATTCGCTTACGATCCAGGCAAAGTCCTTCTTATCGCGATACCCGGCGACCGGAATGTCGGCAAGCTCCCGCGCATAGGTATCAATGGCCCTGGACCAATCACCGGACGCTGCCACGGCTTGGGCCGTTTCATCGGAGCGCCCGGATGCCGCGGGCTCTGTAGAGGCGGCGGTCGTCGGCGTTGGCAAATCTGCCAACGGTGTAGCCTGCAAGGCCAGTTGCATAACCGCTTTGTTCGCCGCGGGCGAGAGTGCCGGCACCGTCACGGCCGCCGCCAACGCCGAGATAAGCACACAAACAGCCACGATCGCCGCCAGCGATTTCATCTTTGCCAGCATCATCATCGTTCGCGCTCCTTTCATCAGCGATATAACCGTGGGAGATGCTGCGAACGGAAAAACGGGACAGGTCCAATATTCGTGAGCGAACGTAATTGGACCTGTCCCGTTTCCGTTTCGTTTCCGTTTTCTCTTCTCGCGTGGGGCGGTCATCTCTCCCTCCCCATCAGCAGCAGGGAGATCGTCAGCGCTTGCAGGAAAATGGCGACCAGAATCGGCATCAGCGGCTCGCCTGTCGGCTTGTAAAAATAGCTCCCCACCGCCAGTGCGATCGCCAGGATCTGAGTGATCCCCGCGAGCATTTTGCCCAGGGAAAATTCCGGGACGTGTTCGTTCTGCCGGCGAACCTGGTCCAGAATCGCCTGGGCCAGATGTTCGATCTTGGTCAACTCGCTGACCTGGGCGGCGGAGCGATCCGGCTGCACCGAGTGCTGATGCAGCGATTCGGTCCCGACGACCGCTTCAACGATGTCCATGGCCTCTGCCAGGTTGGAAACGGTTTCGTCCGGCTCGACGCTGCCCGGCTGCGTCGCCGCCGGCGACGCGGATAGGGACAAATCACTGACCAGGATGGTCCGGCACCCGGCGGCATGGCCGGCCTCGATGTCGCGCGGCGAATCCCCCAGAACCCAGGACGCCGACAGCTCCAGCTCCATCGCCTCGGCGGCGCGGAGGATCATGCCCGGCCGCGGCTTTCTTAGCTCACTGTCCTTCCGATATCGCTCGATCACCGCTTCGGGATGAAACGGGCAGAATTCGTGGCGGTCGATTTTCGCCTGGGGATTTTCGCGGCATAGGAGTTGATCGAGCTTTTCGTTGACCGCCGCCACCGCCTCCTCGCCGAACAGACCGCGGGCCACGCCCGATTGGTTGCTGATGGTGACCACCGCAAACCCCAGCGCCCGCGCCCGCGCCACGGCATCGGCCGCCCCGGCAATCAGCCTCACCTGGGCCGGATCGCCCAGATACCCGTCGCTCACGATCAGCGTATTGTCACGATCGAAAAAAATCGCCGGCTTCTTCATTCACCCAAGATTATCCCCATTCGCGCGGATTTGAAAACCTATTGCCCGTGCGGCAGAAGAATGCTGTCCGTGGAGGATAATGGTGACACGTTGTCGAACTGGTTGGCCTGATTGGTGTAAACATTGTCCCGCCCGATCCCGCACAGGCAGGTGTCCTCGAACGAAGCGTGGCCATCGGCATACAGGACGTTCTGGCCGTCCTGCTCGTGGTTCCGGCTGTTTGCCTGCTCGTTGACGCGCTCCCCCGCATCCACCTTGGCCACGGTGACGTTTGCGTATGCGGTGACGCCGGGATTCAGGTCCGCGGCCACCGGAAAATCGCCGCGCATGTGGCTGGTCAGCCGGTATCCCGCATCCGCCACCGCGGCGCTGGGATATGGATTGGCAAAACTGTAGGCCAGATTCTTCGTCCAATCCGTGAAGTTGCTGTGCTTTGCGGGATCGGCCGGGTCGATTTCATAGTTCGTGTCGTCGTTATATGGACAGATGAAAATCTCGGTGGGCAGATGTTCGGCCCGCAGCAAAAGATACGGCGCCGCGGTCAGATCGTTCGCCGAAACGCCGCCGGCCTGGAACGGATCGGCGGCGGTGAACCCCGTGCCTTCCGTCAGCGGCGCGCCTGCGGCATACAGCGTCCGCGGATAATTCCCCCGATTCTCGTTGCAATACATGGAGATTCCCAAACCGATCTGCCGGAGATTTGAGGCGCACTTGTCGATGTACCCCTGATGCCGCACGTGTTCCGCCGCCGGCAGAAGGATCCCCAGCAGCACGCCGATGATGCCGATGACCACCAGAAGCTCGATCAGCGTAAAACCGCCGCCCCGCCTTGCGTGAATCATCCCCAGATTGTCTGGGATTTTCGTGAAGGGTACATGAATAACGCGCGAGCCTGATCAAGCGGAGGAATCCGCCCCTTCCTACGCAAATGAAATGTGGAACGTCACCGACTTTTCCCCCTCCCCTGGTACTCCGGGGGAGGGCTGGGGTGGGGGTTTGACCATCGGGAGTGGTTCGCGCAACATCAACATCATGCAAGTCCCCCGCGATCGCGACAGGCGACTCTTGAGATTTGCCCGGAGTATGTGAGGTCAGCCTACTGACGCTGAAGCCAAACTGTGGCGGGCGCTTCGCTCCAAAGGTTTGGCGGGGTACAGGTTTCGCCGACAACATCGCCTTGGCGGCTATATCGTCGATTTCTTCTGCCCTTCTCGTCGATTGGCCATTGAACTCGATGGCAGTCAACATTCCGATCGCTCACAGGCGGAATACGACCGAAACCGGACGATGCAACTCAACGAATTGACTGTACGCGTCTTGCGGTTTTGGGATGATGACGTACTCAAGGATACGGACGCTGTAGCCGAGGAAATTCTTCGGCATCTCGAAATAATCGAACCCCCACCCCAACCCTCCCCCGGAGTACCAGGGGAGGGGGAATGAGGCAGCGCCATCGCGCTTTACGCCCGCCCGAAGAATTGGGCACACCCGATCAAGCTTTGATACATCTCCACCGTCCGGGTCAACTGCCGATCGAAGGTGAAATTGCGGCGAATATGCTCGGCCGCCGCGTCGCCCATCCGCCGCAGGGCGGCTTTATCCGACAGAAATTCAACCGAAGCGCGGAGAAATGCCTGGCGCTCGATGGCCACCGACCGGCCGGTGGTGCCCTCGACGATCAATTCCTTCGTGCCGCTGGTTCGCGTCCGAAGCACGGGCACGCCCGCGCACATCGCTTCGGCGCAGGCGTATGAGAACCCCTCGCGCGCCGATGGCAACAGCAGGGCGTCGGCCGCGTGCAGCAGCGGCAACGGCTCGCTCGGCCCCAGCATCCGCACCCGATCCCCGACTCCCCGCCGCTCGATTTGATCCTTGACCGCATTTTCGTTCGGCCCCTCGCCCGCCAGCAGCACGCGCAGCCCCGGCAACGATTGGCGCGAACTCTCCGCCAGATCAATCAGCCATGATTCGTTCTTCGGATCTTCCAACCGGCCCAGGTAGAGCGCGACGACGTGCTCCTCGGCCAATGCCAGTTTCGCCCGCGCCGCCTGCCTGGCAGCCGCATCGGGAACCGGAAATCGCTCCGCATGAATCCCGTGAGGAATGAGCGTGATGCGTTCGGCCGGCACCCGCGCCTCGTCGATCAGCCATTGCCGCCCTTCGCTGGACGGTGCGTGAACGTGATCGCCGAAATTGCTCAGCCATCCCCACGGCCCGCCGAGCGGAATGTGCGACAAGTGCAACGTGTAAAGCACGGGTACGCGGAAGGTTCTTTGCAGCCGCCGAGCCACCAGGGTCGTCCTGCGGTAATGGCAATGGAGCACGTCGACGGGATGGTCGGCCAGATATTTCCTCAGCCCGCGCGCCGCCCGCATCAATGTCCACGGCCCGCCCTTGAGCGGAGAATCGATCCACGGCCACGGCGCTTTGACGAACCTATCGTGCCAAGCCCCCGGTTCGCCGGCAACCGCCACTTCATGCCCCGCCGCCTGCATCGCGGCGCATAAATCGAAGATATACCGGCTGACGCCCCCGGCATCCGAACCGGCCGTCAGGTGGAGGACGCGCATGAATGTCATTTGTCATTGGTCATTGGTCATTTGTAAAGAGAATTGGCCAATGACAAATGACCAATGGCAAATGACCAATGACAAATGACCAATGACCTTACTTCCGATATAAGAGTACGCTGACGGGCGCACCCATGGTCGATGTCCTGATTCAGACCTATAACGAGGAGTTGAACCTTCCGCATACGCTGCAAAGCGTGCAGGGATGGGTCCATCGCGTTTTTGTGGTGGACAGCGGCTCGACGGACCGCACGCGCCAGATCGCCGCCGGCTTCGGCGCGGTGGTCGTCGACAAGCCCTGGGAGGGCTACGCCCGCCAGAAAAACTGGGCGCTGGACCACCTGCCGTTCGAATCGCCCTGGATTCTCATTCTCGATGCCGACGAATCCGTCACCCCCCAACTCCGGGAGGAAATCCTCCAGGTCATTTCCCGGCCCGTGCAGAACGTCCCGCACGCCGGGTTCTTTCTCAACCGCGTCACCCTCTTCATGGGCCGGGAGATTCATCATTGCGCCTATTTTCCCGCATGGAACCTGCGGCTGTTCAAACGCGGCCGGGCGCGCTATGAGGAGCGCAACGTCCACGAACACATGATCGTCCAGGGTCCGACCAGCCATCTGCGCCATCTGCTGCATCACCAGGACCGCCGCGGGCTGGAACATTTCATCGCCAAGCACAATCGGTATTCCACGCTGGAAGCGATGGAAATCTACCGGCACCGCGAACCCTGGCCCGGATGGTGGCGGTTTTTCAACGACCGCGTGGCTCGACGCCGGTACGTCAAATACTGCATCGCCCCGAAACTGGCGCTCCCCTGGCTCCTGCGGTTCGTGTACATGTATTTCATCCGCGGCGGAATCCTCGATCGCCGGCCGGGGCTGACGCTCTGCCTGCTTATCAGCACCTACGAACTGTTCATTCGTGCAAAATACAATGAACTGGTCCGGACGGGAGGAAACGAGCCGATGGAAATCAGCGGGCTGGCGATTGCCGAGGGGGGTGGAATGCCCGCTGAGCCGGAGATGGCGGCGGCGGCATTGCCCGCCGTCGAGCCGCCCGCGCCGCGGCAACCCCCGGCGCCCCCCCAACCGCCCGCCGCCCCGCCGACGCCCGCCGTGGCCCACGCTTTCCTCCCCGACCATCGCCGAAAAACCCAATCCAGCCCCTGGAATCCCATGGAAAACTTCAAACGCGCACTGTGGATGATCGTTCGGGCGTCGCTGTTCCGACTGTCGTTTCACAACTGGTACGGCTGGCGCCGGCTTCTGCTGACGCTGTTCGGCGCCCGGCTCGGCAAGGGGGTCCGCATCCGTCCCACCGCCCTCATCGAAATCCCCTGGAACCTCGAACTTGGCGACAACGTCGTCATCGGTGATTACGCGATCCTCTATTCCCTCGGCAAAATCACCATCGGCCGCGCGACGACCATCAGCCAGTACGCTCACCTGTGCGCCGGCACTCACGATTACACCACCCGGCGGTTTCCGCTGCTTAAGCCGCCGATCGTCATCGGCGAGGAAGTCTGGATCGCCGCCGATGCCTTCGTCGGGCCGGGTGTGACCATCGGCGATCGGGCAGTCGTCGGCGCCCGCGCGACCGTGGTCGGCAACGTCCCTGCCGACCAGGTCATTGTCGGGCCCGGTGCCAGAATTGTGAAGCGGCGCGTTTTGGAGGATTGAAAGATTATCAGGATTAGCTTGCAACGCGACCCGGCAAGTTTTACAATTGATGTTTCGGTCAAGCGAACGTGAAAACGTTCGCAATGGCGAGGAGCGACCGCCGTTTGTTTGGGGGTTGGGACGCAGTTTTTGTTTTTTGTGTACGCCATGCGTCAGGAATCCCGGCGAACAATCAGTCAACTCGCGTGGTCATTGGCGGTCGTCGCCGCCGCGTGGGGCGCCACCGAGATTCTCTACCGCGTTGATCGGCCGATTCAGCAGCATGGGTCTTTCGCATTTTTTATGGCCGCCATCGCCATCGCCTCGTGGCGCGGTGGGCTGGTGACCGCGATGTTCACGGTGGCGTTGTCGTCGCTGATGGTTGCCTGGCTCCTGCCCCCTGACAACTCCTTCCGCATCGCCAACCAGGCAGACGTCGTTCGCCTGGTGCTGTTCACCTGCCTTGGACTGCTGATCAGTTACCTGCATTACGCCCGCAATCGCGCGGAGAAATCGCTTCAGGAAACTGACCGGCGGCTCCGATTGTCGCTGGACTCCTCGGGCGTCGCCTGCTGGGACGTTAACGTCAAAGCCGGAACCTTCTGGAAGTCTCACAACCTTCCCGAAATCTTCGGCCGCTCGCCATCCGAGTTCGCCGCCACTTACGAGGGCTTTTTTGCCTACATTCATCCCGAAGACCGGGAATTCTTCCACCTGGCGTCCGTCGGGGGCGGCGGTAATCATCGCAACTTCGAGATTTCCCACCGAATTATCTGCCCCGACGGCAGCATCCGCAGGGTCAACACCCGCGGTCGAATGCACCTCGACAACGACGGCCGCGTCGAACGCATGGTCGGCGCCGTCTTTTCCGCCGAAAGCAAGCTGGCCGCCCCCGGCTCTTCCCAGCCCATCCCCAATTCCGCGGGCTCAATCGCCTCGCAGCTCCTGGTGTAAAATCAGATTTATTTCTTGCAGAAATCCACCAGCCTGGCGATTTCACTCCGCAGGTCCTTGCGATGCACGACAAAATCAATGAACCCCTTCTCCTGAAGAAATTCGCTCCGCTGAAATCCCGGGGGCAGTTCCACCTTGATCGTGTTCCAGATCGTCCGCGGACCGGCGAAGCCGACCAACGCCTTCGGTTCGCCGAGGATGAAATCGCCGAGCATCGCGAAACTGGCGGTCACGCCGCCGGTCGTTGGGTCGGCCAGCAGGCTGATGAACAGCCCGCCCGCGTCGTCCAGCCGCGCCAGCGCGGCGCTGGTCTTGGCCATCTGCATCAGCGACAGCGCCGATTCCTGCATCCGCGCCCCGCCCGAGCAGCTCACGATCAGCAGCGGCAGCGTTTCCTTCAGCTTGAACGCCGCCTCGATCGTCAGCGTGATCTTCTCCCCCACCACGCTCCCCATCGATCCCATCATGAACGTCGGGTCCATCACCGCGATCATGATCGGCCGGCCCTTGATGAATCCCTTGCCGCAGACCACCGCGTCCTTTTCCCCCGATGCTTCCCGCTCGGATTTCAGCCGGTCCTTGTAGGCCTTCTTGTCCACGAATTTCAGCGGATCGGTCGGCTCGATGTCGTCGAACATCTCCTCGAAGCTGCCCGGATCGACCAGTTGCTCGATGCGCTGCCTGGCGGAAATCCGGAAGTGGTACTGGCATTCCGGACAGACGTGAAACGCCTCTTCAACCACTTTGCGGAACAGCATCGCCCCGCAATCCGGGCAGCGCATCCACAGCCCTTCCGGGACGCCGTCTTTTTTTACCGTGGCCTGATCGTTGGGTGCTTGCGACATAATCGGTTCGACCGCCCGGCACTCGCCTAAACCGGATTGATCTCAATCGTCTCCAACGGCTGGCGATGACGCAAGCGCCCGGCGATCTGCACCGCCGACTCGCCCCGCAAAATCCCAGCGGCGATCTGAAACGCCATCGGCCTGAGCGCCAGCGCGATGCAACGGCTCCGGCTGCGGCGAAAAATCCGGCTCACCGCGCCGCCGACCCGCTGGATGGCCGCCTCCAGCGGCTCGCCATCCGGCGGAGTCACCTGCAACGGCTGCTCCTCCCATTTCGGGTACACCGTCGGAAACCGCTGCCGAACGTCCTGCGGAAAAAGACCCTGCCACAGGCCCAGCCCCACCTCCTCCAAATCCGCATTGTCGCGCGGCCGAAGCCCGTACTTTTTCGCGATGATCTGCCCCGCCTGCCCGCACGCTTCGTTCGCCGCGGGACGATACACCGCCTCGATCGGCTCGGACAGCGTGTTCAACAGATGACCTATGGCATCCATCGCCTCCGCCGTCAGCGGCAGCGACGCGTTGCCCACCAGCCGCTCCTCGACGTCCCACGGCGTCGGACCCGCTTCGATCAACACCGCGACAATACCCATGACACCCCTGATAAACCGCCGGACCGTGGTTGTAAAGAAATGGCAAGTATTTGCACGCCGATAAATGGTATAATCCGAATATGACGAGCGAAGACGTTCTTCAGGAACTCGAGCGGGCGCCATTCGTCCCTCTGCGGCTGCACTTGGCCAGCGGCCAAACCATCGACATTCGATACCCGCAAACCGCCTGGATCCGGCAGAACACAATTCTCATCGTTCATCCATTGACCAAGGGAACTCAGGCGATTGGCAACTATGACGTGATCGCGCTTCGCCTGATCGAACGGATCGAGCAGGTTCCGGAATCATCCGCCGCCTAATTGTTTCCGCAGCCCCGCGATCGCGGCCGCTCGGTCCTTCTGGTCGAAGATCGCGCTGGCCACCACAAACCAGTCCACCCCCGCCTGGCGCGCCTGCCGGATCGTCTGCTCGTGAATTCCCCCGTCGATTTCCAGACGCTGATTCGCTCTTAGCCGTTTCTTCACCGCCTCGACCTTGGGCAAGACCTGGGGCATGAACTTCTGCCCCGAAAAACCCGGCACAACGCTCATCACCAGCACGTGATCCACTTCCTCCATCGCCGGGTAAATCGCCTCCACCGCCGTCGCCGGGTTGAGCGTAATCCCCACGTGCCGGCACCCCATCTGCCTCAGCCGCCGAGCGGTCTGCACCGCATCGGCCACCGCCTCCACGTGAAACGTCAGGCCATCCGCCCCGGCCTTCAAGAATTCCGGCGCGTACCGCTCCGGCTCGGAGATCATCAGATGAACGTCGAGAAACGCCCGGGTCACCCCCCGGATTGCCGACGTAACCGCCGGGCCGAAGCTGATATTAGGGGCGAAATGTCCGTCCAAAACGTCCAGGTGCAGAAAGTCCGCCCCGCCCCGATCCACGTCCGCGATCTCTTCGCCGAGCCTGGCGAAATCCGCCGAAAGCACCGACGCCGCGATCTGCGGGCTTGAGGATTGAAAAGGATTTGAGGTCATGCCAGCGGCCTGCCCGCTTCAGCGGGCAGGTGATTTCGTCATTCAAGCCTCTCGCCCATTAATCCAAAATATCCAGCGTCGAGAAATGTCCGTTCTCCAAGAATTCCAGGCTCGCCCCGCCGCCCGTGCTCACGTGGCTCACCTTGCTCGACAAGCCCATTTGCTCGATCGCCGCGGCGCTGTCCCCGCCTCCGATGATCGTCACCGCCCCATTCTTGCTCGTCGCCTCCGCCACCGCCTCCGCCACCGCCTTCGTCCCGGCCGCGAACGGCTTCTTCTCGAACACGCCCATCGGACCGTTCCACACAATCGTCTTGGCCTTGGCGATCTCCGCCTTGTACAACGCCCGCGTCTTCGGGCCGATGTCGTAACCCTCCATCTCCGCCGGAATGTCCCCCTCCACCACCTTCGTCTGCGCATCATCCGTCATCTTGTCTGAAATCACGTTGTCCACCGGCAGCCTGATCTTCCCCCCCGCCTTGGCCAGCAATCCCTTGGCCAGCTCAACCTTGTCCCGTTCCACCAGGCTCTTGCCGACTTGCTTGCCCTGCGCCAGGAAGAACGTGTAGGCCATCGCCCCGCCGATGAGCAACACGTCCGCCTTGCCCAAGAGCTGCTCGATGACGTTGATCTTGTCGGAAACCTTGGCCCCGCCCAGGATCGCCACGAATGGATGCTTCGGATTCCCGATCGCCTCGCCTAGGAATTTCAATTCCTTCTGGATCAACTGCCCGATCACGCGCGGCTTGCCCGCCATCGCCTGCGCCGCCCCGAACGTGCTGGCGTGCTCCCGATGCGCCGTCCCGAACGCATCGTTCACGTACACGTCACCCAACTTCGCCAACTGCCTGGCGAAATTCGGATCGTTCTTCTCCTCCTCCTTGTGAAACCGCAAATTCTCCAGCAGCAGCACGTCCCCGTCCTTCATCGCGCCGGCCAACTGCTCCACCGCCGGCCCGATGCAGTCCTCGGCAAACTTCACCGGCTTGCCCAGCAATTGCGACAACCGTTCCGCCGTCGGCTTCAATGAATATTTCGCCTCCGGCCCACCCTTCGGCCGACCCAGATGCGACATCAGAATCAGCCGCCCACCCCGACCAACGACATCCTTGATCGTCGGCAACGCCTGCACGATCCGCCGGTCGTCGGTGATCTTCCCCCCTTCGATCGGCACGTTGAAATCCACCCGCATGAGCACTTTTTTCCCCTGAACGTTCACGTCAGCCACGGTCTTCTTAGCCATTTGAATCTCCTGTATTGGATCACGAAACAAAAATTCTTTCCGGGAGAGTCGATGCTACGGCGCGCGCGTGTGAAGTCAAGGCCACAAAAAGGGGTCATAAGCCTTTTTATCGCAACATGAATATTTTGCCTGCTTTTAGCGGCAATTACGAAAAAGGCTTATGACCCCTTTTTTACGGCTGCGTCGCGGCACCCGTGGAGCCTTGATCGATAACGACAATGTGCGCGGCGTCGGCTTCGATTTCGGGAACATCGTGGTACAGCTTCAGCATGCCGGTGACGCTGATGGTCTTGCCGGTATCCAGATCGGTCGGCATGCCCGCCCGTTTATCGGCCGGGATGTACACCGTGAAGCGGTCCGGATTGGGATAGTCCTTGCCGACGTTCAGCACGGCCGCGTCGCCGAAATCGTGGGTGCCGACCACCGGACCCGTGACCGTCACGCTCTGGCCAATGTGGTCCTTGGCCTGGTCCCAGGTAATGCTGGAAGGATTGGTCGTCGGCACAGTGGCCGGCAATGTGGTTGGCAAATCCGCCGCGGAAATCGCCTTCGCCACGAAGATCAATATCGCCGTGAAGACGAAACATCGAGATGCCGTTTGCATAATGACTCCAATCAGGTTGGCTCGCAGAGTCTAAGCAATGAAAAAGGCTAAGCAAAGGGTTCTCCCTGCTTAGCCGCGTCGCTTGCGACCCGAGTGATGCCGGCATCCCGTGACGACGAACCGTCCTTTAGAATCCCCCGTCCACGTACCAGCGCCTGAGTTGGTTGTCGTTGCGGACGTTGAGGTTGAACTTCTTCGTTTCGCCGTTGGACAATTGGATCTCGTAGGGGACGAACCAGACGTGGGTGGTGCCGCTCGTATGGAACGGCTTGCCGATGGAGACGATCTGCAGGTCTTTGAACGCAGCGAAGACCTCGTCGGGGAATTTCATCTTGATCATCATGTACGGCTGGACGGCGTCGGGGTTTCCCGTGGATAATGCTTTGAAGAACGATTGGGCGACTTCTTCGGGTTTTTTACTGGGGGCGCAGGTGGGAGGGATGTCTTTCGCGGTGGGAGCTTTGCGCATGTCCTGCCATTGCAGCCCCTGCGGCAGGTCGATGGAAAACAGCGTGTCGGCCAGGGTGTCGGGGTATTCAACGAGCGTGGTTTCGAAGACCAGGACATCATTCCCAGGCTCGGCGTGAACGAAGATTTGCAAGCCTTCAAGGCGCGAGGTTTGGGCGTCGAAACGGTAGATGCGGCGCGTGTCGGAGGTCCAAATCAGCTTGTTTTTCAGCCATTCGTCGCCTTCGGATTTCACCTGCGCTTTGGATTCGACGGTCACGACCGAGAACTCGCGGCCATCCACGGTTTCCTGCGTGAGCTTGACGTCGGCGGCGTTGCTTTGAGCATTCTTAAGCTCATTCTCCAAAACTTCGCGCGGCTCAAGCAGCCCGCTCAGCCAATTCAGATCGCCGCTCTGCTTAGGCGACATGGGTCCCATCTCCGCCGCGAGTTGAACGGTGGGAATGTAGATGTACGTGGCGCGGCCGTCCATGACCATGATGCGCTGGGGCTTTTCGACGCGCCATTCCATTTTCTTTCCCGGCTGCGTGCGCGTCCATATCTCAATAGGCGTGAAGTCCTGCGTGAGATCGATGGCGCCGGGATTATCGGTGGTGTTGACGGCACGCATTCGAGCCTGGATGTGCAGAGCGTGGATGTCCTGAAGCGCGGCGGAACCGCTTTTCAGAACATCTTCCGCGCTGGCCTGGCGGGGAGATTGCGTGTAGAGAAACAAAAAGACGATCCCGACCATGGCGGCGGCGGCCAGGCCCCAGCGCCACAGCGAATTCCACGTTCTCAACCCTGAACTCTTAACGGAGGGCAGCGTGTCCCGGCAGGCGCGCAGGGTTGCCTCCGTGAAGTTCGGCGATGCGACGGCTTGAGCGGCGCGGCTTGTGAGCCGCGCATGCAGGGCCCGCGCGTGCTCCGCTTCCTCCCGGCACGCCGGGCATTGCGCCAGGTGCTCGCTCACAACCACCCCGTCGTTCGGCGTTTCGAACAGTTCCGCCAGATGCTCGCGGCATTCAGTGCAGTTCATGGCAGGTCCTTTCACTTGCAGCGGTTTGCGGGATCAGCGCCTCGCGAAGCATCGCGTAGGCGCGCGAAAGTCGTTTGGTGACCGTGCCCACGGGAACGTCCAGCCGGTCGCCAATTTGCACGCAGGAAAGCTCCCCGTAGTAACGCAGCAGGACGATCTGACGATAAGGCTCCGGAAGACCCGCGACGGCGCGGTCCAACTCGAGATCGTCGCCCTCGCCGGACGGCCGGCGATCCGCGGGCTGTAACGCCGCCAGGCGCGTTATGGCCGACTGGTAGCGGGCGTCGGATCGTCTCGATTCCTTGATGACGCGGTCGGCGATTCCGATGAGCCAGGGGAATAACGAGGCCGGGTTCTTGAGGCTGCGAAGTTGAGTGAACGCGCGGACGAACGATTCCTGTGCGACTTCGTCCGCCTCATGCGGAACGCGGCCGCGGGCGAAGGCCAGCAGCGGATTCTGATAGCGCATAACCAGCGTTCGGAACGCCTCGCTATCGCCGTCCAGGCATTGTTGGATGCAGTTGCCGTCCGAAAGTGAATCGTTTGAGGGCATGGCTGAACGCTCCGGCCGCATGGTGCTGCCAAGTAGTGACCGTTGCGGCATCTTTTGCGACCGAAAGTGTAGATTAACTTCCAAAATACGGAAAAAGCCCACTTTGCCCGCCCGGAACGCGATACTGTTAAAAAATGGAGGAAAAGAGCAGGACGTGGACCGGGTTCCTGAACTGGTTTCTCAGTGTTTATCCAGCACAAACTTCCTGACCGAATGCTGGTTGCGGAAGCAGGCGAAGATTTCGTCGTGATCGTTGATGGCTAGCCCAAAGACCACTTCCTGCCCGCCGATGGAATCGAGATAACTGCCGTCGGCGCTAAACACCTGGATCGCCGGCTCAACGCCGCTGACATAAATGCGGCCCTCGCCGTCGATCGCCAGGTTCTGCGGTGCAAGGAGATGTCCGGGCGTCGGTAACGCCCCCGCCTCCACCCCGCTTCCAAACCGGTTGACGTACCGTCCATCGGACGCGAATTTGAAAACGCCCCCTTGTTGATTCAACGTATACATCTCCCCGGTCCCAGCCACCGCGATTCGGCTGAACGACAGGTCCTCGCCCACTTTCTCCCCCGCCTTGATGACCGTTTGAATCTTCCCATCCGGGCTAAGCGTCACGATGTCCGAACTGCCCGCGATGGTGTAAATGTTCCCGTTCGGCCCGACGGTCGCGTCCGTGTACTCCTCATCTTTGTCCTCGGTCCTGTATTCCACTTCCCCCAGCGGCATGCCCGTCGCCCCCGTGTATCGAATAATGTGACCCGAAACCACCGCGTACACCGTTCCATCCCGACTGGCCGCCAGATTTGACAAGTACTTCCCCTTCCCGATCGACCATTCGGCGAGAAATTTTCCGTCCGAGTCGAAGACCTGCACCCGTCCGTCGGAATACTCCCCGACGTAGATATGCCCCTGCCCGTCGATGGCGATGCTGCGCGAATCCTTGAACCGGCCCACGCCGATCCCCTCGCTTCCAAATTCCATGACCTGATGCGCGAACGTCGGCGCGGCCGGGGCCTGGGGCACCGTCATCACGGGCATCGGCACGGTGACGATCTTCGGCGCCCACGATTGATTCTGCGCCGCCAATTGATGATGGATCGACAAGACAACCTTCGCGACGATAAACCCCACCACCAGAATGATCGTCATCGCCAGCCCGCAACCGAATTTCGCCCCGGTCGAGGCGAGTTTGGCCGCGTCCACCCCTGGGCTGAATCCCGGACCAATGCCGCTGAAATCAGCCGTCCCTCCAGCCGCCAGACTTTCCACCGCCTTCTTCGCATCCGCCAAACCCGCCCCGGTCAACGTGCGATAATATTTCATCGCCTCGATCTTCCCCGGCGTCCCAAGCCGCCCCGATGCCCGCGCCATTTCGATCGCCTTTTCCACCATCGGCCGCAGCGCTTCAGGAATACTTGCATCGCCGAAGTTTGCCTGCGGATTTCCCGACAGCACGACGGTGCTCCCGCAATACGGGCATCGCATCGTCGCCCCGCCCCCAATCGGATATACCAGCGACGCCGAACAAGATGGACATTTCAACGCTTCGGGCATCTGCGTCCTCTCACTTTCTCTCCCCGCCGCTCCTCGGGCATACTTTAGCCCATGAACCAGCCTCAGGCGAGTGGCCGCCGAGTGCGCCGCCCCAACCTGAAATCACGGTTTGTGACTTCAAGTTCGCCAACTCCGCCGGCGACAACTGAAACACGAAATGGCGCGGGAAACGCTCCACATTACGCTTGACCGCCTGAACGAGCGCCCGGGTCTCCACACGGTAGAGCTTACCCAAGTCGGGACTGAGCAACACCCGATGCCCTCGAACCAGCGAGATGCCCCGCTCGATGCGCTCCGGCGGAACAATGGCCTTCCATGGTCGCGGCATCGCCTTATCCCTTTCGGGCACGCTGCCTCTGTTGGGGAATTGACCCTCTGGCGGTACAGTGCTTTCCGAAATGATAACTGAAGCCAAGGCAACCACCCTCGTACTCAATAGCGATCAAATCACTTTGCGCGGCCGACGTAATGGCAGGAACGGCGACTCTAACAAGCTCGCTGAGGAAGACCGTCCGGCACATGGGTGGTTCCGATTTGTCCTTTCTTATCCACCACATCTTGTCCGCCACTACCTTGAAGAATTCGGAATGAAGGCCGGTTGCCGTGTGCTCGACCCATTCTGCGGAACGGGAACAACCGTCGTCGAATGCCGTAAGAACGGCATCGGCAGCGTTGGCATCGAAGCTAATCGAATGGGATTCTTCGCGACGCAGGTAAAGGTGGATTGGTCGCTGGCCCCGTTGCGAATCTCCTTAGGCTCCGCAGCGGCATCTGCGGTATGCTGAACACGCAGCGAGCAGGAAGATATCATGCAAAATACGAAGCAAGCGCATCAAATAGCTCGTGAAAGATTAAGGTGCAAACGATGTGGTGATCGTGGACGATTCGTGCAGTTCAGCAGTTATGCAGCGGAACTCGTTGACGCTGAGGGCACCTATATCAGGCTCTTGCACATTGAAATTGACCGTTGGGAATGCGCTGTGTGCGGTGAGGAAGCTGAGTGGAGCGAAGTACCGCGATGAGTGCCGATATAATCGTTGAGCAACTCGTAACCAAGCTCTCCCGACAGTTTGGAACTATGCGTCAGCTTGGGCGTGGACGCGTTCTGACTTTCGGTAGCACCCTTCTCTGCTCCATAAGCTACTCCAAGCTTTTGAACGGCCACAAGTATTTTTATGCAGTACCACGCGAATTGCTGACTCCATCAGAGCCATTGCCGCCAGCAAGCCTTGGCGAGTATGCGGTGTTTATATGTGGTGGACTCGACCGGGTGCTGGTGATTCCTCGATCAATTATTGTCGAGATGCTGACGGAAGCACCAACACGACGTGTTGATATCTTCATTGAGGGCGAATCACTAATCCTGCAGACGACGCGGCGTCCGAAGCTCGACGTTACTGAGTATCTGGATGCATTTCCCTCGCCTGCGCCCATCGTGGTGGTGTCTGCCGACGAGGCAGCGACCTCGCCTAAGCCAGCGCGTGCGCACGTGCGCATCCAAGCAGGGCTGATCAGGCTGGGGCGCGTCGAGGGTTGCAAGATATGGGTACCAGTAAACGACCGCAACCTTGCCCACGGAGAAGTCGCATTCTCGACACAAACCATTCCCGCAATCCCGCGCTTCGGGTTCGACGAGAATACCCGTCGGATTGTTCAGAACATTGATGTGCTCTGGCTCCGCAACAATGTTATCGAGCGAGCATTCGAAATCGAGTCGACAACTTCGGTCTATAGCGGTCTGCTTCGCATGAACGATCTGGTGTTGGCGCAACCAAACGTACTGATCGACCTGAACTTGGTCGCGCCCGAAGCCAGCCGTCAGCGCGTGGCATCACAGCTCGCGCGGCCATCGTTCCGAGCATTGGCCCCAAAGGTTCAATATATAACATTCCGCCAAGTAGATGAGTGCATCGAGCGCCTTTCGGCACTACCAGAACATGCACGGGTGTCGGGGCTGCTACGGGGCGAACACCTCGTCTCGGACAATACGACGGTCTATCCCGAATACGCGTGAGGAGCGAACTCGCGTACAAATTTCAAGGGTGACGGCGTTCGCATCAGCCGTGAGGCCCATTACCTCCTCGTACCGCCCGATCAGATTAGCCCCGAGGAGCTGCGAGCGTATCAGCGGCGAACAGGAAGCAAGTAGCTTTACTGCGTGGAAAGAGAATGCGAATGCGAATGCAATGAAGATGGCCCATTCGCAATCTCACCCGAACACAACATTCTTAAAAATTTGACGCTTTTTTCGCCGCCCCCAGCCGGAATTCGCGTCGAAAAGCGATAACCATATCTGGCAAGACCAACTTGCGACAGTCTTATAAGTTAGCATATGATAACTTAATTCTCAAAAGCGCCAAATGTGTAAAATCCCGCCCAGCCGTTTCCCCCCCAATCCCGCCCATTTGACAAATCCCCCCCACCCTCGGACAAATGCAGCCATGGACCGGCAACTGGCCAATCTCAAATTCGATTCTAGCGGCTTAATCCCCGCCATCGTGCAGGATGCGGGCACCGGACAGGTCCTCATGATGGCTTGGATGAACCGAGATGCCTTGCAAAAAACCGTCCAAACCGGCAAGACGCATTTCTTCAGCCGAAGCCGGAATAAGCTCTGGCTAAAGGGCGAGATCAGCGGGCACGTTCAGCACGTCAAGAGCATTGCCGTCGATTGCGATCAGGACGTTCTGCTCATCAAGGTCGAGCAGGTGGGTGCGGCCTGTCACGAGGGCTTTTACAGCTGCTTCTTCCGCGAGTACCAAAAGGAAGCCAAAGACTTCAAAGTCATCGGCAAAAAGATATTTGAGCCGGAGAAGGTCTACGGGAAATAGCCGCCTTGGCCAGCAATAAGAAGCGCAAATCCAATCTACCCGCTGCCGCTACTTCGGCGACGCCGGTTGCGCCCATCCCGCTGGGCGGCGGCATGGGCCGCGATCTTTCCAATCGGCTCTTCCCGGCTTTTCTTTTGATGATCCTCCTGGGAGTTGTGGTGATCTGGAAACTCGGCTCGGCGGCGGGAAATCCAAACCCCGTCCGGGCGATGTTCATCGCCATGAACGCCGCCACCCTGTCCGGCTTCAATACAGACCCCGGCGTCGGTGGATTGAACGAGTTGGGCCAATGGACCGCCCTGCTCCTGATCGTCGGCGGCAGCCTGTTCACCATGATCGTCGGCGGCCTGGCGGTCATTCGCATCGTCCGCCTGCCGTTCACCGATCGCGACTTGATTTTCGCCGCATTCATCGCCGAGGCCGCGGCCCTGCTGATCGGCGCGTCGCTGCTGTGGGAAACCGACCGCTCACCGTTCCAGGCGGCGTTCCTGGCCGCCAGCGCCTTCGGCAACTGCGGGCTTTACCTCGGCGATCTGCCCGGCTCTTCCAACGTCCTGGTCCACGCGGTCATCTTGCCGCTGTCGGTCCTCGGCGGGCTGGGGCTGCCGGTCCTCATGGAGGTCTGGTGCGCCGTCGTTTTCCGGGCCAAATTCTCCGCGCATTCAAAAACCGTCATCGGCTCGTCGGCCTGGATGTACGTCATCGGACTGCTTTTGATCCTCGCCCTGAACCACGCCGGCCGCGGCTGGCCGACCCTGTCAGGCGTGAGAGATCAGCTTCCTTCCGATTCCGTGCTGGCGATTGAATCGCGCACCGGCGGCATGCCGATCGCGGGCATTGCAAACCTCACCCAACCCGCCCGATGGTTTGTGATCGTGCTCATGATGATCGGCGCCAGCCCCGCCGGCACCGGCAGCGGATTGAAATCCACGACGCTGGTCGAACTGGCCCGCGGAACGCGCCGGCTCCTGAGCGGCCAAGCCCCCGGCCGATCCTTCGCCGTCGGTTTCGTCTGGCTGGCCGTCTATCTCGGCCTAGCCTTGGCGGCCGCGATGCTGCTGGCGTACGTCTCCGGCAGCAATCCGGCCGACGGCATTTTGTTCAATGCCATCAGCGCGCTGAGCAACGTCGGGTTCACCGTCTCGCCGATGCCGGATGAGAAGGGCCTATTTTTCGCCTACGCCGCGATCATTCTCGTCGGCCGCATGGCCCCGCTGATGGTGTTGTGGTGGATGGCCGAGACAACCGCCGACGCGGAACTGGCGATCGGGTGATCCTCGTCGTTAGACATCTATTATTCGTAATGGGTCCACAAGCGCAGCACCTTCACCACGTGTTCGCTTCTCAAGACCTGGTACACAAGCCGGTGCTGAATATTGATCCGCCGGGAGTAGGCGCCCGCCAGATCGCCCACAAGCTTTTCGTAGGGCGGAGGAGTCTGGAACGGGTTCTGACGAAGGATGTCCAGGAGACGCTCAGCCTTGGGCTTCAGGCCCGACGCCTTCAGTTTTCGGGCATCTTTTTGGGCTTGGGGAGTGAAGACCAGTCGCCAGGTCACCAGTTTAGCTCCGTCTTGCACCGGGCGACGGGCGTCTTGAGGCCTTTGCGAATGGATTGGCGCATGCCGGGAATGGACACGAGGTATAGAGTTTCCTGGATTGCCTGCCAATCCTCCTCGGAAATCAACACGGCGTTACCGCGCCGGCCGGCGATGCGAATAGGCTCATCGGCGGCACCGGCGATCAGGCGGAAAAGGTTGGAACGGGCTTGCGAGGCGTTAAATGTCACCATACCGTAAGCGTACGGAATGTCGTACGTAAAAGCAAGCGGCTTTCACTCCATATATTCGCACCACGTCTTGCTCGTCTCCCACAGCGTCACGCCGGCCAGCTTGACGCCCAGCGCCTCGATCTTGGGCTTGAGCATTTGAAAGATCACCATGGCGATGTTCTCAACGGTCGGAATCAAATCCGAAAACCGGGCGATCTCCAAATTCAAATAGCGATGATCGAACGGCTCGACGACCGTCGATGCGACGACCTGCTCGAAGCGCGGAATGTCGGTCAGGTGCCCGTTGGCGTCCGGCATGCCGGCGAGGGTCACTTGCAGAACGTAATTATGCCCATGCCCGTGCGGGTTGTTGCACTTGCCGAAAATCGCCTGGTTTTCCTGATCGCTGAGGGCGGGGTTGTGCAGCCGATGCGACGCCGAGAACTCGAATTTCTGGCTGAGTCGGACCATGGGAAACTCCCGGGCAAAAAGGGTCAACGTGAGGAAGGGGCTGAGGGCCAGGCGAAGGTGATGCAATTGCGAACCCGGCCAGGCGTCCTTGAGGCGCTCGAAGATTCCGCCGATGAGCATTCCCCCGCCGGCCAGCCGCCCGCGGCGAACGAACGCCGCCGCCATCGGCACCACGGTTTGCCGCACCGTCTGATCGATCAGCTTGATGTTCTGAACGAACCCCGACTGCGCCGCCGGCTCGCCCACCAGCGTCACTTCCAGCGCGAAAAAATGCCCGATCCCGATCAGCGACGGATATCCGGCAAACCCGTTGGTGGGCGGGCGGCCGAGCTGGCCATCCTCTTCCGGATTGACGCAAAACCGAACCTCGCGCGTGAGGCGGAACATGCTTTCATCATACGCCGCGGTGGCGAGTTTGCATCTTCGCGGAAATTCGAAATTCGAAACTCGAATGACGAATCAAATTCGAAACTCGAAATTCGAATTTCTGCCCTTCGAATTTGATTCGTCATTCGAGTTTCGAATTTCGAATTTACTTCGCCTTCGCCGCCGCGGCATAGCGATCGAGTTGTTTCTTCATGTACGGATCGTCCGGCTGGAGATTCAGCGCCTGCGTCTCGATGCGCGCCGCCTCGTCCGGCCGGCCGAGATGGAAATTCACCTCCGCCAGCGTATCGAGGATCGCCGCGTCCCCGGGCGCCATTTTCACCGCCTTCTGGGCCCAGACGCGGGCCTCGGGCAGGTTCCGATCGCACTTGGCGCAAAGCCACGCCAATTCGTTCAATCTTTGCGGGTCATCCGGATGCGCGTCGAGGTCGGCCTTCGCCGGGTCATAGCTCCATTTGAACAACAGATCGGCGTCAACGGACCGGCCTCGCTGGCGAAGCAGCGGAACGACGTCGATGGCGATATCCGCGTCGGTGGGCTTCAGCTCCAGGAGCTGTTCGAGACGGCGTCCGGTCTCCTTTTCGTCGTGCCTGGCAACGGCGGCGCGCACATAGCGCCAGTAAATGTCCGCCCAAACGGCCGAATAATCGGCGGCGGAAAGCTTCCGTTCATGGCCCTGGGCATCTGTCATTGTCAGGTCCTTGACATCGCCGATGAGGAGCATGGCCTGTTCCTTTTCGTGGGCGGCGGTTTCGTCGTCGCCGCGCCGCATCGCAAGTCCCCCCAGGCAAAAATGCACGTTGGCGTCGACCAGCCGGTTGTCCATTGCGTCCCCGGCATCGGGCAAGTCCCGTTTCAGATAGGCGTTGAATTCACGCTCGGCCAGGTCGTCCCAACCGTGGTCGTAGAGGAACTTGCCGACGTCATATCGCTCCAGGCGGTTGGTGGATCCCGCGAACGCCGCTTGCAGCGCCGCCTCGGCCTTGGCCGGTTCCCGCATCCGCCGGTACACCTTGCCCAGGGCGTACTGGATCGGGGGCTTTTGAACGTCGCCACCGGCCAGGCGAACGTCATCCTCCAAACCTTTGAGCGGCCCGAAGTCGGCCTGCAACGCGAACAACTCCAGCAGCGGGGCCGAAATGCCCGCTTGCTCCAAACCGCTTCCCCGGGCGAATTCCTTCCGCCGCCAATCCGCGGCTCGATCGAACCGCTTCCGCTGGACATCGGCGCCGGCCAAAAAACGAATGACGAAATCGAATTCCCCCTCGTCGTCGGTTGGGTTGGCGAATTCGAGTTCGGCAGATTGCCGCAGCTCATCCAGGGCAGCCGGCAGATCGCCGGATAGACGGGCGTATCCGCACAGGGCCAGCAGCCGGGAATCGTCCGCGGGCGGCTGGACAGCCTGGAAGGCGTCGAGATGCCCCTGCTCGCGCAGACATTTGACGATCGACCATTGCACGGCGGGGCTGGGGTCTTCGCCGACCAGCCGGGCCAATGCGCCCAAACCCGTTCCGTCATCGACCTCCGCCAAATCCGCCAGTGCGCGCACGATCTCGCGCCGCGTTTCGATGTCGGGCGTTCCATACCCCTGAAGCATTTTCTTCACCATGGCCGGATCGTCAGGGACGTACCATGGCAAGCCCAGGAGGATTTGCGCCGCCTGCTGTTGCAGGCCGGGATCGGGCGATTTGGTCAGTTTCAGGATCGCCGGGCGGGCCAGGTCTCCCATTCTGGCCAGATCGGTCGCGGCGGATTGCCGCTTGTCGGCATTGTCCGACCTCAACTGGTCGATCAGCCGACCGATCCGGTCGTCCACGGACGCCGGCTGCGTGGCCGGAGAGAGAGTCTTTGCCGACGCCGCATTGACCAGGCTCAGCCAGAGGGCAAATAGAGGCAAATAACGCTGCCCCCAAATCCCTCTTTCTCCCCTCCCCATGTACTCAGGGGGAGGGTCAGGGCGGGGGTTTCGTGGCCCAATCGACGTTCGACGGCAAAGAGCAAGCCCTCCACCCCCACCCCAACCCTCCCCCTGAGTACAAGGGGAGGGGGAAACTCTTTGCGGCAAATGAGGCGCTCTCGGGGCGGCCTTTTTCTCGCCGCCAGCGTAGTAATCACGCGGGAATTGGAGATAATAACGGGGCTGTTTCATTTCACCTCCGGCGCCTCAAAAAACACGGCCGGCGCGTGGGCGGGTGAACTCTGCTTTTACGACTGACAGGAGCGCATGGATGGCTGAGAACAACGTACCCGAAACTCCGATTCGTTCCAACAGCAAATACGACGAAGCCATGATCAAGGTGCTCGACAACGTCGAGCACGTCCGCACGCGTCCGGGCATGTACATCGGAGGAAATAATACCAAGGGGCTGCACCACCTGATCTATGAAATTGTCGATAATTCCATCGACGAGGCCCTGGCGGGGTTCTGCAAGAACATCCTGGTGAAGATCAACGCGGACGGGTCGGCGACCATCGCCGACGACGGCCGGGGGATTCCCGTCGGCATCCATCCCACGGAAAAAATCCCCACGATGGAAGTCGTCTTTTCCACCCTGGGCGCCGGAGGCAAATTCGATCACAAGGACGGCTCCCCCTACGCCACCAGCGGCGGGCTCCACGGCGTCGGGGCTTCCGTCGTCAATTTCCTCTCGGAATGGATCGAGATCGAGGTCAGCCGCGACGGGAAAATCCACCAGATGGAATTCGCCCGCGGCATCAAAGCCGGCGAACTCAAGGTCGTCGGAAAATCCTCCAAGACCGGCACCAAGGTCACCTTCAAACCCGATCCGGAAATCTTCCCGGACATCGAATTCAAATACGAGATGCTGATCGGCCGCATCCGCGAACTGGCGTTCCTCAACCAGGGACTGCGGATCACCGTCGAGGACGAACGCATCGGAAAACGCGAGGAATTCAAGTACGACAACGGCCTGGTCCAATACATCCAAAACCTCAACGAGGGGAAAATCGCCCTGCATCCCGTGATTTATTTCAAGAAGGAGGACGTCCCCAACCGCCTCATCGTCGAAGTCGCCATGCAATACAGCGACGGATTCAACGAAACGATCCTCACCTTCGCCAACAACATCAACAACCACGACGGCGGCACGCATCTCAGCGGGTTCAGGACCGCGCTGACCGGCACGATCAACCGTTATGCGGAATCGGCGAACCTGATGAAGGACATCCGCCCCAGCGGCGACGACGTGCGCGAGGGGCTGGTCGCCATCGTCAGCGTCAAGCTGCCCGAACCCCAATTCGAAAGCCAGACCAAGGACAAGCTGCTCAACCTGGAGATCGAATCGTTCGTGCAGCAGGCGGTGAACGAAAAGTTCGGCGCGTATCTGGAGGAGAACCCCAAGGAAGCCAAGTCGATTTTTGAAAAGGGAATGCTGGCGGCCGAGGCCCGCGAGGCCGCCCGCAAGGCCCGCGAACTCACCCGCCGCAAGAACAGCCTGGAAGGCAACGGCCTCCCCGGCAAGTTGGCCGATTGCCGGAGCAAATCCAACGAGGACACCGAGGTCTTCCTGGTCGAAGGCGATTCGGCCGGCGGTAGCGCCAAGCAGGGCCGCGATTCCAATCTCCAGGCGATCCTGCCCCTGTTCGGCAAAATCCTCAACGTGGAAAAGGCCAACGTCGTCAAGATGCTCTCCCACGAGGCGATCCGCACGATCATCAGCGCCCTGGGCTGCGGGTTCCACGAAGATTTCAGCCTGGAGAAACGCCGCTACGGCAAAGTCGTCATCATGACCGACGCCGACGTCGACGGCAGCCATATCCGCACGCTGCTGCTGACGTTCTTCTTCCGGCACATGCAGGAGCTGATCCGCGCCGGCCGGGTTTACGTCGCCCAGCCCCCGCTCTATCAGATCCTCCGCAAAAAAAAGAGCGAATACGTCCTCAACGAGCGGTCGATGCGAAAGGCCCTGACCGACATGGGCCTGGAAGGCACGCAACTCATCATCCGCGACGACGAGGGCAAGCAACACTCCCGCGTCGCCGGCGAGGAAATGCGCCGCGTCGTCGATCTCCTCGCCAAGCTCGAGGAAATGGTGAAGATCATCCAGCGCCGCGGCATCGATTTCGCGGAATTCCTGTCCCGCCGCGACAGCAACGGCCGCCTTCCGCTCTATCAGGTCGTCGTCGAAGGCGAGGAATCCTATTTCTACAACCTTGAAGAACGCGACGAATTCCTCCGCGAAAAGGGTCTCCTCGTCGATGCCGACGAAACCAACCCGGCCCCCGGCAACGGCTCGCCCCACAACGACGGCCGGCGGATCCAGAAAAATCAGGAGCTTCACGAAGTCAAGGATATGGTCAAGCTCTTCACCCAGCTCGATCAGTTCGGCCTTTCCATCGACGATTATTACCTGACGCAGGAGGAATCCGTCAGCGGCGAAAAACTACCCACTAAATACGCCCTGGCCGGCGACGACAAGCTGCACGACGTCGCCGGCGTCGCCCAAATTCTCCCCACCATCCTGTCCCTGGGAAAAGTCGGCATCGAGATCAAGCGCTTCAAAGGCCTGGGCGAAATGAACAGCGAACAGCTTTGGGAAACCACGCTGGACCCCGGCCGCCGCGTCCTGCTCCGCGTGACCCTCGAGGAAGCCGGCGAAGCCGAGCGATTATTCAGCGTCCTCATGGGTGAAGATGTCGAACGGCGGAGGCAGTTCATTGAGGATCATGCGCTGGAAGTGAAGAATCTGGACGTTTAGCCGCCCCGCTTGCGGGGCGCCGTGCAATTGGGACTAGCGAAATGTCACTAAAGCTGTTGAGCAGTGACGCCCTTAGCTCCTGGATCACAGATTCCCATTGGCTGAAGCTTTCGAATGATCGAATAATTCCGAATAAACTTGTCGAATGCTACGAGATAGCATTCGCGAACGACGGTAACGCCGCTGCCGCATTTGCGGGGGGGCTTTTGACGGACTTCGTGCCGGAGCGTATCGGCAGCGGTATCATTTGGATTTATCAAATATTTCCGCCCGAAGAAGCACAAATCCGGGTGATTCATCAAACTCTGCATTTGTACGGATATGAGAAAGTTAGCACGCAAGATTTTCGGTTCCATTTCCAACAGGATTACGGTGGTTTATTGAGTTGCTTAAGCTGGTGTTTGGCGTGTGGTTGGGGATTTTATTTTTTGGCAGAATCCCGCCAGATTTTTTTTAGGGGTAGCAACGAAAATATCTTGGATATCTGCTGGGCGAGAGATGAAAAAATGAAGGACAATATAGATAGTTTATTGGCGAACCTTTCCGCCAAGAGATCACGGGGGCATAAATAGGAGGGAACTGAAGGGGACACGGGGGCACGCTTGCCCTGATACCCCCGCCTATTTCGGCAACCGGTCGCCGCGCGACAACTGCTCGGCCAGGAACGGATGTTCCTTCAACCAATTCTCGATGGCGTCGATCCGGTTCCCCGGATCGGGATGGGTTTGCAAAAACTCCGGCTCGCCGCCGCTGGAGCTTGCCTCCTTGAGAATCGTCATGACGTCGATCATCGCCCGCGGGTCGTAGCCCGCCTCGGTCATGAACTGCAATCCGCGCTGGTCGGCCTGGGATTCGTCCTTGCGGCTGAATTTCAGTTGCACCATCTGGTCGGCCAGATCGGCGATCGCCCAGGTGGCCAATCCGTTGCGATTCCCGCTGGCGGCGATGCCGGTGCCCAGCACGATCGACTGCCCGAGCCGGCTCTGCTCGATCTGCTGGGCAACGTGCCGCTCGACGACGTGGCCCGTCTCGTGGCCCAGGACCCCCGCCAATTCCGCCTCGTCGGCCAGCTTTTCGTACAGCCCCAGCGTGATGAATATCTGACCGCCCGGAAGTGCGAAGGCGTTGATCGTCTGCTCGTCGCTCAGCAGGTGAAACTGGTACTGATACGGACTCGTTTTCGCCTGCGATCTGGATACCACTCTTTGGCCGACGTTCTGCACCTCCTGCGTCCGCGGATCGGACGCGGGCACTTCGCCTCCCATCCGCGCGATCATCTGCGGGGCCGATTGCAGGCCCAGCGATATTTCGTCGTCCGCGGTCATGGCCACGTGCTGTTTCTCGCCGGTCGTGGGATTCACCGACTCATGCGAGAAATAGGAGACGATCCCGAACAGGATCACCAACGCCCCGATGACGTGCCGAAGATGGATTCCGCGCCCGCCGCCGTAGCCATATCCGTAATACTGCGTCATGACGTTCCTTTGGCGCACAATTTCCGCGCCGTATCCGAAATCTTCTGATGCGCCAGTTCGCAGGCATAATCCACGGCAATGGTTTGGCGATAGGCTTCGATCCTGCGGATCGGATCGCCCGTCGCCTCCGCCGCCGCCAGGAACGGCGCGTGCAGCCGTTCCCACGTCGCCATCACCCAGGCATACGTTTCGGCCGTTCCGCGTTGTGGGCCCTTCGGCAACTCGGCATCGGACATCATAATACTTTGGGCCGGCAACCGCCGGATCAACTCCTCCACGGACATCGGCTCCGCAGTCGGCAGGGCGACGCCCTCGCCCGGCACGATCGCCACCACCCGGCCCGCTCCCGCCGGATAAACCGCCGCCAAAAACACGTCCACGTACAATCCCCGCTCCCTCTGCGCCCGCCGGGCTTCGACGCCCGGCTGGATCGAGCCCCATCCGGCAATCAGGATTTGCCCGTGTCCGATGACCTCCACAGTACGTCTTCCATCGAGCTTGTCGTGCGGCCCATTGGCCAGGAAGTCCAGGCGAATCGTCCCCTCCCCGCAGCGTTGCCGCCGTTGCCGCCGCGATTCCTGGAGCGGCATATACAATCTCGCCA